>Ga0067045_1028999_pt1 | contig 24973 bp, 16 predicted proteins | sample TerdegcTABiofilm_FD_59184 | JGI IMG/M metagenome (GOLD analysis project Ga0067045, IMG submission 59184) | Combined Assembly of (Gp0054472, Gp0054536) Wastewater bioreactor microbial communities from Singapore -Terephthalate degrading... | reverse complement strand
AATGCATTTGAAATTGAAGACCCTTCCTGTACCATTTTGGCTGCTTTTTTTATATTTTCTTCTATAAGAACGTTTCGCATTAAGCGCTGAACTATCTCAAATGATTTTATTACATCAACTCGGTTGGATAATAGAATTCCTAAATTATATGTAAATCTATGGATTAATATCTTTTTATACAGCGAACTTACTACTGGTAATTTTAACTTTAATTCATCTATCTTTCTTCTTCCTTCGTCTGTTTTTTTGTATCGGTTAAAGTAGTATATACATAATATAATAATTATCACAATAACATACCAGAATGAAGTAATAAAATTACTGATACCCATTACTATTTTGGTAGGTAGTGGTAAATCTTTACCTAATTCTGCAAACATTCTACCTAATGAAGGTATGATACTTACCATCAAGAAAGTAACAACTGCAATGGCAAACATGATCATAAAAGCAGGATACCATAATGCAGATTGGACTTTACTTTTTAATAAATTCTTCTTTTCTTCTAAGTCAGCCAAGCGTTCAAGAGCATTATCAAGTGAACCTAAACTTTCACCAACACGAATCATATTTATATACATTTCATTAAAGATATAATGATGTCTTTCAAGTGCATTAGACAGAGAGGAGCCTTCCTCAACTTTTGTTTTAATATCAATGATTGCTCTTTTAAAGATTGGGTTTTCTATCTGGTCAATTATTGTTGATATAGATGTTAAAAGAGGCATCCCTGCTTTAAGCATAGTCGATAATTGTCGTGAAAAAGTACTGATCTCTTTTGCACTTAGTTGTAAACTTATATAGTATGATATCCTGTCGATTATTGTGTTAAAAATATTAGTTGAAATTTCAGGAGTAGCTGCTATTTCAGAATCCTGCTTTGAAATTTTTACTATATATAATCCGTTAGCTCGTAAACGTTGGCGTGCAATGACTTCAGATGGTGCATCAATAATATCTGCTACAGATTCACCTTTACTGGTTAGAGCAATATATTCAAATATCATGGCTTAACTAACCCGCAATACTTCTTCTAATGTTGTAATGCCCTGAAGGGCTTTTTCTACACCATCTTGGAGAAGGGTTTTCATTCCATTGGAAATTGCTGTTTCTTTTATCTGTACTGCATCCGCATGTTCCATGATTAACTTTCGGATGTCATTCGTAACAGGGAGTAATTCGTAAATTCCCGTTCGACCTAAATAGCCGGTATTGATACATTTATCGCAGCCTTTGCCTCTGTATAATTTTTTTCCCTGAATTTGAGAAGGCTTAATACCCAGATCCTTGAGTAAAACAGGATCAGGTTTGTATGATTGTTTGCAGTGAGGGCATATGGTGCGTACCAACCGTTGAGCTAAAAAAGCATTGACTGAGGACGCAATGAGAAATGGTTCAACACCCATATCAAGCAGACGAGTAATCCCACTGGCAGCATCATTGGTGTGAATAGTTGAAAAAACTCTATGACCGGTCAACGCTGCCTGAATTGCAATTTCGGCTGTTTCTAAATCGCGTATTTCACCAACCATTATTATATCAGGGTCCTGACGTAAAATTGACCTGAGTCCTGCTGCAAAGGTGAGGTCTATTTTTGGCTTTACCTGCATTTGCCCAACACCATGCAGCTGATATTCTATTGGGTCTTCTACAGTTAAGATGTTTACATCAGCAGTATTAAGTCGTGTTAAAACACTATACAATGTTGTTGTTTTACCGCTACCAGTTGGTCCTGTAACAAGTATTATTCCGTGTGTTTTTTTGATTAAGTCATTAAATACTTTTAATGTTTCCTTGGAAAACCCCAGGGAATCCAGATCAAATTTCATGTCACTCTTATTGAGTAATCTTAAAACAATCCGCTCGCCGTAATATGTAGGGAATACTGAAACACGGATATCTATATCCTTTCCTCCAACTTTTAATTGTATTCTGCCATCCTGGGGCAGACGGTTTTCTGCAATGTTTAAATTAGCCATGATTTTAATTCGGGATATAATGGCTGCCTGATATTTCTTTGGTGGTGTAAACATATTGTATAAAATGCCATCAATTCTGAACCGTATGACGAGATCTTTTTCAAAGGGCTCTATATGAATATCACTTGCCCGGTCTTCTATGGCCTGTTTGATTACAGTATTAACAAGACGGATAATTGGTGCTTCATTGGCCATATCCAGAATATCTTCAGTTTCGGTAATGGGGGATGTTAAAATTTCAAAATCAGATTCTTCAAGGTTTTCTATGACCGATGTTGTTGAGTTATCTTTAATAAGTTCATAATGATTATTAATTATTTTTGAAATTTCTTTTTCAGGTGATAGAACGGGCACAATTTTATAATTTTCAAAGATAATCTTAATGTTATCTAATGGCTGAATTAAAAGAGGATCATTGATGGCAACTTTAATAATATTCTTTTTTACATTTACAGAGTAGGGGGCTATTTTATATCTCTTTAGAAACTGTGCTGGGATTGCATTGAGTATATTTTCATCATCAGAAAAATTCAGTGTTTCAGCAAATTCCATTGAAAATTGGACTGCCAGTGCTTGTAATAAATCTGATTCATTAATTAACCCTTTTTTTATAAATATCTGGCCTATTTTCAATGGTGTTGTTTGTTGCAAGAGAAGGGCATCCTGAAGATCTTCATTGTTGATTAATCTTTTATCAATTAATATCTGCCCAATTTTTTTATTCTTAATACCTATCATAGCTATTCTAATTGTAATCTTCTTTGTTCTTCGCGTTTTTGTTCAGTTAGCGCATCAATTTTTGCTTGTTTCGTAACAATATGAGGTGTAATAAATACCAGAAGATTGGTTTTTTTGTATTCAACAACTTTGCGTTTAAAAAACCAACCTAATAAAGGTATATCGCCCAAAATAGGAACTTTTGTTTCTTCAACACTTTTATTGTTGGTAATTAATCCGCCTACCACTATTGTTTTGCCATCTGCAATATTAATTTTTGTTTTAATATCCCGTTTACCCAATTTAGGAGGAATTACTGATCCTGATTCAAGCACTGTTGTTTGACCAAGAACGGAATTTACTTCCTGATATAAATCTAAGGTAATGCTATTTTGGGATGTAATATGAGGTGTAAGCTTCAGTTTTACCCCAACAGATTTATACTCATAGGTATAAAACTGAACACCAGTATCGCTTATTCTATTGTTGGTTGGAACAGGAATTTCTTCCCCTACATTTATCTCAGCTTCCTGGTTGTCAGTTGTAAGGATTTGTGGTGTTGATAGAATATTATAGTGTTTTTCAGCACCAGTTGCATTTAACAATGCAAATCCCAACATAGATTTATCTGAAAGATAGCCAATCTGGAATCCTGTTGATAATGGTACTGCAATTTTTTTGCCTGTCATGCCTGATGGAAGTGTATACGATGGTGGGGTTCCCTGTATTGATGAACCACCATACAGATGTGAGCTATATTGGTCGCCCAGCATCCAGTCTATGCCAAAACCCCAGCCACTATCTGCAGATACTTCAATAATTAATGCTTCAATTAATACCTGTTCACGTACAATATCCAGCTGGTCTATGATATTTTTTATCATCCTGAATTCTTCAGGTTTAGCTGTTATTATGAGTGAATTGGTTTCTTTATTAGCTATGATCGATAGTTTCTGTTTATCAGTTATTGCTGCTTTGGCCTGAGCAATTTGCTGTGCCTGTTTGGCAACATCTACCTGCTGTGATTGGTCGCCTTTACTTATTGCCGCATACTCTGCAAAAGGAATCCTTGATAAAACTGCAGCCAGCTTCTCAGCATCAGCATTTTCAAGATGCACAACATTGATATCGCCTTTTATGGTTTTATCAATTTCAAGTTCCTGTATTTTTTTATCAAGTGAGGATGCAATTTTGATTAGACCATGTATTTCTGATGCTGTACCGCTGTAAATAATTATATTTAAATCCCGGTAAACAATAATGTCAGTATTAGGCGATTTTAATGCTCGCAAAACATTTGCTATTTGTTCAGCATCAGCATTTTTGATTTCCTGTAAATAAGTAATGGTCTGGTCATCTGAAGGTACAATCTGCTTTTTTGTGGTATCAATAATTACTTCAACATTTTTTTTGATTGCATCTTTGATGGGTAAAATTTTTATAAGGTTCTCGGATTCAACTACTGCAAATCCTTTTAATTCAAGAATTGCTTTCATTACTTCGTATGCATCTTTGACAGGTATCTTCTTTACTGATGAAATTGTAATTTTTCCTCTGACACGTTCATCAATAACGATATTTTTCCCTATAAGCTGGCTCATAACGCTTAAAAATTCAGATAACTCAACATCTTTAAAGTTGAGGGTAAAATATTTTTCTTCGTCTTTCTTTTTACCTTTGATTTTTTCAATTTTAATTTCTGGTTTTGGTTGAGCTTCTTTTGGCTCATCTTTTGGTGTAATAATTTCAGCCTGTGGAGTCTGAGGCTCAGCAGGCTTTTCGGGGGTAGTATTTTCTTGTTGAGCATAAAGGAATGATATAATTAATATGCTTGCAAGTACAGTAAACAGATAGTAATTGAAATTAAATGTATTTTTTTTCATTGAATCACCAGTAAAGCCATATAGTTAATAGTATATGTATTCTAATCCGAAACATTCAGATCATAAGTAATCATCTGACCTGAGCGTTCCAGTTCAATAACAAAACGAGTATCAGTTTTTAATGTTTCCCACATTTTCATCAATTTTTCAGTACTATCAATTGGTTGCCCATTAATTCTTTTAACAATATCACCACTACGGGCGCCCATTGAATACAAAATATTAAAAGGAGCAACAGAAAAAAGCTTAAACCCTTCTATTTTGCCACCAACACGGTATGGTCCAGCTCTAACACCATTCAGGGCATTGTCAAGATTGTTTAAAACTTTTTGCTGAATTTCTGATTTGCTGATAGATTTTACTATTTTATTTGGTGAACTTTGTTGTGATAATTGTGGCCCTGAACTTGAAGAAGGTGTTTTTTCTTTTGCAAACATGTCAATAATTTCAACTTTATTATCTTTTTTTAAATATACTTTTGCATTATCAATTTTGATGAGTTTAAATCCATATACATCCATCCCAATCTTATATATTTGTGCAGAGCTTTCAGATTGTTTTTTAATGAGAGCTCGTGCAATGTTTGAGGGCCCTGAGATAGTTCCTAATACTACTAATTCATTTATTTCACTGCTCATTGCAGCAGCACCAGAGCTATCGACAGTAGCAACTTTGAAGAAATTAGAATCAAGCATTGATTGATATTCATTAAAACTTTTTAATGATGGTGTTGATGGTTTATATCTTGTATGCACATAATTTTTAAAATCAGCAGGTTTAATAAAAAATTTTACACCCTGATTAATAACCTGCGCAGTGATAAAAGAAAATATAATTACACTGATTGTATTAATAGCTTGTATTTGTATCCTGGTCATACTGAGTATTCTTTACATAAATTTGATGATACAAGGCAAAATCAAGCTCCATGCTCTCTATAATGCTCGATACCATGCAAAAAAAACAAATTAAAATAGTAGAGTAAAACCGTCTATAAAACACAATTCACTATACAGTGTAAGTATAGTGAATTGTGCATAAAGTTACAGAAATTGATATATAAATACTGAATGATGTCAATAATTATTAGTATTATTTGTTTAAAAAATATTTATGCTGCATAAAGATCTATTGATTTAATATCTGAAAGTGGGATGTGGAATTCCCTGTTTTTATTTCTGACGACTATATTATTTTTTTCCAGGCGAACATTATTCTGCAATTCAATGACTTCACCATTTACCAGATGTATTACTATTTCCAATCCTTTGATTGAGATATATTTTTTTAGCTGCTTAATAAATGAATTGGTTTTCTTTTTTGCTGGCATAAGTACCTCACATAGTAAAATTTATGTCTCATATATTTATTATGTCGGATAAATGAAAATACCAATTAAGCAAAATTTTTAATTGTATATATGTCGATAACGATAATAATATTGATTTTTTTTGGTATATGTATGAATATTGGCGGTGGTATATAGTATAATTTGTTTACGTGAAGTTATAGTATAAACTGAAATTAATACGGTAAGTTTTAATTCTTTTTTTTACAAATTTAAAAGGATTTAATAAAAGAGATAGTAAAGGTTTAATGCATTTTCTGGAGGAATGTCTTGATGATTAAAAAAAACAATTCAATGTTTATCCTTACTTTTATTTTACTGTTCATTATACTATCATTAACATCACAATCCTATGTTGTGGCCCAGGTTCTTCACCTGTCTAAATGGAAATATACTACAGGTAAGTCATCACAGGGCTATAATGATGCTATGAAACTACCATTCAAACCATTAAAAGCTACCAATAATTTACATATATTAGTTCCCAACTATGAAGGATTTGTATGGTTACGCAGTGATTTTACTGCTTCAGATCAAATAATAAATGTGCCATTGATAGGAATTTTGTTAGGAAGAATAATGATAGCCGATGAAACCTATTGTAATGGTGAGCTTATTGGAATGACGGGACAATTCCCTCCAAAATTTTTTAGCGAATGGAATAAATATAGATTATATATGTTGCCAAAGAGTATTCTGAAAACCAATGAAAATAATGTATTACTCATAAAGGTCTATGTTAACCATGAAGGGTCTATAGCTGGGAAAAATATTATTGGTAACTATAAAGAATTAGAGAAGGAATATGATTATTTTGACTTCATTGATTCAAGGATAAACGCAATTATTTCTTTTCTTTTTTTGTTAGTAGGTTGTTATTACATACTGATGTATATATTGCGTAAAAAAGACATAGAAAATTTATATTTTGGATTAACATGTATTGCATTTTCTTTATATTTAATAAATTTTTTTATTACCCGGCTACCAGGATTCCATTATAATGTTATACCATATCTGTTATTTCAAAAAATAATCTTTGTTTTAATTTTTGTGATTGCATATTTATTATCAAGGTTTTTAACCAGGTACCTTGATATTTCTGACAATAAAATTATTAAGGCAATATTGGGATTATCAACTATTATACCTTCTGTAATTTTATTGCTGGCAAAGGATTACTCATCTTTCCTTAATATACGGTATAAAGCAATACTGTTTATTATAATACCTGCTATCTATATAATTTCTATTACAATTATTGCTTTAAAACAAAAGAAGAAAGAAGCTAAAATTTTGATGTTTGGAAGTATACCTTTGTATTTCTGTACATTCTGGGATCTTATTGTTCATAATATTTTTAAAATAGATGATGCTATATATCTTATGGGTTTTGGCTTTCCATCATTGTTAATATCAATTGCAGCAATATTAGCAATTCAAACAGTTCAGTATCATAATGAAGTGGAAGAATTAAATATAACATTAGAGAAAAAAGTTGAGGACAGAACACGACAGTTATATGAAGCAAATCAGGAATTAAAACTTGCATTGAACCAGATTCGTGAACAGCAGGAAATTGCTCAGAGAGATATGATAATGGCAGTTAATGTTCAGCGCAGTATCATCCCGCAAAAAGCACCAGATGTTAAAAATTATGAAATAGGTCTATATGCCCAGGCAATGTCAGGAGTATCAGGTGATTTTTATGATTTTTATATTGATAATGATACATTAGTGGGAATTGGATTATTTGATGTTTCAGGGCACGGTATTGCCTCAGGTTTGTTGACAATATTGTCAAAATCAATTGTTTTTCGTCATTTCATGAAACGTATCAATATCCATTTGGGTAAAGTAATTGAATTTATTAATCAAGAATTAGTACAGGAACTGGAACATGTTGATAATTATTTAACAGGCATTCTTTTACGTTTTAGTGATAATAAGGTAGAATATGTCAATGCTGCTCATACTGAGATGCTTTTAAAACGCAAAGAAACAAATGGTGTTCTGGTATGTGCTCATAAAGAAAAAGATATAAAAGGAATGTTTTTAGGAAAAAGTGTTTTCCAGACTACCTATACACCCCTTCAATTCAGTATCAGGCCAGGTGATCAGCTGTTAGTATATAGTGATGGGATAACCGAACAAAAAAATAAAGATGCTGAAGAATTTGGATTTGAAAGGCTTAAAGAGGCTTTTTTACATGCTCAAGGACAAACTGCACAGGAAATTTGTGATTATATAATTAATATATTCAATGAATTCAGGGGGGATGTAGGGTTTGGTGATGATGTAACGGTTATAGTATTGAAAAAGAAGTAATTATACTGTATATCCCCAATCCTGCTGTATTAAACTCAAGCATACACCGTGGGCTATTGATTCAGTTTTTATGCTTTGAAATTCCATTAATGCCCGTTTATACATTGAAATATATCCTGTATCATGAAATATGTCTTTTATATGAAAATCTATTTGGGCAACAGGATCATTGTATATTTCAAAGAGATCCCCAGTAAGAAGTACATAGTCCGGTGAAAAAACATTTATCACATCAAGTAATGCTTCAGAAAAAAACTTCAGTGCTGTATCAAGCTTTTCAAATATACCTTCGGTTCTATTGGTATAATGGTTGTTAAGTTTTGCTATGACATTATCGTAACATTCATTTTCATCTATGGCATTTCGCTGCTGTAATAACTTGACAAATGCTTCATAGGAAAAATAGCAATCCAAGCAGCCACTCCTTCCACAGATACATCGCTGGTTATCATCACAGACTTTTATATGGCCAATTTCCCCTCTACTATTAACTATCGCCCCCTTATAAATTAATCCAACAGCACTTGCTGCACGTGCTGAAACAACCATTATCCTGTCATAACGCTGATTAATATCAGACGTAGATAGAATATATGTAATCATGCTGCTGATATTATGGTCAAAAAATATTCGTGTATTGGGGAATTTAGCGGATAAAAGTTCATTAAAATTAAAATCCTTTAATTGTGGCATGAGTGTATATGATCGTAAGATTCCATTTTTGGTATCAATATCGCCAGGTACTGTGCAACCTACAGCAACAAGATTGGTTGTAAACACAGGATTTTTTGATAACACTTCATCAATTTGTTGTAGTATGACACGGGTAAATTCCTCTTTTGAAATACTGCTGGAAATCCCTACTTTTGCTTTTGCTAAAACTTTGTTGCTGAAACTAACGATAGTTGTGTATACTGCTTTCTGATTGAATGTGATTCCTAAATATACCTGCTTATCATGATTTAATGTATAAAATAACGCTTTACGACCTTTTTCCTTTTGTTTTCCTTCAGTAGGTACTATTATACCGGTATTTTTTAAAATTTTAAAAGAGGTCATGATGGTATCCATGGAATACCCGGAATACCGTTTTGCTTCAGCTTTTGATAATATAGGGTGTTGTCTGAAGATATCGACTATATGCTTGCGTTTATTTTCTTTTCGTCTGTTGATTTTTTCGCCATGTGCCATATCATTACTCCTGGGTAAAATAAATTTCTTGACATATTATCGATAACGATTTTATTATTAAACCAATCAAATGAAACTTGATAATATAACATTATTGCTCATTGTTTTTACTTATGCAACAATTTTTTACAATTTAAAATAGGTGCGCTTATGAATCAAGAAAGAAAAATAACTTTTAAAAATTTATTGTCGTATGGCGTTGGCGATATTTTTGGCGGAGGTTCATTTGTTGTTATAAATCTTTTATTCATATATTTCTTAACAGATATTGCAAAACTCAATCCTGCACTGGCTGGACTTGTTGTATTGGCAGGCAAGGCATGGGATGCAATCAGTGACCCAATCATGGGGTATATCTCTGATACTACCAGGTCAAAATACGGTAGACGCAGAATATTCTTTTTACTTGGGATATTGCCAATCATACTTAGCTTCATTGCCATGTGGCTGCCTTTTTCATCTGATAGCCAGATAATAAAATTTATTTATTACGCTTGTGCTTATGTATTTTTCAGTACAGCCTTTACCATGGTGATGATTCCATATTCGGCACTCAATGCTGAAATGACACGAGAATATAAAGACAGGACGCGTCTATCAGGTGCACGGTTGATCTTTTCACAGATATCATCACTCATATCAGGTACCGTTCCCAAGATGGTTGTTGATGCATTTACGGATAAGGGTGAGGGGTTCCTTGTGATGAGTATTATATTTAGTATCTTTTTTGCATTGCCATGGATTATTGTATTTTTTGGAACATGGGAACTTCCTGATGTAAAGGTTGAAAATAAATCTCTTGCCGATTTTTTTAAAAATCTCTTAGTTATATGGACAAACAGATCATTCAGAGTTCATATAGGGTTGTATATCTGTGCATATTCAGCGCTTGATTTAATCATGGCAATGTTTATTTATTATCTTACCTACTATATACAAAAGCCACATATTTTCACCAAGTGTCTCGGTGCCATGCTTGTTACACAGGTTTTGTTTTTGCCGGTATATGTCTTTATAGCAAATAGAAAGGGCAAGGGCTTTTCATATCGCGTAGGGGTCAGTGTATGGGCGATAGCTCTTGTGAGTACTCTTTTGTTTGATAGCGCCACGCCGTTACAGTATATCATTGCCCTTTCGGTACTGATGGGAGCAGGCATGTCGGCTGGGACGATGATCCCATGGGCAATTTTACCGTCAGTAACCGATGTTGGTGAATTGATAACCGGTAAACAGCAGGCAGGCGTGTATGCGGGCGCAATGACATTTATACGGAAATTAGTTCAGGCATTTGTACTGGCTATCTTTGGCGCAGTGCTGGAAACAATTGGATATAAAGCAAATACTGCCCAATCTCCAGAAACATTGGAGTATTTACGGTTGATGTTTGCGCTGATGCCATCAACATTAATGCTCATTGGCATTATCATTTCTATGCAATTTAAGATTACACCGGTAACCCACCCAGTATTGATTCAGGAAATCAACAGATTAAAAGCTGGTGGAAATAAATCAACAGTAAGCCAGAAGGTTAAAGAAATCTGTGAAATGTTAACCGGATATAAATATGAAAATCTTTTTAAAAAGCAGTAGAGGATAATCATGAAAGAAGTTAGTATTGGTGTAGTATGTTTTGCACGCAAAACATTTGATTATAATGCTGCTAACGAAATCTACGCTTCCATTCAGACACAGTTAAAGAAAATCAAAGCAGTGCAGTGGCATTGCTATCATGAACTTGTATATGAAATAGACGATGCACACAAGGCCATTGCTTTTTTGAGGAAGAACAATATAGATGCTCTAGTTTGTATCAGTGGTACCTTTCATTTGGGGCATCTGGCATTAGAAATGGTTAAGCATATACCTGTACCGGTGATGCTCTGGGGTTTACCTGAATTACCGTACGATGGGGGCAAAATACGGCTCAATTCCATTTGTGGTGTAAATTTAGATGCAAGCAATCTGTATAAAGCAGGCATACGAAACTATTATGCCCATTTTGGCAATAGCATTGATCAGGATTGGATTGGTGCTATACGAATATTGTCTATGTTTAAAAATGCAAAGATTGGTTTGATTGGATACCACGCTCATGGATTTTTCAATTTGGATACATGGCATCCGGCAGTATATTCACAATTTGGCGCTTTGATAGAACATTACGAACTTCAGCAGCTTTTTAATTATCACATCAATGAACAATACCAAAAGAACTATGGGGAGATAGTTGATGCTGAATTTGATACTCATGAGATTAATAATACTCAGAAACAAAAAGTATCAGAGTTGGGTGCAAAACTCAAAAGTTTTATGGAAGATAACAACCTGACTGCACTGGCTATACGATGCTGGCCAGAATTTGCAGCTGAATTTGGCATTGCGCCATGTGCAGCCATGTCACTGGTACAATCTGATAACTATATCATTGCCTGTGAAGGCGATGTTGATGGTGCTTTATCAATGCTTGCACACAAAGCTTTAGGTGCCCAAACGCCGTTTTTATTTGATTTTTCGCAGGTGAATCTGCAAGAAAATTTTGCACTACTGTGGCATTGTGGTGTTGCGCCATTTAATCTGAAAGACAATAAAACTACTGCTTCGCTTGATACATACTTCGCTGCAGGCAAAGGGGTAACGGCAGGGTTTGTATTAAAACCAGGTGATGTATCAATATGCAGATTTGATTTTGATGGCAGTAACTATCGCATATTATTATTAAAAGCTCATGGCGTAACAATGGACAAACTGCTTAAAGGCACATATCTAAAGGTGACTTTTGATGTGCCAGTTGCAAAAGTTCTTGATACTATTATTTATAATGGCATAGCACATCACGCATCAATGGTGTATGGCGACTACATCAAACCGTTAGAGATAGCAGCACGCATTAAAAACTGGAGGATTGTTACATGCTGAAGATAGAACATGATGCAACATCATTTTCAATATATTATAAAAATCGATGCATATTACAACATTCAGTATCTAAACCTTGTATAGCTGTAGGGCAGGGCACTGCAAGCTATAAAATGAAAGAGGGAAACTTTAAACTTAAAGACTCTCTTTTATCAAAACGGTACTTGAAAAATTTTACAGTTACAGAAGAACATAATGCAATAACAATACAATTAGAAGATGCTATTCAATTAACCATAACAGCAGATGCATACTGTACTGTAAGTATTAAAGCAACACAACCATGCAACAGGTTTTGGCTGCATTGTGTTGCCCAAAGCGATGAACATATCTACGGTTGTGGTGAACAGTTTTCAAAATTGGATTTAAAGAAAAAGAAAGTCCCCCTATGGGTACAAGAGCAGGGAGTAGGGCGGGGACATGATCTGATAACATTTTTAGCTAATGTATTACATGGCGCGGGAGGAGCATGGTACACTACGTATTATCCGCAACCCACGTTTGTATCAAGCAGCAACTACTTTATCCATTGCAATGCGTCATCATTTGCGGAATTTGAATTCAAAAAGAAAGAGCATATACTGCATTTCTGGCAGATTCCTGAATCAGTGGTGTTTGGTGTGTATGAAAAACCAACTGATTGTGTAAAAGCTGTGGGGGATTTATTAGGGCGACAGCCACGGCTACCACAGTGGGTTCACGATGGCATGTGGATAGGAGTTCAGGGTGGCACCGATGTTGTGAAGAAAAAATTACAGGTTGCAATTGATGCGGGTGTTAAGGTTTCGGCATTGTGGGTGCAGGACTGGGTTGGCCGACGAATTACCTGGTTTGGGAAAAGACTTTTTTGGAACTGGAAATATAATGAAGATTTGTATCCCAATCTGCCATTATTTATTCAGGAACTATCGCACAATAACATAAAATTTTTGGGGTATATCAACTGCTTTTTAAATTCTGAGGGTGACCTGTATAAAGAGGCTGTTTCAAAAGGATATTTGGTACAAAATCAGGATAATACAGTCAGAACGTTTGATACCACCGGAATAATTGCTGGTACATTAGATCTTACCAATCCCCATACGCGGGAATGGATTAAAAAAGTTATTAAAGAACATATGATTGGCATTGGCCTTAGTGGCTGGATGGCCGATTTTGGTGAATACCTGGAAACTGATGTAAAGCTTTATTCAGGTGAATCTGCAGAATTGTACCACAACAAGTATCCTGCAGAGTGGGCACGTGTCAATTATGAAGCCTTAGAAGAAGCAGGTAAATTAGGTGAGATAGTATTCTTTATGCGGGCAGGGTATACAGGAACATCTAAATACAGCACGTTGGTGTGGGCAGGAGATCAGCTTGTTAACTGGAGTATACATGATGGATTGGCTTCAGTAATACCAGCTGCTATTTCATTAGGTTTTTGCGGAGTGGGATATTTTCACTCGGATATTGGTGGATATACAACAATAGGTTGGATAAAACGAAAAAAAGAGCTTTTTATGCGCTGGGCAGAGTTAAGTGCATTTACTGCAGTTATGCGCACACATGAAGGCAATAGGCCTGATTCAAATTGGCAATTTGACAGTGATAAGGAAACCCTCAAGCATTTGGCAAAAATGACAAAAGTTCATGCTACCTTAAAGCCATATTTTGAGCATTGTAAGGATGAGTATCATAGTGATGGATTACCATTGATGCGACATCCGTATATCCACTATCCTGATGATGAAAAACTTCATTCATTGCAATATCAATTTCTACTGGGTAGCGATTTGCTGATAGCACCCGTATATAAAAGAGGTAGAAATAAGTGGAAAGTATATCTCCCACAGGATGAATGGGTGCATGTATGGTCAGGAAAAAAATATAACGGTGGATGGATTAAAGTTGATGCTCCTTTAGGGCAACCACCTGTTTTTTACAGGGAAAATTCACAGTTTAAAAACATTTTTGAAGCAATAAAGGATATTACATAAAATTAACGTTTAAGAAAATATATAAGCAAAGAAAACTTTTTTAGTAAATTGCTCATTTCATTCCACAAAGGCATGGATATACCATGCCGTTTATATAGACTTTGCCATTGGCAAATGTTTTACTTGTGTCTATCCTTTCATGGGTAAAACCATACGTAACCAGACTAACATATTAAAAACATTCTTAACGGCATCATTATGTAGAGTTCGCAAACTTGTAGTATATTATTGTTGGTACAGTATTTTTCCTTTTTTCCCTTAGTCTCTTTTACTCATAAAGTTATGGTGTTTTATGTTATTATCAAATTCATCAAAGTTGTCAAACCAATAGGGTTGGTAATTATCCAAAACGCCAACTATTCCTTGTCTTGGTTTGAGCAATAGTTTTGTGTTGATAGTAAATCCATTATATGAAAAATCTTTGCTTTGCCTTTGTTCGTTTTCGAATATTCTTACATAACCATCAATTTTTCTATAGCCATCGGCGTGTTCTGTTCCTTTAGGATCAATAAATAAAATGGTATAGCGATTCTCTTTTTTTAACCAGAAAATAAAATCTGGCTTAAACTTTTCCATTCTGTTAGTTTTTGGCTGATAATAAGGAATATACACTTCATCGAGGGTTTCCTCAATTTTTGAAAAAAACCACCAATCATATTGTTTAAAAATATTATTCTCTTTTTGTAAATAGGATTCCAAATCTTCGAGAAATTGGGCTTCACTTTTTGTTTTGATGATGTGCATGAGATAATGTTCTTTCTCGTCTTCGCTGATTAATACGGGAAGATAATAATGATTAAGCAAAAACTTAACCCTCAATCTTGTACTATCATATATGAGAGATTCTTCTTTAACATAGTTCTGCGTAATATTATCAATTTCTTTTACATACTCAACTATTCTTTGTGGGTCTTTTTGAATTTTCTTAGTAATTTCTTGCAATTTTTTATCTTTTTCTTCTCTACATTTTAATACCTTTTTAATTTTTTCATCTAATATTTCTCTTTGAAGTTTTGTTACTTTGATCTGTTTAAAGTGAATGATTTCATTTTCAAGCTGTTTGAAGTCATTAAGCTCTTTTGTTCGGATAGAAAAATGTTTAAAGATGTTTTTGATTAAAATATCTGTTTTTTTTAATGTAACAAAACTAACGTCGATTTTGTAATAATTTTGCTTTTGCTGAAAACTTTCTTTAAGTTTTGTTAAAAGTTTTGGCTCACAATCATATTTTACAATTGAAATTTTATCTCCAATATATTCATAGTAATTTTTAATTAGTTCAAAGTCATTTTCTGATATTTCAAACTTAATAGATTTTTCATCGGCTAAAATCTTATGGCTCTCTTTATAGGTTGGTATTAATAATATTTTATCTTTAACCTCGGGATTGATTTTAAACAAATCGCCGATAGTCTCTTCTTGTTTTTCTTGTTTTAGTGTTTCTATGACTTCTCTTAAATTGTCTGATTTGGTACCGTATACAAAGAGTGTTTCTAATGGTTTTATGGAATTTTTTATATTTTCAAAATCTGTTTGAGAAATCTCGTTATTGTTGAATAAAAATTGTAAGCGTTGTCTCTTGTTGGGTAAAGGTTCAATTCTCACACCACGCCCTATGGATTGTAAAACAAATTTACGCGCATCAGTTCCTTTGCCTATGTTTATATACAATATGATATTGGGTCTATTGCTATCCCAACCTTCATAAAACGATCGAGATCCCATCAAGATATGAATATCTGCATTTTCATTGAGGTTTTTAAAGATACTTTCATTATCAAATTTTTCAATAACCTCATAACCTGAAAGTTTGTTTTTTATCCATTCGGAAATATCGCCGATTTTGATTAATCCAAAGGCTCTTTCGCTTGTAGCCAGTTTTAGGACAATTTCCTGTTTGTTCCCCGGGATTTTTAATATTTCAATTTTTCCGCCACTTGTTGCATTAAAAACATTTTCAAGAATGTCTTTATAGGTGAGCGTTTGAATAAGATTTTTGTCAAAATTTATTTTTTCATTTTCAAATTCCAATTGACCTTCTAAATCTTGAGTTAAATCTAACTTTGCTTGATTTAAAATCTCTTCATCAGCTTGTCCAAGAGCTATTTTTTCTAATTCTTTAAAGAATAAATAAAGGTCGGAATCTTCTGTATTTACAGAATTTACTAGGGTAAGGATTAATGGATTATGGTAATAAGAAAGAACTTTTTCCTTATGTTTTTTAATGTATGTCTTTAGAAGAAGCGTTTTAAGAATAATTTTTTGTTTTTCTTGCTGGTTAAAATCATCTTTTTTTCCTAAATCTGATATATTGGACTGAGAGATATAAATATGTTTTCCGTAGCCATTTAAAATAAATTGTTCAAGATTAAAGTTAAAAACACAGGTAGCAAAGTCAGTGGAATCAGTAAAAGTTGCAGAAAAATTAAAAAGAAAGCCGTTACGCGATAGTATTGAATAATAGTGTTTTCGTTTGCTATCATCTCTATCGCCTTTATGAGCTTCGTCAAGGAGGATAAACCATTTCCCGCTGTTGTCGTAATTTCTAAAGTTGATGATTTTATCTTTTTGTTCATCAGAAAGTAAATCGCTTCGATAATAAAAGACATTTACAGTGTTACCAAAAGCAAGACGATTTTCTCTTTTGACTTTTTCATAATCTTTAAGACTATAAAGTTTTAAGGTTATACCAAAATGGCTTGAATTGAATTCTTCAATGTGATTTTTAAATTGTTCAATTAAATCTTCTCGAGAGGTTAAAAATAAAATCTCATTTTCTGGTATTTGTTTGAATTGTATAAGTCGAGTAAGTAATTCGATAAGCTTGACAATAACAAGGGTTTTGCCACTACCTGTTGCCATCCAGAAACTCATACTATTGATAAAACAAGAAAAAGAAATTTTATGATTATCTATGGGAAAATCTTTATCAAAATCATTATAAATACGGATTAATTTATTATCTTTAAATTTTAAATCAAGATTTTCTTTAAATCCATTATTCTCGTAGAGTTCAAAAAACTTTGTTTTATCTGCTTCACTATCACTATAAAACTTATAAAGGGCTTTTGCTGAGTTTTTTAGGGCATTCTGCTGATAATCAAAAAGAGTTTTCTTATTAGAAAACTTTACAAAGTCAAAATCCAGCCATTCTGGTGGCAAATTTTCAAAACGAATAGAATTGACGATGTTTTGTAAATAGAGGTTCATAATTTAAATTTTAACTCCTTTAACATTTCAAAAAGGTTTAAACAATTTATATTAAAGCTTTTGCATACATCAGGTATAAAAATTTTTCTTTTTGAATTTATATTCGATTTTTCGAATGTGACAACAGTTAAATTTTTATATTTGGCAAATGCAATAACCCAAGGATCTGCGTTTGATTCTGTAAAGAAATCATTTTTTGCACTGTCAGAATATTGATTTTTTGTTGAAATAATATTTATTATGCTCTTGTAATGTTCTATAACTTCATCATTAGCTGTTGGATAAAAATATCTTTCAAAATTTTGCTCTGCCCATTTTTTTAATGGATCATTTTTATCGCCCTGTTCAATTTCTTTATGTACTTTATCAATAGAACAAAGTAAGCCACTTTTTGCTTTTTTTAACAAAAAATCCCAAAATTTTGTCCCAAAATCAAATGAATAGTAGGTTCTTGAGGGAGTAATAAAAACATTTGCATCGAGGATATACTTTAATTTAGTCATATCGCCATTTTACTCATAATATTATCTACTGTTTTCGGTTTAAGAGAGAGTAATCTATACACATCTCTATGTAATATTTCATTATTAAAAAGTGCATAGGAGATTGTTTCTAAAAATTTTTTACCATAACGATATTCAACAGTGTTATAAAAATTTCCTCCTTCACGTTGGATTTTTTTCATTTCTTTTTGTTTGTAATTATTATAAAATTTTAAGAATTCATCTTTGTTAATTTTACCAATATCAAGCAATCTTCTTGCAATAACAATTTTACTTACTTTAAATTGTTTTGCCAAGTTCTCGTAATCTATTTCATTTATTTGCTTTATGTTTTCCTCGGGCACCAAAAATTCTGCTGTGCATCTATCGCAAAATTTTTCTGTTGCATCATTTGCACTTATTAATTCTCTTAAGTCGAAAGAAGCACTTTTCCCTATGAGAATATGAACAAGCTCATGTATTAACGTAAAAATCTTAGCACTCAAAAAATCATTGTTGTTAATAAACACAAACGGTGCTATATCATCAAAAAGGACAAAACCGCGAAATTCTTCTACATTTAATTTTCTATGGGTATTATTACCAACTATACCATTGATAACTACATAGATACCAGCTTTTTCAAACCTATTTATTAAGAAATTAAAAGCCTGATTCCAAGAGATTTGTGATGATGCCCAATCATTATCTAATTTTAAAATCTCTCTTATTTTTGTACTTATTACTCGAGGATCATCTTTAGTAGTGAATGTCTTTGCAAAAGGTAAATGTTCATGACCCCAATCGATTAAAATTTCTCTTATCCATTCCTGTTGTTTTTTGACAAACATTACAGTATCGTAAAGCTCATCAGAAAAATGGTGTATATTATTTTTAGTTCGGAAATGAGGGATGGGGAGTTTTTTTTCAGGTAATTTGTCTAAAAATAAATAACCAAAAGGTATGTTGAATGTTTTAGCGATTTCAACTAATTGATGATAAGTAGGATAATCTTTTTTGGTTAACCACTCTTCTTTGTTTTTATAAGCTATTTTACCCCATTTATCAGGATATTGTTTTTTAAGTGAAGATAAATTATTCTCGTTATATATTGTAATTTTTGTTTTCATAATTACTCCCACCAAATTAAAGGTTTAATTAACTTATAATCTAAGTCTTTGGTATTGATACTTGTCCCATCTTCAAATTCTACTTCGTTGTCTTTGATTTTTTTTATCCATTTGCCTGTAAGGTTAGAGAGGGTTTCGGCTATGTCAATATTTTTATAGAGTTTTGATACATCTACTTTTACCTGGTTGTTTTTGTAATCGATTTCTAATGCTTTAAGCATTTTTTCGTCTTTTAAGAAGACATATTGTTCGTAGGGGGATTTATCGCCTGCGATAAATAAATCGTGATTTTCGTAAATGGTATTGGCTAAAGTTTCTTCGTATTGTTCTAATTCGTAGTATTTGAAGAATCCGCCGCCTTGATATTCTTTTACTTCTTTTGAAATACCAGATTTATCGTAAGATAAAACCTTTTTCATGCGTGGCAAGACTACAGTATAAAAATGTTCGCCCATTTCAACGCCAATCCATTTTCTTCCTAATTTATGCGCTACTGCGGTGGTGGTGCCAGAGCCAAGGAAGAAGTCGAGGATTAAATCGGCTTTGAGTGAGGTAGATTCTATACATCTTGCTACCACTAATTCGGAATTTTCGGTTGAAAAATCCCAAACACTTGCGTAGCCGTAAATATCAGACCAATTATCTGTTAAATAAATTTCACTTGGTTTTAGCATTTGTGGATTATCATTTTCACTTAATCTCATCCTACCCTGCATTTCTAATTCTGAAATAACCTTTTGTGAAGGAAATCTGCGTCCTTCTCTTGGTACTATTTCTCTACCTAGAATTATCCTTGCTCGTGTTATATAATTTCCGTTTTTATCTATTTTGAGGTTTTCCTTTGAAAATAAATTCAGTATATTTTCAGGAATAATGTCCCAAGATTCCCCTTCTGTATCAATCGATCGCCATTCTTCTTTATTTCTTTTTTCTGTTATGTGCTTAAAAAATCCTTCATTACCACCTTTTGAATAAAAATAAAAACTGTCATGCCATGTAGGAAATTTATTGCCTTCAGTTTTAATTCTAATCGATTTATTTACTATTATTTCATTCCTAAAATTCTCTCTTCCAAAAACATCATCCATCAAGCATCTCACAATCCAATTGCCATTATAATCGCACCTTACAAAAATACTTCCTTTGTCATTAAGCCAATCTTTAGCAATATGCAAGCGATTTTCTAATAGCGTTGCCCAATTCGCATCTTTGTAGTTTGTGCGATATAAAAACTGGTCAGAAGAATCTAAATTAAACGGCGGGTCAATATAAATGGTCTGCACTTTTTCTTTGAATTTTGGCAAGATGGTATTTAATGCTTGATAGTTTTCGCTTTTGATAAGCCATCCGTCAAGAGATTTGTCTAAATCATCAAACTGGCTTAAAATTTCAAGTTCTAAATCTTTAAAATATTTTGTATCTATAGGTAAATGTTCATACTTTTTCGATAAATGTTTTCCTATTAAATCCTTTTCAAAAACATCTTTTACATTAAAGTTTTCGTCTACAATACCAAGTTCCTGCCATTCTTTTATTTGTTCATCAATGCTTTTATGTTTAAATATTTTTTCAATTACGTTTATATCCTGAATTCTATCTAAAGTAATGACATAATTTGCATTCTTTACAAACTTTGGTTTATTCCATATCTTTACAAGCTCATCTTCAAACTGTGCAATAAAATCAATGATTTTAAAGGCAATGTCTTTTAGGATTTGTAATTCATTGACTCTATCGGCTGTCCATTCTTTAGCACCTTCCCAAAAATATTGATAGCTCCACAGTTTAAACTGTTCTTGTAAAAATGCTTTGGCGTTTTTGTTGATAAAGAAATCCACTTCGCTTTGTTTTTCAAAGATTTTAAAGGCTCTTTCTAACTGTTCTTCTGTAAGGTTAACTCCTTCTTCCTTGATAACTTTTAAGATTTCATCACTTTTTGTTTTTGTTCCTCTTTCAGAGTATAAGACATTGAAATAAATTGTTTTATCTTCTTTAATTTCTTTTAATTCGTAAATGAGTGAACGTTTTTCATTAGCTTTTTTGTTTTCTATTGTAGAAGCATCGAAGTAAAATTTTAGTTCATCAAATTCAATCGGCAAACTTCTGAATATTCGGTCAGTTTTTACATAGTAAAGCATCTGTGTTTTCCAAAATAGGATGACATCTTTATCGTCTGTATAAATCTTTTCGTAAACATTGTTATGAAAGGGTGTAGCGTTAAAATAGATGGAGCCACTCTCAGTAAAATAACGGTTAAAGAATGAATAGAGTTTATCAAAAAGTTCTTCTCTAAAGTTGGGGTATTTCTCTAAAGCTTTTTCAATATCAGATTTAAGGATATTCTCAATTTTGCTATAATAATTTGACTTTATCCGCATTAAATTGATAAAGCCACCTGTGCCTTCAATCTTTGCACCGATGAATACATTTTGCAAGGCCTGGTAAAATTTTTGTTCTTTAGTCACATCTCACCTCCAAGATTAGTTGCAAAAAAATTTATAGTCTAAATCTTCCGTAACTGTTGTGTGTAGTTAGTTAATCTTTCTTACTACATATGACCATTGATATTGAAATTTTCGTATGTTTTTAAGAACACCGGTACAAATACTCTATTTCACACCAAAGTATAATTAGAGCAACAAAAAAAAAATTAAAAAATCTTATACTATAAATTTATGAAAAACAGTGGAGAAAAAGTAGCATACCGCCAAACAAACTTGCGGATGTCACATCTTGTATTATCTCTACTTTTACCTTCCTTATTATCTCCAAAATAAAAAAAACAGATATTTTCCCTGTGACCCTATCCCTCTTTTGCCTTTCCGTTTAACCCTAAAGTAGCTTTCATCTCTCTACTTTTTTCTTCTCACAGTTTGTTATTTCCATGAGTTCTACAAGATTCATAGATTCATAATCCCTCTTACATGTTTTATCAATTTTACCTTAGGTGGAATATTTTAATCAATTACCTTAATTTTTGTCGGTAACACATAAAATATAAATGTGCTACATACAAGAATTATTTATTGAATGATATTGACAATTCGTTGATTTTCTAAAATAAAATAATTGACAGTTATAAAAATTAAAAATTTTTTAATTTTAAGCATTGATAATTCCTAAGTGTTATCAATTTTACAATATACAGAATTTGGTATACTATCAATTATAACAATTTGTGAGGAATTATAATTAAAATTAGATATATTTATGAGAAATTCTTAATAAGAATAACAGGACGCCATTGAAGCTTTCATATAAAATTTCACAGATTAATAATACCATTTACAGAATTTCATTACCACTCCCGGGTTATCCGCCATATGTTAATGTATATCTTTTTAAGGGAGATGTTAATACGCTGTTTGACACAGGGATATTCTGGACGTGGCGATTATTACGTAGTGCATTGAAGGAATTGGGGCTACAATTTTCTGATATTCATCAGATTATTCCTTCTCATGGACATGTTGATCACTATGGAGCAGCATACGCAATAGCTAAAAGAAATAAACATGTTGAAATAATAACCCATTATGCAGATGCAAAACGAATAGAAGAAGGTATTTACGATAAACCTTCTGTTATGTTGAACTTCATTGAATCGATGGGTGTACCAAAGCCATTAATAGTGCCATTGGTTTTTCTTGATTTGACTTTTAAATCAATGGGTCATAGCGTTACTGTTACCCGTAAAATAATGGATGATGAATATCCATTACAGGTTGGGAATTACAATGCAAAATTAATCGTAACACCAGGGCATTCTAAAGGGGCAATGTGTTTGTATATTGAAAAAGAGTGGTATTTGTTTTCTGGTGATCACATTGTACCCGGTGTAAAGCCAATTATTTTAGCGGGTTTTGAACCAAATACATCATTTCCCGTTGCCCAAAGTCATAATATCTTTCATAATTCATTGAAAAAGATTGAAAAATTAAGCCCAAAGTACATTTTTCCTGCCCATGGCGAACCTTTTCAAGAAAGATTGAATCGTTTGATAGTTAAATATCAGAAAGTATATCAACTTCGAAAGAAGCGCATGTATAATTTATTATTGAATAACGATTATACTGTTTATGGGTTGGCACGACAGGTATTTAAAAATCTTAAAGGCATAAATCTGGTGCTTGATTTATATTTGTCATTGTCAGAAACATATACCCATCTTGAAGCTATGTGTGAAGAGGGCGATGTAATAAAATATAATTTTGCTAATACATATTATTATACTGCAATATTATTATAAATTACAATTGACATATTATATCGATAACGATTTAATGTATCTCATTATTACGGTAAATACATTATCATGAAACTATCGCACAAAAAAACGCTATACCTGTTTTTAGCTATTGGGATTGCATTAACAATTGGGTGGCTACCAATTGAATATTGGCAAAATACTGGCAGGGACTCTATACAATTAACTACTCAGGGTAAATATTCTTTGGCGGTATTAGCGTTTGCAGTGATAGCGTGGGTAACTGAAATAATGCCATTTGCTATTACGGGATTGTTTTCACTTTCGTTACTGGTTATAACAGGTTGTGCAAATCTTACGGATCTGGTAAAAGATGGTTTTGGGAATCAGGTTATTGTTTTTTTTATTGGGGTTATGATTATTGGAGCTATCGTTAATGAAACATCATTTGTAACAATAATCACACAAAAGCTTTATACACGGTATTGTACACAACCTAAAACATTGATTTTTATTATACTGACAATTGGTATGCTATTAGCGGGATTTGTAACCGAAATGGCTGCTGCTGCTATGGTGTTGCCATTTGCAGTTTCTATCTTAAAGAAAACAAAAATAGAGCCTTTGAAAGATAATTACGGTAAAGCAATGATGATAGCCTGTGGCTGGGGACCGGTAATAGGTGGCATTTCAACTCCTGCAGGTTCGGGTGCTAATCCGCTTACGGTAGGATTTTTAAAGGATTTAGCGCATATTGATCTATCCTTTGCACAATGGATGGGTATTGGTTTTCCAGCAGCGCTTTTGATGCTGCCGTTTGCATGGTTTATACTTGTAAAAACTTTTAATATTGAGACGGTAAGTTTACATATAGATACTAAACAATATGAAAAAGTTCATATCCCATCAAATGATATAATAATAGGCATATTGTTTCTAATAACAATATTATTGTGGATAGTTGAGCCTGTATTGCATAATCTATTCCCATCATTGCAGTTTATAACAATGTCATTTGTTGCTATAACGGTTGCATGTTGTATGTTTTTGCCACCATTTGCACCGTTAAGCTGGCATAAAGTTGAACATTCTATTAATTGGGGAGCAATTGTATTAATTGTTTCTGGGTTGGCACTGGGAACAACAATATATAAAACAGGAGCAGCCCGTTGGCTTGCATGGGTACTTTTTAAAAATCTTAATATGTTACATCCTGTTATGATGGTCTTTGCAGTTGTCCTGGGTGTTTCTATTATTAAAGTTATGTTTTCAAGCAATACAGTAACCGGTATTATCATGGTTCCATTACTCATAGCGCTATCTACTTCCATTGGAATCGATCCGGCACTGGTAGCAATTCCTGCAGGATTAACATCATCGCTTTCATTTATATTGGTAACATCAACGCCAACGATAGTTATTCCTTATACAGCAGGTTATTTTTCAATTGCCGATATGGTAAAGCCTGGCATATATATGACTATTATTTCATCAATCTGTGTCACAATAAGTTTTTTAGTTTTTGGCAGTTTATGTAACATAATAACATTATAGTATGTTAATTTTATTATTGTGTACAATAAATAATTAATGTACACTCCCG
>Ga0067045_1028998_pt1 | contig 24994 bp, 18 predicted proteins | sample TerdegcTABiofilm_FD_59184 | JGI IMG/M metagenome (GOLD analysis project Ga0067045, IMG submission 59184) | Combined Assembly of (Gp0054472, Gp0054536) Wastewater bioreactor microbial communities from Singapore -Terephthalate degrading... | reverse complement strand
TTATTACCAAAACCCAGGTTTCATACCAGTTCCAACAGATCCTGAAACAAAGCCTGTCCTGAACTGGTTTCAGGGTTCAGGATGACGGGGTTCTCCGCCAGAGGACTGAATATATACTTCTATTAAAGTTCTTTATCATCGATGATAAACATTTTGGGAATTTCCGATTTTGTTACACCTTCCGGAGAACCCTTCTACAGACTTAAGTGGGAGTAAGGAATATCTAATTGATTATATTTCAAAAAAAAATTCCAAAAAGTTTTAATAATGAGTGAACAAACTCTTCTCCGGGGTGTTTATATACATAACCCTCTCCCGGGTATGAAAAACTCAAAAGAAAAGGATACTCCCAAAACAGGAAAACAAAGTTCTGCAGTAAAAGGAATATATAGAGGATGCTCAGGATGGAAATCAGCGATAACGAATATATGCTAAAGGTAAGCCGGAATGATGCCGATTCCCGGAGTGCTTTCGATTACCTTTTTCATAAGTATCGCAAGCCCCTTTATAATTTCCTTCTGCGAAAGTTAAACGACAAGTCCGCCGCCGAGGATATTTTTCAGGAAACCTTTCTCCGACTCTACAGAACCAGGGAAAGTTACCGCCCCTCGGCAAAATTCCAGGTCTATCTTTATACCATAGCCTACCGGTTGTGTATAAATTACGGCAAAAAGAAAAATCGTTGGGGATTTATAAAATTTTTATCGGAAAAACTGTTTCCGGGCAAGGAAGAGTCGGCGGAAATAGAAGAAACGGTGGAGGATAACAAGCCTCTTCCCGACGAACTCCTGCTGGACGGGGAGATCCGGGAAAAACTCATACAGGCACTCAATCAGATTCCCGATATACATAGTACCGTTTTTGTACTTTACGAATTGCAGAATTTCTCGTATAATGAAATAGGAGAGATTACCCAAACCAATCCCGGCACGATTAAATCCCGGTTGAATCACGCCAGAAAAAAATTGCGGGAAATCCTCAACCCCTATATGGGAGGCGAAATCGGAGGACAAAACAGGGATGACGGGGAAAAAAGTTTGAATAAGGAAGCCAGTAAGGAAGTCAATAAGGAAATCGGATGCAAGAAGTTGGAAGTTGGAATAACCTCTGTAGATCAGACCTTCAGGTCCGCCATGGCAGGGCTGAAGCCCTGAACTACGGTCTGAAATGGGAGGCGGCGGTCTGACCTCAGACCTCTAAACCGGCAGGGCTGAAGCCCTGAACTACGGTCTGAAATGGGAGGCGTCGGTCTGACCTCAGACCTCTAAACCGGCAGGGCTGAAGCCCTGAACTACGGTCTGAAATGGGAGGCGTCGGTCTGACCTCGAAATTCCAACATCCAACATCCAGCTTCCAACCTCTAACTTCCAACTTCTTTCCGGGAGGGTATGAAAAAATGGAATGTAATGAATATATAAATTTAATAAGTGAATATACTGAGAAAAGACTCACTCCCTCTCAAAAAGAGGAGATGGATAAACATTTTTTCTCCTGCCCATCCTGTAAAAAGGAAACGGAGGAGGAAAAGAATCTGACCCTCTTGTTCAAAAGAGCGGATCTGGATGAAGAAGTGCCTTCGTCTCTGATTCTTTCCACCCTTAAAAAAGTTGATGAGGAGATGGAGAAGAATAACCGCTCTTTCTTCGACTTCATCTTCACCCGCCGGGGACTTGTCTGGAGTGCGGGAGTCTATGTGCTGGGGCTGGCGGTACTGCTGCTGAGTTACCTGGGAACCCCCCAGAGTTCCGCTTCTCAGCCCAAAAACCAGGAGGTGCGGGCGTTTCAGTCGGGCTACCAGGTGGGAGCCGATTATCGGGTGGATTTTTAGGGTAAACCGGTCATCCTGAATTGGTTTCAGGATCCCCTTTCGTTTCATATCCGGGAGAGGGATTATGAACACGAAAGGAATGAATCTTATGAGATCCGTATTAAGGAGAAACCCGTCCTTTATTCTTGCCGTCTTTGCTTTGACTCTGCTTTGTGTAACTGTTTCCTTTGCTGAAGAGCAGGGGTATGTGAATCGCTTCGTTGTGGGGGATCAGAGCCGGCTTATGGGGCCGTTGTTTCTGGACGGCAAACTGTTCGTGGTGGAAGACAACGGCATTGTTCACCGGCTGAACAGTCAGGGGGAAGAGGAAAAATCCTTCAGACCCGAGGGAAAGAATATCCGCCAGATTTCCTCCGACGGCAGGCATATTCTGTTAAGGGTAAAGGGAAATGAAAAAGGCAATTCGGAAGAGATCCTGTTCGTGGACAAATCGTCTCTTACGGTGGTCAAAAGCATTACCGTAGCGGATATAACCCGTATAATAAACTATTCCGGCGGTCTGGTTTATCTGACCTCTTCCAAAATCATATTCTGCGATGATAACGGCGGCAATGCCCGCAGTTACGCCATCCCTTCGGAACCAGGGGCTATTAAAATCGCAAAAGTTCTGAAGGCGGAAGAAAATATTATTCTACTGATAGAGCATACCGCATCCTACAACAAAAAGGAAAAGGTTAATTATATCTATGTATTCAGCCCCAGGGGACTGGTGAAGAGTGTTCCCGTAGCGGATTCTTCGGCTTTGACTCTGGTAGGTAGCGATGATAAGATATTTTTTCAACAGAAATCCGGAGAAGCCGATATTTATGACGGCGACTGGAATCTGATTTCCCATATCAGTCTGACTCCCTACGACAGGGTTAACCGGGATTTCGTCCGCATGGAAGGGGAGCGGATCTACTTTGTGACGGGAAAGAGCGAGTTTCCCATATTGGTTGCCCTGGATATGAAAGGCGCCGCCAAAGATGCAGATAAAAATACCGGAGATGAAAAAGAAACCAAAAATCAGGGAAAGATTCTGTGGCGGTTCCCTCTGTCGGTTTATGACAATGTTACGGATTTTACTCCGGCGAAGGACAAAATATTCTACACCATAAGACATCGACTGGGTTTTATTATCGTGCTGAGGTTTGATAAAGAAAAGGGAATTCTGGAAGATCAGATGCCCCTGGGATTTATGGACGGAGAACCCCTTGCCTGCGAAAACGGGTATCTCTATATAACCCATAAGGATATGGGCAACAAATTCGGTTTATCTCCCGGCATAATAGTGCTGAAGGGGGACTTTACGGGAAAATACCGGTTTGATATGTCCCCCTGGGATCGGTTCCTTATAAATTACAGTTATCTTGCCCGCACTTCATATATCAACGAGGATTTTGACAAATATATCCGGAATCAGGGTTATTCCGACAAGGCCAACGAGAAGCTCCCCCTCAACCGGGCCCTGCTCGAAAAAGCCGTAACCGACTATGAATCCGCCGCGATTCAGGATCCCACCAATCCCTTCCATCTGCTCTATTTGGTTCTGGCGAAGTTGGAACTGGGAACACCTCCGGCGGACCTGAAAGAGGAAGTGGAAAAGGTAAGAGAACTCTGTCATCACGATGTATATAAACTGACCATGACGGCGGGTATCCTGTCCCAGAACCGGCAATATGCCCTGGCAAAAGATTTCTGGGAAGACGGGGTTCTATATTCCAAGTCTTTCGAGGTGGACAACAGCCGGTCATACCAGTTCCTGATTTCTTCACCCATAATACTTTTTGCGGGAACCAACCGTTCCATGATGAACAACGACAACTACAACAAGGACGAAATCATGAAAATATGGGAGTACTGGGAAAAGATCGCTCCCTCCAACGAGTTCCACTACCCCGCGTGGGTGGGTATGACCGAGTATTGGCAGCAACACGGCTATAAGGAAAAAGCCCGGTATTGCGCCCAGAAAACCCTGAAGCACTTTAATGACGAATGCGCCTACAGCGGTGTTATAGGTCTGGATGTCCTGATCATCAGCGGTAGTGTGGTGGGATTTTTAACCCTGATCCTCTCCGGATTCTTCGCTATTAAAGCCGAACGGAGAAGACAGCACTATATCGGGGAAATAGCCGACAAGGAACATCTGACCGCCTCGGAACTTTACCGGAACTACCTGAAGCCCGCCGAGAAGAATATGCTGGGATTCCTCTACTCCCTGGGACTCTTCTCCATTCTCACCGACATAGTGATGTTGGTTCTGCCCAGTATAGTGCAGAAGGATCAGAAATGGGTATTTACCGGAGGACTGGCGGTATCGGTCATCACGGGTATAATCATCGCCCTCTATATGGGTATCGCCCGGATAAGAATAGAAAGCCGTCACTACGGCACGGTAAAGATCCTGGGCAACGGTTCCGCCTGGCGACAGCTCCTGAACAACTCCTTCCTGGGCTTTATGGAAAAACGGGAAAAAGGAATTCTCCTCTTCTTACTCCTTTTGGGCGCCTTCTATGTGATACCGCTCCAGATGTATATCAACGCTCTGGTGAGACGCTTCGAAACTCCCCTTGCCATCTCGGGCATGAGTTACGGCAGCGATATGGGAATCCGCTCCCTGAATAACACCCTGAAGGAAGAACCCAATAATGCCGAATCTCACCTGCTGCTGGCATTCGGTTACCAGAAGATCGGCAGACTGGACGAAGCGGAAAAGGAGTATAACCTCTACTTGCAAAAGAGCGGCAAATCAGACCTGGGAGTTCAATCTAACCTGGCGGTAATCATAGCCCAAAGGGATCCCCAAAAGGGAGTGGAACAACTGGAATCTTTAATGAAAGATTCTCAATTTGATCGGTTCCCCTTCAAAGACCGGGTTTACTACAACCTCTCCATAATGGACAGCCGAATAGGAAATCAGGGAAAATCCCACTCCTTCTATCAACAGGCGGAGCAACTGAATCCCGACCTGGTGAAAGCCAACTCCGTCGCCAATCCGGGACGGTTCCTGCTGATTCCCCCCACCCCGGAACAGGAACGGAAGGGGCTGAAATTGGAAAAGGGCGTATTCATCAACCCCCTGATGACCTATCTGGCTCCTCTCAGCAACGAATTCATGTCCACCCTGGGAACGGGAAAAAATGAGTTCCCCTGGAGTTCCCTCTTCTTCCTGGTTCCTTACTGGCTCTGGACTCTGGCACTGGGATCCTCCTACTTCACTGCACGAAAACCCGAATACTTCCCCCACAGCTGCAAGAGATGCGGCAAGATGATGTGTGATAAGTGTTCCCCCAAAAGTTCCAACGAATGGTGTTCCGAATGCATGGAAAACCAGGGATTCTATATCCCCGGCGTATTCCAACTGCTGATCCCCGGTATCAGGAAACTCCGGCAGGGTAAACTCATCTCCGGTTCCCTCCTGTTCCTGGCGTTCCTCTGGGGATTCACCTACACCTTCATCTTCTTCTTCCCTCTGGGCTCCCTGGGTTCAGGGCTGGAATTCCTCAGTTTTATGAGATTTATGTCCCAAGACGGCATTTATCGCTACGCTGGTCCCCTGCAGTCCATGATCATGCCCAACATTGCCGGAAATATAGGATACAATGCCGTATCGGATCCCGTTTTTCAACCCCTGGTCGTCCTTTCTCTGGTATTCCTCATCGGTAGTATCCTGTTCAATATCCTGAACACACTGCTGGAAAACCGCAGGAAAAAGGCATAAGGTCGGGAGTTACCCCAAAATAAGGGCAACCCCTTAAAACCCCTGTCTATCTCCAAAAATCCCTTCTTACCGGAAGGGGTTTTTGTTTTTTTATATAATTGGGGTGAAAAGTTAAAATCAAGGCCGAACTTCTGGATTTTTTCGCTAAAACCCGCATGAAGTCTAAAAATATCCTCTTTGTAGTTGGTAGTAAAAACCCAGATTCCATGCCGGTTTCCAAGTGGGAGTCCGTAAGTTGGGTCAAGGAAGGAAGAAAAGTTTGTTTTTAAAGAAGTTATTGATTTCCCTGGCTATATTGGTGTTGATAACCCTGCTGTCGGTCTGGGGGGCGACTCATTTCGGTTCCGAACCCATTGCCGCATCAAAGATAGATCCCATCCTGTGGAATAAGGTGTGGGGGAAACCCTTATTGGAGACTCCTATCCTCACCATTGTGTGGGAATTGAGATTACCCCGGATTCTGCTGGCTCTTCTGGTGGGGGCTTCTCTGTCCATGGCGGGGACTGCCTTTCAGGGACTTTTGCGGAATCCCCTGGCGGATCCCTATATCGTGGGAACTTCCGCCGGAGCCGCCGTGGGTGGGGTTTTTGCCCTGGTCTTCAACATCCGGGGGGGACTCATGGGGATGTCCGGTGTTACCCTGCTGGCTTTTATAGGGGCATTGATCTCCATGTATGTCATATACAGAATTTCTCTGGTGGAAGGCAAAATTCCGGTTGAAACCTTCCTGCTGGCGGGAGTGGTGGTGGGCTCCTTCCTTTGGGCCATGGTCTCCTTTCTGCTGACCCTTGCCCATCAGTCCATGCACGAGGTGGTCTTCTGGCTTATGGGATCCACCCAGGCCGCTACCTGGAATGGGGTCATCATGCTATTCTTCTATCTCCTTATCGGTATGGCAGGATTGATATTCGTCTCCCACCCGTTAAACCTGCTTACTTTGGGCGATGAATCGGCACAACATCTGGGGGTGGATGTGGAAAGAACCAAAAATTTAACTATTGTTTTTGCATCGCTTATTACTGCGGCGGCGGTGTCGGTATCGGGACTTATCGGCTTTGTAGGGTTGATGATCCCCCATATAGTGCGCATGGCTCTGGGAGCGGATCACCGGATTTTGATTCCCACATCGGCTCTGGTGGGGGGGATCTTCCTTTTGTGGGTGGATACCTTCGCCCGTTCCTTCTTCTCTCCCCAGGAGATGCCCGTAGGAATACTGACCGCCATTCTTGGCTCCCCCTTCTTCCTCTACCTCCTCAGAAAAAGGAAGATGGGGTTATAAATAAAAATTTTATCTTTTCATGACATATCCGTTTCTGGAGGAGGCAGTAACGTAAGGATAACCTATCTTATGCCAACGGATATGATTGTTACCCTTGCATTGCAGGGTGTAATTTTCATGATCATCGCTGACCTTATATTCATATTCGCCGAAATTGAGCCCGTACATCTTCTCATGATAAGCCATAGTCCTGGTGTCATAGGTTTCTTCTATACAACGGGGGATTTTTTCTATATATTTTGGAACTAATTCTTTTAATTCGGTAGGATATTTGTTGTTGTCGGTATGATATTGATCGAGAGATTCATATAAAACCTCTATTTTTCTTCCGCAATCGTAGGCACTGGTGGTAACTGTGGGATAACATCGAAAGAGAAGGTATGTGATAAGCCCGCAACAGATCAAAAGGCAGACCGTCCCCCAGATAATAAACCGGGGAAAATTTTTATCGGCGAAGGGGAATACCATTATATTCAGCATAACAAGTATTGCGGGAATACAAAGCGTTAAGTCATTCCCTATTAACCCGCAGTCGGTACAGGGGTGATTCCTGAAAAAGATCAACCCATAGACCAGCAGACAAAATCCGGCGATACTCCCTACCGAGGGGTTCTGGGCATAGAGTAAAAAGAGGAGAATTCCTATAACGGCATAAATCAAAGGAGGGGGAACGGCGAGAAATTTCGAATACCCGCAGGCAAAGGCAGGGGAGGGCATAAATAATAGCATTAATAACAGAAATAATCTCCCGGCATGGGTTGGGTTGAAAGCGAAGGGTCTCCCTGTCATAAAATTTCCCCCTTCAAAAAGTTTCCTGTTGGGGATTCCTTTTGATAAAATGGCTGTTTACACTTATGTTATACCCCGATTCACTCTTTTCAGACACCCGCAGTGATTCGATGGGGAAGAAAATAATAATCCGCCCCCGCTGTTATAGTGAAAAAAAGGGAGAGTATGGAATTATATTGTTATATGGCTGGGTTCTTTGCTGTTAAGTTTTCTTAAAAATTTTGTTAGCTGGCAAAAAATATGCTAAAATTATGGTATGTATTTGTCTCTGGTTTTTATATCTGTTATTGAATAAAATTAAATACAATGCTTTTCAGCAGACCTGACGGAGGAAAAAGATGAAAAAAAGAACCGCATCCCCGTTGCGGGGAATAGTTCTGGTTACCACTCTGATGTTGCTCTGTTTCCTGGTGATTCTTGCCACCGCCATGATGGTATCCACCATGCGGCAGCAGATGATATCGGGAAAATACTACCAAAAAGAACAGGCACTCATGGCGGCGGAAACAGGAGTCAACTACGCCATGATGAAACTGTCGGAAGATCCCTACTGGGAGGGAACCGACGAGGGCAACGACTATCAGGAAGACTTCGAGTCCGGTACGGCGGAAGTCTATGGCTGGAAAGTGGACGACGATAAAGGGATTGTGGAGGGGAAGTTATTTCATGGGGGAAACTACAGCACCTTTGAGATCTATTTTGTGAATCCCTCCTCGGGTGTAAGCAAGATGCAGTTCTTCAACTCCGATACTATCCCGGAGAAAATTCCCCTTTCTCTGAATAATTACGGTTCCACCGCTGTTGATACCTCGGCCTATTATTCCGACGGTTCCACCTACAGAACCGTTCCGGGGGGATATGTGCTGCTGGTCTGCCGGGGGAAATGCGGCGGCGAAACCCGTATACTGGAAACCTGCGTAACGGTAACCCCCTCGGATGAATATGACGCAACGGTTATCGGCAAAGGGGAACTCTCCTTTACCCTGGACGGAGCGGGAGACATGATCCTGGAATCGGAGAATAAAGCCCCCAAGATCCGTGCCAACGGCGATATCACCGTCAACACCTTCAGCGACAATACCGACTGGCTCTCGGTGGCAACCGGCGGAGAAGGTAAAGCCAACGGCTCCATCAACTTTACACCCGAACCCGATTATAACGGTTCCGCCTTTACCGGGGATGCCGGAGAGCAAAGTGACTATATCCCCCTGCTGGAATGGGACGATGTGGCTCCGGACACCAGTACGGTGAGTTTCAACTCGGTCAGTGCCGGCATTTATGTGATAACCCCTCCTAAAAAATCCTCCGGCACTCCTAAAATAACCTATTATGCCACCGACAATCAGGAGGATATAATTGACGGCACAGTTACGGGAACAACCGTCAATTCTCTTACCACCCTGTTGAATAACGGAGTCAGCTGGGATAACGATACCCGTACTTTGTTCATTTCCGAATCCCTGGAAGTAACTCCCGGCGGTTCTGACTCCTCTACCGGTGTCAACGGACTGACCATCCTCACCGACAGTGAAAAATCCATTTCTTTATCTCTGTATAATTACGATAAGGATCAAAACCAGTTTGACGATGTTTATCTCTATAACAGCAACGACAACGGTTTTGTATATCTGGACGGCGAACTCTGCGGCGTCGGTTCGGTAGTTGCCAAAGGGAATATTGATTTGGAACCCGAAAGCCAGTTGACCGCCAACAAATCATCGGGTCTCAGTCTCTATTCCGCCGGTTCCATCACCTTCCACGAAATCAGCAAGATCAGGGGAGATCTGGATGAGAATGAAGTCATCGACCTTAACAGCAGTAGTGATGATGACGACAATGGTCTGGGAGATACCAACAACAACGTCACTAACGAGCATAACTATGATAATGACGATGACGGCAGCGATGACGATAGCACCTATTCCGAATATGCCGACGCCAAGGAAGGACTGACCAGCCTTTACAGCTACTATAACAGACTGGAGGAATCCGACGGCAATACTATTCAAAAACAGGATCTGACAGGATATACATCCATTAAATCTCTCTTCGACGTTGCCGCCGATAAAGAACCCAGCGATGCCGATATAGAAACTCTCAGAACCGATCTTCTGGCTACCTGGCAGGTACTGGACGATCTGGGATACGTATGGCATCATCCCACCAATTCTTCCCTGGATGAGTTGAGAATCACTCCCACCGTTGTTTATGAGACCTATACCCAACTGTCGGAAAATGGCTGGTTGCTTCCTAAATCCCAGGAGGAGAGCGAGGACTTCGAAGGCAAATACAAAACCTATAAGGACGCCCAGTTCAACGGACTCATCTATGCGGGCAAAGATTTCACCTTCGATGCGGGTAATAACAAATTCATTTTAAACGGTATTCTGGTGGCAAGGGGAGCCGACGACGGCACGGGAAATATCAGTGTCAACGCCGAAAGCATCCTGCTTAACTACGACAGCAAATACCTGTCCCTCATGAATACCGATTCGGTAAGCGTGTCCAAACTTTACTGGACTACCTATTGATGACCATTGAAATCGAATAAAGAAAACGTATTCATTCAGTCCCCCCGTCATTCCGAACTCGTGAAACAAGTTCAGGGCAAGCTTGTTTCGGAATCTGATGCACAAGATATTGTATAGATCCTGAAACGAGTTCAGGATGACGTGGTTCTCCGCCAGAGGACTGAATATATACAAGAAAACCTCGAATCTGTCCTTGACATGAAATCCTTTTATGACAAGGGCAGATTTTGGTTTATTACATGATAATTTCTATGGGCAAATTCATGATTTCATCGGGGATGGAAACGGGGGCGTTTTCCAGGGATAAACAGACAAGATTGGTCAGATTGGCGATTTCGACGGGAAGATCCGTTATCGGATTATCGCCTATATGCAGTTCCTCCAGATTGACCAGGTTGCCTATTTCATGGGGAATCCGCTCCAGTCGGTTTCCTGTGAGATAGAGTCCCTTTAAATTGGTCAGAGTTCCTATTTCGCGGGGGAGTCGGGTGAGTCGGTTTCCATAGAGGTTGAGCTGTTCCAGACATTGAAGGTTGGCTATTTCTGAAGGCAGGTCGATCAGTTTATCCTCGATGAGCAACAGTTCTTTTAATTTACTCAAATTTCCTATTTCAGGAGGTAATTCCGTCAAGGGGTTCCATCCCAGGTTCAGTCTCTGTAAATCCTTCAGCATGGCTATCGGGGGGGGAATCCGGGTCAGCAGGTTTTTGTTGAGGTAGAGTTCCCTCAATCCGGTTAAAAGAAAGAGTTCCGGCGGGAGTTCTGTCAGTCGGTTTTCCGCCAGACCCAGCATGGTCAGATTGGTCAGATTTTTTATTTCAGGGGGAATATCGGTTATCTGATTGGATGCCATATTCAGTTTTTGCAGGTTTTTCATCCTCAGGATTTCCGGAGGGAAGACCGATATTTTATTCCTGTTGAGATACAGTTCCTCCAGACCGGTTAAAAGGGCGATTTCGGGAGGGATCTCGCTTAATTGGTTCTCGTAAAGAGTCAGGGTTTTCAAATGGATCAGTTTGCCTATTTTCGCCGGAAGGTGGGTCAACCCCTGACCGGACAGATCCAGCACCGCCACTCTTTCATCAAAAGCCTTGTCAATTATTTTCATTATTTCGTTTTCATTCATTTTAATCCCCTCCTGTTAATATAGAAAAAAATCCCGATTTGAATTTCATCCCGTAAATCGTATATTCCACAAAAAATACAAATTCCTTCAGGTTACAAAATTGTAAACATATAAGCGAATCTTTCTGCCTTATTGACTCCCCCCAATCGGTGGATTATAATTTGAATAGATACAGTCGGCTAATGACGGCAGGACTAAAATCCTGATCTACATATCCGGTTTACCTTTGTAGATAAGACCTTCAGGTCTGCAAGGGAAGGACTAAAGTCCTGAACTACAGGTTCTGATATAGATTGTTTTTGCCCCCGGTTTCTAACTTCTATCGTCCAACATCCAACTTCTTTTTGATCGAGGTATTAAATGAACATAAGCCAGATTCAGAATAACGGGCTCTATCCCCTGGGCGGAAGTGCAAAAATCGATAAAGCCTCTCAATCTCAGGATATAGGCTACCAGATCCGGGACGGGTTTTCTCATATCCAAACCGGAGAAACCCTGTCAATGAAGGACATGGTAAAGGGGTTTTCTTCCTGTTCCTATGTTGCAGCCGGTTCTGCTGGGGAAGTTCAGCAGATTCGGGATAAGAGCGTTGAAACGGGATCTGTGGGCAGGGTCTTTAGGATCACCGAGGAGGACGTAATCCCCATCACCCCCAGAGCCGACGGAGGGTTTCTGGTGGAGGAAGACACGGGAACGGTGGCTTATTTCGGTGATGCGGCGAAAAAATACCTCGAAAATAATACAAAGTTTGATAAGGAAACCGAAGTCATCCTCAATCGGGAAGGAACCATGCAGGTGGAGGTGGACGGAACCCGTCTGCACTTATCGGAAGCCTCTGCAATCCTCATCGGAGCGGGAGCCTCTGCCAAAGTGGATATAAAGGAAGGCAACCCCATGGTTATCACTACCGAAAAGGCTCCCGACTGGTATCGTAAGTTAAAGCCCGAAGGGGAGATTCAGGGAGAGTTTGACAAGATCGCCAACGTCAACAAGCAGCTTTTCGGCTGTGTAACCGACAAGAAAAGGTTCGCACCGGGAGACCTGCAGAAACTCTTCAACTTTGGCATAGTCACCCCGGATCCCATGAACCCCAATACGGTGAAGTGGGACGGAGGTATAAAGGACGAGGATCAACTGAAATCCCGCCTCATCGAAGCCGGTTTTCAGGGCAAATCCATCGATGAAAATTCCAAGATCTGGTACAACACCATAAAAAGAAAACTTTATGCCACCGAAAGCGGTCGTGTAGAGAAGTCAAAATTTACCAGGGAACAGATTGACAAGATGGTTCAATCGGGAGTTGCAAGGGAGTTGACTCTGGATAAAGAAAATCTATACTGGAAGGATTTTAATACCGAAGGGGAATTTCGGGATAAACTGTCAAAAGTGGGGGTATCGGGACCGGAACAGGACGGAATGGTATCCACCTGGAAAAAAACCACCAAATCGGGCTACGATAATACGGGTCTCGCATGGGATAAGGGGAAGGTGGTGGCTTATATCCTGCGGGAGAAACTTAATATCTGGAATGAACAGGACACCGAATGGATCGTCAATTCCACCGAATATTGCGGGGATAACGAACCTTTCACCGTGGGGGTATCCAATGTCAGGTCGCCGCAGCCCTATTCGGAACCGGTACCTTTCAAGGATGTTCGTCCGAAAGAAGTACTTCATCGTCATCCGGTGAGGGACGATAAAAAACAGACCGAAGCCTACATGGTCAGCCAGGGGGAGGCGGTGCTTCTCACCATGAGGCAGGGTAAACCCAGTTTCACCTTCATGAAGCCCGGCGATCTGGCGATTATAAGTCCCGGAGTCGCTCACTGCGTGTTAGCTGTCAACGGCGATTACGAGCATGTCTGCTTCCAGGTTCCTTCGGCGTTCCAGTATGGCTTCCTCTTCAAGGACGAGCTGAATTTCGATTCCTTCTCTCAATCGGAGAAAGACCTGTTAAACTCCGCCCTCCAGGGTCTCAGGGAAGACAAACACGGCACCTTCTCGCAAGATGAGATAAAACAGGGATAGAAAATATTTGATTTGGGGTATCCAGAATATTTAATTCCCCGTCATCCCGAACTTGTTTCGGGATCTGTTAAAACTGTGTAAGGCTTGATAGTTATATAAGGGAGCGGTTTTGGGATGAAATTTCTGCAAAAATCTGAAAAATAAACAGGTGATATTGTTATATATATCATTGGCATTGTTGTTATTCTTTTTTTATTGGCTGTTTTATTCAGTACATGACGTTGTTCTCCGCCAGAGGACTGAATATATACCCTTTGCCTTATCAATGAATTTGAGCGTAAGTTCTGAAATGGTAATCCTGAACGGAGTGTCAGAGAGGCAGGATGCTTACAAGTTCTGAAATCGGGACAAAACAGGAAGAAGCCGTGAGAAAGGCGTATAAGGATAGGAAATAAAAAGGGAGGGGAGGATATGCCTAAAAAAAATATGATCTGCCCTGAATGTGGTGGGAAATTTCAAAGTGAAGCCAGTATGGATTGGCACGGCTTTCTACACACAGAATGTCCTTTCTGTCAAAAAACATCCAAATACCCCCTGGAACAAGGACAGAAAATGGCTTATTCCTTTATGTTGGTCTTCACTTTCATTACTTTCGTTGTTCCCCTTTATCATGGGGCATGGAAATATGCCATATCCGCACTATGGGGACTCTTTTTTGTGGCATCCAAACTTGATGAGAGTTACAGGATCGAAAAAAAACAGGAAGAAGCCGTTAGAAAGGCGTATATGAACAGAGAGAGGGAAGGAGAGGAAGAGAATCTGGTCCCAAAGGGGCAGGACTGAACCTCTTAACTACATGATTTTTTTTCTGCCTCCAGCCTCTTTATTTGCTTCCAACCTCTGACATCCAAACCGGGAGGTTTTTATGATAGATTTACATACCCACACCAGTCATTCCGATGGGACCCTGACTCCTTCGGAACTGGTGAAACTGGCGGTACAAAGGGGGATCCGGTATCTGGCGGTATCGGATCATGACAATGTGTCGGGCATTGATGAGGCGATAGAAACGGCGAAAGAGTACACCATCGAAATAATTCCTGCGGTGGAACTGAGTGCCGACGTCCCCGGCGATGAGGTGCATATACTGGGATATTTTATGGATTATAAATCGGAAGAATTCGCCCATGCTCTGGTTGAACTGAGGAAATCCAGAAGAAATCGGGTTATCGGAATGATAGATAAATTGAGGGGTATAGGAATAGATATTTCTGTGGATGAAGTTTTTGGTGAAGCCAGGGGAGATTCCGTGGGAAGACCCCATATCGCCCGAGTGCTGGTGAAAAAGGGGTATATTTCCTCCGTCCAGAAAGCCTTCGAGCAGTATATCGGCAAGGATTCCCCCTGTTACGTCCCCAGAAAAAAACTGACCCCCCAAGGTGCGGTGCTGATGATAAAAGCCGCCGGTGGGATTCCCGTGGTGGCTCATCCGGGGTTGATCAGGAATTTCTCCGGTATATTTCTGTCTCTTTTATCCGCCGGGCTTATGGGGGTGGAAGTGTATCATACCGAACATACCCCCCAGATGACGGATTTTCACTTAAAGAATGCCATAAAACATAACCTGATCTTTACCGCCGGATCCGATTTTCATGATCCCCAGAGAACTCCCACCCTGGGTATGCCCTTCGCACCGGGAGATAAGATCATGGGGAGTCTTTTTCAATTAAAAAAGGGATAAAACAACTGCTTTTATCCCTTGATTTTAAATATAAATTCCTTATCAACAGTAATTGCGGTATTCTTTTAGCCGGGACTCCAATTCGGAACCCGGAGATTGGAGGATTTTGTGTTATAGTGGTTCTAAATAACAACTTCTGAAATAGATCCTGAAACAAGTTCAGGATGACGGGATTATAGAGGAAATTGTTTCAGGACTTACGCCATTTTATATCAAAACCCATATTTCATGCCGATTGCCAGAGATCCTGAAACAAGTTCAGGATGACGATTTCATGCCGTTTTCCTCGAATTTGAGCGTAACTCCTGTTGTTTATTGGAATTACTATATTATTCCGCTTCCGGGGTTTTGCCGTCGGGTTTGTCTTTCTTGTCGGTTACCTTTTTCACGAAGTCGTTGAGGGTATCGGCGGTTTTGCCGATGACGTCAGGCATACATTCGAAAACGGCTTCCAGTCCCACGCCTTTGCCCAGGTTGAGCAGGTTGACCTCGTTGCCGTAGGAGACCAGAAAAGCGATGGGTTCGATTTTCAGTCCGCCGCCGGCTCCTCCGCCGATGCCCGATTCCATCTCCTTGGTTCCTTTTTGCATACTGCCTCCGGCGCCGAAACCGATGCTGACTCTCATCACGGGAACCACCGAATATTCTCCCACCTTGAATTCCTTGCCCACCACAGTTTCGGTTTTCACCAGTTCCCTATAGGTTCCGATGATCTGTTTTGCCAGGTCTTCAACGAGTTTTTCGTTCATACGCTTTACCTCCTATTTTATATATATTATTTTTATCCATTTTTAACCGTCCCTTTCACTTTCTTCACGGGAGGCTATTTTCCCTTTTTATACCGGATTTTGTCCGAACCGATGTTAAAACGGTTCCAATTCACCCGAAAAAGAAGGACGTAATCGGCTTCTACTCCGCCAAAGCAGGACTGAAAAAACTTAAACTTTAGTTCGACTGCCGAAACCCACCAATAAAATTATCGTCTTATCAGTGATTAATAAGATTTATTTAAGATTTACTGATTTGATATTTCGTTGTATTAAATTAATAATTTCAACCCCAGATTCTTGCAGTAAATCGTAAATTCTATTAATCTTTTCTCTATTTTCCTTTTTTTCTCTAACGTTGCTGAATGTGAAGAATACTCTTTGCTTGGCTCTCGATAGACAAACAAAAAAAGCACAATCATTTTCATTCTTTTGCCATTCATAACTCCAAAATGCGCCATCTTCAAGACCGATAAATATTACGGTATTATACTCAAGTCCTTTACTTTTATGTATTGTCATTACCGGTATAGATCGTTCTCCGATAAAAGATTCCAGAGCATCTTTCCAATCTTGTCGTTTTTGGTAATAGTCAAAGAGAAATTTTGCAGTTTTTTCCATTAATTCATCAAAATATTTTCCCTGTGTGTAAGCCTGAAATTGTGATTTATATTTGTTTAGATCGATAAAGTCAAAAAAGTCAAGAAAAATCTTAGATAATTCATTCACATTTTGAATTTCATTTTGTACAATTTTCCTCTTCGTATTTACTAAGAATATTCCAAAGTCATTCTCAACTTCAGGATTTTCCTCCATTAAATCAGAAACAGCGACATCTTTTAGTTGACTTAATAAATCCATAACCTCTGTATAGTCAGCAGGTGATTTATCGTAAAACAATAACCTCAAAAAATTAATTAAATGTTTTACAGCCTGTTCAGATAAAACATCTTGAAAATCATTCTCGATTCTTGCTTCTACACCAACAGTATTGAGTTCACTGACAATTGTTTCACAATAATCAGTTACCTGCTGTTTTGCTAAAATACATATATCTCGTGGTTTTAATTGTTCACGCGAAATTAAATTTTTCACTGACGGAGCCAATACTTTCGCTTCCTGCTCTTTATCCCTGAACAAAAATACTTTACATAGTCCATCCTCAGATTTCCAGGTTTCTGATGAAGATACTTCTATGCTTTTGGGTTCTATTTCTCTGGCAAAAACTTTTTGTATTTCAACTAACCGAGGTGCAGAACGATGATTTATTTTTAGATAAAAACCGACAGAGTTAAAATCCTGTCGGAAAAATTTAAATATTTTTGGTATAGCCCCTGCCCACTTCATAATTCTCTGTTTATCATCTCCCACGGCAGTAATAAGTACAGAAGAGTTCAAAAACATTTCCTTGACTAAATCATATTGAACATTGGTGGTATCTTGAAATTCATCAAGAAAGACAAAAGGGTATGTCTGCTGAAGAGCATTCTTTATATAGGGATTATAAATAAATATTAATTGAGTAAGACGAGATATCATTTTAAAGCATAATTTTGATGAAGTTTCTTTCTTTATGCACTGAATCCATATTTTTTTCTTTAGTTCATCTAAATTTTCTGTGCTTTTCCACAATTCTATTAGTGAATCTGAAGTTATCAACGAATCCAAGTCCTTGATTTTTCCATAATTTTTGTAAATGATATTTTTTTCTCCATTAGTTAAAAATCGTTTAACATAGTCACCAAATTGTTTCTCTAATAATATTTCATAATCGCTTGAAGGTTGTATTGCTTCTGGTATTCCTTTTCTAAATTGATCTAAAATTTCTTTAAAAAAAGCGTCATAAGTCAACGACACAAACATTTTTGACATTTCTTTACCACATCTTTTTTCAACCCTCTCTCCAAGATTTTTCGCTGCATCTCTTTTAAAACTTATTGCAAGTATTTTCCAGGGATGTTTGCAGGTGTCTGTTTCTAAAAGATAACAAGCTTTTTGAGCTAATAATTCGGTTTTACCTGAACCGGGTCCCGCTATAACATAACAATTTCTGGATACCTCTTTTACCGCATTTTCTGCCGCATTTTCAAGAGTGATTCCATCCGCAGGAGTCCAGGAATCTTTAGATACAAACAAGAATTATACACCTCGTTTCGAGAATTCTAAAAATTTTACAAAAGTTTTTTTATTTTCTCAACCATATCCTTGAGAACTATAGGTAATTTATTTTTTAGATCATCTTCAGATATTTTGGCTAACGCTAAAATGTGAGTATTTGGCTTGCCTCTGTCCAGGAAAAGGTATCTATACCAGGGAGCTAATTCTTTTTCTTCCGTTAGATATCCACAAATTTTATAGGACTTCTTTCTATCCCTTTTCAAGATTGCAAGCATTTCTTCTTCGATATATTTGTTATATTCGGATTCAGATTTTTTCTTATCAGGAATCCGAGGCCCGTACCCATTTTCATTTGACTTTTTATAAGCATCAGGAAAAGCCTTTAGCATCATAAAATCTATATCAAGTGGATAAGAAAAAAATACATTAAACTCTTCAGATATATCTATAAGGATAAAATGCAATAACTTATTTTTTATAGTTTCTTCCAGGTTAAATTCTCTTATTTCATTTAATTCATTTATAATAGCAATTTCAGAATTTGTATCATCCGATACAGTGATAGGTAAAATTATTTTTTCATTTATAGCAAGTTGTTCAAGTACATATTTTATACGTCCCCAGTCCCCTCCATGTCGCCCCATATCTAAATCAAGAAGGGTGATATAAGGAATCTTGATTGATTCGAGCAATCTCCAAAAATGGTTTACGTGTCTTCCTCCTAAAGGAACAATGGAAATATAACTTCTGTCCAACGGAACTCCCTGAGACTCAAAAACTTTTCTCAGAATTATCTCTTCACTGGCTCCTTCCCCAAAAATCACAAGTTTTGCAAAATAAAGTTCAGGGTATGCCTTTACTGCTTCTCTTACATATTTATATGCTTCATCTTGGTCATTCGGAAGAACAATTTTCGTAACTACAGTATGCAAATCAGTCTCATCAATTCTAAGGTGGCGAATCTCTTCCGGTTCGACTCTTTGGATTATTGCCGGGGAATGTGAAGTAATTACTACCTGAGAATTTTTATTTTTAGATATATTACGAAGGTTTTCTGCTACTACTCCCAACAGATGTGGTGATATATGATTTTCAGGTTCTTCTACTCCTAAAATCGTCAACAAAGGTAGTCTAAATTTTTTACGATCACAAGAAAGTAAAGAATCATCATTGTTACTTATTTTCATCTGAATCTGTAAAAAGCAGGAGATCAGAGAGAAATAAAACAGAGAACGCAAACCTTCACCCAAGTCTTCCATTCGATATTTAATCTCTTTATCGGGGCCCGGTTTGAAATGTATTTCAAGTCTCTTTAATATATCGTCAACTTCTGAACTGGAAAAGTCAATGTCAGACTTATTGAATCTTTTATCATTATGATATTTTTCCCAAGACTTGGATAAAGATTCTTGAACAGTATCTATTACTGGTTCTTTTTTAAACAAATTATTTATTTCATTGGTTTTATCTTTCAAACCTGTTAGTGTTCCATCATCCCATTTTACAGATTTAAGAATACTCCCGAGAAGGGAACTGGAAACACTTCTCAATTGTACTTGTGGTTCCCTAATTGCCGGAATATACCTAAAATGAATAATAGACCTGTGAGATTCAAAAGATATTTTATTTTTTTCGTTTATTTCTTCATTCTCTGGTGCAGTTATCACATATATTTTTTTATCAACATTCCCTTCTGGTGTATTATCAGCGGTATAAGTGGCTTCCAGTCTGATTCTGAGGTAAGGTTCTCCACCTGGACAACCGATAACCATTTGTCTAAAAAATTCAGGGATGCAGGGTTTTGGTTCTTCTCCATTTTCCTGAAGTTCAGGGAATAAAAAAATTGCTTCAATGTAAAGGCTTAACGCTTCAATTAAGTCTATATTTGAATTAGCAGGTACGTGAAAATCTGATCGTGTTATCTCTCGTTCAGCACCTGTTATTCCGAATAATCTTTGGAGTGCTTGTAGAACAACTGTTTTACCAGAACTGTTAGTTCCGATAAATGCTGTAAAATCCCGAAAATTAATTTCAGTTTCTTCTGCTCCGAAACTCTTAAAATTGCTTATCTTGAGTTTGCTTAGTTTCATAATCAAACACCAGTCTCTCCTAAAAAATCATAAACCAGTTTTATCTATCTGAATATTTGTATAAAAGTTCAATCCAACGGCGATTTTTACAACAAAAAAGGCTACATAAATTATTATATAACCTTTTCCCCGTTTTTTCAATACTTATTTATTTTTTAATAAATCGCCTTAAAGTACCTTCTTTAATCTATATTTTCCTTTTACCGTCTCAAGGGTTCCGACCCGGACGGTTCGGTCGTGGGCGGACATGATAAGCCAGCCTTCCCGATATGCTCTGTCCATCAGGGGTTTCTTATTGTTCATGGTGGTTTCCGGTTCCCGGTCAAATCCGCAGGTCCAGTTTTCCCGTACCTGGGTCGCCAATGCCACCACATCTCCCATATGGGCGAATTTTATTTCTCCCGCGTCGAATACAGGAACCTGGTGTCCCTTCGAATGTCCCGGCACATAAAGGATTGTCAGTATTTCATCAATCACGCTGTCTCCCTCTAACAGAACCAGATTGGGCGAATCCTTCAGCGCCTGAAAATACGGTTTCAGGTAAGAATCCTTGAACCGCACATGGGGATTCATCGCTTCTTCCCATTCATCTTTTTGAATATAATACTTTGCATTGGGGAACATTATATTTTCGTTATTGTCCGTCATCCATCCCGTATGATCGAAGTGAAGGTGAGTGGGAATAACGTGGGTTACCATATCGGGAGTTACGCCTATATCTCTCATCTCCTCAATAAGACTCTTTTCCCTTTCTATACCGAATATTTCTCTTCCCTTCTGATCCAGTTTATCGCCGATGCCCACATCCGCCAGATAGATTCGCTCCCCTTTTTTAACCAGCAGACAGTTCATTGCCATATAGAGACGGTTGAATTCGTCGTGGGGCTGAACCTTTTCCCATATAGTTTTGGGAACCATACCATACATGGCTCCTCCGTCCAGCCGATAATATCCGTCCATGACCAGATAAAATTCGAAATCACTGAATTTAATTAATTTTTTATCCTTGTCTATATTAATATCCTTACCTATATTTTTATTTTCTATTATATTCAATTTAATAACCTCCTTTAATAGTAAATCCGTAGAAGGGGGCTCCAGACCCCGGTTTGGGTATAAGAAGGAGTGAGTTTGTCTGCCCTGCCTCCGCCGGCGGTTGTTAATGTATAACCACATACCTTATATAGTGCAGGACTTACGCTCAAAATCGGGGAAACCGACATGAAATCGTCATCCTAAACTTGTTTCAGGATCTGTTGGAACCGGCATAAAATCTGGGTTTTGGTAATAAAAGGCGTAACTCCTGTAGTGGTTTTTAGAAGGTCTAAAGTCCTTGGCTACGGTGTTTTTGCCCTTTTCACAAACTCTGTCTTCTACCCTCTGCGACAGTCTCCTATTGGGATTGGGATGAGAAGTTTCGGACCTCTTCAAGAAAGAAGTTTTCTATAAACAATTCCGAAATGGAGCCTTTTTCCTCCCGATCCCGTTCTCCTGCTTTTTGGATATATTCCTCATAATATTCATTTGCTTTTTCAGGATTTTTTTCAAGGCGGTATATTTCTCCCTGTAAAAAGAGGAGATCTATATGGGGATTGTATGCCAGTTCCCGGATTTCTTGGTCCATGGGGTTGGTTTGAATATTTTTGTATTGGTTTTTCTGGTAGGAGATGGTGAAATTCAGGATTTCCAGGGCGGTGTCGGTTTCTTCTTTTTCTTCCAGGGCGCGGACTATCTGATAGACCAGAAAAACCTTGCGGGACTGGCTTATAAGGGGAGGGGCTTTCATGTATTCCCTGACACAGACTTTCAGGGTTTGAGGGGGAATAATCTGAAGCAGGGAGTCAGTCATTTCCCGTAGGGTTTCGGCGGGTTCACCGATGTATTCCGAGTTTATATATTTTTCATATTCTGATAAGATCTTAAAATAGACTTTTAATGAATATTCTTTTTCATCCCCTGCGATGAACTGTTCCAGTACTCTGGGATAGAATGAAATTTTTTCTTTCATGACTTCATCGTAGGGGGATACTTTTTCCGCCATCTTGTCCCATTCCTGATAACACTCCTCATAGCGGTTCAGTTTGCCGTAGAGGTCAATATTTTCTTCCATATTTTTTATATTTTTGAGGACATCTTCTTTTTGTCCTGGGTGGGGGGTGTTATAGTTATGAAGATAAATAACTTCAGACTTGGCTTTAACCGGGTCGGAAATCGTATTGGCATAGAATATCAGTCCCCCGCCGATAGTAAAAAAGAAAATCCCCATGAAGAGCAGGGCGAAGGAGGGTTTGGCAAAGAGGCGGGTTTTCAGAAATTGTATGAAGTGAAAAGTGAGTCTGAAAAATACCGACTGGGGAGACACTCTGGACAGGACTTTCATGGTATCCCGGAGACTCTGGAGTTTGTCCTTGAGCCGGGTGATGTCGGGGGTTCGGTTTTCCAGGGGGTTTAACGCACCTGTAACTATATCCTGAATAAAGGGGGAAAGTTCGGGACGCACATCCCGCACGGGAGGGAATTCGAACATATACTTTTCCGGGTCTTCTCCCGTCAGCAGGTGGAACATGCAGGCTCCCACGGAGAAAATATCCGCCCGGACATCGGTCTGGCATTCGCCGTAGGCTTCCGGTGCGGCGTATCCGGGGGTTCCCAGACGGACGGTGTCGCATTTCTTTTCGGGGCTGTAAATTCTTGCGGTGGCAAAATCAATGAGTCTGACTTTTCCTCCTTTATCTATGAGGATGTTGGAGGGTTTCAGGTCTCTGTAGATTATGGCTCCCGCCTTGACGCCCCGGTGCAGATATTCCAGAATCTGGCATACCTGAATGAAGATGTCCAGAACTTCCGCTTCTTCCAGATGTCCTCCCGATTCCTGCAGATAGGTCTCCAGGTTGACCCCGTGAACGCTCTCCATGACCAGAACCATGAGATCCCCTTCGATGAAAAACTCGTAAAACCGGGGAATTCCGGGGTGATCCACCTCCTGGAGGATCTGGGCTTCTCTTAAAAAAAGATCATAAGAGAATCCCCGTTCGGAAGAAGGCAAAAGGGAGAGATCCATTACCTTGATAGCCCTTTCCTCGCCCGATTGTTTATCCTGGGCAAGATAGACGTGGGAAAAAGCCCCTTCACCCAGGGCTTTTAAGACAAAATATTTCTGGGACAGAATACCATTTATATGATTCATTAGTAACCCGATCCGGATTAATCAGTCTTGCTGTTTATTTGTATATATTCAGTCCTCTGGCGGAGAACCACGTCATCCTGAACTCGTTTCAGGATCTATACAATATCTTGTGTCTCAGATTCCGAAACAAGTTCGGAATGACGGGGGGACTGAATGCATACGTTTATTTTATTATTAAAGACGGTTTTTAATTACTCTTTATCAGTTTTTTCTTTTATGGTAGAGCGGGAGCGGAGATGATCCATATTTCCTTTTACCTCACCCTTTCATTTTTTTCCTACTTCTTCACTATTAAAAAACTTCCTATCTGATTTAGGAAATAAAATAGGGACAGGAATATCTGTCCCTATTTTTTTATCAAGATAGCCAGTGGTATGGATTCAATATCATGGAGTGGAGTAGTGCATGATAGTGCCATTGGATCCCACAGCAAATCCGTTATCGGCATCTATGAATTTCATGTCCCACAACGAGGCTGCTAATGCCGCATTCGAAGTTTTCCAGGTAGTTCCTCCGTCGGTGGTCTGAAGAATGGTTCCGTAAGTTCCTGAAACCCAGCCGTGAGTGGCATCGGTAAATTGGACTGCGAACAGTTCCTGAGTGGTTCCCGAGGTCTGTTCAGCCCAGGTGGTTCCTCCGTCATTGGTATTGAGGACGACTCCTCCCACTCCCACCGCCCAGCCGTTGTTGGCGTCGGCAAAACAGATGCCGTAAAGTTCGTCGGTAACTCCCTTGCGATTTCAGTTGATATAACAGGTGGTTTCTCTGAGTATGGAATCTGTAAATTTTTTTGTTTTTCCGAAATCCTTCTCTTTACCTCATAACCGGATGCAGATATGTTTTCGGGATACCGGGGTTTATTTTGACAGGGATTTCCTGTTTTCCTCTTATTCAGTAGAGGCTTTTGGGGTCGTGTGAGTTGGGTTTCTTTCCGGCAGGAAACCGGGGGATTTTGTTGTATTTTTATAAAAGATTTCGCACCGCTGCCATCGTTCCGGCGGAGTTGCGGATTTTCAGGATTTCATAACTAAAAACGGAAAAGGTGGGATTGTTTTGAACCCTTCGGATATACCCGGCACCCATGATAAGGGTAATGGTTTTGATTTTGCTCATCCTGTGAGTAACCTGCTGATGGATCTGGTGGATGATTATCTTCTGGTGGTGGACAGGGATTTTAATATAGTCAGGGCTAACACCAGGGCTTTGAATTATTACGGTGAAAATCTGATCGGGAAAAAATGCTTCGAAGCGGTCAGGGAGAAGGAAGCTCCTTGCACTGATTGCTCCATGTCGGATATAGAGAAATATAAAAATCTGACCCCTCCCGCCAGAGAAGTTTATAATCCCGGAGATAAAAAGTATCTCTTGCTGCAGACGGTTCCCATAGTCGGCGATAATGGAGAAGTGGATCTGTTTTTCGAGAAGATCCGGGATATATCCTATGAGGTGCGGCTGGAGACCGAATTGAAGCATAAAGACAGCGAAATAAAGAAGATGGGACTCACCGACGAACTGACGGGCCTGTGGAACCGCAACTACATGTACACCCGGATCACCGAGGAATTTGAAAAATCCCGCCGGTACAACCGTCCCTTATCGGTGCTGATTCTGGATCTGGATAATTTCAAGGAGATCAACGAAAGATTCGGCCATTCGGGAGGAGACCGGATCATACGGAAAGCCGCCTATGAGATGAAACACTCGGTGCGTCAGGTGGATCTTATAGGTAGAATCGGCAGCCAGGAATTCATGATTGTAACCGAGGCCAACGAGGCTTCGGCCTGTGAACTGGCGGAACAGATCGGAAGAGCACACGTCTGAACTCCAGTCACGCCAATATCTCGTATGCCGTCTTCTGCTTGAAAAAAAA
>Ga0067045_1028997_pt1 | contig 25003 bp, 23 predicted proteins | sample TerdegcTABiofilm_FD_59184 | JGI IMG/M metagenome (GOLD analysis project Ga0067045, IMG submission 59184) | Combined Assembly of (Gp0054472, Gp0054536) Wastewater bioreactor microbial communities from Singapore -Terephthalate degrading... | reverse complement strand
CAGCTTGGGCCCATGCAAAAGGAAGCTATCATACCAAGGCCTTTGGACGGGTGCAGCGCTACCAGTGTCCCCGCTGTCACACCACCTTTTCGTCCCAGACCTTCTGTCTCTCCTATTACCTCAAGCATCCCATCCCCTTAGACCCTCTCTTGAGCCGCTTCCTCAGTGGGGAAAGCCTGCGCGCCATCAGCCGTGCCCTCTCCCTTTCCCTCTGTCTCATCTCCAACCGGCTCGAACGACTCTCCCGTCAGGCCATCGGTCTCCATAGTCGCATCCTCGCCCACGCCCGTTTCTCCGACGATATCTGCATCGACGGCTTTGTCGCCTTCGAAGGCTCCCAATTCTTCCCCTCCGATATCCCCATCGCCCTCACCGCCCATTCTCAATTCGTCATCGATCTCAGCCATGCCTCCCACCGTCGAGCAGGAACGATGACCCCAGCGCAGAAGATGAAAGCCCTCCGTCTCTATCGGCACACTGCCCTCGAGCACGGCGCCCTCGAGCGGGCATTCCGTGAACCCTTGCTCACCGCACTCCGTCTCGCACCCCCTCGCCCTGACCACCCCTTCGTGCTCATCACCGATGAAAACCCCCACTACCCCCGCGTCCTCTCCTCGCTCCCCCAATGGCACAACCAAACACCCCAGCATCGCCTCGTCCATTGGACCATCTGGTCCAAACTCCCTCGCACCGTCTCCAACCCCCTCTTCGCCTCCAACTATATCGACCGAGAAATCCGCAAAGACCTCGCCCACTACCACCGTGAAACCACCTGCTTCCCTCGCAATGTCGCCGCTGCCATGCTCCGCCTCTCCCTCTACCTCTTCACCCACAACTACCTCAAACCCTTCCGTATCGCACACCACTCCCCCTTCTCCTCCCATGCCCACGCAGCACAAATCCCTCTCTCTTGGATCTCCTCCTTCGCCCATGAGCTCACGTGCGGCACACGGCTCTTTGTAAGTCATCTCTCCCTGTCTCCAAGCATGCACCGTACTTGGTTCAAAGCCTGGAAAACGCCGGGCAAACATCATCCCGACTCCATCCCTCGCTTCGCTGTGGCGTAATATGCTTGCCTATGTCTCTCCCATCCTTTCCCCTTCTCTCTTGCACAAGATCGAGAGCACTATAAAAAACCTCAAAAAATAAATGAAGCAAGAGAAGTATGAATGAAGAAGATTAGACAGTCTGAGCGATGTTCGCGCTTCCGCAATGAGGGCAGTGCCGGGCTTTTTCGCTTTCGGATGGTATTTCCCATTCTTGACTGCAATCGAGACAGCGCAGCCTATGCAAAGTAAGACTTACAACTCCGCCCTCTATACGAAGGGTTTTCCCGTTGACGAGGACGTCAGCTGTTTTTCTTCTGGCGGATTCAATAATATTTCCGAAAGTCTGTCGTGAAATACCCATACGCCTCGCGGCTTCTTCTTGATAATACTTTTCTAAATCAGCAAGTCGAAGGGCTTCTAGTTCATCAAGGGTGAGGACAACTTCTTCCAGCTCGCACTGAGGAATGCCAGCCGGCTTGAAAATATTGGTTATTGGTCTTCCATTGACAATTCTGTATTTCATTGGCCTCGGCACGTTGCACCTCTTAAAAAAATTCTATCACAAGTATAATAAATTGTACAAATTTGCTTCCAATGTCCATAGGGACGGCTTGTCGCTCGCTACGAGATCTTGTAAGAGTCGTGCTCCTGCAAGTACTATTGCAGACATGGTCGTCATAACGCTTAAATCAAAGGAAGATATCCGCATACGACAAGGTCATCCTTGGATATATGATAATGAAATTGCCGTTGTCGAAGGTATACCAGCCCCCGGCGAAGAAGTCGAGGTGCACGATGCTCGTGGTTCGCCTATTGGATACGCCCTGTTCAACCCACATTCAAAAATTAGAGCTCGAGTATATTCCAAAACCGTAAAACACGCTAATGAAGCATATTTTATCCATGCATTCGAAACTGCGAAACAATGGCGGGATTTCAATTTCGGCACGCAGAGGATGAGCCTTCGTCTGGTGTATGGAGAAGCCGATTCTGTGCCTGGATTGATTGTCGACGGATTTGTCGGAATTCCCATTGACGACGACAAACCAGAAAAACAGATCCAGCACCAAGATGTGCAGCCGGGCCTATGGCTCGTCGTACAATTTTTGAGCCTCGGTGTCGATGTTCGAAAATCGATGATCTTGAACGCACTCCACACTGTATTCAAACCTGATGGTATTTTAGAACGATCCGATGCTCCGGTCCGCAGGCTCGAGGGTTTAGAAGAATCGACAGGCGTTCTTGCCGGGAGCGTACCTAATCTTGTGTGCATCGAAGAAAATGGAGCTCTTTTCGAGATCGATCTCGCTGGTGGTCAGAAAACAGGCTGGTTTTTGGACCAGCGGGCGAATCGCCGCGCCGCCGCGCGCTACGCCGCCGGCCAGCGCGTTCTCGACATGTTCTGCAACCAGGGCGGCTTTTCGGTCCTCGCAGCCAAAGCCGGCGCGGCTTCGGTCCTCGCAGTGGACAGCTCGGCCGACGCCCTCGAGCTTCTCAGGCGCAACGCGCTCCGCAATGGTGTCGCCGACCGCATCACAACTATCGAAGCCAATGCCTTCGACTATCTTCGCGACCTCGAAAAGATGGGCCGGCGCTTCGGGCTCATCATCCTCGATCCGCCGGCCTTCGCAAAAAACCGCGCATCGCTGGAGGGCGCGCGGCGGGGCTACAAGGAGCTCAACCTGCGCGCGATGCACCTTTTGGAAAGAGGTGGGGTGCTCGTCACATGCTCCTGCTCGCACTGGGTCTCCCCACAGCTCTTCGATGCGGTGCTCGCCGACGCCGCCTTCGACTCGAATCGACGGCTCCGCCTACTCGAAGAGCGAACACAGGATTTAGATCACCCTATTGTGGTCGGCTACGACGAATCGCGCTACCTCAAGTGTAGGATTGTCCAGGTCTTGTAGTGACCGCGGAGGGCTTGAGAAAGCAAGGGGAAAAAACGCCTCACTTGCAGCACCTCACTTGCAGCGCACCAGCTGACGTCGGGCCATCACTCCACCATCAGAGAGACCTCCGCGCAAAGCCCGCCACCCTCACAACACCTTCACCTTGGAAATTCCATCGAGGTAGACGCCGAACAGCTTCGAGAGCTGGGCAGGCTCGGTGTACTGCGTGCCTGCTTTTTTGTTGAAAAAATCGATGAAGGTCTTCATCTCCTCAGGCTTTTTGGCATACAGCGCAGAAGCGAACGCAGCCCGGTACAGCCCTTTTTCAGCGAGTTCCATCGTTGAACAACGGGCGAATTCTTTTTTTGCCTTGCCGTCGACGATCGCCGTATCGCCGTCATATCCGATGCAGAATACAAAGTCATCGCGCGCAATCATAGACACTCCGTCACTTCAAGATACCAAAGATACGCAGGGTTGGTTAGGGGGAGTAGTTTCGACACGATCTTCACGCGTAAAGAGAAAAGGGACACCAAGAGAGTCTCTTGATGCCCCTCATAGGCGCCACCCTCTCAGGTGTCTATGCGCAATGAAGCCGCCCTCTTAATCCATCGGCGAGAACGAATCCTTGCTTGCACCGCACATTGGACACACCCAGTCGTCAGGGAGCTGCTCGAAGGGTGTCCCCGGAGGAATCTTGCCGTCGGGATCGCCCTCGGCAGGATCATAAATGTAGCCACACACGTCACACACATACTTCTTCATGGAACGCTCCTTTCTGTGTCCGGCCTACTGCGCCTTCCACAACCCATGCAGATTGCAATACTCTCTTGCGCTTACTTTCTCCGCCTTTACGGGGAAGAAGGCTTTGGGCTCCTGGCCGGGCGACAAGAACACACGGTAAGAAGCGCCGTCGGCGACGAGCTCTATCCACTCGATGTAGTGTTTCTCTTCCATGGGGTGCGGGACTGACCCCACTTTGACCCACCAGCCATCCTGGGTCTTTTCGAGCACGGGAACATGCTTCTCTTTTGCCCCATCACTCGTATTCTCGGTAAACAGCTTCATCGGTTCTCCGCAGCAGACTAATTCTCCTGCTCCCTCGTGGAGTACTTCCACGATATTGCCGCACTTCATGCATTTGTAGATCTGCTTCTTTTGAGTCATTGCATACCTCCTTTACCAATTCTCAGCCAAAAGTTCGAAATATCCCTGTGGATGCGCACAGGCCGGGCAGACTTTGGGCGGCTCGGTACCTTCGAAGAGATAGCCGCAGTTGAGGCATCTCCACACCACGGGTTTATCCCTCTTAAAGACTCGGCCTGCATCGATGTTCGCCATAAATGCCTCATACCGCTTCGCGTGCTGCTTCTCGGCCACTACGATGGATTCGAAGACCGTCGCAATCGCATCGAATCCCTCTTCGCGCGCCACCTTTGCAAAACCAGGATACATCTCCTTCCACTCGTAATTTTCACCCGCCGCAGCCTCGGCAAGATTCTCCCGAGTTGTGCCGATGACGCCGGCGGGGAATTCCGCGGAAATCTTGGCCATTCCCCCTTCGAGGAACTTAAAGAGGCGCTTCGCGTGTTCCTTTTCCTGGTTGGCAGTCTCTTCGAAGACGAGCTGAATTTGCACAAAGCCCTCTTCCTTCGCCTTGGACGCAAAATAGGTGTAGCGGTTGCGAGCCTGCGATTCGCCGGCAAATGCAGTGAGAAGATTGACTTCAGTCTTGGTACCTTTCACGCTTTTCATACCTATCCTCCAATTTGAACTCTATATGTGTTTTTAATTATATATCGGCTGAACGGCAAAGGCAAATACCCCTACAAAATTGAATCGAGAGATCATTCCTTGCGCGTCTTTATTTTTGGAGATTCTATGGCAACATTGCAGACATACGAAAAAGCGGCGGTGCAGGCAGAGACTGACACCTCATCTCTCGACATCCGCGAGCGGATGCTGAGGTTCGGCAGCGGAGCGATATCCAACCTCGATCTCGTGGTTGCAATTCTCGGGACAGGGGTCCCCGGCAAACCTGTGCGCAAACTCGCAAAAGAAGTACTCAACCAAATTACGCAGAGCACGCATACCTTCGACATCGATAAACTAATGCTCATCGCCGGCATGGGCGAAGCAAAGAGCTGCGCCTTGGCCGCGGCAATCGAGCTTGGAAGACGCATATTTTCGATACGGGGAACGCGCATCGGTATGCCCAAAGATGCCTTTCCTCTCCTTGTTCACTATGCAGACATTCGGCAAGAGCACTTCATCGTGATCTCACTCAACGGAGGGCACGAAGTAAATGCAGTCAGAGAAATCACCAAAGGCCTCATCAACAAGACCGTCGTGCACCCCAGAGAGGTCTTTGCCGACCCCATCACGGACAGGGCCTGCGCCATCATCGTCGCCCACAACCACCCCAGCGGCAACCTTGAACCTTCGGACGAGGATCTGGACATCACAGAACGCTTGCGACAATCGGGCGATATTCTAGGCATTCCCCTGCTGGATCACCTTGTCTTTTCGGAGGCCGGCTACTTCAGCTTTGCCGAGCATGGACTTATCGCTGCGGAAAACAGGGGCTGAGCCTAGCATGAGCGGCCTAGAACGATAGAGATGGCCAGGCGCGACAGAGGCAGCCAGGGGCGGCTTCGCCAAGAGCCTCCCCTGTGCATCTCCGGAATATCAGATGATGCCGAATTCTTTTCCGGCCTGTTCGAAAATGTCGAGCGCGCGCTGCAGCTGCTCTTTGGTGTGCGTCGCCATATAGGACGTGCGCAAAAGTGCCATACCTTCCGGCACGGCCGGGCTGATGACGGGATTCGTATAGAGCCCTCTGTCGAAGAGTTCCTTCCAGAACCGGAAGCAGGTCTCATCCTCGCCGATGATGACGGGAATGATCGGCGTCTGGGTGTTGCCGATATTGAAGCCCAGCTCGCGGAAGCCCTTCATCATGAAGTGGGCATTATCCCAGAGCCGTTGAACGTGCTCAGGCTCGTGTTCCATAATGTCGAGCGCGGCGAGGGCAGCCATGGCGTTGGGCGCCGGCAGGGAGGCCGAAAAGATGAAGGATCTGGCCGTATGTTTGATATAGTTGATGACATCCTTGTTGCCCGCGATAAAACCACCTAATGATGCAAAGCTCTTCGAGAAGGTGCCCATGATGAGGTCGACCTTGTCGGTGAGGCCAAAGTGCCAGGCCGTTCCGTGACCTCCGCCGAGTATGCCAAGAGAGTGTGCGTCGTCGACGTAGAGCCTTGCGCCGTATCGTCCACAGATATCGACCAGTTTCGGTAGATCCACGATATCGCCGCCCATGGAGAACACGCCATCGACGACAACCATCGTGCCCGACTCCGCTGGTATCTTCTGTAGAATCCGCTCGAGCTGATCGAGATCGGCGTGTACATAGCGCTTCATCTCGCCCATGCCGAGCCTACAGCCGTCGACGATCGACGCGTGGTCTTCCTTGTCGGTGATGACCACATCGTTGCGTCCTACCAGCGCTGAGATTGCACCGAGGTTCGTCTGCATGCCGGTAGAGAATACGAGCGCCGCATCTTTGCCGACAAAGGCGGCAAGGCGCTCCTCGAGCTCTTGGTGGAGCTTCAGCGTGCCGTTCAAAAATCGGCTTCCAGTACAGGATGGGCCGAATTCCTCGAGACCCTTTCGTGCAGCCTCCCTGACTTTGGGGTGCATGGTAAGACCAAGATAGTTGTTGGAACCTATCATGATCAGTTTGCGGCCATGGAAGATGGCCTCGGTCCCCTCGAGCCCGTCAAGGGGCTGGAAATAGGGGTAAATCCCCTTTTTCATGGCCTGCTTGTCCAGGTCGAAATCAAAACACTTTTGAAAAATGTCCATAAAGGACCTCCAGAGCACGCGCAGATACTCTCTGCTGCGCAGTTCGCCGGACGGCAATACGCTGCCGGAGCGCACGGGCTGTATATCAGGCCTGTGCCGCTGAGATTATTGTAGTGGTTTGACAAAAAGGAATCAACGTGTCGAAGAATTCTGTTATGTTTTTGCGCTGCTAGACTTTCTTCTTCCCAGCATGTTCTTCAGCACGGTGCTGAAACTTGTCTTCTTCTTGTCATGATCCGGCATACCCTGAACACCCGAGAACACAAAGACATCGTTCTCTTTGCCCGTCACGAGAAGGACATCGCCCTCCCTGAAACGATACGTAGTATCCAGGTCGTGAAAGACACCTTCGCTCGCTTCGTTGGTGGCGCGTTCCGAGGCATATTTCACTGCTACCACGTTGATATGATGCGTACGCCGCATATCAACCTCCACGACGGTCTTCCCAACCACGTTGTCGGGGACGACCACTTCCGCCAGCACCAGATCGCCGCTTATCGGCATAAAATTCGTCAGGGAAGAGGAAAGAACCAGAGGCGTAACCCTCAGCGCGGCTTCCTTATCGGAATTCACCACGCGGGTGGCGCCGACAAGCCGCAGAAGCTCCTCATATTCCGCAGAGTTCGACTTTACTATGATCTCGGGAACACCAATCTTTTTCAGCCTGAACGTCACTAGCAGAATCGCCGCGCCATTCGATTCGATATCGACGACAGCCACGTCCACCGGATCATGGAATACGCGCTCAAATGCCTCCTCATCGAGGAGGTTCATGGTGAAGGCTGTCGATACCATCTCCTTGACATGTTCGATCCTGTTCGGATCGTCATCCACTGCAATAATCTGATCGGTAATTTCGGCCATGCGCTCCAGCATGGACATCGCAAACGAACCAAGGCCGACAAATGCAAACTGCCGCATACCACACCATCCTTACAATAGAATATCCGCTTTGGGGGCCACTGTATAAGGCTCAGCAGAAAGCCTCGAAGGCGGAATGGCCATTGCAAACAGGCCTACCCTCCCCATGAACATTGCACTAATGAGTGCGAACTTAGAAATGTCCGAGAGAGTCGGCGTAATTCCTATGGAAAGCCCTACTGTTCCGAAGGCTGAGACACTTTCGAACACCGCTGCTTCAATGCCTATCGGCCTATCGTGGGCTTGCTCGGCAATCAGCAGGACTGCGGTCACGACGAGCACGATGAGCACTGCCCGCACCACGATAGCAGCAGCCTTGAAGATCGAGGACGGCATTATGCTCCTGTTCCTGTCGACGAGAACACCGCCGCCCTCTCTGAACCTGAGCGCCGTAAGGAGCATGAGATAGAACGTCGTCGTCTTGACGCCGCCGCCTGTGGAGGCCGGAGAAGCCCCGATGAACATGAGAATTATGGTTACGAAATGCGCCATACTCGACAGTTTCGCCTGATTGACAGTATCGAAGCCCGCGGTCCTCGAAGTGACGGACTGAAAGAACGAGGCCATTATCTTCTTCGAACCACTGCTCATCTCGCTGTACGCGTGGTTGTACTCAAGCACAAAAAAAAGCGCTGCACCGACCACGATGAGTGCCGCACTCGTGCGAAGCACAACCGACGAATGGTACGTCAGATGGAATTTCTTTCTTCGCACAAAGCGGGCGATGTCTTGCAGCACGATGAAGCCCAGCCCTCCTGCGACGATGAGGATCATGGTCACGATATTCATCATGACGTTGTCGCGAAAACTCTGCATGCCGGAGCGAAGCGTAGAAAACCCCGCGTTGCAGAACGCGGAGACGGCATGAAACATCGAGTCAAAAAACGAGTACCCCTTATTTGAGAGTGTCGGCCATATAATCAGGGCACCGATCAGTTCAAGGGCCATGGTCCAAATCACAATCTGCGCGATGATCTTTCTTGTGCGAAACTCAAAGGAAGGAACAGTATAGTCTCTCGTCAGTCCGCGTGTCACGATGGAAATCCTTCTGCGCGGTAAAAAGAGATAGAGCGTTGAAAAGGCAATAATTCCAAGCCCACCGAGTTGGATGATCAGGATCAACACGGTCTGGCCAGCCCGCGTCAGCTCAGAATACGTGTCGACGACCGTAAGGCCCGTGACGCACACGGCGCTCGTCGCCGTAAACAGTGCATCGATATATCTCATACCGCCGGAGCCGGTCGCAAAAGGAAGAGAGAACAGCAGGCTGCCTATAAAAATGATACCCGCAAAGTAGAGCAGAAGAAGCAGTTTTTCTTTGCCGATCCGGATGTGATTACTCATCCATGGCTCCTAATGCCGCAATAGTAGATAAAACAGGGAGAATGCTCAATGGGGCTTCATAACGTTGCCAGAATATCGATCCTCATCTATACTCATTATTCTATGAAGATAGCGATTTTAGGTGCAGGGCTTCTCGGCTCTCTTATCGCGCGCGAACTGATCGCTGAGAATAGGGATGTCATCATCATCGAAAAAAACCCCAGTACCGCAAAATCGATCGCCGATACTCTCGACTGTATCGTTCACGAAGGCGATGGAGAGAATATCGACACGCTCATCGCAGCAGGCGTGGCCGAAGCCGAATGGTTTATCGCTTGTACCGGGAGCGATGAAACAAACATTGTGTCCTGCGGTCTGGTTACAGAAACTTTTCAACATGTGAAAACCATAGCCCGTGCTCGAAATCCATACTTTGCATCAATCAAAAAAACAGGAAAGCGGATTCTTGGCGTCGATCGTATCATCAACCCTGAGGCGGAGACTGCGGAAGCGATCGCACGCCTTATTTTCCGCGGCATGTCCCCCGAGATCATCGATGTAAAAGAAGCGGGTATTCAACTACGTCGTATTTTGTGCCAGAAAGAAATCAGATTCATAGGCAAGTCACTTGCGGAGATACGTTCCGATATCGGTCCTGATTTTATGATACCCGCGGTGTTGCGTGGCGAAGAGCTCGTCGTCCCTACGGGTAGCTTCGTCTTCGAAGAAAATGATGCGGCCTACCTTTTGGGTGAACCTTCTACCCTCGATAGACTCTTCGGCCCATGCAAGGATGCACTGAGGAAATTCAACTCTCTTGTCATTTTTGGGGGAGAAACGCTGACCTCTCTTTTGCTCCATGAACTTGGTATCGACGCTTCTCGAATGAACGCGCTGAGCCTTCTCGGGAATCCGAGAATCAAGGTAATCGATGGAGATCGACTTCTCCTCAAAGCAATCTCGGCGACCTTCCCCCGTATCGATGTCATCAACCATCAATTGGACGACGAACATTTAATGGAAGAAGAAAACATCGGCAATGCCGACATTGTCCTTTCCCTTACTTCGAATCAAAGCAACAATATACTTGAGGCCCTTCTCGCAAAAAAAAAGGGAGCTCGGCGTACACTCGCACTCGTTACGAACGACCTTTATAGCCCTATTCTCTATTCGCTCGACATCGACATTCTTGTCAACGAAAAGACCGTCATGTCGGGCTCCATTCTGGATCAGGTCAGAAAAGCCAAAATTCGCCGTCTTTATAGCTTTCCTCGGAGCGAATACGAACTCATCGAAATTCAGATTTCGACGTCTTTCGAACATCGTGGAGCTGAAATCAAAGATCTACACCTGCCCAAAGGTTTCCTCATCTCTTTTGTGATTCACGAAGGGAAGACATATGTCCCGACAGGCACTACGAGAATCTTCGAAAACGACCTTATAGGCCTCATTGTAAAAAAAAGACAAATCGGAAAAATCGAAGCCATGTTTGGGGCATAACCATGCACATTAAATCGATCTTACGAATGCTTTCTTTTGTGTTGCTGATCGTCTCATGTTTCATGGCAGGCTGTGGAGTTTTTTCACTCATCGAAAAGCATACAGCGCTGGTAAGCCTCTCGCTCTTTATTCCAGCAGGCATCGGTCTTGCTTTCTTTCTTATAATGGCATTCATTTCAAAAAACGACAAAGAGACTTTTATCACCAACAGAGAGGGCTTTCTTTTCGTTACGCTCAGCTGGGTTGCCGCCTCGCTATTGGGCGCACTTCCATTTACGCTTTCAGGATATATCCCTTCATACGTCGATGCCTTTTTTGAAACAATGTCGGGCTTCACCACGACAGGCGCAAGCATTTTGACCGATATAGAAATCCTGCCCCGCTCCCTGCTCCTTTGGCGAGCGACGACGCACTGGCTCGGCGGCATGGGAATCGTCGTATTGCTCGTTGCGGTTCTGCCCGCGCTCGGCTTCAATGCTATCCGAGTCATGGAAGCGGAAGCGCCAGGCCCTTCGGTGGACCGGATTACGCCCCACATCTCCAGCACGGCCAAAACGCTCTGGCTGATCTACCTAGGCCTCACTGTCATCGAAATACTCCTCCTGGTCATTGGTGGGGTACCTCTCTTCGATGCTGTCTGCCACGCATTCGCGACCATGGCAACGGGCGGATTCAGTACCAAAAACACGAGTCTTGGTTACTACGATTCAGCCTTCATACAGTGGGTCGTAACGATTTTCATGTTTTTGGCCGCCATGAATTTCACGCTTCATTATCGCCTTCTGAAGGGAAGGCTGCGTGATATCTGGAAGGATACCGAATTTAAAGTCTATTTTATGATATTCGCTGTTTCTTCGTTCATCAGCGCAGGCGATCTTTTTGCGTCTGGAGTGTATCAAAGCTTCGGAGAATCGCTGCGATTTTCGTCATTCCAAGTTTCATCGATCCTCAGCACAACAGGGTTTGCGACTGCCGACTTTGGAACATGGCCGGCTATCTCCCAGACTGTCCTGTTTCTCCTCATGTTCATAGGAGGATGTGCCGGGTCCACCGGTGGCGGCATTAAAGTAATCCGCATAGTGGTGCTCTTCAAAATGGCGATTACCGAGATGCGCTATGTGACCAATCCCAGAGGCGTCTACACCATTTTCCTAGGGAACAGAGCGCTGCGCAAGAATGTCATCTACGACATTGCGGCGTTGGTGTTTCTGTATTTTGCTTTCTTTTTCTTGTCAATCATAGTAATAAGTTTTACTGGTGTCGATATTCTAACCAATGTCACCGCGGTGATCGCAAATCTTGGCAATATTGGACCCGGCTTGGGCAAGGTAGGACCGACCTTCAACTACGCCTTCTTCCCGTGGTGGGCCAAGCTCTGGCTCTCTTTTGCGATGCTGGTGGGAAGGCTCGAGGTATACACGGTGCTCGTGCTCTTCTCGCGCAAATTTTGGCGATCGTTTTGAAAAAAGCGATCAAAGGCGTCGCCGCAACCTTAAAAATCAGGAACCAAAGCTCAGCCTATACTCCAGCGAATCGACGAGCGCCACAAAGCTCGCCTCAATGATGTCGGTCGACACGCCCACGGTGGTCCAGTTCCGCTGTCCATCTGTGCTTTCGATCAACACACGGACTCTCGAGGCTGTTGCACTGCCGGTTTCGAGCACGCGCACTTTATAGTCGACCAGATGGACCTCTTCAAGTTCCGGATAGAAGATACGGAGCGCCTTCCTAAGGGCGAGATCAAGCGCGTGGACTGGTCCGTTTCCGACCGCAGCCGTGGTCTCCGCCTTCCCGTCGACCTTGATTTTGATCATTGCATTCGAGCTCATCTCTTCGCTCGGTACTGGCGATTCACTGCTGACTTTGTACATGCTCAATTGGAAATGTGGCTGAAATGAGCCAGTGATTTTCTTTACCATAAGCTCGAAGCTTGCATCCGCAGCCTCGAATTGATAGCCCTCGTGTTCGAGTTTCTTCAGAGTTTCCAGTATCTGTGCCGTCTCGGGGCTGTCCTTCGTGAGCCAGGGGGCTACTGCACGAATTTTCAACAGCACCGCCTTCTTCCCCGCAACTTCGGAGATCAGAAACCGGCGCCGATTCCCCACAAGCGCAGGATCGATATGCTCAAACGAACGAGACACCTTGTCGACGCCGTCGATATGCATGCCTCCTTTGTGGGCAAAGGCACTCTCGCCGATGTAGGGTTTATTGTTCGGCACAGAGATATTCGCAATTTCCGCAATTCTCATCTCAGTTTCATAGAGATGCTCCAGGCTGCCATCGACGCATTGGTAGCCCTCCTTTAATTGAAGATTGGGTATGAGAATGCCTAAATCCGCATTGCCGCAGCGCTCTCCCAGGCCGGCAAACGTGCCTTGAACATGAACGGCACCCGCTTTGACCGCGAGCATGGAGTTTGCGACTGCACAGCCCGTATCGTTGTGGCAGTGAATCCCGATGCGCTTCCCATGGTATTCCGCACAGACGGCCGACACAATTTCATAGACGTACATCGGCGCTGTACCACCATTGGTGTCGCACAGCACGAGGACATCGGCTCCTCCCTGTACCGCAGCGTGCAGCACCTTGAGGGCATATCCCCTATTGTTGCGCCAGCCGTCGAAGAAGTGTTCGGCATCGAAGACGACCTCTTTCCCTTTTTCCTTAAAAAAGCGTACCGTTTCGCGAATGCTCTGCAGATTCTCTTCTAAGGTAGTCGAAAGCACATCGGTGACGTGAAGGTCCCAAGCCTTTCCGAAAATACTCACACAGGGTGTATTCGCCATAAGAAGAGACTGCACATTGGCATCGTGCTCGACGGAAATGCCTTTTCTTCTCGTACTGCCGAAGGCGACGAACTTCGCGTGCGTAAGCTCGAGCTGGGCTGCTGCAGCAAAGAATTCCATATCCTTCGGGTTTGAACCAGGGTTTCCTGCTTCGATGTACCGGATGCCGAATGCATCAAGAGTCTTCGCTATTTCCAACTTATCGTGCACCGAGAACGATATGCCTTCAGCCTGTGCGCCGTCTCGAAGCGTGGTGTCGAAAATCTCCAATACCTGTTTCATATTCGTATGCTGACTCCGTTGATCTTCCATGGCTGAATACACCGGCCGAATACACCGCAAGAGGTCCCTTCAGTCTTTATGCCAGCTCATCTGGGAGCGCAGCGTGTCACCGACTTTTTCAATGAGAAGGTTCTGTTCCTGACGGCGACGCGCGTTGAAAAATGGCCTGTTCGCCTGGTTTTCGAGTATCCAACTGCGGGCAAATGACCCGTCTTGAATCTCCGACAACACTTTTTTCATTTCTTTTCTCGTCTCTTCGGTGATGATCCGTTTGCCGACCGAGTAATCGCCAAATTCGGCCGTGTCACTGATCGAGTAGCGCATGTAGCTGAGCCCTCCTTGCACGACCAAGTCGATGATGAGCTTCATCTCGTGGAGGCATTCGAAGTAGGCATTTTCGGGCTTATACCCTGCTTCGACGAGCGTGTCGAAGCCCGCCTTGATGAGTTCGCTGACTCCTCCGCAGAGCACGCACTGTTCTCCGAAAAGATCGGTCTCGGTCTCTTCGCGGAAGGTTGTTTCGAGAATACCACCACGTGCTCCTCCGATGCCATATGCATATGCAAGCGCAACGTCGCGAGCTTTGCCGCTGACATCTTGATGCACGGCGATGAGACAGGGGACCCCCTTGCCTTCCACATACTGGCTCCGTACCGTGTGGCCGGGCCCCTTGGGAGCGATCATGATGACGTCGGCATCGGCCGGAGGCTGTATTTGCCCATAGTGAATATTGAAGCCGTGCGCAAAGGCGAGCGTGGCCCCTCTCTTAAGGTTCGGCTCGATATCTTTTTTGTACAGCGCAGGCTGCTTTTCGTCGTTGACGAGAATCATGACAAGGTCTGCGGCTTTCACGGCATCGGCAGTGAGCATTGCGCGCAAGCCTGCCTTCCTCGCCACATCGAGCGACTTCGAGCCCTCGTATAAGCCGACCACCACGTCGGCGCCGCTGTCCTTGAGATTGAGCGCGTGAGCATGCCCCTGGCTCCCGTACCCGATCACCGCGATGGTCTTGTCCCTCAACAGGCTCACATCACAGTCCTTTTCATAGAACATGTTCGCCATTCTCTTTTCCTCCTATCGTGCAAATTTTGTATGCCTGATACCCAGACATTCATTCAGGATTCATTTTCGAGACAATACGAGCCTCTTCCCAGCGCCGTTGGCCCCGTTCTGCACATTTCGACGATTTCGTATTTGGAAAGAAAATGCAGAAACGCATTCAGTTTCGTGGGCTCTCCCGAAATCTCCACCGCAATCGAGCTCGGCGACAGATCCACAACATTGGCTCGATACGCATTGATCGCCTGCATCATCTCCGGAAGGCACCCATCTTCGAGTTTGATCTTCACCATCATGAGCTCGCGCACGACAATCTTGTCTTGGTCCATCAACTGCACTTTTTTTACATCCACGAGCTTATGAAGCTGTTTGACGATCTGTGCTCTGAGATACTCATCTCCCCATGAAACGATTGTCATCCTCGAGAGAGAAGGATCCTGCGTCACTCCGACGGTTAGACTTTCGATGTTGAATGAACGCCTAGCAAACAAGGACGATATCCTCGTGAGCACACCCACATGATTGGATACAAGAAGCGAAACGATACACTGATTTCGCTGCATAGCCGGCCTCACATTACTTTAAAATGATGTCGTTGATGCTCCCGCCGGGCGGAATCATCGGCAGTACTCGGGCATCGCAGTCGATGCTGCACTCGATCAAAACCGGAGACTGGACATAGAATGCTCGATCCAGGCATCGTTCGAACTCTTCGTTCGTCTTGGCTCTGTACCCCTGTGCGCCAAACGCTTCGGCCAACTTCACATAGTCAGTCTTGCGATCGAGTGTCGTGTGCGAATATCTCCCATTGAAGAATAAGGTCTGCCACTGCCTGACCATGCCCAGCGCATTGTTGTCGAGGAGAACGACGACAAGCGGCAGGTTGTTCGAAACGGCCGTCGCCATCTCGTTCATATTCATGTGGAAACTGCCATCGCTCGTAAAAAGAACGGTCCTCTGTTTACCCGAGCCGATACAGGCACCTATCGCAGCTCCCATGCCAAAACCCATGGTGCCCAAACCGCCGCTCGTGATGAAGGTTCTCGGCTTTTTGAAGCGATAGTACTGCGAAGTCCACATCTGATGCTGACCGACATCGGTGGCGACGACATGATCGTCCATTCTCCGGCATACTGCATCGATAATCGCTTGCGGTGTGAATCTCGCAGGATCCATTTCGAGGTTGTTGTCGGGATGTGCCTTCATGTCCTCGACTACACGGGACCATGCTTCATGTCGCAAAGGAGGTATTCTCGAAGTGAGCGCTGCGAGCACTGCCTTCGCATCGCCATAGAGGCCCAAGGTCACTTCGATGTTTTTTCCGACCTCGGCAGGGTCGATATCGATTTGCAGAATCTTCCTATTGCGCAAAAATTCCTTCGTATTGCCGATGGCTCTATCCGAAAAACGCGTCCCTACGGCAATGACAAGATCGCTCTCGTGGAGTATCTTTATCGCGCCATAGCGACCGTGCATCCCGACCATTCCCAAAAACCGCGGATGGGAATAGGGAACGGCGGACAAACCCATAAGGCTCAGACCTATAGGAGCATCGATGTGCTCTGCAAACGCAAGGAGCTCTTCCGAAGCATTCGATAGAACAACGCCGCCGCCACAGTAGATGTAAGGCCTCTCTGCTTCTTGAATGAGCCGGGCTGCTTCTTCGAACTCTTTCTCACCGATATTCACAAGTTTCTTGGGCGATGCCGCACGCATTGCCGGACGGTTGGAGGGTTCGTATTCGGTTGTACCTGTCTGCACATCTTTTGTGATGTCGATGAGCACCGGTCCCGGTCTTCCGGAACAGGCAATCGAAAACGCTTCGTGGATTGTGTCCGCAAGCGCCCGTATATCCTTGACGATATAATTATGTTTCGTGATCGGCATTGTGATGCCCGATATATCGACTTCTTGAAAACTATCGCGGCCGAGCAAATTCGTCGGCACATTGCCAGTAATGGCGATGACAGGAGAGCTGTCCAAATACGCATTCGCGATGCCCGTCACGAGGTTCGTCGCGCCAGGTCCGCTCGTCGCGAAAACGATGCCTGGTTTCCCGGTGACACGCGCATAGCCATCGGCGGCGTGCACCGCGCCTTGCTCATGGCAGGTCGTGTAGTGTCGCAACTCGTTGCGCCGCTTGTACAGTTCATCGTAGATATGAATGACGGACCCGCCAGGATAGCCAAAAATGGTATCCACTCCGTGCTCAAGAAGCGTTTCGATCACAATCTGTGCTCCAGTCATCACCATCTTTGCCTCCACTCTTTTCGTCGACACCGTAAGGCTATACCGTAAGGCTAAAAAAAAGCCCTGCAGTGATTTCACTGCAGGGCTCCCTGTATGCTCGGATACTCTCTATCCGCCGGCATTTTCAGTGAAATCACCATGGCTTGCATGATGAATTACCAGGACAATAATGAGTCCCAGCAAGAGTACGGAAATAATGGTGATCTCACTTACGACAACAGCAGACATGGAAAATTGCTCCCTCTTCTTCATCCTCAAGATAAAGTGAGGGGAATTTACCATGCATAAAAATTCTTGTCAATTGCATTTTTAATATGTTTGTCAATTTTTGGGACGCTCTCATCTGCACGAATATGAGATCTGGCAGCCGGCGTCTGGCGGTCTGCGGCCGGCGGCTGGAAGCTATGGTGTACCCTACCGGCTCCCCTCGACGAGCACTTCAAGCATTTCGACAGTGATGTCTGCGGTGGAGTCGACGACCAGATCGGCCCCTTCGAGGCCCTTGCCTACGCCGAGCGCCTTCATCCCGGCAGACTTTATGGCTTGTATTCCCGCCAGCGAGTCCTCGATACCGACACAGTCTTCAGGGCTGTGGCCAGCGATGTCCGCAGCCAGCAAAAACAGCTCGGGATCGGGTTTTCCACAGACGACGGCGCCGGGATCCGCAATACCATCGAAGAACGGCCCGGGTACCGGTCCCAACCCCAACCTATCGATGATCGCCGGGGCATTGCGACTCGCCGAAGCGAGCACGCGCTTCACCCCCCTCTGTCCGAGCCCAAGAAGTAAGGACTTCATTCCCGGTAGGATGTCGTCGGGCTTCAACCCTTCGAGGAGTTCCTTGTAATAGGCGTTCTTGCGATCCACAAGCTCTCGCTTTCTCTCCTCGGAGAGGCTGACGCCATTGTGGTTCAGGATGACATCGAGGGCTTCCATCCGTGCCACGCCCTTCAGACGCTCATTCAGCTCTTCCTCAACCTGCCAGCCATTGTCGTCCCCAAGTCTCTTCCAGGCAAGGTAGTGGTAGCGGGCGGTGTCGGTTACGACACCATCGAGGTCAAAGATCACCGCCCTTAGACTCGGCTTCAGCGACACCAACGCCGATTCGCCGGGATTTAGGGAAACTTTCTGTTTCCTATGCAAGAAAGTGAAGGCCGTCAAGGGCGTCAAACAGCCATCTTTCCCCGCGCCAGCCAAAGAAATGGCCTTAGAAGCACCTTCGAGCGAATATCTTACTTCTTCCCTCCCAATGTCTATTGTCAGCCTCGCGGGACCGAAACGCAGACGAAAGGCCAGCCTCTGCCAGCCTGCGGGCAGGCGCGGATCGAAGGAGTACCTGGTTTCTCTCTCCAAAACCGATCGATCCCGGAAGCCTGCAAATCCGTACACGACGGCAAGCCAGCTGCCGGCCATGGCCGCCGTGTGGATGCCATCCCTGCTGTTCCCATGCATGTCGTCGAGGTCCATGCGCACCGTCTTCATGAAGTACTCATATGCAGCCCTACCGTCCCCCGTCTCGGAGGCCATGATGCTCTGGATACAGTGCGAAAGCGAAGAATCGCCCGTCGTCAGGGGCTCGTAGAATTTAAAGTTCCGTATCTTTTCGGCCAGCGAAAACTGTTCCGACAACAGGAATTGCGCCAAAACGAAGTCCGGCTGCTTTAAGACCTGGTGCCGATAGATGACGAGTGGATGAAAGTGCAGAAGCAAGGGATACTGCTCCGGCGGCGTCGTTTGGAAAGGCCAGAGCTCTTTCTGCATGAAAGAATCGTCCTGGGCATAGAGGCCCGTTTTCTGGTCATAGGGAAGGTACATCGAGTCGGCGATTTTCTGCCATGCTTCAATCTCTGCGTCTTCGAGGGTAGTCTTCTGTTGTAGCAGCACAAAGGCTTCGGCCTTCTCCTGCTTCATCGCCCTCAGCGTGCGTACCGCGAAGCGAAGGTTGTTTTTCGCCATCAGATTGGTGTAGGCGTTGTTGTTCACAAGCGCAGTGTACTCATCGGGGCCGGTTACACCGTCGATCCTGAAATGCCCATCAGCCCCGTAATGTCCCAGCGATGCCCACAGGCGCGCGGTCTCCAGCGCAACTTCCGCGACAAGCCCGTACAGGAATGCCGTGTCGCTCGTAGCCTTACAGTATTTTTCCATCGCATACACGATGTCGGCGTCGATATGGTACTGGGCTGTGCCCGCTGGGTAATACGCGCTCGCCTCTTCCCCGTCTATGGTGCGCCAGGGAAAGAGCGCTCCCTTTTCCGACATGACACGTGCAAGGTGCCGAGCCTTTTCAAGAATCGAATACCGGTACTCGAGCAATTTCCGTGCAAACTCTGGCTTTGTGTAGGTAAAAAAGGGGCAGACATAGATCTCCGTATCCCAAAAATAGTGCCCCTCATACCCTTCTCCCGTAACACCCTTTGCCGCAATGCTGGTCTTTCCACTGCGTCCGGTGGACTGAAGGACGTGAAAAAGATTGAAGCGCAGGGCCTGTTGGACATCGGGCGCCCCTTCCACGATCACATCGGCACTATCCCAAAAATCCGCGAGAAATTCTCTCTGCTCGCACAGAAGCGCTTCGAACCCGTCCTGCACAGCGCAGAGAAGTTCTTCGTGGGCCGACCCCCACAGCAGGTCTTCTTCTTCGATAGGGGCCATGCGGTAGGCCATGTACTTTACCAGAGCAATCCGCTGACCCGGCTCAATCGTCCCTTCCCAGCGGTGAACTGCGGACGATGCCTCTGCGGACGGCTGCGAAACAGGGCCGGTAAGAGCCCAGGACCTTGGACCATCCCAGGCATGTCTGACCTGGGCAGTCGCGGCAAGCCCACTGCGCCTCGTCGCAATGAGAAGTCTCGCCTCCGCGTCATCGCATTCGAGCCTGGTTATGGAATAGGGATTTCTGGCTATCTTGGAGCCTACGCGCGGATCCTTCCCTGCTTTTCTGTTGGCGACCTTGCCCTCGAGCCGGCTCTCGATGCTCGCCGACACCGGCTTTCCGCCCGGAGTGTCGAGTACGCGCACTTCATACTTGATTGCAGCGATGCTCTGGCGCACAAGGCTCACCATGCGAGTCGAGCGCACCTCAATCGACACGCCGTTGGGAAGAAGGGCTTTGACCGAGCGAACCAATTGCCCGTTGCGAAGGTCGAGATAACGCTCATAGAACTGAAGCTCAGCCCTGTCCAGGCGGAATTCCTCACCGCCGACGGAGAGCTCGATGAGCTTGGCATCCGGAAGGTTCAGGATGGTCTCGTGGTTCTCCGCATAGCCATAGGCTGCCTCGCCGTAGGCGATGGGCTCTTTCTCGAAAAAGCCATTGAGGTAAGTACCTCTGTGAAAGGCCGGGGCCTTCTCTTCGAAATCCCCCCGCAGCCCCAGATTCCCGTTTCCGAGAGCGAAAAGCGTCTCATACGTGTCTATCCGATGAATATCATAGCCGGGTTCGGCTATTCTCCATTCGCTATTGTCGGCCATTGCTCAAAGTCTCCTGCAGGATTCTCTCTTGGCAAGTATGGTGGGGAGAATGATGTGTTCTTTTCCGCGCGGCCCTGATTCACGGTGCGCTGTGATCTCCTGAAGGAGAAGTCTAGCAGCTACTTCTCCCAAGCCGATCGTGGGTTGCGCTACGGTTGTTAGGGCAGGATTCAGGTACCTCGACAGATAGTCATCGTCGAATCCTGCGATGGAGATATCCTCGGGGATTGTGAGCCCCGCATCGAGTACTGCCTGAATCGCCCCATACGCGACCATGTCGTTGCCTGCAAAGACAGCGGTTGGCCTGTCTCTTACGCTGAGCAGCCTCTGCATGGCGCGGTACCCCGATTCCTCGGAAAAATCAGCTACTTCGATATACTCTGGCTTCTGAGGTATGCCCTTCTCGGCTAAGACCTGCCTGTAAGCCTCCAACCTGTGTGCCGCCGCATAGAATGCAAGGGGTGCATGCACGATCATCGCTATCTTTCTGTGTCCGAGCGACACCAGGTACTCGACCATCTCGCGTGCTGCTGCGATGTTGTCGATATCCACCTGCGGGACCGAGAGCCCTTCTAGAGAGCCGATTATCACCAGCGGTATTCCCGCCGCCTCCAGTTCTTGTATTCCGGGGTCATCGGTGTAGGTGTTCATCAGGATGACACCGTCGAGGCCGCCCGAATGGACAAGATCCAGATAATGCACCTTTTCCTTGCGCAGGGGCCGAAAATCCAGCCTGCAGTGCCGTTTGTTCAGCACCAAGGCCATTCCCTCTATCAGCCTGAAAAGGTATGCATCGCTGAACATGAAACTGGAATAGCTTATGAAAAATCCAACAGACCAGGTAGTCTTCCTGGCAAGGCTTATGGCGTGGATGTCCGGCACGTATTTCAGCGCCTCGACAGCCTGTAGCACGCGCTGCCGCGTCGCCTCGCTTATGTGTTTCCCTTGTACATTGTTGAGGATGAACGAAACAGTTGTCCGAGAAACACCTGCCATCTTCGCCACATCCGATGCCGAAATCGACTGTTTTTTCATATCCTCGTATTCCCGACAGGGCTTGTTATTCCTTAATAGAGCCGGCAAGGACGCCCTTTACAAAATATTTCTGGAGTGCAAAGAAAACGACAAGCGGCAGCACCATCGATATAAAAGCCGCCGCAGTCAGATATTCCCAGCCACCGCCGTAAGAGTTGACCATGCTGCTGATAGTCACCGTCATAGGTGCCACGTCAGGTGTTCCTCCTAGGTAAATCAGCGCTATAAGTAGATCATTCCAGACCCACATAAACTGAAAAATAGCCAACGACGATATGGCCGGAATCGACGTGGGCAGAACAAGTCTCAAGAATATCGTAGGATGCGAAGCTCCGTCTATCTGGGCAGATTCGATCAGCGACTTAGGAAGCTGAGATATGAAGTTGCGGAGAAGATAGATGGCAAAGGGGAGACCGTAGGCGGTGTGCGCAAGCCAGATGCCGATAAAATTCCCCGTAAGCCCGATCTTGTTGAATAGCCTGAGCACCGGTATCAGGGTCATCTGCAGGGGCACGACGATGAGTGCGACGACCATGAGGTATAAGGGTTTTCTGAGAGGAAAGCGCATCCAGGCAAAAGCGTAGGCAGTGCAGGAGGCGATGAAGATGGGCATCAATGTGGAGGGGACAGCGATCAGCAGACTGTTCATAAAGCTTCTGCCCATGTTTCCCCGCGTGAGCACGTATGCGTAATTTTCGAGAGTGAAGGAGAAGGGAGTCTTGAATGCCTCCCACCAACCGTTGGTCGCAATCATGCTCTTCGGACGAAAAGAACTGACCAGAAGCCCCAGTGAAGGGATACTCCACGCGATACAGATCAGTATCAGGACCACGTGGAGCGGAATGGCGCCAAGTACCCGTTTCCAACCAGTGTTCACGGAGCCGGATTTGCTAGCCATTTTTTTCCTCTGCATTGAAGCGCTTGAGATTCATGATCATGACTGGAATAATCGCCAACAGAAGCAACGTCGCGATCGCGCTCGCCCGCCCGTAGTTTCTATAATTGAACATTTCTTTGTACATCCTATTCGCGATGACCTCGGTTCCCAGGTTGCCGTTGGTCATCACATAGACGATGTCGAAGACCTTGAGGACATTGATGATGAGCGTCGTCGCGACCACTGTGATCGTCGGCATCATAAGAGGAAGAATAATCTTGAAGAATATGGCGATTTCACCAGCACCATCGATTCGGGCGGCCTCCAGGACATCCTCGCTGATACCCTTGAGCCCGGCAGAGAGGATCACCATCGCAAAACCTGTCCACATCCAGATGCCGACCACAATGAGGGCGATGTTGTTGGTCGATCGATCGAAGAGCCAGGCTTTTGGCTCAAAGTTCGGAAACAACGCAGTCAGAAGGGCGTTGACCGTGCCTATCTGCGTAGTCCCGGCGGGCCTGAACTCATACATAAAGCGCCAGATCACACCGGCGGCCACGAACGAGATGGCCATAGGAAGAAAAATACAGGCCTTCGCCACCGACTCATATTTCACCCTATCGGAGAGCACTGCGATGAGCAGCCCCAACACAAGGCAGACAAGCGTAAAAAATACGAGCCAGAGAAGATTGTTCCTGAGAACCACGAGCATGCCCGGATCGGTGAATATATACAGGTAGTTCTTCAGTCCCACGAGGTTTTCCGAGCGCGCATCCATAAAACTCAACACTACGGTATGCACAACTGGGTAAACGAGGAAAATTATCAGCATCGATACGGCAGGAAGGATCCAGAACCACGGACGCAAGACAGTCGCGGCCTTTTTCCCGACACGAGCAGCGACTCGCTCCGTTATCATGAGGTACGCCCACAGAAAAATCGGGATCACCGCAAGCGCAACGATCGCCATCAGGATATAGTTGGTATGCATGCTTTTCCTCGTAGGATGTTAAGCCCGGCTGCCTAGCCCATAACAAGATTCACCGGGGGAAGACTCACCGGGGCGAGACTCCCTCGGGGCGAGGGGGAATGCATCTTGCCCCTGCCCCGAGAGCATGGCACTTACTTGTACACGTCCTTGCGGACTTTCTCGAGCCCTGCGAGTATCGAGTCGAGTTGTTTAGGATTGTCGATGTAGCTGACGACCGCGGACCAGAATGCTGCGTTCATCTCCGGCTTCATCATGTCCGAAGCATCGAACACTACAATCTCGCTCTTGTTCAGAATATCTGCCGCTCGCTTGGTGAGCGGGTCGGAATAGAAGACGAGAGAGACATTCTTGTTCGTAGCGAGAGCTCCGGTGCCCGCGGCCCAGAACGCCTGAGCCTCGGCGCTTGCGAGGTAATTCACAAACTGCCTGATCTCAGGGGTATCCCTGAAGACTCCCACGACATCGGCTGCGGCCTCGACAGCCTTGGAATACCTGGCATCGATCGAGGGGAAGGCAACGAAGTCGAAATCCTGCACTGGCTTGAGAGTTGGGAACTGATTCGTGATGAATCCTTGGATGAAGCTCGCCTGCTGATGCAGGAGCGCCTGCGGAGGCTGCGTGAACAGTGGAGCGGCTGCGTTGCCGAAATTGGTGGAGTTGACATAGGCGGAGCCGCCGTAGATCATCTTCGGGTCGGCAACGATTTGCCCCCAGATCTCCCAGACCTTTTTTACTTCGGGACTGGTCCACGACAGTTTTCCTTCATACCAGTCGCGGTATTTGTCCGGCCCGTTCACGCGCAGGAATATGTTCTCGAGCCAGTCGGTCCCAACCCAGCCTGATGCAGAGCCGCTCTCGACACCTATCGCCCAGGGGGCAAGCCCCTTGGAGATGGCTTGTTTCGAGAGGTCCATCATCTGAGCCCAGGTCCAGTCATTGGTGGGCACCGTCAATCCCTTGTCCTTGAATGTCACGGGATTGTACCAGACAAGGCCCTTGATCGCCGCCTTCATAAAGACACCATAGAGTTTGCCGTTCACGGTTCCAAGGTTCTTCCATCCGGACGAGTAGTTTTTGTCGAATTCCTTCATGTCGAGAATTTTCGAAAGCTCTATCAGCTGGCCGCCCTGCGCGAGCTCGACAAGTTTGCCGGGGCCCGGAAGCGCCGCGATATCCGGAGGATTGCCGGCCTCCACTCGGGTGGTGATCACCGCATCGAGGTCGCGGGTGGATTCCAGTTCTACGTTGATGCCGGTCCTCTCTTCGAACGGCTTTACCATGGCGTTGAACACATCGGCTTCCTGTCCGCCCCAGACACCCAGAAAATTGATAGTCTTCTGCCCTGACGGGGCTGCAAAAGCGACTCCGAGGGCCGCGACTGTCAATAACACGATAAGTACTGTTCTTTTCATGAATACCTCCTATAGCGTCTGAGTTACTAACGCTTATTAGTAACATTATAAATCACTATTCCGGAATACGCAAGAAAAATTTTACGATTATTGCATTAAAGAAGCGTGCATGGTTTTTCAAAGCGCATGTGAAAAATAAGCATAAGGAGAGGAGACTTGGTGAGGGTCTGTGTATCAAGGCGTGGAGATAACGCTAAGAACGATGGGCATAAAAAAACCTGGCGACGACCTACTCTTCCACCGGTTGGCAGTACCATCGGCGTTGGAGGGCTTAACTTCCGTGTT
>Ga0067045_1028996_pt1 | contig 25018 bp, 19 predicted proteins | sample TerdegcTABiofilm_FD_59184 | JGI IMG/M metagenome (GOLD analysis project Ga0067045, IMG submission 59184) | Combined Assembly of (Gp0054472, Gp0054536) Wastewater bioreactor microbial communities from Singapore -Terephthalate degrading... | reverse complement strand
GTAGACTCCACAACCACATCTACACCAAGCTGTTTCCAGGGCAATTCTTTTGGATCCTTGATGGCTGTAACAAGGATCTTTTTACCCTCTACTATTATCCCATCCTCAGAGGCCTCTACAGTTTTATTATAGATACCGTAATTTGAATCATATTTGAGAAGGTGTGCCAGGGTTTTTGCATCCGTAAGATCATTTATTGCAACAATTTCAATATTCTTTCTGTCAAAAGCGATCTTAAAAACATTTCTTCCAATTCTTCCAAAACCATTAATGGCTAACTTCATTCTTTACCTCCGATAAATTTGGATTTAAAAACTATATGGAAAACCATATTTCTTGTCAATTAAGGATTTAAAAACGAAAAATCTGCCTCAGTAAGCCCTTGGGAGGCTCTTCTTTAACCGGAGGTTCCTCCTCTTCGGGAAGTTCAAACATTACATAATCCCCCGGATTTACCAGGTCAAAAAAGGAGGAACTTTTTATTATACCTTCGCTTACCACTTCGTCGATCCTGGTTATTGTAAGCTCTCCAAGGAGATCTTTTTGTTCATATTCATAACCGAAACCCTCTTTTCTTTGCTCTAAAAACCGGTTTTTTATTATCACTAAGGTATCTTTTTCCTTAAGCCCGTCCCATTTACCAAGATCGATTATTGCAGTATCAAAATTCCTTTGGATTATTCTGCCGAAGAGGGGTAGAAGGGAATGGATCTGTTTTGCGCCACGCCAAAGGGCCTCCTGGACTTTGTCATTACCAGTTCTTTGAACCAGGTATTCACCAAGAAGACTTCCCGTGGAGGTCATATAAATTCTGTATTTCAGAGTGAAAAACCGGTCGCTTTCTTTGAAGGATAGAAGGATAAAATAATTTGTGCCATTGTTCCTAGCTATTCTATAGGCCTCTGCATAACTTGCAATGCTTTGATGCTTAATCTTAGGGTTGATATTTGAAAAACTGATCAGATAGTCTCTAAAAGCCTGACGCAGGAAATATTCAACATTAAAATAATCTAGATCTCCTGCACCAGCCTCTGTAAAGAGGGTAAAGGAATAGGTACTCTTTTCTAGAGTATACTGATCTAAGGACCATTTATTGGGGAGAGAATCCTGAAGCAGACTAGTGTAGATCTCAATCTCGTCCTCAATATCCCTGTCCGAGATTCCCTGATCCTTTATAACCTGAAGCTCTTCCAGATATTTTCCCATATACCCCTGTTTTTTAAAAAGCTCAGCATACCCTAACCTTCCTACCTTTGAATAAGGATCCACCATAAGTCCCCTTCTGTATTCTAGGAATGCCTTTTCCTCCAGGTTTCGTTCCCTAAAACCAACCCCCTTGTCGAAATGATATTGGGCCAGGATGCTTCTTTGGGAGGATCGTAAATCGGTATTCTCCATAACACTATATTCCAAAGCTAACCTGGAAAATTCATCCTCCGGTTTCACCGCCAGGGCATTTTTAAAGGCTGAGAAAGCCCCCTCAAGGTCCTCACTCTTCAGCCGGGCAATTCCTAGGGAGTACCAGAGAGAGGAGTCCCTTCTGTCCCGTTTTAAAAGGTCTTCCAGAACAGATGAAACCTCCTGTACTTTTCCCAGGGTAAGAAGCAGCTTTACATAAAGTCTCTTCGCCTCTGTATAATCTGGATTCATGGATAGGGCAAAGGAGAGATGATTCTCTGACTCCACCAGGTTGTTTACCGCAAAAAAATAGCTTGCAGCTACATAACGCACCTCTGGAGAGGTAGGATACAGGGCAAGGGTGAAATTCACATACTCTTCCGCCTTTTTAAAGTCCTTGTCGGAAAGGAGTAAGAGCGTATAGGAGAGAAGGGCCTTTTTGTTTTCCGGACTAATTCTTAGGGCATCGCTATACCGGATTTTTGCCACTTCGATCTTACCCTGAGCCAAGGCTATCTCGGCAAATCCAAGACGAGCTTGAAAACTGTTGGGTGTCTTGTTTTGAACAGCCCTAAAGAGTTCCTCAGCCCGGGTATAATTCGCTAACCCTATATTTATCCGTCCCTCCAGAAGCCAGAGTTCCTGGTTGTTGGCATTAAGAGCTAAGGCTTTTTTAACATGCACCAGAGCTTCTTGGTATTCCCCTAAGGCTATATAGGACTCGGAAAGACCTACCAAAGGTTCAAGGTACTTAGGATTTATCTCGAGAGCACTCCGGTAATGTTCCAAGGCAGTAAAATAGTCCCCTAGATTCTGTGCCTTTCTTCCTTCCTGATAGAGCTGTACGGCATTGGTGGTATTATTTTGGGAGAATAAAGCAGTCAATGAGTATGAAAGAAAAAGAACAATAAGTAACAGGTGTTGCCTTTTAATCACTTTTTTCTTTTCCCTTTAATACAATTTTAACGGTTTTAATCTTATGCCCATCCATTTCCTGGATTATAAAATCAATATTCTTATAAGTAACCTTTTCATATTTTACCGGTATTTTTCCAAAAAGATCAAACACAAATCCCCCCAGAGTTTCAAAGTCTTCGTAGGACAGATTTAACCCAGTTTGATCATTCAGGTCTTCTATATTTATCCTGGCATCGCAGAGGTAAACTCCTTCGCCGATTTTTAATATGTCCTCTTCCTCATTATCGAATTCATCCTGAATATCTCCGACGATCTCCTCAATTATATCTTCCATGCAGACAATTCCGGAAACTCCCCCGTATTCATCCACTGCAACGGCTATGTGTACTCTTCTTCTTTTAAACTCCCGAAGTAGAGAATCCAATTTTTTGCTCTCTGGAACAAAATAGGGCTTTCTTATTATCTGTTCTAGATTAAAGACCTCTTCCCTTTTAAAGAACCGTAGAAGGTCCTTCACATAGAGAATTCCTATAACATTATCTATAGTCTCTTTATAAACCGGAAAACGGGAATGTCCACAAGCTGTAACCTTCTCTATTATCTCTTCAATGTCAGTGTCGAAGGAAATGAATACCACATCTATTCTAGGTACCATTACCTCTTTTGTGGTGGTACCAGATAATTCTACAATACCCCGGATCATATCCTTTTCTTCAAGGTTAAGATCTTGAAAACCTTCCTCTTCCTCCTCTTGAGGTTTGTTCTTGGATATATTGAATAATCTGAACTTTTTCAAAGTATTCGCTCTCCCTTAAACTCTTTTAACATAGCTTCTTGCAGTATAATCATCTGCTGATTAGTACTATTTCCAGCATGGTCCAGTCCCGATAGGTGCAGGATACCATGGATGAGCACTCTTTTAAACTCTTCCTCCGGCGAAACTTTAAAGACCTTGGCATTATCGAAAACCTTTTCCAGGGATATTGCCATATCCCCTACATAATTTTTCTTTGTTCCGGGAAAGGTAACCCCCTCCAGTTGGGAAAAGGTTAATATGTCTGTGGGTTCATCCAAATTTCTATACCTTTTATTAAGATCCTGAATGTAACTGTTATCCGTCATTAGAATCGAAAGATTCCAGTTATCCTTTTCCAAATGTTGAAGTACCTTTTTTACAAAGGATTTCAAATTTTGAAGGTATCTTGGTTTTTCCAGGTTTATCCAGGATACTTCAATTCTGTTCATTTTTTGTATTTCCCTTTTCCGGTTTTTTAAGATCCGGATATTCGATTCTGGTATGAAACTGTCCCGCTAAGATCTGCACAAACCGTTTTTTAATTATTTCAAGATCCTTCATGGTGATTTCCGATTCGGTGAGCAAACCAGCATTCAGTTTTTCCATTATTGCTGTACCTATCATTTTATCCAGTTTCATTATGGTAGGATTTTTCAAGGTCCTGGAAATAGCTTCCACAGTATCGGCAAGCATAACCACCGCGGCTTCCTTACTGGTGGGATATGCCTCGGTATAGGAGTAGTCCTCCGGATTTATCTTTGTTCTTTTGCCGCTTTTTATAGCCTGGGCATAGAAATAGTTTATAAGCCCCTTGCCATGGTGCTGAGAAATTATATCGATTATCTCTCTGGGCAGTCCCAATTCCTTCGCCTTTTCTATTCCCACCTTTACATGGGATTTGATCACTGCTACAGACAAGCTGGGCTGTAATTCCTCATGTTTATTTCCCGCGGTCTGGTTTTCTATAAAATATTCCGCCTGTTCAATCTTTCCTATATCATGATAAAAGGAACCTACCCTTGCTATAAGAGGATTAGCGCCAATATCCCGGCAGGCGGATTCTGCAAGATTGGATACATTAATACTATGACTATAGGTTCCCGGAGCCAGAGTAAGCATCTTTTTTAGAATTGGAACATTGGTGTCGGAAAGCTCAATAAGTCGGAAAACCGTGGGAGCATTGAGCAGATGTTCGAAAAAGGGCAATAGCCCAAGATTAAGGATTGCACAGCCAAATCCATTCAAACCTGCATAAATAATCCCGTAAAGTATGTGCCGAAGGTCATTATTCTGAAACAGTCCCAAACAAACCACAAGAAGTATATTTATAAGTGATACCCCAATACCCGCACGGATTAGCTCTATTCTTTTTTCTGCCCTGGAGACAGTTCTTGTTGCCACTATTCCAGAAATAAGGGCAAAGAAAAAATTTACATAGCTTCCGCTATCCAGGATGGCGAAAAACAGGAAACTGAGTAATAGGGTAAAAAGTATACCAACCCTTGGGTTTATTATTATTGCAGCCAACATAGAGATACAGGCTGTGGGAATAAATACTGCCACCGGGATAGTGGAGGTACCATCAACCACCTGAAGAGTTACAAAACTCCAAAGAAGAAAGAAACCACAAAGGGAAAGAAGAAAATAGATCCTGTTTGCTCCTAGTCTTTTTGCTGTTATTGGGGGATTGAGAATATAAACAGAGACTGCAAAAATAAGTAGAAGGTAGATAAGGGTACCAAGAAGATTGTTTATATTAACTGTAGCTGCATGAGCCCCCAGGGCTTCGAGCTTCTTCATATCCTCGTCTGTGACAATAAAACCCTTTTGCAGTATTATTTCTCCCTTTAATAATTTGATACTTAAAGGGGAAACCTCTTCTCTAGCCTGCTCTCTATTCTTCTTTGTGGTTTCCGAATCGTAAAAGGTATTAGGTTGAATAAATTTACCTGTAATAAGATTCAGCATCTCCCGGAACTGCCGGTTCTCCTTGGAATAGAGCATCTCAATTTGTTGTGGTACTGTAGCCTCGGTTATTATTGAACTTATGGGCAGCTCTTCATGTTCGGTCACACCATCCTTTACTCTTGAAAGCACAAGCATACCCAGATCAAACAATCCACCTCCATTTTGGGGTATTGCAACTATCCCCTGGGCCATGAGTATCTCCACTATTTTAACACTTTCTGTTAGAACTCTTTTCAACTGCGGATAGGAGAGAAGAGTCTTCAATTCTTCTTCTGTAAAAATATTTGGAAAGGCTGCCATCAGCTCTATAATGATATTCCTTTCAGGTAAATTCCTCTCCAGGAGTGAGTTAAGACTCTCCAGGAAACGATTTATCTGAGATATACTTCTTTTACTCAGTTCCTCCCGGACCCGGAAAACCGGATAAACCAACTTCTCCCTTGTTTCTCGCAGACGGGCAGTTGCTTGTTCGTCAATATAGATTACATCCCGATCTACTATCACATCCCTTTCTGCAACCTGTCCAACCCTAAATTCCTCAGGATTCAGCCGGTTAACAAGACTTCCAAACTGTGTGAAACCAACAACAAGACCAGTAATTATTAAAAAGGAGAGGGTAAGGATCAGGAGAAATCGCCTATCCTGTAGGGGTTTTTGAAACCATTTTTTTAGCAGGGGTTTTTTGTTTTTATTGGTTCGGGTTTTCCGTTTCATAGGCCTGTACGATTTTTTTAACCAGAGGATTTCTAATGACATCCTGAGCGGAAAAATAGACAAAGGAGATCTCTTGAAGAGGTTTTAATATCCTGGAGGCGTGTATCAGTCCAGATACTGTTCTTGAGGGAAGATCTATCTGGGTAATATCTCCTGTAATAATTGCTCTTGAACCTTCTCCTAACCGGGTAAGAAACATCTTCATCTGCTCCTTTGTGGTATTTTGCGCTTCATCAAGGATTATATATGAGTTATTGAGGCTCCTCCCCCTCATATACGCCAAAGGAACTATCTCTATTATTCTATTCTCCTCCAGCCTGGAAATTGCATCCACGGAAATCAGGGAATCCATGGCATCATAGAGAGGTCTGAGATAAGGAGCAATCTTTTGAGCAAAATCGCCGGGAAGAAAACCTAGGCTTTCCCCAGCCTCTACAACCGGTCTTGTAAGAATCAGTTTTTTCTTCTTTTTACTTAGTATCTCCTGGAGAGCATAGGCAACAGCAAGATAAGTTTTGCCTGTACCAGCAGGACCGATACCGAAAACTAGGTCATATTTATACATTGCTTGCAGATATTGAGCCTGCCTAAGGCTTCTTGGGTATACTTTCGTTACAGTACCGGGAATTTTTAGGAAAGTTTCGGAAAAAAGATCCGATTTATCCTTTTCTTCGTTTAAAAGATTATGGTATAGGGTTTTTATAAGCTCTGGCTCTGCTGGTCTTCCCCTTTTTAATTGTTCCTGTATCTTTTTGATGAGTGTTAAAAACAGTTCTCGCTTTTCCTTATCCTCTGTCTGAAGGAATAATTCATTACCCCGAGTAGCTATTTTTAAATCTAAAAGCTCCTCAAGTACCTTAAGATTATCATCATTTATCCCGCAGATATCGGATAGGATCCTGCTGTCTTCCACTACTAAAGTAATCTCTCTGTTCATAAATTCCTTGATCAGTTTATATGTCCAAAAGAAATAAAGTCAAGGCCGGAGAAAGAATCGTATAATTCCAATATGAAGATACCTATTAAAAACGCAATTCCTCGTTTTCCAGAATTATCGCTCTTTTTATTTCCGGTATTGGGTTCCATTGAAAATTGATTGTAAGATTTGGAATCCACTTATACTCCTTTGATCCATCCTGGTTGGTAATAAGCTCTGGTTTTCCAGCATATTCAAGAATTACATCCCAATCATGAAGATGATGTGTAGCCTTTAAGGCAATATTCTTCAATTTAAAATTTGATTCGTAACGGTCCTGAAGGCTGAAAAAATTGAAGGACTTTAATAGGTCAATAATTGGGTTAATATACCTTATCTCTCCTATATCCTCAATCAAACCCGGAAAATAGAGAAAGGTTGTTCTGTTTTCAGATCTTGAGGAGAAGGAAATATTCAGAATATCCTTTATTACAAGATTGAAGTTTAAATTGAAGGTTAAAGAGTTTTCTGTAAATCTTATCAGGTTCATGTTCCAAAGAGAGGTTACAGTAGAGGTGATTCTTATTCGGTTTTTCCAGTAGGGTTCCGGTTTCCATTCCCTTGAAAATCCTGCAGAAAGGTTGTAAGGGAGGAACAATGTTTCTTCTCCCCTCTTCCAGCCTTCCGGAACTGAAAAGGTGTAGGGGTTTGTCTCCCTGGCTTCGAAACTGCCTTTAAAATACCAGAGAGTTATACTGGTTTTGCTGATAAGAGGTTTTCTCTCTGCTAAATTATAAGTAAAATCTTCATTAAATATTATCTTGTTATCCATAAGAGAAAGGTTGAGTATAGTTCCACCGGTAGTGAAGATCTGATCCCTGTAATCATAGTTTATCTGCTGCTGTAAGGTAAAAAGAGTACCTATTTTGAGGGTTTCTTTGAGCAAGAGGGGTTCAAAGCTCCAGGTCAGTTCCTCCTCCTTTTTAAGAATTTTTGTGGAAATAACAGTGGTTAAGGGTCCTGTAACAAGGTTTATTTCCGGTACTATCTCGGAATTCTGGGGAGGAAGATTTACTGCTAAAGAAACCTTTTGAACAGCTTCTAGGGCTCTAACTCCAAAAACCAGTTCAACTTTATGGCCAGTTACGATTTCTTTGTTCCATTGGGCAAAAATGCTTTTATGTTCCTTAAGATCCTCGTCGTATACCAGCTCATATAGGGATGAGTTCAGGGTGTATTTTATCTGGGTCGGATAAAGAACAGAGGATTGGAAGAAGGGTGTTACTGTAATATTTATGCTGTTGGCAAGCCTAAAAAAGGAGGCAAGACGGTCCTTCTCTCTTAATTTTTCCCAATCCTGTACATCTTCTTCCCTTTGGGAATAATACCTGTCCAGGTTACCAGATACGGTTAAAGTATTTTTTAATATCACCGCTTTTTCATATAGAAACATCTGGTAATTGAAATTTGAAGTGCCTCGTAGGTTTAGAAAGGAATAGAGCACTGTGAAATCAATATCCTCAGGAAGATTCCAGCTGCTGGAATCAAACCGATTTGTAATGGTTGAATAGGGGGTGAAGGTATAAGAGAGTTCATGGGAAAAGGGAACATAATCTTTTTCCGCCATCAGAGGAATAGGTTTTTGAACCTCCGGGACAAAAAGTGATTTCTGGGATGTTTCCGTATCTGCTTGAACCTTGCTATCCTCTTCCTTAAAGCCTTCCTCCTCCCAAGGGCTTAAAAGTGTTCCCTGAAAATCCTCCTCGCTGGTCTTATTCCTTTCCGCTTCTACTGTTTTCCGGGAACTGAACAACACACCGGATACAGAGGCAGAAAACAGAGGAAGAATAGCTGTTTCTGGAAAATAGAATCTCTTTTCCGGAAACTCGGCCGGTATTTTGATGGCAGGTATACCAGGAAAGAGGTCACCGTATTTTTCCTTGGGTAGTTCTTTACTCTTCCAGTCTATTTCCAGATCCAGGTTGGATATTCGCAAGGTGGAGACATAGGGTTTTAGTTTTTCAAGGGGAGGAGTTAGGGTTGTTTGAAGACGCCATTTGTAAGACTCCGCAATTGTATTATCTGGGGTGGTTCCTGTCGTGGTACTGGAGGCAGGTTCAAGATTCATCAGCTTTGCCCAGTCTACTTGTTCACTGCGGTCAGCAAAATCGCTTTTAAAATAGATATCTGAATAGAGAGGAAAGGTTCCCGTTAAGGTAAAGTATTTGTGTTTTAGAGCGACTTCCAGCAACCCGCCGTAACGGAAGGGGAAGGAAACTCCATAAATGGAGGAATTGTTCCAGTAAGAGGTTAGTCCTCCTTCGGATTCTACATAGGGTGAATAAACACCCTGGTCATAGAAAAGAGTCCTTGTTCTGCCTAAACCTCCCCAAAAGGTCAATTTATTTAGAACACCAAGATTCTGCAGGTTTATATCCGCTCCTAAAAATCCTCCTAATTTAAGATAGGTATCAAATAGAATCTTTATATGGTTTTCATCCCTGGTTGTTTTTGTCTCGCTCTGTATTTTCCTTAGAAACAGTCCCTCCCTTTTAAGGTCATAGTCACCGGTTCCACTTTCGGCAATCTGGAGAATACTTAAAGAACTAGCTTCCTTTTTTTTTCTTCCCAGAAGATAGGTACTGGTTTGAAAAAAGTAACCCTCTCTGGTTTTAAATCCCAGGGACGGATGAAAAAAGAATTCATCCCCAGGATGAAAAAAGAAGGGTATATACAGAACAGGAAGTCTACCGACATTCAGTATAGCGTTTTGAATGGCCCATTCATCAGGAGAGAGTATCCAGATCTTTTCCGCTTTAATATGATAATGAGGATCCTCAAGATCGCAGCTTGTGATAGTACCATCCTTCAGGGTGATTATATTACCCTCGCTCCTTTCGATTTTATTACCTTGGAAATAGAAGACAAGGTCTCTCTCCCCTACTTTTGTTTCCCTTTGTGAAACACCGCTTTGGAAATTTCCCTCGTAGGTTTTTATATTGAAAAATAGGCTTTCGCCTATAAACCGGTCAGTAGATTCCTTCTTTATAAGCAGATACTCTACATCCCCCTCTGCAAACAGAAATTCCTGGGACTGGTTGAATAGAATCCTATCAGCCGCAATGGTATGAATGGAATCATTATTACTATCCTTTATCTCAATAACCACCTTTCCATTGAAGAGAACATAATTTTCATCAATGACCTCAAGAGTGTAATAATTCAATTCCCTGGCGGATTTAATGGTTATATTGTTCTGAGGTGTATCTTTTTTAGGTTCTGGTTTAGGTAATCCATAATGTTGGAGGAGTCTATGTTGAAGTTCTTGTTTGTTCCCGCGGGTAGACAGTCCAAGGTTTTTACACCAGGCTACCAATTCATAGTAACTGGCAGTATCCAGGTCCTTCGGAAGGGTCTGTTTTAATAATTCCTCCGCCTTTTCCGGAGTTTCAGAATAATTACACGGAGAAGGAAGAATCATAAGGAAAAGACAAAGGATTAAACTTGTTTGTTTAACTGTCAATATTTCCTCTGCAAAATCTCTTTCAAATACTTACCTGTATAGGAGAGATCGCTTTCACAGATCCTTTCCGGAGTTCCGGAAACCACAACTCGTCCACCCTTATTCCCCCCTTCTGGCCCTAGATCAATAACATAATCTGCCTGTTTTATAACATCAAGATTGTGTTCAATTAAAACTACCGTATTTCCCAGATCCACCAGTCTCTGCAGTACTTCCAGAAGTTTTTTTACATCGGCAAAATGGAGACCTGTAGTGGGCTCATCCAGAATGTAGAAACTTCTCCCTGTACTGCGTTTTGATAATTCCAGAGAGAGTTTAACCCTTTGAGCCTCTCCACCGGAAAGGGTTAAGGCGGATTGTCCTAGTTTTATATAATCGAGACCCACCGAGATAAGGGTATCTAAGGGTCTTTTTATTTTTGGAATTGATGAGAAAAAGTCCGCCGCTTCCTCCACCGACATATCCAGTACCTCGGATATGTTTTTCCCTTTGTACCGGATATCCAAGGTTTCCCGGTTGAATCTTTTTCCCTTGCATAGATCGCAGGTGATATAAACATCGGGAAGGAAATGCATTTCTATCTTTATAGTTCCCGCTCCCTCACAATTTTCGCACCGCCCTCCCTTAACATTGAAGGAGAATCTACCCGGTTTGTAACCCCTGGCCTTTGCTTCCGGCAGTGAGGCAAAAAGCTCCCGTATATTAGTAAAAAAACCAACATAAGTAGCAGGGTTTGACCTGGGTGATCTTCCAATGGGGCTCTGATCAATATTTATAACCTTGTCCAGATGCTCCAGTCCGGAGATTGATTTGTAAGTCCCTTCCTTTAGGTTCGCCCTGTTTATTCTGTTGGCTAGAACAGGATAGAGAATATCTGTTAGAAGGGTGGATTTACCAGAGCCTGACACTCCCGTAATTACGGTAAACAGTCCCAAGGGGAACTCAACATCAATTTTTTTTAGGTTGTGTTCTGCCGCTCCTTTCAAGATCAGTCTATGGCCATTGCCCATTCTCCTTTCTTCAGGGATCTCGATCCTATCAATACCGGAAAGATACCGGCCTGTGATGCTCTTTTGGTTTTCCAGTATTTCAGACACCGTTCCCTGGGCTATGACATTCCCTCCATGAATACCTGCTCCTGGGCCAAGATCAACGATATAATCGGCGGTTTTAAGGGTCTGTTCATCATGCTCCACAACTATTAGTGTGTTTCCAAGATCTCTAAGATACATAAGGGTGTCGATTAGTCTTTTATTATCTCTCTGGTGGAGTCCTATGGTGGGTTCATCCAGGATATAGAGAACCCCTACCAGGGAGGAACCTATTTGGGTAGCAAGCCTGATCCTTTGGGCTTCGCCTCCCGACAAAGTGGAGGCTTTTCTTTCCAGGGTAATATATTCAAGGCCAACATTTTTCATAAAAGAAAGGCGGGCTTCTATCTCCTTAAGGATCTGTTTTGCAATAGTCTTTTCTGTTTCGGTCAATTTCAGTTGATTAAAAAAGTTAAGGGATTCCTCTACCGGCAGAACAGAAATCTCCCAAATATTTTTTCCCCCTAAAGTAACGGACAGGCTCTCCTTTTTCAGCCTCTTACCCCCACACTCCTGGCATTCTTTCTGGCTCATAAATTGTTCCAGCCATTCCTTTACCTGTTCGGAGGATGTTTCCAAATACCTTCTTTTCAGGTCCCAAAGAAGTCCCTTATATCGACTGGAATATTCGAATTTTCCTGTCTTTTCCCTGTTAACGTAGGTAATATCAATGGATTCTTCTGTTCCGTAGAGAATTGTTTTTAAGACCTTAGGAGGAAGGTCCTTTAAAGGTGTATCTAAGGAGAAATGGTAGTGTTTGGAGAGGGATTCGAAAATGCTTCTGTTCCAGGCAGCTTGAGGATTAGCTGTTGCTACCCCTCCATCGTTGAAAGAGAGGGATTTATCGGGTATAACCAGGTCTGGATCAAATTCCAGGGTAATTCCAAGTCCCGAACAGGCAGGACAAGCGCCAAAGGGGTTATTGAAGGAAAAAAGTCTCGGTTGTATTTCTGGTATACTTATTCCACAATCGGGGCAGGAATTTTTCTGGGAAAAGAAATCCTCCTCATCCCCTTTTTCTTCTATTTTAGATTTAAAGCGAAGAGCAATGACATTCCCTCCAGTGACGCTTAAGGCTGTTTCAACGGAATCTGCCAACCTTTTCCTGTTTTCATTATTCACCACAAGACGGTCTACCACGATCTCCAGGGTATGTTTTTTCTTTTTATCCAGGGAGATCTCCTCATCCAGGGAGCGAATCTCCCCATCCAGTCGAATTCTTACAAAACCAGCTTTTTTAGCATCCTCAATAATCTTATTGTGTTCTCCCTTTTTCCCACGGATTACCGGTGCCAAAATCATGACCTTTGTTCCTTCCGGATAGGAGGTGATAGTATCAATTATCTGATCCACCGACTGTTCCTTTATCACCTTTCCACATTCCGGGCAGTGGGGAATGCCAATTCTGGCAAAGAGTAGACGAAGGTAATCATAGATCTCCGTAACCGTTCCTACGGTAGAACGTGGGTTTCTATGGGTTGTTTTTTGTTCAATGGAGATGGCAGGGGAAAGTCCCTCAATGTAATCCACATCCGGTTTGTCCATCCTGCCAAGAAATTGTCTTGCATAGGAAGAGAGGGATTCAACATACCGCCTTTGACCCTCCGCATAAATAGTATCAAAGGCTAAGGAGGATTTCCCTGAACCGCTTAATCCGGAGATTACAATCAACTTATCCCTGGGTAATTCCAGGTCTATATTTTTTAGATTATGCTCCCTGGCTCCCTTAATTATCAGTTTTTTCATATTCTTGGACTCATAGAACCCTACTGAATTATTCTGTTCCCTGCAAGAGATTTCTACTGTATCTGTAAAACCGGTTCTATTGAAGGGTTCTGGATCTGTTTTTTTGATAAATTTGAATAATAGGTATTAATCTTCTGATATGCCAGGGAATTCCATACCTCCCTGGATCTTTCCATATCTCCCTGAGCATACAAAGCCGAGCCAAGGTAGTACCAATATTTTAATACTTCCTCCGCCTCCAAATAGTTTAGGATAGTTCTATCCTTATAGGCATCCTCAAAAAATAGATCTACTGCAAAGAATTCGTAATCCGGGTCCCTCTCTCTAAGATAATCTATAGATATGGATACAGGAATGGTAATTGACAAGATCAACTTTTCTGAAGCTTCCCTGTACCTTCCAGTTCGATAATAAAAGAGCCCTAATTCTCCAAAAGCCCTTGCTTTAGGTTTTTCTCTGGACCGGAACAATACGAAGTATCTGTCCAAACCCCTGCTCTGGAAAGCAGAAACCATTGCCTGTTTCATCTCCTCCGTTGTATCCTCTCCGTGGGACAAGGCAATTATCCTTTTCAAGGTTTCCTCGTAGGAATTATAATCCTTAAGCAGCTCCTGGATTCTTGCCATCCTGTAAAGGATGGTGTATCTCTCCTCGGGTATATAAAGAAGATCGCTTTGACTTAAGGCTAGCTTGTACTGTTCAAGAGCAAGGCGGTATTCCCCCTCCTGTTCAAAAATCCGGCCTATCCAGTATTCAGCTTCTGGAAAGCTTCTGCGGGTTTCGATCGTACTTCTAAAGATCGTTAGCGCACTGCCGTATTCTCTTCGATTGAAGGCTTCTATGCCTTCCTGCAGCAGGAGAAAACCATTGTCTCCATACCCGGAAGTAATAAAAATGAATAAGAGAAAGATGATAAAAAAACCTTTTCTTTTCATAAGGACTCCAAAAGTTCCAGAAATACTTTTCCAGCGTTTTCCGGTTTTACCTTCTGCAGGATCTCTCCCTTTTTAAAAATAATTACAGAGTTTCCTGCACCGGTAATACCAATATCGGCATGTTTCGCTTCCTCCGGGCCATTTACCGTACAACCCATAACAGCAATTGTTATATTCTTCTTTATTTTATAAAGGTCAAGTTCATGCTGTTTTAGAAATTCCATTACCTTGAATCCGGCTCTAGCGCAGGTGGGACAGGAGATGATGGTTGGGGTCTTCTCCGAAAGCCCTTTGGATTTTAAAAGTTGTCTCGCGGCTATAATTTCGTATTCCGGTTTTGCTGAAAGGGATATCCTTATGGTGGAGCCAATCCTCCTATCAAGCAGAGGACCAAGAGCCAAAGTGCTCTTTATCAATCCTGGTACTATAGGGCCTGCCTCGGTTAAACCGATATGGAGGGGAAAATTGTATTTTTCTGCAAAGAGGATATTTGCCCTTTGGGTAATTTCAATATCTGAAGATTTAAGGGAAAAGATAAGTTGCGTAAAATCGATCTCTTTTATAAGGGATAGTTCTTTTTCCGCTGCTCTGAGCATTGCCAAGGCTGTATCTTCCGTTTTCCGGAGCTCCACAGGCAGGGAACCAGCATTTACCCCTATCCTTATGGCTACACCATAATCCTTGGCAGCCTTGAAAACTTCTCTTACCTTCCAGGAAGCACCTATATTTCCAGGATTTATTCGGATCTTATCTACCCAGGGCATAGCCTTGAGGGCTAGGGAATAATCAAAGTGGATATCCGCAACCAAAGCGACATCTGTAATTTTTCTGATTTTTTGGAAAGTATATAGATCCTTTTCCCCAGGAAGGGCCAGCCGGAGAATTGAACACCCCAACTCTTCCAATAGTTTGAAACGCCTTACAGTGGCGTCTGTTATCCTGTAAAGAGGCTTATCCCACATTGTCTGGACGGCAATGGGGTTTAAGCCTCCTAAAGTAACTTTTCCAACCTTTACTTCCATAGGAATTAATGCTTTAGAACCCTATCCTACAACCCCCATCATAAATACCATCACAAACAGAGCAACAGTTTCAATAAGCCCAAGGACCATAATGTAGTTTCCAAAACCCTTTCCTGTTTCTGCAAGAGCATCGGAGGCACAGGCTCCTGCCTTTCCCTGCAGCAGGGCAGAGAAGCCCATGGCTAGACCACCAAAAAGGCCAACACCCAGAATCAACCAGCCTTCAGCGTTTCCTGCAGCATTTTTTAAGGTATTCATGAGAATGTAACCATAAATCGTTTGAGTTAGTGGTGCACCTACAAAGGCGACCAGCATAAAGGGGGCTGGTTTGTTCTGGGCAAAACATTTTTTCCAGGCCCCAACCGCAGCCATTCCTGCTGCTCCGGCTCCAAGGGCTGAACCTATAGCCGAAAAAGCGAGGGCTGCTCCAATTCCAAATAAACCGAAATTCATTATTGTATCTCCTTAAAAGGTTTATAGGGTATGCCCGACCATTCCATGCCTAGATGATTGGAAAACTCCAGCATGTTTAGGCGGACGCCATGAACAACTACGGAAAGCGCTCCCATAGCTAAATTTAGACTGTGTCCAAGGATCATAATCAGGGCTCCTGCAATTATTCCCACTACTCCCTCTCCTAGATTGGCAGCCATACTGTTGAAGCTTTTGGCTATCTCAACGGAGGCAAGACCTACTGCAAAAAGCCTGATATAGGATATGATATCAGAAAAGGCACCTATGCTATTCAAAAAGGTAGGGAGTATTCCTCCAAGACCTTTAAGAATTCCCTTGAAAAAGTTTCCCTCCTGATTGGAAAAGAGTAAAACAAAGATAACACCTCCAAGGATCATATACAGGGCATAGGAAGGAAGAGGGTATTTTTCAGGATCCAGAACCAGATAAAGAACAAGGTAAAAAAGACCAAGAACCATAGAAAGCCATCCAAGCTGGGCAAAGGATTTTATTATAGGCCTTTTTCTCACCTCCTTTAGAAAATTCCATATATGGGCAATGGATAGATGAACAGTTCCTAAAATAAAGCAGATCCTCTTTATAACCTCACTGCTTTCTGGATTAAAACTGCTCAAAGCTGGAATAACCATCCAGGAGAATACAGGACTCTCTGCCAGGGTAATGGAACCGAACCAGGTTCCGGTTACAGATCCCCATAGAATGGTGAAAAAACTTAAAACCATAATCAGAATAATACCATCGGGTTTCTTCCCTTTACCGCTTTTTGCCAAACCAAGGATGGAGAAAAGGAAGAGTATAACCCCGTATCCAGCATCTCCTATTATCATGGAAAAAAATATAGTAAAAAAGATGAGAAAAAAGAAGCTTATATCATTTTCTCTGTAGCCTGGGACAGTTCCCAGCAGGGAGAAAACCGGTTGAATTATCCTTATCGCTTGCGGATTTTCCACCAAGGTTGGAACCTGATCCTCGGGAAGAGGCTGCTGGACGAGGAGAGCCCATCCATTTTTTGTTGAAGCCTCTTTAAGAAGGTCTCGGCGTTTAGAGGGAATGTAGCCTGTTAAATAGGCTAATCCATCTTGAGCAGGCATTCCAGACCTCACCTCTTCGAATTCTAAGTCCTGTTTTATCGTAAGAAGGTGATTTTCCAATAAGGGCCTCTGAATTGACATCTTTGAAAGTTCTTTTTCTAGACTTTCCAAAACCTTACTCTTATCCTTTATCAGTCCCTCCACTGTTTTAAGGCCTCTCTCTGGAATCGGTATTTCGGGATGATCTATAGTGACCTCGGAATCCTTTTCTAAAATAATATTGATTCCGTAGACAAGGGTCTTGGTTTTCTGGAGAATAAAAAAACGAGGTAATTCTTTAAAATCCTTTAATTTTTCGGCAGGAAGGATATATAAATGACAGGAAAGCCCTTGCTTTTCTAGGTTCCTTATCTCCTGGGGATCAAAATTTCCCCAGGGAAGAAGAAAATCTCTCTCCTTATTAAGCTTTTCCAATTCCTCCAGTAAGGATCTGCTTTTCTCTTTGATGGCTAAGATCTCTTCCGCCAACTCCTGAGGATCTAGAGATATCTTTTGAGTCTCTACGTCAGAGGATGAATTATCTTTTTTTTGGTCGGGAATAAATAATAGTGCCTTTTCAAGATGTTCCTGTTTCATTTTTATCTGTTCAAAGGTATCTCCGGAACCGGTTAAAGGCTCCAGATGTACAACCCCAAGGTTCTTAAGCTCCTTTAAGGCTTCCTTTTTCCGGGACTCAAGGACAATTAGAGAAACTTTATCCATTTTTGCAATCATTGCTGCGCTACCTTTACCATATTGTTCTTAGCTATCTTTCCTCTTACAACCGCAGCGGTCTGCTGATCCCCTAGATAGATTTGGATCTTGCGAATGGCATTTTTTGCTTCCGGTATCTTAACCTTTTCGAAAAGGTTTACTCTTTGGGTTGTTATTCTCAGTTCAGTATCAAGGAGACGAATCTGTTCCTTAAGTACTTCTATCTCTGCATCCAGTCTCAGCAAATCCTTTATTACCTCGAGAGCCTTATCTATCCAAAGAGGTGTTTGAAAAAGATCGTACTCCTTATAACCAAAAACTACATCGGAGAAAACAGGGATATCCACTCCTGCGATATTTCCCTGGGTAGTTATAATTCTTTCAATAAAAAGATGATCCTGCCATTCCCAGGATTCACCGAAGAGGGCAATCCAAGACTCTATTCTAGTCTGCAGATTCTCCTTTTCCAAAGAGACCGACCGCTCCTTAGCCTCTACCTGCCTTATAACCATTTGAAGCTGCTGCTTTTTAAGCATCAGGGTAGGCAGATATCTTTTGTACCTTTTAAGAGAATCCTTCTGTTTCTTTAACTCATTTTTGGTCAGTTTTATACCGGCCATGATCTATCCCTGGCCTCCCTCTTTGGGCCAAAACTGTCGTATCAATTCGGTTCTCAACCCCGTCTCTTCTGGAGTAAAGCATTCCTTGAGAATCTGCCAACCTTTATTTAAGGCTTGCTCCAAGGGTATATTTACCGAAAGATCCATCATCTCCCTTTCAAAGATATTCCCATATTTCAGCAGCTTTGTATCCCATTCGGACATTCGAAAACCCATTGATTTTTTCTCTAGTGATTCAAGATAAGCGGCATAAAGTTTGATCATTCCATCCATGAGAGCCCTATGGTCCGCCCTGGTATCGGCATTAACCAACTGTTTAAGCCTGCTTAAGGATCCGAAGGGTTCTATCCTTCCGTTTCTAAGGTAATACTGCCCCTCGGTGATGTATCCTGTGTTGTCCGGGATAGGATGAGTAACATCGTCCCCGGGCATGGTAGTTACAGCCAGTATGGTGATAGACCCTGATCCCTCAAAATCAACAGCCTTTTCATATCTGGAGGCCAGCTGACTGTAAAGATCACCGGGATAACCGCGGTTGGAGGGTACCTGTTCCATGGTTATGGCAATCTCCTTCATGGCATCGGAAAAATTGGTCATGTCTGTCAGGAGCACAAGAACCCTTTTTCCCTTCAAGGCAAATTTTTCCGCTACCGCTAGGGACATATCCGGAACTAGAAGACACTCCACAATTGGATCCGAAGCAGTATGAACAAAGAAGATCGTTCTGCTTAAGGCTCCTCCCTCCTCCAGTGTATCCTTGAAGAATAGGTAATCGTCGTATTTTAAACCCATTCCACCAAGAATGATCATATCAACCTCAGCCTGCATGGCTATCCTTGCCAAAAGCTGATTGTAGGGTTCGCCGGAAATTGAAAAGATCGGTAGTTTTTGGGATTCCACCAAGGTATTGAAGAGATCGATCATCGGAATACCGGTTCTGATCATATTCCTGGGGATTATCCTTTTCGCAGGATTCACCGAGGGTCCGCCAATTTCGATTAGGTTTTCCGTAAGTTCTGGCCCATTATCCCTTGGCTGACCGCTTCCATTAAATATTCTTCCCAGCAGATTGTCGGAAAAGGATACCCTCATAGGATTTCCTAGAAACCTGACCTCATCTCCTGTGGAAATACCTCTACCACCGGAAAAGACCTGGAGGGAAACCTTATCCTCCTTAAGACGGATAACCTCTGCCAAAGATTCTCCATGGGCAGAGGATACCAGGGCTAATTCGCCGTAGCGTACCTCCTCCGCTGAAACGGTAATTACATTTCCGGCTATGGCATCGATTTTACTGTATATTTTACGCATTCCTATCCTCTTGTATCCGGGTTTTGCTTATTTTTAATCCGCCCTTGGTTTCAAGATGCTCCTGTATCTCCCTTTCAATCTCATGGAATCTATCCGATTTCCATTTCTCTCCATTAAAATCAAGAAACCTTTGTCTTAATTGATTAAAAAAACCTCTAGCTTCATTTTTTGTTTTAAAGGGATAATCGGCGGAGAGAATGGCATGAAGAACCTCAAAAAGATATCTCTGTCTTTCCGGTCCCACCGAGGAGTCTACAGGATCAAAGGAGTTCTGCTGCAAATAAACATCATCGAGGAATTCACCCTTAAGATACAAAACATAATCCTCCAGGCTTGTTCCCTCTTCTCCTACTACCTTCATCATCTGACTGACCTCGTTACTCCGGAATAGAATTTTTCTGGCTTCTGAAGTTTTTATAGAATCCACTATCCCGGAATATTTGCTCCAGCTTTCCAGAGGGTGTATGGCTGGATACTTTCTTGCATCGGATCTTTCCCTGGAAAGACCGTGGAAGGCGCCTACAACCTTCAGGGTTGCCTGGGTAACAGGCTCTTCGAAATTTCCTCCCGCAGGGCTTACTGTACCACCAATCGTAACAGAGCCCTTGGACCCGTCCCTTAATCTAACAATTCCTGCTCTCTCATAGAAAGAGGCTATAACAGATTCAAGATAGGCTGGGAAGGCCTCCTCTCCAGGGATCTCTTCCAGCCTGCCGGACATCTCTCTCATTGCCTGTGCCCATCGGGAGGTGGAGTCTGCTAATAAAAGGATATTCAACCCCATCTGGCGGTAGTACTCTGCCATGGTTACGGCAGTGTAAACAGAAGCCTCCCGGGCAGCTACGGGCATGGAACTGGTATTACAGATTATAATTGTCCTTTCCATCAGGGATTTCCCGGTTCTTGGGTCCAGTAATTCCGGGAATTCCCTGAGGGTCTCCACAACCTCGCCCGCCCTTTCTCCGCAGGCAGCAATTATCACTATGTCCACCTCCGCATTTCTGCTGGTTACCTGCTGGAGTACTGTTTTTCCAGCGCCAAAGGGTCCGGGAATACAGTATGTACCACCCCGTGCCACAGGGATAAAGGTATCAATAATCCTGATCTTTGTGACCAGTGGTTCAGTAGGTCTTAACCTCTCCGCATAGGCAGTTATAGGTCTTTTTACCGGCCACTGAAAACTCATGGACAGAGGGACCGTGTTACCTTTGGAATCGGTTACGGTGGCAATTTCCTCATTAATTGTATAATCACCCTTTGGAACAATACTGCTTACTGTATAGGTGTCGTACATATTAAAGGGTACCATGATCCGGTGCTGGAAAATCCCTTCCTGTACAGAGCCAAGGGAATCTCCTCTTTGAAGTTTCTCCCCTTTTGAAACCTGGGGGGTGAATTCCCAGCGTTTATCCCTGGGCAGTGGGTTCATGTAAACTCCTCTCTCCAGGAAGAATCCGCACTCCCTGGCCAGGTCGGGAAGAGGATTCTGTAAACCATCATAAATTTGTCCCAATAGTCCAGGTCCCAATTCGACGGCCAGCATTTCCCGGGTAAAATCAACTGGGTCGTTTATTCCAATCCCTTTGGTCATTTCAAAAACCTGAAGTTCCGCCCGGTCTCCCTTTATACGGATTACCTCCGATTTTAATCGTTTTTCAGCAACCTTTACATAAGCTACCTCGTTTAGAGAAACAACTCCCTCTACCTTCACGGTAACCATGTTTCCATTAACACCTATTACTTTTCCTGTTGTATTGGTCATTGGTTATTCTCCAGCCTTTGATTCGTTTCTAATAGTTTGATAGTTCTTATAAAGCTCTTCAAAATTAGTTTTTCCAAGATTGTATTGAAAACCAGATCTCCTAAGAAGAATCTTAAGTTTTAATAGATAAATTATAAGGATTTCTACATCAAAGTAATGGTCCCTTTCCAGTTGACTTAGGTAATCCCATTGAGCCTTAAGAATTGTCTCTTCAGCTATAAGGGGGGACTCCTGCTGAAAAGCCTCTCGAGCTTTTTCTTCTAGATACCAGAGATCCCCTTCCTTTTTCTGATATTTTTCTGGATCCAATCCCAATTTAACTGCTCTTAATTTTACAAGGTTGTTTCTATAAGAGATGTCCCATTGATTCCAGGAATCCAAAAGCCTGTTTTCCCCGGGGTTTATTATTGATTCGGCCAAATTCTTTAAAATATTTGCATGCCCTTTAGAAAGCCAGGGAGTGCAGTGATCGATATACTCCTCCAGGGTAAAGGGAGGGTCAGAGTCGTAGTTGATTAAGGGTAAGGCCGCCACAGGATAATAGTAGGAATCCACCGATCAGTCCTTCTGTTCTGCAACGTTCATTAATAATTCCGAAAGCCTTGGGTTGAGATATTCACACAGAGCCTCCGCCAGGGCGGAATCTGTGAAATTATAATAGGCAGAGCCATTTTTCATTGTTACTTTAAATCCGGAGGTAATATTTTTTCCCGGTTTAATTTCCAATCCCCTCTTGAGCTCTTCGGAAAGTGCCAGCCTTAGTTCCTTTTCCAGAACCTCCAAATCCTTGGCGGGGATAAGAAGACTGAGGTCCCCAACCTGTTCCTTATTCCACGAGGAGATAAGGGAGATTATTGCCTTTTCCAAAGCTTTACCTGTAAGCACCGAGTTTGCCTCTCTTTGCACCAGGGAGGAAAAAATCTGTACAATTCTTTTATTTATTGAAAGGATAAGATCCCTTCCCGCCTGTTTTAAGGCTTCCCTTCCAGAGGTTTTCGCTTTTTCTGCTTCCCGTTTTGCTTCTTCAATAAGCCCTTCTGCCTCTCTTCTTGCCTTTTCAACAATCTCTTCAGCCCTTTTTTCGGCTCTTTCCAGTACTGTTTTAGCTTCCTCTTCCGCAGCCTTAAGGCCATCCTGCTTTATAGTCTCTAAAAGCTCCTTCAATTGAACATCCATAAAAATCCTCCGGTTGTTTCAGAGGTCAATCCACCGAAACAAATTCCTTAACTTTGAATAGTTTTCTTTTGATAAAAGTATAGACAGCCTCGGGGATATCCCGCTCCTTTATATAATTGAGTGAAAGAGAGTCTATGTGGTTGATCAGATCCTCAAGATTCTCGAACCTAGCAACCTTAATTGATTTAAGAATTCGAATAATATCCTTTATCCCAGTGTATTCCTTATTAAGAAGACTTATATTTTCTTGGGTTACATAATTTGTTATTTCATGACTTTTAAATCTTTTTTTAGTAAGTTTCTCTAGATTCTCAAGATCCTTTTCCAGATCCGCTAGCTCCAGAGCAAGTATTTTAAGATACCTTTGATTTTCACTTTTCATACAGTTATTTATAGACAATTAGCTCCTTATTTTCAAGCCGGCTTGTAACAGGGATTTACGAAATTTCCTAAGTGGTGTTAATACAGAATTTCCCAAACAATAGGATCCCTGGAGGTTATTATTTCCAGAAGATCCTTATCAAAGGTTACAGATCTTCTATCTACCGAATAGGTACCCAAGTTGGCAGATCTGACCTCTCTTGGAAATGTACAAGTAATGGAGATTGAATTCTCTTCAAAAAGGGTTTCATAAAGCATTATGATATCTTCTTCAGGCTCCTCGGGTGAACCCTGGTAAATGAAAACACGAAAAGCCCTGCCATTACCTACGGTCTCTAAAGTTACAGGATCTCTTATCTCCTGAGTGCTGAAAAGCCTGGATAAGGATTCTATATTGGAGAAGGAAAGGGCAACTGAGATATCAGTGGACTTTTCTGTTTCCATTATCTCGTAGGACTGTAATATTAATCCATCTATCTGCTGGACAGCCCGTTCAAAATCCTGCTGCAGAAGTGGTAGGGCCAAGAGTTTTTGTTCACTCTCTATCCTTCCAAGATTAACTGCAAAGGCGGATACCGAATAATTCATTCTAAGAGTCCCGGAACCATTATCATTTACGGAGATTATAGCCTCAATGTCGAGACAGGAGGATAATAACAGCGTACTTAAAACCAGGAATACAATTGCTGGATACCTATTTTTTCTTTTCCCCTTCATTATCCCCTTCCTCTTTCTCTTCCTCGGTTTCCTTTTTCTTCTCTTTTTTACTCTTTGATACCCTCACAATTTCTCTTTTCTTGTTTCTTCTCTTTACAGAATATGGTCTTTCTAACGAAGAGACTGTGAAGATTAAAAAAAACACCAGCGAAATTACTATCGCTACTATTATAAAGACTGGAGAAGAAAGAACCTGAAGAATCAATTTAAGCATTTTCCCTCTACCTGAGGTTCATTCAAAGCTATTATCTTACCTTTTGTCAAGCAGTACTATGGTTTTGCCGAATCCTCCCATATCTGGATGGGCAAAGAAATAGTCGGAAACACTTCTACAGGAACGGAGATATTCATGGATACCCCGCTGCAGTATACCCTCCCCCATACCATGGATAATATGGAATTCTCTCATTCCAGAAAGTATTGCCCTGTCGATCTGTTTTTCCAGTTGCCCAAGGGCCTCCTCAAGTCTTTTCCCTCGCAGGTCAATTTCAAAAGATGCCTGCGGAGTTCCAGTAAACACTGGGTAGGATAATACAGGCTTGAGTTTTTCCTTCCTCGGCTTTACAGGAATCAGCTCCTCTTCCCTTACCGTTAGTCGGATGTTTTCAACTGCTACAATCCAGGAATTCTTTTTTGCTCTTCTAAGAACCTTCCCCCTTCGCCTCTCCTTACCTATCAGGACTTCTAAGCCGGGTTGAATCTGTTTTTCCGGCTCCAGTTCCACCATTGATTCTTCAATCCTCTCTGCAGGATCTTCCAGGTCCTGGGAAAGTTCTCTTTCTTCTTTGTTTGCCCTGGCCTCCAGTTCTTCCAGAAAACTTTTAACCCCTTTTGTTTTTTCTCTGGTAAGCTCCCCTTCCCGGATCTCCTTTACAAGGTTTTCAAGATATCTCCTGCTTTCCTTTAAAAAATTATCCAATTCCCTGTAACCTTGTTCCTTAAGTATCTTTTCCCTTTGTTTTACCTTCAGGTGATATAACTCCTGGGCTCTAAGGTTCTCCTGGAATTCCCTCTCCTTTGCCTTAAATTCCCTTTCTGCAAGATTAAGATCATGAATTTTTGTGCTCAATTCTGTGATCAGGTTGGAAAGGTCAGTTTTATGTTCCTTTTGATACTCCCTGGCAAGACTTATGACCTCTCTGGGAAGTCCGTTTCTTTCGGCAATTTCCAGGGCATGGCTCTCGCCTGGAAGATTATGAAGCAGTTTATAGGTTGGCACCAGGTTTACAGAATCAAAGGCAACTGAAGCATTAAAGGCTCCTTCCTTGGTAAAACCATAGATCTTCATGGCCCCATTGTGGGTTGTGGTAATAAGAAAGGAGCCGATTTTTAGAAAGTAATCTAGGATAGACATTCCCAGGGCGGCACCTTCCTCCGGATCTGTGCCACCTCCCAATTCATCTAGAAGGACAAGGGATCTATTGGAGGCCTTCTGCAAAATTCCGGTAATTCTTTTCATATGCCCGGAAAAGGTTGAAAGTGATTGATCTATCGATTGTTCATCTCCTATATCCGCCAGGATATTGTCAAATACAGGGAGAAGGCTTCCTTCGGAAGCGGGAATGTGGGAACCGGACTGGTTGATAAGGGATAATAGTCCTGCGGTTTTGAGGGATACGGTTTTCCCTCCAGTATTAGGACCTGTAATCAGCATCATTCTCTTTTCGCAGGAAAGGTTTATATCTATGGGTACTGCTGAAGAACCAAGCAGAGGATGTCTTGCTTGGATAAGTCTAATCTCCTTGGGATCAAGTTTTGCTCTAAAA
>Ga0067045_1003855_pt1 | contig 25034 bp, 25 predicted proteins | sample TerdegcTABiofilm_FD_59184 | JGI IMG/M metagenome (GOLD analysis project Ga0067045, IMG submission 59184) | Combined Assembly of (Gp0054472, Gp0054536) Wastewater bioreactor microbial communities from Singapore -Terephthalate degrading... | reverse complement strand
GATACGATTGCTTGCGCAATCACTCGACGACCACGTCTCGACACAATTTTTTGTGCAATTACTCGACAATCACATCTTGATACGATTGCTTGCGCAATCACTCGACGACCACGTCTCGACATAATTTTTTGCGCAATTACTCGACAATCACATCTTGATACAATTGTGTGCGCAATCACTCGACAAGCACGTCTTGATACAATTGTGTGTGCAATCACTCGACAACCACATCTTGATACGATTGCCTGGGCAACCACTCGACGATCACATCTTGATGCATTCTTCGCTTAGCTCAGTACACCTGACAAGCTTACTGTGAATACGTGAAAAAATGCCATTAACCTCACAGGTCAACTATGCATGTATTAATAAAAATTGTCAACCATGTATATATTTTACTCATTATTCACCAATGGATAATTGTAAACAATAAATTCAAGCTGCAATAATTCCTGAAAATACTTTTTAGTGTAAAGTTACGGAATGTATTACCGCTGCTACAGAAGATATCTCCTTTAATAGAGCATTTCTTACCTGAAAATAATCAAAATATGTACTTCAATTAACCATAAATATTCTATCGACAGGGAAGGGAATGTAACATTCATTTGCGATACTGTTAAAAAATACGCACAGGCAATATACATGTAACTAAAAAAGATATTGCATCAATGAATAGTAGTTTTAGGATATACCTCAAATTATGTATTTGAGGTATAGTATGTATATTGACTCGCATGCACACTTTGATCTGTGTGCTGATGACCACAACACAACAGCAGATGCTATAGTTTCACTAATGGATGAAAATCAGGTAACCTCTGCAGTGCATGTAGTTATCGATTATGAAGGGCTAAAGTGGGGTGTTGATTTTGTCAGCAGGCATAAAAATATTTACCTTGCGTTAGGAATCCATCCATCATCACTTGCTGATAGTTCAACATTAAACCAATTCACAGTAACTATCGAACAGTATATAAAGACAATTCCTGAAAAGATTTTTGGTATTGGTGAAACAGGCCTTGACTATTACCGTATGCGTCAGCCGAAAGCCATGCAACAGGAATCGTTCTATACTCAAATACAGTTAGCTAAAAAGTATAACCTGCCTGTTATTGTACATTCGCGCGATGCAATGGACGATACCTATGCAATTTTAAAAGAGCAAACTCCCCTCAAAGGCATTATCCACTGCTTTTCTGGTGATTTTAACGATGCTAAGAAATTCATTAACCTGGGTTTCTATATTTCTTTTGCAGGAAATGTAACATACAAAACCGCAACAAATCTTCAGGATGCAGCACAGTATGTCCCACTTGACAGAATGCTACTGGAAACCGATGCACCCTTTTTAACTCCTGTACCTCACCGAGGCAAACCAAATCATCCGGGACTGGTTATACATACATACCATTTTATTGCGTCATTGAAAAAAGTGGCATTATCAAATTGTATTGACAATATTGCACAAAACTTTTCCAATTTACTCAACACACAATAATTGACCTTGTAATGAGTATAGAAGTTTTTACATCAGATTTTTTAGTGATTGGCAGTGGCATTGCAGGATTAACATTTGCAATAAAAGCTTCTGACCTGGGTACTGTCCATATTGTAACTAAAAAGAAAGACTTTGACTCAAATACAAATTATGCGCAGGGTGGTATTGCTTCAGTTTTTGACCCACACGATTCAATTGAATCGCACATCAAAGATACATTAACTGCAGGAGCAGGTCTTTGCAATGAAACAGCAGTACGGATACTGGCTGAAAGCGGCCCACAACGTGTTCAGGAACTTATAAACTGGGGAGCGCATTTCAGTACCAGGAAAAACCCAAATGGATCAGTATCTCTTGATTTGGGCAGAGAGGGAGGACATTCATACAATAGGATTGTCCATGCAAAAGACCTTACAGGCCAGGAAGTTGAACGAGCATTGCTTGATGAAATTGCTCGTAGAAAAAATATACGGGTGTTTGAAAACCATACCGCAATAGACCTGCTTACCCAGCATCAGCTAAAATTAACAGGTAAACAAATAAATTCTTATAACAATATCCGGTGCTATGGTGCATACATACTTGATAACACAACCGGAGTAGTTCACCTTTTTACTTCTCCTTACACATTGCTTGCTACTGGTGGCATTGGTCAGGTGTACCTTCATACCACCAACCCTGCCATTGCTACGGGCGATGGCATTGCAATGGCATACCGTGCAGGTGCACTCATAGCCGACATGGAATTTATTCAATTTCATCCAACATCTTTATATGAGCCAGGGCACAAAGAACGGGCATTCCTTATCAGTGAGGCAGTGCGTGGTGAGGGAGCTATCCTGCTTAATAGCCGTGGTGAACGTTTTATGGAAAAGGTTCACCCTTTAAAAGAGCTGGCACCACGGGATATCGTTGCCAGAGCTATTGACATGGAATTAAAGCGCCTTGGAGATCAATGTGTATATCTTGATATATCTTTTAAAGATAGGGATTTTCTTGAATCCCGTTTCCCAACTATTTATCATTACTGCCTGGAAGCAGGCATTGATATAAGCAAAGAACCCATTCCGGTGGTACCGGCTGCGCACTATCTGTGCGGAGGGATTGTATCCGATTTAAACGGAAGAACATCTATCAGCAATCTATATGTGTCAGGTGAATCCGCATGCACCGGCGTCCACGGTGCCAACAGGCTTGCCAGCAATTCTCTTCTTGAGGGGATTGTATTTTCCCACAGGGCATTCTGCCATATAAAAGAAATCTTTGCACCTGACAATAAAGATGCTTTACCCCAGTTTCCACAATGGGACAAAAAAGGAACATTTGATTTAGAGGAATGGATTTTAATTCAGCATAACATTGAAGATGTAAAACGTGTTATGTGGGATTATGTTGGTATTGTACGCTCAAACCGCAGGTTAGAAAGGGCTGCACGGCGTATAACCCTGCTTGAAGAAGAAATACAGGATTACTACAGAAGAAGCACCATAACTTCACGATTGGTTGAATTGCGCAATTTGGTAACCACCGCAAAACTGATAGTCCAGAGTGCAATGCTTCGCAAAGAAAGCCGGGGACTTCACTACAATACCAATTATCCCCAGCAGGATGAATCATTAAACGGAAGTTATATTATATCATCACAGCAACAACCATTATTTATGAAAATTTCTGAGATTTCTTTTACATAACATCGAGTAGTTATCAACACAGGGGCTCTTTGCGATGCTCCGCTATATCAATTATCTTATTTTTGGAGAATTTCACAATGGCAAAGCGACTTATTCTTCATGGTGTTGTGCAGGGTGTGTTTTGCCGTTACTATTGCAGTGAAACCGCCAAGCGTTTAGGACTTCATGGCAGTGCAACCAACTTGTACGACGGTACCGTTGAAGTCCTCCTGGATACAAACGAAAATTCATTGGTTGATTCATTTATTAATGCTCTTAAAACAAATCCCTACGGCATTCGCTTCTACGGATCAATCAGCAGAGTAGATATTTCTGATTACCAGGGAACCATTCGCGGTGACTATCGCTTCTAATTATCCTTAATTTTTTTTGGGCGCGGCACCTTCATATTCCGGGTATACACTGTTTCAAAATGATCTGAAATCTGTGTAAAGTTCATCTCAAGGATTGCATTGAGGGGAGTATTTTTAATTCTATTATAATAATGCAATAGTTCATCTTTAAACTGGTTGTTAAAGTGTTCTTTTGAATAGCCATGTGAAAATTTATACCTGCCCATTCTTCGTACATCACCATTAAATTGTGGACTGATGTGATACAGTTCATGAAATGCCACATTGAGTTTTTCATAAGCTGGAAGGTCAAAATACCGCGGGATATAAAAATACACAATATATAAAATCTCAAACCCGTTATTCATAATCTTTGGGAACGCATACCAGTGATTCTTAAACTTTTTTACCGGCACTCCATTCTCAAAGCGCATGGGTACAACCTTTGCAAAAATTCCACCACCAGTAACCTTTTTATTATAGGCACTGCATACAAGAACACGATTCATGTCTATATGTGAAAACAGTGGTGTGGCATTAATTATATCATAAAGAAGAAAGGTCATAAAATCTGAAAGGTTTATTGTAGTGCCAGCCATGATTACTGCTTTGAAGCCAGTTCAATTAATTCTTTTGCATGCTTTACACTGAGGTCGGTAACAACCTCGCCTGCCAGCATGCGTGCCACTTCGTTTACTTTTTCGTCTGGCGATAGTTTCTCGACAAGAGTCGTAGTACGGGCATTAACGGATTTTTTTTGCACCATATAATGATTATCGGACATTGCTGCAATCTGAGGAAGATGCGTAATAACCAGCACCTGTCGTTGCTTTGCCAGTGCTTTTAATTTTTTACCAACCACTTCTGCTGTTTTACCACCAATTCCAGCATCAACTTCATCAAATACTAGCGAATCAACAATATCTGCATCAAGGATACATTTTTTAAGTGCAAGCATGATGCGCGACATCTCACCACCGCTTGCCACTTTTCGCAACTGCCGCAATTCCTCGCCTTCGTTTGCTGAAAGCAAAAACTCAACTCTGTCAAGGCCATGGGGGTATAAAATATATTTTTTATTATTGGCTTCTATCTCCCCATCAGGGCTTATTTCACGCTTTATTGATACTCTGAACACTGTTCCCTGCATCCCAAGGTCAGCTAATTCCCGGGTAACCATTTGCTCTAATTTTTTTGCTGCTTCCAGACGTTTTTCTGAAAGCTGCAATGCTAAATCACGCGCTTGCTTTAAGGTTACATCATATTCCTGTTGCAGTTTGTCCAGCTCTTCTTCGGTTGTTGTAATAGTAGAAAGTTCACGTTTTGCATTCTGCGCATACGATAAAATATCCTGAATGGTATCACCATATTTTTTCTTCAAGCTTGAGATAAGTGCAAGCCGTTCTTCAACCTGGTTAATGCGCTCAGTTGAAAAATCTATTGAACGTGCATAATCACGCAACGTAGCATACGCATCTTCAAGCGAATAGTATGCTTCCCGCACTGTTTCCAGCACCCCAGACAGATTTGGATCAAAACCTGCCATGTGGCTCAAACTCATTTCCATCTTCTTTAAGCTCTGGACAACACCACGATCACCCTGCATGAGTTCCTGGACTGTATTCAACTCATTAAATAGTTTCTCTGCATTGCTCAAAACGTTTGATTCATTTTTCAATGTTTCTTCTTCATTTGGCTGCAGGTTTGCCTGTTCAATCTCACCAATTGCATGAGTCAGATAATCAATACGGCGGGCCTTTTCCCTTTCATCTATCTGCAGAGACCCTATTTTTTCTTTTATTTCCTGTAATTGCTTATGAAGCTGTGACATGTTTTGCACCAGCGGCTGCAACATGCCAAAATTATCCAATAGTTCCCTATGCTTTGCAACCTGCACAATATTCTGATGTTCATTCTGCCCATGTATATCCACTAAATAGTCAGCAATTTCTTTTAGTTTAGCAAGTGGAATCTGGACAGAATTTGCAAAACACCTTCCTTTGCCATTGGAATAAATTTCACGACGAAGGATTAGCGTATCATCTTCATTATCAATGCCCGATTGCTCTAAAATCTGCTTAACCTGAGGTAAATTGCTTATATCAAAGACACCTTCAAGCACTGCTCTGTCATAGCCCGAACGAATCATGTCAGTTGACATTTTTTCACCCAGCACCCCGGAGAGTGCATCAATGAGAATAGATTTTCCTGCACCCGTTTCACCGGTGAGGATATTCAATCCTTTCCCAAAGGTTATTGACAGCTCATCAATAAGGATAAAATTTTTTATCTTTAGTTCTACAAGCATATCCTACTCTGTATTATTTGCTCCCCATCCTAACTTCTGGCGTAGTACATCAAAATACCGCCGTGATGGGTGATTAATAATATGTACTACATATGATGAACGTGAAAAATGCACAATATCCGTTTCCTGCAAAGCAATAGCTTCCTGACCATCAACTGTCAATAATAAATTTTCTATAGTAGTAACAACCCGTGCCGACAACACCATTGAATCAGGTACCACCATGGGCCGTATAGCAAGCGTATGAGGGCATATTGGGTTAACTATAAATACCGATTCATCATCAGGAAGGACAATTGGGCCGCCCGCTGAAAGTGAATATGCTGTTGAACCGGTTGCCGTGGCAATAATAAGGCCATCACCCGAATAGCATGTAACAAATTCATCATTGAGTTCCAGTCGTATTCTAATTGGCCTTGAAAATGATCCTTTGGTGATAACTGCATCATTCAAATAATCTACTGCTGTGTACTGTTCACCATCACGGATAATGTTGGCCCTCAGCATCTTTCTTTTTGAAAAAGTATAATTGCCTTTTAGAATTTCATCAAAATAATCCAGTGCTTCCTGAGGCAAAAATTCATTTAAAAACCCTAACCTCCCACGATTAACACCAAGTATAGGAACATTTGATGCTGCAAATATCCGCGCGGTACGGATAAAAGTTCCATCTCCACCAATAGCTATGGCAATGTCAACATTGGTATACATATCATTCTTTGCAATTAAAGAGGGAAATTCTTTTTGTATAATGGGATAATGGGGTAGTAGCACCTGCACTCCTTTTGCATGTGCTTTTTTAATCAATGCGCTTATAATTTTAAGTGACCCCTCATCATCAGGGTGCAGGTTTATTGCTATCTTTTGCATTGTTTGCCTGTAATGATTATAAAATACAAATTAAAAAATACATTTATACCAGATATGCCGTAAACGACTTTTTATAGACAGCCTTGATGTTTATTCAATATTAATAAAATTAGTATTAAGGAAATGAATACCACTGTACTATATGAATTGTCAGAATTATGTCAATTAAAATATAGCATACATTTTTAAGCAAAATTTTCTAAAAGTACTTTGTAGTGTACTATTTAACAGGATGGTGTTATCTATCTTTTTATAATACTTATTGACATATCATATTCTTTTTAGTATTTTACTATTTGATATAGTATTAACATTTCAATAAAAAAATATTTAAATTTTGCTCGGATGTATTGTCCGATTATGTTAAGGTTTAAAGGTCCTTTTTATTTGTAGCTACCAGAGAAACTGTGGTTGAGGAGAATACATTTTATTTTCAAAGGAGGTGCATATATGCCTTTAAGAAAAATGAAAGAAGCAGCAAAAGACATCAAAATACCCAAACGTAAACCAACCTCAAAAAGCACACCCAGTAAAACAGTACACAATGAACAGTTGCATGATGCTATACGTCTACAGGCATACTATAATTATCTTCACAGAATAACGCATAATACGCCCGGCGACCAGTTAAGTGACTGGCTTGAAGCAGAAAAGTATATCCTTAATAGCAGAAAAAGAAGAAAACCATCAGCATAATAAAACAATACTACTTCCCTTGATATTACTGATATCCAGAGTTTTGCAATATCAAAAACAAATTCATTCATCATGCTTTTTTGCTATAATATTGTAAAAGTTATCTTTTATAAATGCAAAATCCACTTTGATGTATTGTATGTATTATAATAATATCGAATTCACACAATTATCATTTTCCTGATCGTAATAGAATATATATCATTTTTTTAATTGCATTACATACTGCATTTTGAAACATTGTACTAAGTATTATGCATACTATGATTATACCGCCCCTAGAAACGGTTATATATAGTATGAATCATGTAAATTTGTTCGATAGTAGAATATAATGGACTCAAAAGAAATATTAAAAACTGTGCAGTTGTTCTCATCGCTTAATGATAGCGAATTAAACATTATTCAGAATTACTGCAGATTCAAAGAACTTAAGGAGAATGAAAAACTTTTTGATTATGATGAAGATTTTAAGCTTCTATGCATTGTAACAGCTGGTAGCATCGCAATTTATTCCAATGGCTCTTCCAACCGACTCATAGCACGATATCTTCCCAATGAAAGTTTTGGCGAACTTAATCTCTGCGGTATTACACTTGGCAATGCACAGGCTGTTGCACTGGAACAATCCAGTGTACTGCTTTTCCCCAGCATTTCATTTGAGGATTTTATTACCCAGCATGCCAATATTGGTGCAAAAGTCATTTACCAGTTACTATCGAACATATCATTCAGAATACGCGAAACGAACAAACTCATTTCACAAAATTATGGATGGGTAAGCGAACTTAAAAAAGCCATATACACTGACAGGCTTACAGGCCTTTACAACAGACAATATTGTGAAGAACTTTTAAAAGAAAACAGGGAATACTCAATTGCCGTTATTAAACCTGATAAATTCAAAGCCATCAACGATACCTGCGGACATAAAGCTGGTGATGCCACCCTCATTGCTCTGGCACAGACGATACGCAAAGCTTCCCCCGATGCCATTCACATCCGGTACAGGGGCGATGAATTTATTGTTGCCACTCCCCCTGATACAGATATTCAATCACTGGCACAAGCAATACTGAAAGCCATTGGGACAATAAATATTGCATCAATCACCAGCGGACTGATTACATCAATAACGGCAAGTATTGGCACTGGAAGTGGAGTGTTTTGCCAGAGGCTTATAGACAGTGTGTATGAGCGTATGTGGTCAGTATACCATAAAGGTGGAAATTCAATAGCAGTGGAAGGTGACATGTGAACGGGCTTGATGTATTGCTTTCAAAAGTTACTATTTTCAAAAAACTAACACAGGAAGAAATTTTACAGCTAGTACCGTTTCTTTCACAAAAAGATTATCCTGAAGGCAGTATCATCTTTGATGAAGGAACCTATGGTAGTGAGCTTTTCATTGTTGCCAGCGGCGAAGTTGCTGCGTTTATCAAATTACCAGATGGTAGTCTTCGCGAAGTTGCCCGCTTTACCACAGGCGATTTCTTTGGCGATATGGCAATATTTGAAAATGATGTGCGCTCTGCAACCTGTATTGCACAAACCGATTGCAGGTTATTGTCATTGACTGCTTCCAACTTTTTCACAATCATTAATAGCCATCCATCTGCTGCTATCAAAATTATGTATGATATGCTCACGGTTATATCGCAGCGCCTCATGAAAACCGGCTCATTTTTAACCGAGATGATTCAGTGGGGCGAAGCAGCACGTAAGCGTTCAATTATTGATGAATTTACAGGTATATATAACCGCAGTTATTTTGAAGATACTATTACATTAAAAATGACTCAGGAAAAGCCATTTTGTCTTATCATGGTGGATCTTGATTATTTCAGAAAAATAAATGATCAGTATAGCCATGACGTTGGCGACAGGGCAATACTTGCTATAGTTGACGTACTAAAAAATACATTCAGAGAAAATGATGCTCTATGCCGTTATGGTGGTGATGAGTTTGCGGTAATTTTTGATGGCAATGATGTGGCACACGCACACAAACTTGCCGAGAAAGCACGGCAAAACGTTAATGCAATAGATTGCCGCCATTTAGGCATGGACAATTTCAAACTATCCTTGAGTATGGGCATTGCTGCATTCCCCACATTTGACAGGGATAGTATCCGTGCAAAGGCTGATGAGGCATTATATAGTGCAAAAGAACGTGGTCGTAATTGCGTTGTGATTGCACAATGATAATTTATTTTTTTCTATACGCCTCAAATAAATATTTGGCACCACGTAATTTATAAAAACCAATAATTTTTTTGCCATTATCCTTATAGGTACCAACATACTGCTGGGTAAAATATTCACGGGCACCTGTCTTTATCCGTTCCTGTTCATTGGTCACCGAACGTGTAAACCACAGGGTATTATTTTTTATATTCACTCCTTTTAATGGTTCCCACACACCATTTGCCCAGTTGGGAAAACGCACCGAACCATACAACACTCCGTCCTTTACCTGAAGCACCAGTATACCTTCATGTCCTGAAGCATTGATGTGGTATACACCCAGATACTGTGGCGGCACATACACGCTTTCAAACGGATTAAAATACATGTTGGCGATAGTTCCTGTAGTAACTATTTTAAAGGTGTGAGGTAGTTTATCAAGATCCGTATTTTGTGAGGAACTATCGCTCAAAAAACCTATTGCGACGTTTCCAAACACCACAATCCTGCTTGCATGGTAGTATTGCTTTGTAACATCCTGGATTACAACATTCTGTGAAAACGAAAATCCATATATCAGCAATGCGAGTAAAGCAAAAGCAATCCCGCCAATAAAAACGGCACTATATACTACTATTTTTTTCACTGTTAATCCCTCCAGAAATTGACTTCGTATCTTATAAAGCAGAATATAGGTGATCAGGTATCTATGTGCACATCACAGCTAAAAAAACAAATAAGCCACAACAAATAAACCACTGTAGCATGTTAACTTTTAATTACTTTAACAAGCATTCTACTGATTTCGTCTTTCAGTTTATATCCAATTTCTTCAATAGATATAGTTTCCAGGCTATTAACAAAGCATAACGTTGCAACACTTTGCGACAACATCAGGTTCACATGTCCATCATCAGCACTTTTTCGGAAATCTGTTCGCAAACCTATTATGGGAATACCCTTTGCATACGCATATCCCATTTCAAAACATGTGCCAGAATCAGCATCGGCACCATCCACAAGCGCAACAACACACCACGCATTATCAAGTCCCTTTATGCAGTGCCTGAATATATCATTGGCTGAAGAAATTCCCTGGCATTCTTTTTGCGGTAGATACACAGCATAACCCGCCTGCTCAATATATTGAGATAACAATTCATTAAACTGCCTTTCTGCTGCAGTAAATAGTGGCCCTGCAAAATAAATCCATTTATCCTTTATATCCATGATAAACCTTACTTGAAAAATTTATTGCCATAAACATCTAAATACACAAATTCAGTTAATTCTTTCCGTGGTGGTCCCTGTTTGCCACTTACCTCAGGTTTCCCAACTGGGATTGTTACAACAACCGTTGAATCAGGTGGAACATTAAGGATTTCATTACACTTTTGGTGATCAAGAAATCCAACAACCACCGTGCCAAGCCCAAGCTCATGTGCTTTAAGGCACAAATTTTGAACCGCCATACCAACATCAAACATATACCAGTTTGGCAGAGCAGTCACCTGCTGACCTTCCTTGCAACCAGAAATATTTTTACGAGCACACGCAACCAGCAGCGCAGTTGATGCCAGTGAACATTTCCGAGCAGGATTATTGGGTGAGTAGGTTTCAGTTATTTTTTCAATTAATGCTTTATCCCTCACTACAATGAATTCCCATGGCTGCACATTAGCCCATGAAGGAGCCATGCGGGCAGCCTCCAGTATCTGTTTAATCTCATCATCAGATACGTAGTAATCGGTAAAGCGGCGAATACTCCTTCTTTCGACAATTGCTTGTTGTAATTCCATAACCACCTCTTTATATACAAAAAATAATAGCCTGTATTGCAAAGCTACAGAAAAATAATAATAATGTAAAGCAATTTTATTTTATATACAATTATGTATAAATACGATTTTTCCAGTATAATTCAATTACATTAAAATCAATGATGATGTCTGTATCATTACCCAACGTTTTTATTCTCTTTTAGTTTCATAGTTGGTCAGTATATTTATCCATAATTAATACTACCAATTGAAGTATGAGCAACATCTTCATGTATTGTAGTGTTTACAATGCAATTAGTAAAATTTTTCTTGCAATTTAATAACTACCCCATTCCTTTTATAAAGGATTAAAAAAACTTCTCTATTGCCATTGTTAACACTCGTGTTTCAATAAGCTTGGCAACTGAAGCTCGACTGGGTTTTGAATTTGTCACAAGGTGTTTGTGCAGCTAATAGAAAGGATCTACAAATATGCTTTGTAGTGTTTTGTAACAACATGTTTGAATAGAATTTATGAAATGTTAAGTAAAAAATAAAATTGATTATCTCGACTTTATCGTAACTAACGATGACGGTAGTTACATGTCACTGCGAACGCAGGGCGTCAGTTTCAGTTCTATTGCAATAACTGTGTGTCAAAAGACAAGATCCTTTGCCCCGATTTCATCAGGGCTCAGGATGACAGAGTAGATGCTTTGTACTAATTTAATTGGTACTCAGGATGAAAATCGAAGGGTGGACACTGAATGCTTCACTAAACTCAGCAACCATTTATCTAAAGGAAGAATCTTAACCAATACGATATCATATTTCGTGAGGGAGATTATGACATCATATATTGAAAAATATTTTGATATTCAAAACAATAACACAACCATAAGCACCGAAATCCGTGCGGGCATTGCAACATTTTTAACCATGGCATACATCATCGTAGTTAATCCGCTCATTTTAAAAGATGCGGGGATGCCATTTCATGCAGTGCTTTTTGCTACAGTTATGGTATCATGTATTAGTTCAATGCTCATGGGATTGGTGGCCAACCTCCCCTTTGCACTGGCACCAGGCATGGGAATAAACGCATTTTTTACCTATACGCTGGTTGGAAGCGGCACACCCTGGCAGGTTGCGTTAGGTGCTGTATGTATATCAGGTATTATCTTCATGCTGCTTTCATCATGGGGTATACGTGAAAAGATTGTAGCAGCAATACCACTACATCTGCGCTACGCTGTTGCAGCAGGCATTGGCCTTTTCTTAGGGTTTATTGGATTGAAAAACGCTGGTGTAATTATTTCACATCCTGCAACACTGGTTACTTTTGGCGGCATGGGAATACAGCAACTCCTCTTTGCCTGCGGGCTTATTGTAACTGGCGTACTGGTATATCGAAAAATCAAAGGAGCACTTATTATTGGCATCATTGTAACAGCAGCACTGGTTTGGGGTACAAGCCATATCTATACCTTGATGGGCCTTAATCCATTTGCGGCCCTGCCCTCTGAGTACAGTGCATATCCTGATACTTCGCTTTTCCTGAACTTCAACATTCGCGATGCGCTATCGGTAAGTCTTATTGTCCCCATCTTCACGCTTCTTTTTACTGACATGTTTGACAGCATCTCCACGTTTGTAGGCGTTGCTGAAGTTGGCGGCTTCATTGACCACAAAACAGGTCTGCCGCACAACGTGGGCAAAGCATTGTTTATTGACGGATTTGCAACATTTATCTCGGGAATTTTTGGAACATCCAGTGCAACCACCTATATTGAAAGTGCTGCAGGAGTAGAAGAAGGAGGTAAAACGGGATTAACCGCTGTGGTTGCAGGTTTGTTATTCTTACCGTTTATGTGGCTAAGCCCCCTGCTTTCATTCATACCCTCTGTGGCAACAGCGCCAGTACTGGTTTTGATAGGGCTTTTTATGATGCAACCTCTGTCGCATATCAACTGGAAGGATATCTCACAAAGCCTTCCTGCATTTGTTACCTGCCTTATGATTCCACTAACCTATAGCATCACGCAAGGAATTGTATGGGGCTTCTTAAGCTATACGTTCATTTGCCTGGCAACGGGAAAATTCAAGGAATTATCGCCCACACTCATTATTATTGATGTTTTTGCAGGTATTGCCCTGATAGTTTAGGGCGACAGTTACTGTTGTACTTCATCATTGCTGTAAGAAAAACTCAATGCAGTGCTTTGCAACAATATCCTTCTCGTAATCAACGGTAATGGCATGATCACTTTTTGAAAGCCACACAATCTGCTTATGCTCTGACCCCAGGCGCGAATAGATATACTCCGCAGAATGCTCTGGGATTACCTGATCATTTTTTGACTGCACGATAAGCACCTGCGAATCAACATAGGGAAGAGTCTTCATGGCTTTCTTTATAGTCTTAAAAAGCTGCCACGACTGGCGAACAGGGATGCCATCATCATAGCATATATGTTCTTTGCGTGCAGCTTCATCGCACACGCCTTTTGTTTTGTTGGGAACCCACAGTATTTTTGTAAAAAGCCCTGCAACTGGCGCTGCATAGATGGTCTTTTCTTTCAAGGTACATGGCACCGACATAAGTGCAATTTTTTGAATTGCAAACTCACGCGCTAAAAGTATTGCAAAAATACCACCCATTGAAAGCCCTGCAATATATACATTGTTACAGTGTGCTTTTAGTTCAAACAGTGCCTCACGTGCCGCAGTAAACCATGCTTCCACACTTGAATTGGCCATTTCAATAAGGCTTGTTCCATGCCCTGGATAACGCGGCACATACACAGTTGCACCAGATTCATTGAGTTTTTCAGCTAAATATCGCATTTCGGCAGGTGTACCGGTAAACCCATGCAGAAGCAGTATCCCCGTTTCAGAAGATTTTTTATTAAAATATGCTGCTGCTTTCACCGGCGGTGCAATAATTTGCTTTTTTGGTTTCATACTGTTGCACCAATTATAAAATTTTTAAAACATTAGTAATACCCATCAATATGAATGAGTAGTTTGTATGAAAACACATCAAAAGCCAATGAGAGTGAACATATCATTTTTGAAGATGTTAAACGAAATCAACTCCCCAGTTTATATTCTATTGCTTCTAACCTATTTTCATGATCTTTCACGCGAGCAACAATAAACGTTTTTTCTTCATAAAGATCTTTAAGCAACTTTAACAGCGCATCATTTTGTCGTGAAAAATAATCAAAATCATAAAAACGAAGTTTGCCTTTAATTTCAGTAAGTTCTTTTTCAATTTCAAAGAGTGATAGGCGTATTCCTTCACGTATCCGTTCAACGGTTGAGCTTAACCGCGCTTCAAACTCAAGAAAATCTTCTTTAGTAGCAAAATTTTTTAGATCTTCTTTTGTAGCAAAGGCTTTGAAATCCTCTTTTGTAGCCATCTCGGCTCTCATGGCATTTACATCATCCTTTGTAGCAAATGCCTTCAAATCCTCTTTTGTAGCCATCTCAGCTCTTATGGCATTTACATCATCCTTTGTAGCAAATGCCTTTAAATCCTCTTTTGTAGCCATCTCAGCTCTTATGGCATTTACATCATCCTTTGTAGCAAANNCCTTTAAATCCTCTTTTGTAGCCATCTCAGCTCTTATGGCATTTACATCATCCTTTGTAGCAAACTCCTTTAAATCCTCTTTTGTAGCCATAGCTTTTTTGATGGCATCAAAATCTTCTTTCGTTGCCATCGCTCTTCTGATTGCATCCAAATCTTCTTTTGTTGCAAATGCTTTTATATCCTGTTTTCTGGCAAAGTCCTTTAAATCTTCTTTTGTAGCAAACGCCTTCAAATCATCTTTCGTTGCCATTTCTGCTCTAATGATCTTTAATTCATCAGAAATAATCTCTTTAAGTAATCTTGCTATACCTTTTTCATCCATAGATACCTCTTTTTATATGTATGAAGATAGTCTATTATTATACTATTAGGCTGGGAATATGTGCATGTCCCGCTTTGCTGAATAGATACTATTAAAAGATAGTATATTGTCAAACAATTTATATACTGAAGATAAAATTTCATAGGTAATATTGAAAAACAAAAATGCAAAAAATGTTGACAGTAAAAAAATTTTAATATTATCTGAATGTAAAAAAAATTTAATGCTTTGGGAGGAAACGATGTATTTTGAAACGACTACCTGTATTTCTCTACAGCATATTGCAATTCTTGAAGAATATGCACAAAAATTAGGTCTTCCTCTTCGTACTTTTATTGTTTATATGATTATGTACGCTGCTAAGAAAGAAAAAAAGAAATACAGAGCATTTAAACGCATAGCCTACCGCAAACGCAATGCTGATAATCCCTGGAAACGGGTACATCTGGTGTTGTACCAATCTGAGTATGAGTTTTTCCTGGATGTGAAGAAGCTGTGGAAGATGTCGCTAGCGCATGTTATTGAGTTTTGTGTGGATAATATACTGATTGAATTTTTTGAATATTTCAAGGTACGATTGGCAAAGATAAATTCCGATAACTATCCTGATAATTTGCCAAGTTACTACGAAAACAGGTCATACACCTTTGATTTTTACCGTGAAAACGGCATCCATTGCTTAAAATTCTACTGGGGACCACCACCTGAAATACTAACACAAGCTTAATTAATCAAATCCAATATTGAAAAAATGCATATGTTAATCCTTATTACCGTAAGGTCAAAAAAACTTTTGTTTTTGGTTTAAGATGTCATTCTAGATAGTAGAATTTTACTTTCAAAAATATTACTGTATATTTTCAGCCAAGAATGACATCTACAGCATTATTTTCACCAATTGAGAATCACGTAACTAAGTTCACATAATTATAACAAAATAATTAAACGTAAAGATAATAAAACTCTACTACTTATAAAATCAGAATTACAAAGACTGAAATTAATTTATCATTATGCACATACTAATTTCTACATCTATATAGCATGTCACATAAAAAATTAATCTCTACAATCCCATGCTACTGCGTGGAACGGTCTTTTCTACTATACCAAATGGATCCTTAAATTCCTGCTCTCGTTTAAACATCAGCTTGTGCTCACCACGGTTGTTAAGATACTTTGCAAGTTCTAAGTTAATACTCTGCCCAACATCAATGCCTTTTTTAGCCAGTAACTGTCGCAACAAACCTTCTGCTTTAGTAGAATATCCAATGGAATCACCTAATATTCTTCCAGCCTCTTCTGAATTATGGAATCCAATGGAATTTTCTGCTCCCATATAAATCAACCGATACAACGCTTCTAAATAAAAATCCTTAGCCTGCAAATATAATGGATCAGAAGCAAGCGTGTCCTTAAATTGATTGTGAATACGCTCAAAAAGCTTTGCAACCACCGCTTCATGGTATCCAGCTTTCAGCAACAGTGATATGGTCCTGTCCTGAATTTCTTTTATCTGTTTTACCAATCGTTCCTTGGATTGCGGATGACATTTTAAACAGGCAAAAAGATCATCTTTTAGCGGGCTCATAAGATTATGGTCTGAAATCTTAAAGCTTCCTACTCTTTTATATGGCATGTGACAATCAGCGCAAGCTAGCCCTGCATTAAAGTGAACACTCTGTCGTGTAAAAAATTCAAACTCAGGATGCCGTATAAATCCAACCTTGAAACCTGTGACCTGCTGTTTCCACTCGCCCCAGTTAGCATTCTTTTTTATAAGTTTAATGATATTTTCAATTGAAATATTTCCCCAGCTTGATCCTTCATATGGATGTTCAAGTCCAATTGATTGCATCTGCTCATTCTTTGGTATATTGTAGGTAACGTGGCACTGTGCACATACCAGAATGCGCATCTCCTGCCTGGTATACTCTTTTTTTCCTAATTTTGCTAACCCCTTTTTAAATGCTTCCCTGTTAATCTTTAATCCCATAGTTTTGTTGTCATGGCAATCAATACAGGTTGCACCCAGGTCCTTGTGTTTTGGAGGTATTTTGGCGATAGCATCCTGCCACTTCATGCTGTAAAAAGAATTTCCATACTGTTTAACCAGTGCATCCATATACGGCGTTTTGCAGTTTAAGCACACACCACCAGCTTTTGTTCTTGACTGATCAATTTCATCCTGATCAATACGCATGTACCAGTGCCCACGTGGTTCATTATACGCAATGCCAAAACCCCAGCCTTTAAAAAGCAATGCCATAAATGGATATTCTGATAATTTATCATATATAATTTTATCTGTATCCCATCCCTTTTTATAAAAGCTTTTGTCTGCTGGTCGTGGATCCTGTGTTTTCTTCCATGACTCATATTCCAGCGGATATACCTTGCCCCACTCCTGTGGGTCATACTCATTATCAGGAATAGTTCCAACAAGCACAAGCTTTGGTTCTGAGGGCCCAAGCGCTCCAATAATATAAATAAAAAGTGATAAGGCAATAACAGCACCAATGGCAATAACAATGTGTTTGCGTTCAATTTTTTGAATAAGGTTGTTTAAAAATTCCATTGCTAACCTCCAGTAAAAATTTTTAGTGAATAATATTGTGATAAAAATACCTGTGACAATCCCAGCACTGAATTGCCCCACCATCAATACGTGATACCATTTCACTATGGCAACGTATGCAATTAGCCTGTATTGTTTTACGCGCATGTGCCGAAGAATGAATCACTTCACCATACAACCGTGTATAAAAAAGCACCACATCCTTCATGCCATCAAGCCCCTTCCATAAAACATAATTCAGGCTGTTATTGTGTGGCAGATGACAATCAACACATGTAATCTGTGTATGCTTACCAATATAAAACCAGTCTACATACTGAGGAATCATTACATGGCAGCTACCGCAATACTGGGGTGTGGATGTTTTCTGCATAAACCTGGCAGTGCCATATACGCCAAATGCTAAGAGTATAATAAATATTCCAAATACTGTATATACTTTATATTTCATGGCTCACCTCAATCAAAATAAAATTACACCAAACGTCATTGTGGTAAACTCAAGTACTCATACAATCGTATCGTAAAAATGCGATAGTATGTCCGTCATGACGTTTTCCCTTTATTTTATTTTCCTATCCTGACAGCAGTAATTGACAACACCTCCAAAAGCATTTTACATTATGTGCGATAGCTCATGGTAAAAGCTTCAAGCAGAGAATCCATTAATGCATGCGTATACTTACAATAACTAATACCTGCTATAATATCGTCTTTACTCTGAATATGGCCATTTTCCTTAAGCTCAGCCCCACAATTTGCTACCAGATCATAAACACCCTGTGCTGTAATCTCCAGATGAAATTGCAGCCCTACTATTCTATCATCAATGGCAAATGCCTGATTGGCACATACATCGGTAGATGCTATATGTATTGCACCTGCAGGTATATCAAATGTTTCACCATGCCAGTGAAATGCCATAAATGTATCAGGCAACCTTTTGCTAAATGGATTTTCTGATTGTACTCGTTGTACTTCAAACCACCCAATTTCTTTTGTATGATTTTTATACACTCGTGCTCCCAGTACATCAGCAATAAGCTGTGCACCAAGACAAATCCCTAAAACAGGTTTGCCTTTATTTATTACTTTTTCTATAAAATGCTTTTCTGTAACAAGCCATGGGTATTCTCGTTCATCGTGAACACTCATAGGCCCACCCATAATTACAAGCATCTCAACTAAATCAACAACTGGTAAATCATGGTTTGTATATGCAGTAACTATCGCCACATCTTTTTGATGCACAATTGCCCAATCCAGTATATAGCCTGGCGTTTCAAATGGTACATGCTGAATACATACTATCATGATTATCCTCTTATCATAACAAGAAGCATCTTTGCATTATCTGCTGCAACAAGGGCATGGGGTACATTAGCTGGCATAATGATAGCTTCCCCTGCTTTCACAGTATTTTCTTTGCCACCAATGGTAATGATACATTCACCATCAAGCACCATTACAAAAGCATCATACGGTGCGGTATGCTCGCTCAGACTTTGCCCCTGACCAAATGCAAAGAGAGTTAAACTACCGCTTTTATTCTGTATTATAGTTTTGCTCACAATTGCATTGCTTTGATATTCAATTGCGTTAACAAAATTTTGTGGGTCATTGAATAGATTACCCATAGTATTCCTCCCATACGATGTTATTCTTTACAACTTCTTCCACGTTGCAAACACGCATCCCCGTGAGGATCATCACAACATCGTGGCAAAATAAGCCGCACACTTTTTTCAAAGAAGATATAACTGTATACCCAGTTAATCATAACAAAAATTTTATTTTTAAAACCAATCAAATACAAAATATGAATAAAGATCCATAGTATCCATGCAATATATCCCTTCACATGCAAACCTGCAATCTGGGCAATTGCTTTATTACGTCCTATGGCAACCATCCCACCTTTATCCCTATACCTGAAAGGTTTAGGTGTTTTGCCCTTAAGCTTTTGCAATAAATGTTTGCCCACATATCTTCCCTGCTGCATAGCAACTGGTGCAATCATGGGAAGTGGTTTGCCATTATGAATAAAACAGGCTAAATCACCAATAATAAACACATCATCATATCCAGGCACCCGGCAATATTCATCAACTATCACCCTTCCACTGGGCATTGTCTTAACATTCAAATCATTTGCTATAAGATCACCTTTCACACCTGCTGTCCACACCACCGTTTCAGTGGGTATTATGCTGCCATTGTTCAAATGTACTCCTGTTGCATCAATGTTTGTTACCGCTGCATTGAGTACAACCTTTACACCTTTCTTTTGCAGTTGCTTGTAGGTATAATCACCTAATTTTTCCGGATACATTCCAATAAGTCTATCGCTTGCCTCAATAAGATACACAGTTATTTCTTCATGTTGCAATTCAGGAAAATCTTTTTTCAATGGTCCTGCAATCAACTCCGCAAGAGCACCAGCAAATTCAACACCTGTTGGACCTCCACCAACAATCACCACAGTAAGCAATCGCTTTCGCTGTTTTTCATCATTCACAAACGAAGCCCGTTCAAAACAGGTAAGGATATGATTTCGTAAAACCATGGCATCATCCAGCGTTTTTAAAGGGAACGCATAACGAGCAACACCCGGAATATTAAAATAATTGTTTTCACTACCTGCTGATACAACCAGATAATCAAACGGTATTTCCTGACCCAGGCACAGTACAGTCTTTGTTGAATACTGAATCTTACTAACAGCACCGCGTATAAACTGAATATTATTGTGCTTTCTAACAATATTGCGGACCGGTGATGCTATCTGTTCCGGTGCAACTTCCGCAGCACTCACCTGATACAAAAGTGGCAAAAACGTGTGATAGTTATTTTTATCAATGATTGTCACATGAAAACCAGTATTTGCTAACGTCTTTGCAACCCAAAGCCCGCCAAAGCCAGCACCAATGATAACAACTTTTTTTTGTTTGTTCTGTATCAATTAAATTCCTCCCTGCATTAATCCAATAACCTCTTCTGCCCGGTTATCTTCTGAATGTCGGTAATATCCTGAGTAACTTCCAGGCAGCCAATATACTCACCGTTTTTACGCACAGCATAGTAGGTGATATAAATCAAACGGCCATTTAACGTAATCCAGAACTCGGCCTTATTGCGCTTACCCTGCTTCATTTCATCCAGCAGGCGGTTAACCACATGAATGCTTTTATCCGGATGGCAGTTTTGCACAGTCCTGCCAATAACAGCCTTTGATCGTACAAAGATACGGTCGGGTGCATTGTTAAAGTAGCGTACCACATCATCTTTGTCAATAAACGTAAAATCTACCGGCATGGTATCAAGCATGTATTGAAGTTGTTCCAACGTCAGGTTCCCTGTTTCAAATTCCACAGTATCAGATGCCAAACGTGTGCCTGCACCCTCACCCTTTTCTATGTGAATAACCGGACTATATGACATGTACCCAATACCGTCAAATTCCTGTTTAACTAATTTCCAGTCATCTTCATTAAAAAACTTATATGACGTTGGGAACAATATATTGTTCTCTTTGTAAAAGTGGTCAGCAAGCGTTTCACCAAGCCGTATGGCATGTGTTTGCAATGTGTGCGATAGTTCCTTTGTAATGCCTTTTGCCAGTGCATCAGCTGTTTCATATATACTCTTTTCAATTGCACGGATGTTGTCATGTTCCATCCACATAATCTTTGGTGGTTGAGTAACACCATATTTTTCCAGCACCGGGAAAAGCACATTTTCTTCACGAAGATAGTGCACCGCTGATTCTTTAAAAAACCCAATTAACTGTTGAATGCGTGCAAACGTAGCACTTTCTGGCGTATCAAAAAGGCTGGTTGCGCTTTCAACTAATTGCTGTGCAAACCCAAGAAGTTTGCTGTGTTCGGTATACAGAATATACAGAGGATGGCCCTCGGGCACATCCACTTTGCCTGCATCAATTGATTCCCTGAAAAGATCGATATGCAACTGGCACAGCCTGTGCACCTCATCAGATGGCATGCCCTCCTTAATAAGCTCTTCTTCCAGCATGCTTATCTGATGCGGCATAACATTGCCAAATTCTTTTTTAAAGATAGCCTTCATCTCATTGACATCTGCTCCCTCATGAAGCTTTTTAATCATATCTTTAAGCTGCTCCTTCTTTTTACCCATATCTGTTAAAAATTCACTCATTTACTCCTCCGTTATAATTTTGAATGTATTAATGCAGTACTTTTGTACTGATTTCTCTGCCAAACGATATACACTTTTGTAAACTTTCTTCATCAGGATTCCACAAACACCGCAGCCCCTCATGTACTATCTCAAAACCTGCTTTTTTTAATAATTCATTCATCTTTTGGATTGATTCACCACTCCATCCGTAACAGCCAAATGCGGCAGCTTTTTTATCCTTAAAACGTAATCCTTCAATTTCTTCAAGAATTCCTGCAATGGCTACCATAATTCCTTTATTGATAGTTGGCGAGCCAAGTAATAAAAGTTTAGATTTAAAATTTCCCAGTCGATTTTTCCAATCCAGTACACATTATTTTTAATTTTAATATTCATCAATGTTATTCCTCAATATATTTTTTACCAGATCTATGCAGCAATTCATGAAGCTCATCATGTGTCCCTTTACCCATGACAACTTCTTCATGCTTTTCAAATGCTTCTAAAAGGTGTTTCTGAACATCAGCAGGGATTCTCCTATCACCTAGAGGAAATAAAATAGTGTTTTCCTTTATAATATGATTTCGCAAAAGATTAATGTATTGTAGAGCATTTTCAATAAAAAAATCAAGGTTTTTATCTAATCCTTCTTCCATAGATTTGATATATTTCCTACCCTCATCATGCTCATATAACATTTGCCCAATGGGCCCATTTTCTTTTGGTATTCCAGCCTTTTCCATCTCAGGGAATAACAATCCTTCTTCTTTTCCATGATGGCACTTGTCAGCAAACAGTTTAAAAAAATTAATTATCTCGTTTACCTCATCAACATTTATACTTTTAATTCGGTTATACCTCTCAACCATCTTTTCCAGAATTTGCAATCCGTACAATATGCCTTCATGTTCCTGTATTAAATCCTCACTTGCATAGTTCATGACATATACCTCCATTGAAATACTCTTCCATTATTTATTATGCGGAGGCATCGCTTAGCCTCCGCATAATACATTCATTACTTCTTAATAAATGAACCCCATATACCCTTAATCAGAAACGTTACCAGCAAAAAAGCACCCGCCGTAAAAATCAAATCAGGCCCTATTCTCAGCCACGATGCAGTACGTATGAAATCGCTTGTTGCAATTTCGGGGCTTCGTGCATACCATAGCCCTTTATCAACAGCATGATAAAACTGATAAAAGCCTGAAGGTATAAGGCTTATAACTGTCATTAACACCAATCCACCATTCAAACCCCAGAAGCTCCATTTAAGAAGACTATCGGACCAGGAATCCTTTTTAAAAATGTGCCTGACGGAAAACAACATAAGCGCAATCGCCAGAAGACCATACACCCCAAAAAGAGCAGTATGAGCATGAATTGGCGTTGTGTTTATACCCTGTATATAATACAATACAATTGGAGGATTAATGAGAAAACCAAACACACCAGCTCCAACCAGATTCCAGAATGCAACTGAAATAAAGAAATACAGTGGCCATCTGTACTCATATCCAGGTCCAGCCTTTTCAAGAGTTTTCATATTCATAGCAGCTTCAAACCCAAGTAAAACCAGTGGCACAACTTCCAGGGCTGAAAATACCCCACCCAGTGCCATAATTGGTATAGGGGTACCTGTCCAGTAAAGATGATGGAAAGTACCTATAACCCCACTACCAAGATACAGGAAAATGCTCAAATATACTGTGATATGTGCAAAACGCTGGCTAACTGCTCCAATTCGTGAAAGCACAAATGCTAATGTAACTGTTGCAAAGATTTCAAAAAATCCTTCTACCCATAAATGCACTACCCACCAGCGCCAGTACTCTGCATCAGAAAGATGTGATCCTTTACCATACATAAGCCCTGCCATATAAAAAAGAGGAATGCTTATTGCACTGTATAGTAAAAGATGCGTAAGTCCACCTTTGTCTTTTTCACTTTTTAAAGCAGGTGCAATAGCTCTTAATACAAGAACAAGCCATATAATCATCCCAACAATAAGAAGAAGCTGCCATACTCTTCCAAGTTCAATATATTCATAACCCTGATGGCCAAAAAGAAAGCCTTCGCCACCAAAGTATCCCTGTATAGATAGCCAGCTTCCGGCAAGTGTACCCACTACCACCACAACAACGGCAGCAAAAAGCGCTAAAACAAGTTTTCCCTGATGCTTTGGCTCTTTACCAACATAAGGCCCAACAAAAAGTCCAGTAGCCAGGAAGCATGTTGCTATCCAGAAAATAGCCAGCTGAATATGCCAGGTTCGTACCAGTGCATACGGAAGTATTGATGCAATATCTAATCCAAAGAATTTAGTTCCTTCAACCGTGAAATGTCCTGTTAATGAACCCGTTGCAATCTGAAGAATAAAAAGCAACATTGCCACAAAAAAGTATATAACCGTTGCTTTTTGACTTGAAGATGGTTCTGGTTCATTTAACTTTGCCAGTGAAGCCGTATAATCTTCTTCTTTCATATAGCGATTGTAGAAGAACAGCACCATTCCCAAAGCCAGAATCAAAAGGACAACACTTACAATAGACCATACAACCGCCTCAGCTACAGGAGTATTCCCAACCAGTGGATCATATGGCCAGTTTGTAGTATAAGTTACGGCCTGCCCCGGTCGATTTGTCCCTGCAGCCCATGCAAGCCATGCAAAGAAACTTGTAACAATATGTCCTTCATGTTCACCGGTAACAATACCAGGCTGCAAACCCATGCGGTCATTACCCTGTGTAAAAAGATTTGTATAATACTTCTTTAAATGCTCAAATGCTTCTGCCTGATATGCGGTAAACGTAAGTACCTTTTGAACAGCATCATATCGGTTTTCCTTCATTTCTTTTGTAACCAGAGCTGTTAACTCAGCTTTTTTTACCGCATCAAGTTTATCAAAATATTCCTGCGAAAACGCAGCTGATTCATCAGCATTTAACCCGGTAAATCTGGCTGCCACAAAAAGCCCTGCACGATGCAGATAATCAGCCGACCAGTCCGGTGCAAGATATGAGCCATGGC
>Ga0067045_1028994_pt1 | contig 25047 bp, 25 predicted proteins | sample TerdegcTABiofilm_FD_59184 | JGI IMG/M metagenome (GOLD analysis project Ga0067045, IMG submission 59184) | Combined Assembly of (Gp0054472, Gp0054536) Wastewater bioreactor microbial communities from Singapore -Terephthalate degrading... | reverse complement strand
CTTACGGCTGGCTTGTGGCTCATTTATCTAACTATTAAATATATGCAGAAATCTGAAATGCTCAATGGCAGGCAGATGCCCTGGTATATGGTTTTATTTTTGCCCATAGGCTTTTTAATTATTCAGCACAATATTAATGAGCGGTATTTCACCAGTCAATAAATCATCAGGAGCCATTCATGATTGTACGATGCAGCGAATGTAATGCAGCCTATCAGGTTGATGATGAAAAGGTAAACAACAAGCGTTTTGCATTTACCTGCCCCAAATGCAAGGCTCATGTTATTATTGATAATCGTATTGAAACAGCACCAGACACAAGTCTTGATGATATGCTCATGGCACACGCAATAGAAGAAAAGCCAAAAAAGATGGCAAAGGCTGCAGAAGAGTTTGATACTTTACTTAACGAAGAACCATTTGAAAAAGAATATACAGCAAAAAAAATTTCAAAAACTGATGAAGATTTACTGGCAGATATTGAATCATTAGATGCAACGCAAGATAAAAAAGGAAAAAGTAAGGATGAATTTGAGCCTATTGAAAGCGAAACAATAGATTTATCTGATTTTTCTGCTGAAGAATTGAAAAGCGCTACCGAAGAAATAACCCTGCCTGAAGAACCCCTTGAAAAAGAATTATTGCTTGATGAAGAAATTAAGGCTGATGAGATTTTTTCAAAGGAAAAAGATGTTGATGAAAGTATTACTATAGATTTAGACACCCTTGATATACCTCTTGAAGAATCAACAGTAATTGAAGAAGCTGAAATGCCAATGGAGCCTTCAGTCCTTGAAAAAGAAGACGTATTGGTGGAAGATACTGGTTTTGATGATATCCTGGTGGCTGATGAAGAAATTCCTCAAAAACCAAAAGCAAAAAAAGCACCTGAAAAAGAACCAATAGATGACATCACTTTGGATCTGGATTCATTGGATATTCAGCTGGAAGAGCATGAAGAAGTTTTACCAGGTGAACAGATAATTGAAGAAGACGAAAAGCTGACACTGGAAGATGCTGGAATAACTATTGATGAACTTATAGAAGAAGAAAAGAAACAGTCACTTGAAGAGGAAGAAGACTTAAAGCTTTCTTTAGATGAAATTGAGCCTGGCCTTACGGTTGATGACCTGCATAAAGAGCTTACAGAATCAGAAATAGAAACCTTAATGTCAAAAGAACTAGAACTGCCCCAAGTTGATCTGGATAAATTTGAACTGGAAGAAGGTGAGGTTAAAGAATTTACACCTGAAGAGTTTGATTATGCTGAAAAGGAAAGTTATGATTCAATACCTGCAGGTTTTGTCAATTTAACCATTGATTATGCATTGTCATATTCACGGCTTGGTGCAGTTGCACGGCTGTTAGGGTTATATGCAGTAACGTTGATTCCCCATGTTATAGTTAGTTTTATCTATAGTCTTGTATCATCGGTAGTTGGATTTTTTAACTGGTGTGTGGTGTTATTTACCGGCCAGTTCATTGATGATTTTGCAGATATGCAGCAAAACACATTACGGTATTATATTGCAATTCTTGCATCTGCAGCCCAGATAACTGAAGACAGGCCTGTATATGCAGGCAGACCAAAAGTTGAGCACAGCCTGCAGCTTGACATAGTATATCCTGGTGAGCCATCACGCTTGCTAGCTTTTTTAAGGGTTACGGGTATTGGGATACTTATAGCAGCACTTCCCCATCTGCTGTTGCTTGCTGTACTGACGCTTGGAATGCTTATTCTGATTCCTGTTGGCCTCATCAGCATCATTGCAACAAAGCGCTGGCCATCCCTGTTGTTTGATTTCATGTATCGGTATTTACGTTACTATTCCCGGGTAAATGCATACATTATGGGACTGGTTGATAAATACCCTTCATTTATTTTTTGATAGACATCCCGCATAGCATTCATTACAGTGCTGCTAAAAATATATATAGCTATCTATGGATATTCATTCTATCATACATACTGTGTTTACCAGCGGTATGCTGTCGGGCTATATCCAAGCTTTTGAGTATCGTGCCATTCAGGAACAGATGGCAAGTGCTATTGCCGGGTCATGGTATGACCAAAAGCACATTGTCATTGAAGCAGGAACCGGTACAGGCAAAACGTTTGGTTATCTTCTTCCTGCTGCCCTGTTTGCGCTCTATGAAGATGTTAAAGTGGCGATAGTTACCGAAACAAAAGCCCTGCAGCAGCAATTAATTGTAAAAGATTTACCCGTGGTTGCTTCAATACTACAAGACGTAACCGACAGTTCCTTAGAGTATGCCTTGTGCCTGGGAAGTACCAATTATCCTTGCTTCCGAAGGTTGCAGCATGCAATAGATACCGGTAGTTTTGACAAAAAATTTTCAAACGATATAGCAAACCTATATAAGCTTCTAAAGAAAAATTACACTCTTACACGCTTTGACGTTCAGGTGCCAGATACACTGTGGAATATAATCTGTCGTGAATCGGAATTATGTTCAATGCATAAATGCAGGTATAAAAACACCTGCTCATACATGGAAGCACGCAAGCAATGGCAGAAGGCACACATCCTTGTCATGAATCATTATCTCTTTTTTTCTAATATTGCTGCGTCAAAGTCGCTGGTACCGGATTGTAAGGCTGTGGTATTTGATGAAGCACATTCACTGGAAAGAATTGCCTCAGGTCAATTGGGATTTACAATAGCAAGCCAGCATCTTAAAGAAACACTGGAACATATGATTCAAAGAAAAAAGGGCGCATCACTGGTAGACCGGTGGTTGCCCCACAACCTGCATCAGGATGTCATTGAAGTATTTGATAATGCATTGCGACAGATTCAGATATGCAAATCTGTCTGCAATGATATGATACAGGATTTACAGACACTCAGGTTACGAAGTCCTTTAAAACAATGCCTGCCATTACTGAAAGCCCTGGAAGAGATCATTAGTGTACTTGAAAAAGTTGAAGCAGAAAAACTTGATGAAGACATGCGCTTAGAATATGAGTACCGCAAAAGCATAATTATGAATACTTGCAATGATCTGGGCATGATTGTATTTATGGATGATGATCGTTACGTTTACTGGCTGGAAAAGGAAAAAAATGGACAGGGCGCTGTTACCATATGCGGCCAGCCACTGGATGTTGCTTCAATTATCCATAAAGAGGTGGTGGAATATTATGACCATTTAGCATTTGTTTCAGCAACATTGAGTGTTAACAGTACTTTTGATTACTTTATACAGAGTGTTGGTCTTTCAAATGTACAAACAGTAATATTGCCATCACCATTTGATTTTTCCAGCCAATCGGTCTTGTTCATTGACAGAGAAAATGTGGATCCGTCAGAAGAAGCCTTCATTCATAATGCAGCTGAAAAAATCAGGGAAATTATTACCATGGTGCGGGGGCGCTGCCTTGTCCTTTTTACTTCCTATGGTATGCTTCAAAAAATATATGAAAAACTATGTGATACAGTACCCTATACCATCTTTTCACAGCACATGATGAATGCAGCCACAGCTTTACAGGAATATATTGCATGTGAAAATGCAGTGCTTTTTGGTACGCATTCATTCTGGCAGGGTGTGGACCTGCCAGGGGATTTAGCTCGTGCAGTCATTATCATGAAGCTGCCATTTGAGGCACCGGAAAATCCTGTGGTGCAGGCAAAGATAGAAAAAATACAACAAGAAGGTGGCAACCCATTTATGAGCTATCAACTTCCCTATGCAGTTCTCCTGTTAAAGCAGGGCTTTGGTAGGCTCATACGCAAATCAACCGATAAAGGCATCATAGCAATTCTTGATCCCCGCATTGTTAGTAAGTCATATGGAAGAATATTTTTAGCTTCACTCCCCAATTCAAAAAGAGTATATTCACTGCAAGAGTTACAAGAAGCATATAACAAACTTTGCAAATAATAGTTTAGTATGCGAATGTTACGCAGTGGCCATCAGCAAATAACAGTTGCATTGTAATAAAAAAATACTTGCAATCTGCAAGTATTTTTTTATGATTGTGGCAAAGGGTTGTTACTATGAACTATCGCCAGAAAATAAATAAAACAAAAAAGGATATTAATGCACTGCTGCGTGATGTGCTTTGTGCGGTGTATCATTTTGAGCGCTTCAAGGAAAAATATTTTGGCATTACTTATGAGTTATACTATGCAATGACATTGATTGATGGTAGCAGGAAAAAGACTATCAGTGACATTGCCGATACTATGAGTATTCCGTTACATAAAGCAACACGAATTGTACAGCGGTTACATGCAAAACGTCTGGTTGAGCGTACAACGTCTTTACGGGATAAGCGAGTGGTATATGTTGGGCTTACTCGTGAGGGTAAAAAGTGCCTTACAGCAATTGAAGACTTTTGCTTTGATACAATAATGAATAATATGATTCATGTTTCAGCGGATGAGTTTGCCAAGTTTATACAGGTTGCAACTAAAATTCCTGAAATTTTAGCAATACCACAATATAACAAAAAAGGGGTTCAGTATGGCAAGTAAGTTTAAGGGATACATGGGAAAAATCTGTGATATTAATCTTTCAACGGGAAGTGTTGGAGAGTATCCGCTTTCTGATGAAGACAGGGAAAAGTATTTGGGTGGGCGCTTTATTGCCACAAAGATTTTATGGGATGAGTTAAGCCCTGGTGTGGATGCGCTGTCACCGGAAAATATTTTAATTGTTATGACATCGCCGTTGACGGGTACCGGTGCGCCATCAAGCAGCAGATATGATATATCCGCTAAAAGCCCACTTACCGGCCTTATTGGGCACTCAAACAGTGGTGGCAACTTTGGCATGCATTTGAAACGTGCCGGTTTTGATGGCGTGGTGCTTCGGGGAAAAGCGCCAAAACCGGTGTATATAGAATTTGATAATGGTACTGTACATATCAGGGATGCTGGCAATATCTGGGGAATGAATACACAGGATGCTCAAAAGGCAATGGGGCAGGGTGGTACCATGGCTATTGGACCTGCTGGTGAAAACCAGGTTTTATTTGCATCAGTGGTTTCCCAGGAGCGCAGCCACGGCAGGTGCGGTATGGGTGCAGTTATGGGCTCTAAAAATCTTAAAGGTATGGTTGCACGAGGTTCCGAGAAGATCCCCATTCACAATAATGATGAGTTCAAAAAACATGTAAAACAGTGGATAACCATGTTACAGAAGCATCCAGCCACCGGTGAATTTGCTCCGCGCTACGGTACTGCAGGCTTTTTAACGGCGCTTTCCATGAACAATGCATTGCCAACAAAGAACTTTTCTCAAGGAAGGTTTGAACAAGCATGGAATATTGGCGGTGAACGGTTGGCCGAAGAGTTTTTGGTAAAAAATTCAGGTTGCGTATCATGTCCAATCCGCTGTGGCAGGGTTGTTGAGATTGATGGTAAAGAAGTTAAAGGTCCTGAGTATGAAATCCTGTCACTGCTTGGATCCAATATGCTTATTGATGACCTGGATGCCATCATCAAATGGAACTATCAGCTTGACCTTTTGGGGCTTGATGCTATTACTACCGGGACACTTTTTGGATTTGCAGCAGAGCTCAATGAACGTGGGGTATGGAAATGTGGCATTGAATTTGGTAAAAAGGAAAATATATTACAGCTGATAGAAGATATTGCCTATAAGCGTGGAATAGGACAGGAGCTTTCCCAGGGGGTGAGGTACCTGGCAAAAAAATTTAATGCGGAAGATTATGCCCCGCATGTCAAAGGATTAGAACTTGCTGCCTATGAGCCGCGCGCTTCTATTGGGCATGGGTTGGGGTATGCCACTGCATCGCGTGGTGCCTGTCATCTGGATGGTGGGTACATGATCTATTTTGAGGTAACTGGTCCGGTGACACTCAATCCCCATCACTATCGCTCAAAACCTTCATGGACCATTCTTGACCAGAATTTGCTGGCTGCAGTGAGTGCAGGTGGCAATTGTCTTTTTACTTCATGGACATTTGTGCCGAATATTGCATATAAAGTTCCTGGCAGGAAATGGCTTTTTTCACTGTTACAGTTTATTCTTACTCATACATGGATACTAATAGACCTTACTGTTACCATGCCCAAGTGGCTTATGCGCTTTCATGTGCCATTACTACCTCATACTAAGGCAATTGAGCTGGCAACTGGCATGAAGATGGATTTTGGCAGCTACTATCTAGTTGGTGAGCGAGGATATACTCTGGAACGCATGTTTAATATACGGGAAGGGTTGAAAGCAAAAGATGACTCATTGCCTGCACGATTTACAAAAGAACCGTTGATGTTTGGCAAAAAAGGGTATACGGTTCCACTTAACAGGATGCTTAAAAAATACTATAAACTCAGAGGCTGGGACAATGAAGGAAAGCCAACAAAGAAATTGCTCAAAAAATTACAAATTATATAAAATTAAGCCTTAGTCTCTATATTTTTCAAGGCTTCTTCGTTGGTCTTATAAATGTTTACAAAATCGGTTATGCCAACTATATCCATCACTTTGTGGAAATGCTGTGACAGACCGGTAAAGACTACCTTGCCGCCGAAATCACCTAAATCTTGAATGATGTTAATTAACGTTGCAATGCCTGCAGAATTAATATATTTTGTTTTGTTAAAGTCAATTATAAGATAAAAAGGGGAATGTTTTTCTTTTAGTTCCCTATAGGCATTCATAATATCACTATCCGCCTCAGATGTGATATCTCCTTCTAAAATAAGAACGGGAATATTATTCAGAATCGTTGATGAAACCCGATGCGTTTTTTCCATAATTAACGCCTTAATGTTTTTTTTGTAATTAATTATAAGTGATTTAATAAAGCAATTTTTAGTAAACATTGTCAAGTAAAAAATTATGACACAGGTTCTAAAGGTGTGTAGCGTTCAAGAAATGTTTTCGTGAACCCATTTAAAAATTGTATGGTTAGCTTAACATTATCTCCTTTCCCCTGTATTGTTATTATAATCCCAATGCCAAATGAAGGGTGCTTAACTCTTTGATGAACTTTAAACCGCGAATTGGTTATTTCATTCTGGATGTTTTTACTATTGTTTCCCGATCCAGAAATGAATTTATCAAACGAAGAAGATCTGGGGGCATCCCATGAATCATACGATGAATTATAATTCTTAAATTCGCATAGTTGGGATGGCAACTCACTTAAAAACCGTGATGCTTCTTTATATTGGATAGTACCCCAGCTTCTTCTTATCTCCGCACCTGTCAAAAAGAGCCTGTCCTTTGCCCTTGTCATGCCCACATAGCAAAGCCGCCTTTCTTCCTCAATGCCTTCTTCTGTATCGCTGGAATTGGCATGAGGGAATAACCCTTCTTCCATGCCGGTTAAAAATACAACGGGAAATTCCAGCCCTTTTGCATTGTGCACAGTCATAAGAGTAACGGCATCCTGCACAGTGCCATTTGTTTCATCAGCGGGAGTTAATAACGAAATGTCCTGCAAAAATTCATCAAGGGTAGCCTGTGGGTGCAGATGTTCGTATTCAAAAATACTGTTCACAAATGCATCAATATTTTCAAGCCTTCCCCGTGATTCAATGCTATTTTCAGCTTCAAGGCTTTTATAGTACTGTGTATCATGCAAAATGCTGATACATACATCAGAAAGCTTATAATGCTGTGGAGTTTCTCTGGTTTTATCAATTAATTTCTGCATGGTATCTTTAAATACATTGAGAGCAGGCGATAGTTTATATGCATAGGCTTCACTATTAGCAATGATGTCCCATTCGCTTACTCCATGTACATACGCAGCATCACGGATTTTTTCGATAGTTGACTCACCAATGCCGCGTGCAGGGGTATTGATAATCCTTAAGAGCGAAACGGTATCATGCTGATTTGCAATGAACCGCATGTAAGCAATAATGTCTTTTATCTCTTTGCGTTCATAGAATTTAACACTACCAATAACTACGTATGGAATGTTTTCTTTACGCAGATGTTCCTCAAAGATGCGTGATTGTGCATTGGTGCGATAAAATATTGCAAAGTCCCTGTTGGTATACCCTTCTTTATGTTTAAGGCCAATAATGGTATTAATAACGTATTCTGCTTCGCCATATTCATTGTTGGTTGTACACACAATGATTGGTTCGCCATCACCACGATGTGATGTGAGCTTTTTGTCTTTTCGTTTGTAATTATTTTTAATGACGTGCCATGCTGCTTTAAGGATTGGTTCGGTTGAGCGATAGTTCCTGTGTAAGGTAATCACGGTTGCATTGGGATAATCTTTTTCAAAGTTCAATATATTGCGGATATCAGCACCACGCCATGAATAAATGGACTGATCGTCATCACCAACAACACATATATTTTTGGTGGCTGACGATAAGTATTTTGCAATTAAGTATTGCGCGATATTGGTATCCTGATATTCATCAATCATAAAATATTTCCACCGCGATTGTAGCTTAAGTAACACATCTTTATTGCGCAAAAGCTGTACAGTGCGCACAAGAAGATCACTGAAATCAAGGGCATTTGCGGCTTTTAGTTTTTCATGGTACTGTGTAAAAATTTCAGGGAAATTAAATGAATGAAATTTTGGCAAAAGCGGTGTAATATCACCGCCTTCAATGTAGTGATTACTTTCTTTTATGCGTGATATTTTTTCTACAATCATTGACGGTTTTACTGCTTTGGGATCAATGTTCATAGTGCGCAGGATATCTTTAATAACTGATTCCTGATCGTGGTCATCATAGATGGTAAAATTTGAAGGGATGCCTATAGCCTCGCCATGTCGACGCAGTATATACACTGCCAGAGAATGAAATGTTTTTATCATGACGCTTTCACCAATAGGACCAATGAGAGCTTTTATACGGTTTTGCATCTCTTCCGCTGCCTTATTGGTAAATGTTACCGCAACAATGGAATAAGGTGGAACGCCTGCATTCTTTATAAGATGGGAAATCCTGTAGGTAATAACACGAGTTTTACCTGAACCGGCACCAGCCAGTATCAAAAGCGGGCCCTCAATATGCGTTACTGCCTTATATTGTTCTTCGTTAAGTTTTTGCAATAAGTCCATGTTGTGTATTACGTTATTTTTTTTAGATTGTATTTGTGTTCAACTACATTGCTATTATATGTAGTGCAATGTATGTCTACTACATTATATAAAAAATATATGGATGACATAATTAATAGTATAGTAAATTATTCAAGATAAAAAATTTTTTGAATGTTAAAATTCTTATTTTGTGTGAAACACTATACAATAATGTCACCCCCTCTGGGGGTTGTTAGCTTTGTGATGTTGTGGTCGTTGTGGACAGTAATGTCATCCACTCTTTGAGATTAGATGGAGTTGGCTCTATGGTGCTTGTGGTTAGTGCATCTCCAAAAGAAGCATTTTTTCTTAATATTTCATACGATTATATTTGCTATGCACTATGCGGTTTTCTACATCGCTCAGTTGTTTTTTTGAGATATTCAATTTGTAATTGAAATTTTTTCCGATAGTAGTATTATAGCATTATAAATATACTTTGGAGGAAATATATGAATATAGAAACCACCACCTGTATTGCCTATGAACACTTAGAGCTTTTTCAATTATATGCCGCAATGTATAAATTACCTCTGCATACCTTTATTATTAATTTCATAAACTATGTGCTTTCGTATAAATGTATTCCAGTAAAAAGCTACACACGATTACAGTATAGGAAGCGATATCAAGCCTGGAAACGCGTACATCTGTATTTGTATGAGAATGAGTATGAGTTTGTGATGGATGTGCGCAAAGTTTGTAAGATGTCACTGGCTAAGGTTATAGCCTATTGTGTTGAGAATTATCTTTATGATTATTTAGCAGCGTTAGACAGTGAAGATAATACCGATAACTATCGCTTTAGTGGCTACACATTTTCATTTTATCTTGAAGAAGGCATCCCTTGTTGTCAATTTTATTGGGGACCACCACCAGAATTGGTGAAACTTGCCACTAAATAGCCCATAAAATTATAGGTAAATATCTAAAATAAAAGGTGCCTATACTTATAATAATGTCACCCCTTCGAGGTTTGCTTTGATGGAAAATACAATTTCAAAATTCTCTGATAGGGAAATTTTTAATGTTGCAATATGCAAATAAGTAAAATTAATTGGAGTCATGCTAATATTACTCTCAATTTAAATGTTTTTTAGGATAATTAGTAAAAATGAAAAAAATAATAGCAATTATTCTTTTATGTGTGTTGATGGGGTGTGCTGATACAAAAAAAGAAACTATTGCCGTGTTTCATGCCGGCAGCCTATCGGCACTATTTAAAGAATGCAAAGTGGAATTTGAAAAACGGCATAATTATACAGTACTTCTTGAGGCTTCAGGCAGTGTTGATGCAGCACGAAAATTAACCGATTTACACAAACCGTGTGATGTGATTGCACTGGCAGATGTTGAGCTTTTTGATAGTATGCTCAAACAATATTGTCCATACTGGATTGCATTTGCTGGGAATGAAATGGTGCTAGCATATAATAAAAAGAGTAAATACGCCAAGGCTATTGCAGCTAACTGGATAGATGCACTTACAACGTATAATATTACCTGTACACGCTCTGACCCCTTGCGTGACCCCTGTGGGTACAGGACCCTTTTGGTATGGAAATTAGCATCACAATTTTATAATACAACAAAGTTAGAAAAGATCTTTGCTGCACGTGCACCTATAGAATATATGCGCCCAAAAGAAATTGATTGCATTGCATTGCTTGAAACAGGAGCCTGTGATGCAATGTGGATATATAAATCAGTTGCGGTAAAACAAAATTTCCCCTATATAACACTGGATGAGCATATCAATTTAGGCAATCATACATACGAGCAGTTATACCGGAAAACCTGTATTGCGCTGTCAGACACAAAGAAGCAGTATACGTTTTGTGGCAGCACCATCACCTATGGTGTATCCATTCCAGTTACAGCAAACAATGTACAAGGTGCTATTGCCTTTATGTCGTTTCTTTTTAGCAAAGAAGGGCAACGATTAATACAGGAGCACGGATTTACATCAATAGAACCGTATAGCAATAACCATGAACAATTGCCGGTGGAACTTAAGAAGGTGATTGCAGGTGATAAACGTAAATAAAAAGAATATAGTGTTTTATACCATAGTTGGTGTGCTATCGTTTGTGGTAGCATTTCTTGTTGTGGTGCCCATTGCTTCAATGGTGCTGTCAGTATCAATACGTGAAGTTATAGAAATGCTTTTTGATAAGGAGGTAGTGCAATCACTACTGTTAACCTTTGAATGTGCATTCTATGCCACACTGGTAGCAGTAGTTTTTGGCATACCCCTTGCCTATCTCTTTACCTTTACTCACTTTCCATTAAAGCGCTTCATTATCACACTATTTGATATACCCATGATCATTCCCCATACAGCAAGCGGAATAGCATTGCTCTTTGTATTTGGAAGTGGCTATCTATCACAATTATTTAAGTCATTCAACATATCATTTGTTGGCAGCAAAACAGGCATTGTCATAGCCATGGCTTTTGTTTCAATACCGTATTTTATTAATGCTGTGCAAAATGGTTTTGCTTCAATTGACAGGCGTCTTATAAATGTGGCAAGAACATTAGGTGCTTCACAGGCACAGTGCTTTGTCCATGTTATACTGCCACTTTCAGTCAGGGCCATTGTGACTGGTAGTCTTATGATGTGGGGGCGGGGCATAAGCGAGTTTGGCGCTGTTATGATTATTGCCTACCACCCCATGATTGCCCCTGTCCTGCTGTATGATAGATATTCAGCTTACGGGCTTGAAGGTTCACGACCAATTGCAGCTGTGCTCATAGTTTTTTGCATAGTGTTTTTTGTTCTTATACGGAGTTTACTGGCATATAGGGAAAAACATGCTTACACTGCATAACATACAATGGCACAGTAAACAATTTTCACTGAAAATTCCATCATTGCAATTTCATGACGGAGCGCATGCCATGATAATGGGCTCTTCGGGATCAGGGAAGACGCTACTGTTGTCCATCATTGCAGGGATTATTGCACCCCATAATGGTACTATCTATAGTGATACTGAAGATATAACGCATATTCCACCTGAAACACGGGGCTTTTCCATTGTGTATCAGGAACCAGCGTTGTTTTCCCACATGACGGTTTTTGAAAATATTGCGTTTGGTTTGCGCATGAGGAAGTGTCAAACCAGAGTAGTAACGAAAAAGGTTAATGAAGTTATGGAGCTATGCGGTGTTCATCATTTACAACACAGAAACCCTGCAACCTTAAGCGGTGGTGAAAAACAGCGTGTGGCATTTGCACGAGCCATAGTGACAGCGCCAAAATTTTTATTGCTTGATGAGCCATTTACCGCTCTTGACCCGGTATCCAAAGAAGTACTTATTGGCATTTTGAAACACATAAAAAAAGAATATAATCCCACAATACTGCATGTGACGCATGATTTTGATGAAACACTGCAGCTTGGCAATTACCTGTATGTCATGAGTAGTGGTGCAATCATCCAGCATGGTACGGTCACCGATGTTTACCGCTATCCCAGTGATATTTTTGTGGCACAGATGGTTGGGGCAAAAAATATTTTTCAAGGTAGGGTCATCCACAAAAAAGACGGGGCATATTTTGTGACGGATAATGGCATTGCATTTTTTTTGGGCGATAGTTACCGCAATTTTTCCCAGTATGCAATACTCAGGGCTGAGGATATAATCATTTCCAGACAGCTTCTGCACAGCAGTGCAACCAATCAGTTCAGAGGCATTGTTGTAGATGTTACCGAGATGAAAGGTTTGTATAGAGTGAACATTGATATAGGTGAAATAGTACAATCTGTGATAACCAAGCGTTCATTGATGGCAATGAATATTAAAAAAGGAGCAAAAGTTGTTGTAATTTTTAAGGGCAGTGCTATACACTTGCTCTGAGTGTGATATGAATTAACATAAATAGGTAATGCAATATTAGAAGATCATTGCCAAGAGGTATACATTGAAGCGATTGCTTTATAGTTTTATAATTACTGCAATAGTATGCCTTATTACATCAGTAACTATCGCACAGCGTATAGAAGAAGCAGTTCAGCTTAATAGCAAGGGACTGCTTTACCTGGAATGTGGTAATTATGAAAAGGCATATGAATTTTTTATGCTGGCACTGCAGCACGATCCAACCAATAAATTGTTATACAATAATTGTGCTGTTGCATGCATGAACATGAAAAAATATCAGGAAGCATACCGTATGCTCACAATAGCCCTTGCAATAGATCCTTACTATGTTAAGGCACTATCCAACATGGCAATTGTGAATTTTCATTTATTGAAGTTTGCAGATGCATATAGGTATTATTCAAAAGCATTGATGGTCGATAGCTCATATACAAAAGAGCGCTTCAGGTTGGATAAGGTTATTGCAGGTGTAAAAAAAGTTCAAAGCGAAAATCCTGATAATGGTGACTTGAAAGAAATTGTTCGTCAGTTGGAAATGATTAAAAACAATAATCAGGACATATATTTAAAATAATTTTGAACTATCTAATAGTATAGTAACAGGGCCATCATTAATAAGGGATACCTGCATGTAGGCTTGAAATTTCCCCTGCTGAACTTTGGGATAATGCTGTTTGCATAATGAAACAAATGTGTCAAAAAATTTGAAAGCATCTTCAGGCTTCATGGCGTCAGAAAATGAGGGCCTTTTACCTTTGTGTGCATCGCCATACAACGTAAATTGCGGAACTAAAAGAATCTCACCATTAACATCAGCTACTGAAAGGTTCATGAATGCATTGTTATCGTCAAAAATACGTAAGCCAATAATTTTTTGGCAAATATACTGTAAATCTTTGTCAGTGTCAGTGGCAGTAAAACCAACAAGAACACACAGTCCTTTATTTATAGATGCAATGATATTCCCCGCAACTTCAACTTTTGCTTGTGTTACCCGTTGTATGACTGCACGCATTGTTTTTTAAGAAAGCTTTTTCTTTAACACCGTTTCGGGCTGCACACCTATCATGCGGTCTATCTCTTTGCCGTTTTCAAAAAGAATAAGCGTTGGAATTGAAGAGATACCAAAGCGCTGCGCCGTTTCAGGGTTATTGTCGGTGTTTACTTTAACTATTTTTGTTTTTATTTCTGGATCCTGTGACAGTTTTTCAAGTATTGGTGTTTGCATACGGCAAGGGCCACACCAGGGTGCCCAAAAATCTACAAGGACCCTACCTCCATACTCAAGTACCTCAGAGTTGAAGTTAATATCATTGACTTCTATCAATCCCATAGACATAGATACCTCCCGTTAATTTCAAATTACAATAATAGCATAGTATGGTTATTAAATCAAATAAATATTTTGTGTGGTAATATTTTTGCTGTGAAAGTTCAAAATTTTAAATAAACAATTAAGTTAACGCTATAAAACTACATACAAAGTTTTCTATCATATTGAAGTGTTTCACACAAAATAAGAATTTTCTGCGGTTAAAAAATAGTATAATCACATTCTCTGTGTGCATCGAAGGGTGTATCGTGGTGTGCTCTTTTATAAACTTTTTTAGCCATCCATTGAAATACTTTCCTACAAAATAGATCCCGTTAATGGTATGCAATTTTGGCTTCTGCTTTAATATATTTTCACATTCATGGATAAATTTTTCAAATGCTTTCTTCACAGTTTTGTTATCCGTATATTTCAGTATTTTTGTAAACATCATTAAATGTATTTACACTATAGTTTTTCAAATAAAAAATATTTCATTCTAGTAAAACTTTTAATTATCACGTTCTTTTGTTCAAGGGGTAACATAATAACGTGCCAAAGAAAAATACCTTTTGCTTTATCAGCCCATTTTTATTCAAAATCTTGTACTCTGTCGGTATACTTGTATATTCAATTACATTTGCTTGCATATATCTTGTGATCATTGTTTTATATTTTTTAACATAAACAATTTGTAGTTGCAATTTGTTCCAGTTGTGATAGTGTTGCAACACCTACGATACATATACTTTGGAGGAAATATATGAATATAGAAACCACCACCTGTATTGCCTATGAACACTTAGAGCTTTTTCAATCATATGCTGCTATGCACAAACTATCGCTTCATACGTTTATTATTAATTTCATAAACTATGTGCTGTCGTATAAACATATCCCGGTGAAAAGCTATAAACGATTACAGTATAGGAAACGGTATCAAATGTGGAAACGGGTACATCTGTATTTGTATGAAAATGAGTATGAGTTTGTGATGGATGTGCGCAAAATATGTAAGATGTCTTTGGCAAAGATTATAGCCTATTGTGTAGAGAATTATCTTTATGATTATCTTGATGCCTTAGACAGTGAAGATAATACCGATAACTATCGCTTTAGTGGCTACACATTTTCATTTTATCTTGAAGAAGGGATACCTTGTTGCCAATTTTACTGGGGGCCACCCCCGGAATTGGTGAAACTTGCCACTCAATAGCAGTCAAAACTTAAATAAATAGCCCAATAGATACCATACATATACTTTTAGGCAGCTAAAAGTCTATCTGCATACTGCCCTCCATATTATTTTAACTATCAGAGCAAGAGTATACTTTATACCAACACTTTTAGCTTTTAATTGCATCATTACAATATCAATAACCAGTGTATATTCAATTACCATTGCTGCTAAAGTGCCTGCTACTATCACAAAGTGAGTAATGCCCGTATCTTCTTCATTTTGTAACTTGCATTGCTAGCACATAAATTGATGATACATCAAAATATACTATCTGAAATATGCGGCTTTACTTAAATCACTTGATTAATATTCCTGCACATGCTCTTCTCAGTACGAGCGGTGGATATAGTGTGTTGTGTGAGTATTTTTTCCAACTTAACATTCTTCTTCATACAATTATTTTTTTACTTTGCATTACACACGGAATGTATGCATATTTTAATTTCATCTAACTATGGTATGATTATTTATTATCATCTTGAAAATGTATTGACACTATATTAATAAATCAAATAATAAATTTGTTACACAAAAGTTTTATATTGATAAATTCAATATTCTATCAGGTGTGCGATGCAATATATCTTTAATCTTTTAAAATCAATATGGCTTGTTTTGTGGGCAGTGGTTATGAGTATAATTCTTTTTATACCCATGACTTTGGCCGCAATTTTTTCAGTTACTGGCAATCTGGCCTTTAACATATCTAAGATATGGGCATGGACAATGCTCATTGTTACTGGTGTAAAAGTACATATTAACGGCAGGGAAAAGATTAAGGAAGGCATGCAGTATGTCATTATCAGCAATCATCAGTCTCAGTATGATATCCTTGCTCTGGTTACCTCACTTAAAATGCAATTTAGATGGGTTATTAAAAAAGAATTGCTGTATGTTCCGCTATTTGGATGGGCATTATATGCAGCCAAGAATGTATTTATTGACCGCAGTAACAGGGAAAAAGCTATTGCAAGCATCAATAAAGCGGTTAACCGTTTGCCACAGGGAGTCAGCATTCTTGTTTTTGCAGAAGGTACCCGTTCAAAAGATGGTAGCTTACAAAAATTTAAAAAAGGTGGTTTTACCATAGCTATTGAACGCAAAATGCCAATTTTGCCAGTTGTTGTAAAAGGAAGCAGGAAAATACTTCCCAAGGGTAGCCTAATTTTCCACTCTGGGAATATTGAAGTGGTGGTATGTGATCCAATACCAACTGACCAATATACCCATGAGTCTATTGAAGAATTAATTAATATAACACACAATGTTATTGAACATGAATTATCCATATCGTAGACTTTAACCACCATCCGTGGCATACCAGGTTTATACAAAAGGTATTACAATACTAAAACTGTTGGTATATCCTATTTTCAGGAAAATTGGCCGTGTCTATGATAATGTATCTAAGTGAGACTCTTCGTCCAGACCTTATTAGGACCCCAAATGGCCGATAGAGGAAATGCTTTCTTGCTTTGAGGTCATTTTTTTTATACAATACAAGAATCTAATTTTTTAAATGAATAGTATCCTTCAGCATTCTAATAAGTCGGGATCCCTTAAGGATGGCATTTTATAGTAAAAAGCTATTCTCAAGGTTGCATTGAAGCAAGATTAATTTCCTTTAACTCTGTATATACAGGGCCTTGAGGGGTAAGTTTTGACGAAAAAAGTATAACGCGGTTAAACGTTGCTTTGCCAAACTCCTGTGTGGCAAATGTTTGCAGACGTTTGTGAATTGTTTCGGTAAGTTTGCGCCCTTTTCGTATGCGGGCAAGTGTCAGGTGTGGCACAAAAGGGCGTTCTTCTTCCTTAATTCCGTATTTTTTTACAAAATTTTGAATACAAGCAACAAGTTCATTGATGGATTTATGATCAGTTTCTATCGCCGTCCATATAACCGATGGATTTTTACTATTTGGAAACATCCCTATACTTTTCACTACATAGGGTAGGGATGGGGTAGTAAAACGTAATGATGCAAATTCAGATTCAATTGCCCGTGCAACGTTGCCCTCACATTCTCCAATAAATTTTAATGTTAAATGATATAACGAAGGTTCAACAACTTTAAGTACGTCATTGTACTGTGATAGCGTTGCATATACAGGTTGTAAATTATATATAATTTCCTGGTCAATGGGTAACGCTATAAATAGCCTGTTCATTCTATTTCCTCTATAATGCGGGGTACAACAAAATGGCTTTTTTCAAACTGCGGTGCAATATGTTCAACTTCTTCTACTGGTAATGAATTTTTAACTATATCTTCTCTGAATACATTAGATAATGGTACTATGTGATCAGCAGGCTGTACACTGGCGGTGTCAAGCTCATTTATCTTTTCAACATAGCGAATAATGTCTTCAAGTTGTGTGGTAAATTCCTGCTTTTCTTCAGCGGTCAGCTCTAATCGGGCTAATTCACATACTTTGTTAATTACGGATTCGTCAAATTTCATTAATGTTCCTCCTTAAGAAAGTGTTTTCCTTTTGTCCTATATTCTTTACGTACAAATGTACAATCAACTATTTTTTCACTATTTGGATGTTTAATTACAACCTGTACGGTAAATTGCCTGTTTTCTACAGGTATCCATTTACCTGCAACAACAATGCAGTGAATATCACCTGGGGGAATAAAGGGTAGTGTGCAAGGAACACAATCCCGTGCTATATTAATGGTTTGTATCTTGCCTTTATAGGTAAGCAGGCGCTGCGGTGTTAACAATTCATCTATCTGTATAAACTGGTATGCTGGTGAAGATAGATAATTTTTTAACTCATCTAAGGTGTACACTGGTGAACGATTAGTGCCATATAGTATTGCAATCTCTTTAATGGTGATAGGCTGGCTGCTTTTATTCTCTATCAGTATCATAAAAAATGGTATTTTAGGTAGCCTGCCACCTTTTGACTTATCAATAAACTGGCTATCCGCTATCCGTACCCAGGTATCTTCAGTAAATGGCTCTATAGTGATGGTAATATCATCCTGTATTGTTGTAGCAATGGGTGTGCCACTTTGTGATTGCACGGTATGGATAAGTCCAAACTGAGTTTTGCAACCAACCAATAAAACCATTGCAACTATATATACCCTTTTCATAGTATCTAAACCTTTTTTATTATTCACAATAATAGGGCGATAGTTATTTTGTAAAGTTTTAAAAATGTTATGAAAAAGGAAATTGAAAAAAATGAAGCATACTATTGCAATTTCAACAAAAAAATGTATTGCAATAATAGATATCTTTAGACTGTATGCAAGCAATTAAGAATGTAAGGGCTATTATGAAACGATATAGCATTGTATATAGTATCAGTATTATAGTGCTGTGTGCAGCTTGCGGCAGTAAGCCGGCGTTTACCAATTTACTGCATACTGATGTTACAATAGACTATGATGTTGCGCTTTTGAAAAATCTGTATTCAAAAAATGTGTATGTTGATCCCTGGCTACAGAAGCCATACGTTGTAAAAGTTGCCCATGACATTGATAAAGAAAAAAAGTGGTCAAAAGCAACACGTTCACTGGTGATTGCTGCAACAAAACAAAATCCTGGGAAGGTTTTGTTTCCACTGCAACATAGCGGCAAGCTTTTTTTTGACTGTGCGGTCATGGGTCAGGGTAGGCTTTCTGTACAGTTACTATCGCCTACACAAAAAATGGTATTGGGTGAATATAACCTGTCTTCTTTACCACTTACGCACATAGAGTGTAGCATACATGATCTATTTGCTGGCGCAAAGCTTGTTATGGAATTTCAATCATACACAAACGATCCTGCATATTGTTTTATTGCTAATGCTTTTGTGAAGCATAAAGATAATGATTTTAAAAAACCAAATATAGTGTTTATTTCTGTGGATGCTTTGCGCGCCAATGCAGTGCACTGTATTGTCCCCAAATATAACATCACACCTAACATGGATGCACTGGCACGTGATGGTGTTGCATTTACCAATCACTGTGTGGTTGCAAACTGGACGCGGCCTTCCACAATTGCCATGCTTGCATCCGTATATGGTTCTGCAACAGGAGTCAACATTTATTACTTTCAAGTGTCAAATCAGGAAAAAAAATATTTTTATAATCACAGTGGGGTGCTTCCACTGCCAGTGCTATTCAGTCAACATGGGTATATAACTCGTTCTATTGGCAACAACGCATTTATTCTGGATCATTCAGGCATTGGCGTTGACTTAGGCTTTGATGATATGTCCGAGTACGAGCGTCAGTGGGAAGATACCATGGATATTGCCGATGAGGTAATTCAATGGGTAACTACCAATAAAGATAAGCCATTCTTTCTTTTCATTAATTTCAATGCTCCGCACAATGCCTATATTCCACCATCGCAGTATTTAGAGCCACTTAGAAAATCAATCAAAAATGTGCATCCATGGTTTAGGCGCTATTTAGGTGAAGTGTCTTACACAGATGATTATATTGGCAGGATAGTTGAAACTTTAAAAAAGCTTCACCTTTATGATAATACGATTATCGTGTTAACAACTGATCATGGTGAAGTTTTCAACAGCGCTCACGAACACAGCCCTTACACAGATAAGAAGTCAATTTTTACGCATGGGCAGACAATGTATGACGAAGAATTACATGTGCCATTAATCATCAAGCTGCCAAAAAATATCTTCAAGGGTTCTGCGATAGTGCCTTATCAGGTGCGCAATATTGATATAGCACCAACGGTGTGTGAATTAAGCGGTATACCTGTACCCGATAGTTACCAGGGAAAAACTCTCATAAGTTTCATTTCAGGCAAAGAGATACAGGACAGGCCTTTATACAGTGAAGGTAGGCTAATGTATGCTGTCAGGATTAAAAACTTCAAGTATGTTGAAAAATTTTACGGATTTGGGATTAAGCCGCATCACTGGGGTGGAACCCAGGTTGATGAGTATTATGAATTATATGATTTGAACCAGGATCCTGATGAGCTACATAATATTGTGGCTGTTGATACAAAGAAAGCGTTTGAAATGCAGCAGCAATTGTATGCACTGCGGTTCAAACAGCCTGAGAATATTCTGTATGCTAAAAGGGATGTAAAGGGCAGCATCAGTGTCCGTGAAGGATTTTTTTATACGGTGGAGTCCAGTGGACAGGTGAAAAAAATTTCAAGGCAACAGTATACATTCACCCTTAAGAAGGGGCAAAACATTATTTTTTCTACTATTCCAGCACGCACTGCCTGTTATATTCAGACTGATGGCAGAGCTGTGCTGTGGGGATACAGTGGCACTGCTCTTCCTGAAATTGGTGGAATGTATGTCTTTGATACAACGCAGCCCTTGTTACAGAAAATGCCGGATGATGCAACTTTACGTCTATTCCCTGATGAACTCATTGTGTGGAGTAAACCACAGAAGGGTGGTATACAAAAGGTTTCAGAAAATGTAGCCATTTCAGATGAAATGAACACGCTGCTCAAACAGTGGGGATATATTCAAAACGGTGGTGCGCGCTAAGTTTACCGTACTATATCCTGTATCCATTCTACTGTTTGACCTAATATGGCTATGCAATCAAATCGTAGTGTGTACTGTTTACTGTTGTAGTGTGGATTTTGAATTAGGAAATAGGTAGCCACTGCGCGCAAAGCTTTTTTCTTTTTATGGGTGATAGCATATGATGGATTACCATATGCTAGTGTATGGCGGGTTTTAACCTCAAAGAACACAAGCAATGTATCCTTTATGCCAATGATGTCAATTTCACCATAACGTCCGTAGCGAAAATTCTGTTCAATAATTGTAAATCCCTGTTTCTGTATAAAATCTTTTGCAAGGGTTTCTCCCTCAGTGCCAAACTGATGGTTATTCATTGGTGTGCTCCGCTATATAGTATGTTTATGTATCAGATTACAGTACTTCAAAAAGATTTACGCCAATTTCAGCTTCATCAAGTGCCCGTGTTATATACAAGGCTTTTTCTTCAAGAAGGTTAACGATAATGGTATCGGTAAAACGTTTTTTATTTGAATCAATAATAAGCTTAACAATAGGACGCAAAGGCTTTTGCGGAATTGAACCAATAACAATTCCTACGGTGCCATTGTTAAGCTCCACTATTGAACCAATAGGATATACTGACATCCGTGACAGGAATATACGCAGTATAACCGGGTCAAATTTATTGATTCCACTTGAGAGCAGATTCTTCATTGCCTGATAGAAAAATACCCGTTTACGGTATGCTCTGTTTGCTATCTGAGCTTCGTATGAGTCAGCTATGGCTGCAATACGAGCATATTCGTCTATTTGGGTGCCTTTTAATCCACGTGGATAGCCTTTGCCATCATACTGTTCATGGTGTTGCAGGCATACAAGGGCACTTTTTTCAGGGATTTTGCCAAGTTGCCGTAGTGCTTTATATCCATGCAAGGGATGTGTCTTTATTTGATTAAACTCATGTTCTGTCAGGTTGGATTGCTTGTGCATAATATATGCGGGTAATTTAATCATACCAGCATCTATAAGCATGGTGCCAATTCCCAGTTCACGCAGTTTCAAGGGCGTATATTTCAAAGCCATGCCTATAAGCAGGGAGTAAAAAGTGACGTTAACAGAATGAACAACTAAATAATTTTTGCCTTCTTCCAATCCATATAAAAATAAAAAGATATTGGGATAATTCTTCATGATTTCCATTATTTTTGTTAAGGAAACATCAATTTCATCAATAGAAAACTGTTGATCAGCTTTTATGGCATTGTGGACATTTGCAACCGCTTTACATGCATCTTTATGTATTTCTATCAGGGGAACTCGTTGGGTAAGAAGCCTATTATAATCATCAATAATCTTCTTTGCTTCATCGCTTTCGGTCATGGTGGCACGGGCAGTTGCAGCCTTGATTTCTTGATCGGTTGAAACTAAAGTTCCTGCAGTTTCAACCTCACTGACTCCCCACCGCATAAGTTTTTTAATATCATCAAGCTTGATGGACACATTGGCAGCAACAAGCATATTGTTACTGTCTATATACACCGGTTTATCAAACCGCATCCCGGGTTTTAATTCATCAACTGGTATTTTTCGCATTTCAGCCATAGTTGTCAAATTTTTATGTTTGCCCCTTATTCACATGTTGTTTATGCACTTTATACTGTAAAAAGTGCATTATTTCAATTCAGTTTTTTTCTAAAATCGCTGTTTATGCGATAGCAATATGCCAGTACTACTGCAACAGCTTTGTAAAGGCTTTCAGGTATATATGAACCGGCTTCCAGGGATGAAAGTACTGCTGCTAAATCTTTGTCCTGATAAATAGGTATATTATACTCTTGTGCTTTGTCAAGAATACTTTTTGCAAGTTTTCCTTTCCCTTTAGCAATGACTTTGGGAATGTGTTCTTCTACTGAGTACTGCAGTGCTACCGCAATGTCTTCCATTATGGACTTACCTATACCGAAAAATCAATACTATATTGTATATACATATTATTAATTAATGCAATAATTTTTTCTTCCCAATCGCTTCGCTGTATACAATGACAGGCTGCCTTTTTGCCGGTTTGTTCATGTATACTGCGTGCTATAATAGGGCATTGCTGATGTAACTGGTTGAAGGCAACTTCATTAAAACAGTATATGGTAGCAGCTATCGCATCCCTTTGGGTTATCATAATATTCAATTTTCCTAAATGTGAAAATGTCACATCAATACATACATAATTATCATCGGAAAGAACATACGCATCACTGAATGAATTGCCATCATACAATGGCACTGTAAACAAATTTCCGGAACTATCGCTCAGGTATTGAATAAGGCTTTCAATATCATCTTTTGACATCATTGACATAAGGCTTTCAATTTCTTCGTCGTGAAGCACAAAATCTCGTAATGAGCCATCGCCAATATTTTGTAATATATGCATAATTAAACTTATACCAGTGTCTTTAGATAAAGTGTAACAAAATTTTTGCAAAAGCTTTTCCGGTACACCTTTTTGCAACAAACGTTGCAAAAGCGGAGCAATCACTGTAAATGTATATTCGCGATTACCATGTGTATCAAACAGTGCCTTGTGTAGTGAAAATACCGTCAGCGAATCTGCCATATTCAGGTTTTTCATAAATAATGCATAGTTTGAAGGTGTTGCACACAGTATATCAGTTTTACCTAAAGCTTTAGGTTCAACCAGTGAAAAGATAAAACGGTTACCTGCTATTTTATCAAATTTTAAAAGTATATGGTTGGATTGTGGAAGCCCTTTTGCAAAACGTGTTTCAAAAGTCTGGTTTCCCACACGCACCATAGCGGTGGATGCAGTTAAACGTTTGGTGATGGTTCCTACAACAATCTGACCGCTTTTCAGTGTAATAGGTGATGATTGTGTTCGGTGCGCGCTAACAATGTTGTCTGTAATTTTCATGGAAATAGCGATAGTTCATAGAATAAACTTGCAACTGGTTCATAGGTCTTTCGGTGCACAGGCGATGGTCCGTATTTTTTTATGGCATTTAAATGCTTTGCAGTTGCGTACCCTTTATGCTGTGCAAATCCATATTGCGGATACTGTGCATTGATTGTCATCATATATTCATCACGGGTTACCTTGGCAATAATTGATGCTGATGCAATGGAAAGTGACAGACAATCTCCTTTGATAATGGACTTATAGGGCAGCGATAGTTGAAATGAAAAATTGCCATCAAGAAGCACTATATGTGGTGTATGCAAACATTTTTGTAAAAGCGTGGCGATGGCAAAGTACGTAGCTCCGTTTATGTTCTTTTGGTCAATAATTTCAGGCGGTACAAGAAGGCAATCCCACCACAAACAATATTGTGTAATTATATTTTTAGCTTGTATGCGTTTTTTATGAGAAAGCTTTTTTGAATCATTTATACAACGAAGGATTTCTTGTGGGGGATTGTTAAAGATTTCAACAGGATAGATAACCATAGAAACAGAAAGAGGCCCTGCTAAAGAGCCCCTTCCTGCTTCATCTATGCCAGCAATGATGTTATAGCCTTTTGTACATTCTTCCTGTTCTATTGCAAAATCAGGTTTTGCAACCATACATTATGCATTTGGTTCTGTGTTTTCTGAATTGTCAACAACCTCGTGTGTTGCAGGTGTTTCAATGGCTTTTTTACGGGAACGAACTTCTTTAAGCTTTGCTGATTTACCGGTTCGCTCACGGAGAAAATAGAGTTTGGCTCTCCGTTTTTTGCCCTTTCTGACCACAGTAATTTTTTCAATTCGTGGGGAATGCAATGGGAATATCCTTTCTACGCCAACATCATAGGATATACGCCTCACTGTGAAGGTTTTGCTAATGCCTTTATTGTCAATAGCAATAACGATGCCTTCATATACCTGGATTCGCTCTTTGTCCCCTTCAATTATCCTGTAGTGGACTTTAACGGTATCGCCCACCTCAAAGTTTACATCACGGTAACTTTTACTGAATTCATTTTGTACTAACTGTATTGCTTTCATTGTTCTACCTCGTCCTTTTTTGCTTTATACAATCTATACAGATCAGGCCTTGCTGCCTTAGTCT
>Ga0067045_1003711_pt1 | contig 25051 bp, 17 predicted proteins | sample TerdegcTABiofilm_FD_59184 | JGI IMG/M metagenome (GOLD analysis project Ga0067045, IMG submission 59184) | Combined Assembly of (Gp0054472, Gp0054536) Wastewater bioreactor microbial communities from Singapore -Terephthalate degrading... | reverse complement strand
CATTTCACTCCATATGCCTGCAAATTTTGTCCAAGTGGAGAGGCAAGAATAACAAAACTATTATTGATGAATATAATGCCGTTTCAATAATCGAAGAAATATTAAAGGACATGCAGTTGAAAATTTCTCCAAGGGATGTCATGAGAAGAATATCGCTGCTCAAAAGCGGTGTTGCGCCGGCAGGAGATCAGCAAAAAACGGATGTACCGGCAGAGGTATACGCTTTATATTGCGCGCAGCTTGAACGTTACGGGGTAATGGATTATGACGATATTCTCCTTGAAGCGCTCAAACGGTTTGAGTCCGCAAACACAGAAAGTATATCAGAGAGGAGCCTGGCAAACTCTTTCTCATACCTGCTGGTGGATGAGTTCCAGGATATAAACGGGATTCAATACCGCTTGATCAAAAAATGGGGCGAGAAAAGCGGGAGTATTTTTATTATAGGTGATCCCGACCAGTCCATTTATGGCTTCAGGGGTTCGGATTTCCGCTATTTTGAAAGGTTTAAAGCAGATTTCCCCGACCTCCGGCAATTCCGGCTGACTCGGAATTACCGCTCAACACCCGAGATAATCATTAGTGCCGAATCGGTAATCTCAAAGAAAGCCGCGGGGGGGCGCGCCTGTCCCCTTGACGCAAAAAGGGAAAGCGGGGCCAAAGTACGTCTCCTGGAAACCAAGGATGAATTTTCGGAGGCACTGTTTGTGACAAAGGAAATAAACCGTATGGTTGGCGGTATCGATATGCTTGACACACAGACACTGTCGGCGCCCCGCAGAAAAAGGGCTGCGGCAAACCAACCAAGAGGCTTTGCCGATATTGCCGTATTATACCGCACCAATCGCCAGGCGGAAATTCTGGAGCAGTGCTTTTTAAAAGAGGGTATCCAGTATGTGGTCGTGGGGCGGGACGAGTTTCTCGCAGATCAGTTGGTCCGTGAGGCGATGGCGTTTTTCAGGTTTTTGCTCAACCCCGGGGATATCGCTTCCCTATTGTTATGCCTTAAAGCAAAAAACATATATGCGGCGGACCTGAACCAAAAAGTGCTGGAAAGCTACGTTGCAGGTGAGAAAAGCGTACCATCCCTCGTAAGGATCATGGAAAGGACTGAACTGCCGCCGCATGAACCGGGCATACTACAAAATTTCATGGAAATGCTGAGGAAATATGAACCTGTGATCAATAAAGAAAAGCCGTGGAAGATTCTAGATGCCTGGATTAACGACAACAGTCTGTCAGGCGTCAGGTGCCTGGAACTGCTTTTAAACTCGTCTGTTATGCATAACAAAATGTCTTCCTTTATGCAAAACCTTGTGTTGGGCCGCGAAAGCGATGTTGTCCGCAGCGGCAGCAAGGTTTATTCTCCGGAGGCGGTTTCGTTAATGACCATGCATGCGGCAAAAGGTCTTGAATTTCCCATAGTGTTTATTTGCGGCGTAAACGACGGCATGATTCCTCTGAGAAGCAGCAACCCCGACTTTGATATTGACGAAGAGAGACGGCTTTTCTATGTCGGGATGACCAGGGCAAGGGATGAGCTCATACTTTTGACGTCCCGTACTCCATCTCCTTTTCTTGCCGACATATCTGAAGAGCAGCTTATCAGAGAAAATACTTTTAAACAAAAGAAAATGTCTCAATACAAGCAAGTCAGCCTTTTTGACTAATTAGTTGCCTGTGTGCATCGAAAGCACAGCAAACCTGCTTAAATAGCGGGTTCTGTGCTCAGGGGCTGGTAATACATGCGTATATGAAACAAATAGCTAAACCACTAAGTGTTGAAATTGAATATGACTGGAAAGAAGATTCTAACTGGGATCTCTTTTCCGAATAGGAGCAAGCATATATGTATGACATTACAATTATTGGAGCCGGTCCCGCCGGTTCCACTTTAGCGAGGCTGCTAGGCAAAAAGTGTAATATATTGCTGCTCGATAAACGGGAGCTGATTTCTCCTAAAACTGATTCTTTCGAGAAATGCTGTGGTGGGCTTATTGCCCCGGACGCACAAAAAATGTTAGCCAAGCTTGGCTTGGGAGTACCCAGAGAGGTGTTGGTCGGACCGCAGCTTTTTACCGTGCGGACAATTGACATTAATTATAATATCGAAAGATATTATCAAAGACATTACATTAATATCGACAGGGAAAAGTTTGACAGTTGGCTTGTGTCTCTCATCCCGTCGAGCGTCGCCATTTGCTGCGGCACATTGTTTAAATCATATGAAATAATAAATGGAGTTATTAATGTTAAATTTCAAACAGAAGGAAAAGAATACTCCGAGAAAACTAGATTTTTGGTTGGCGCCGATGGAGCGAACTCTCTCCTGCGAAGACAATTAACAGGCAACAAATTTAAAAAGACATACATATCTATTCAGGAATGGTTCAAAGTAAATCAAAATCAGCCTTATTTTTCTTCTATATTTGATAATGATATATCTGATTTTTACTCGTGGACTATCCCTAAAGAAGATTATTTAATTGTCGGAGCGGCAATCACGCCGAAAGAAAATGTAAGTCAAAAGTTTAGCTTGTTAAAAGAAAGATTAATAAATTACGGCTTTGAGCTTAGTAAAAGTGTGAAAAAGAATGGGGCCTTTATGTTAAGGCCTCAGAATGCCAAGCAAATATTTGTGGGAAAAGACAACATCTTACTTGTCGGCGAGGCGGCTGGATGGATAAGCCCGACATCAGCGGAAGGGCTGAGTTACGCTTTTAGGAGCGCAATTGCCCTAGCTGAAAGTTTCGATAGCAATCCAGTAAATTTAATACGTGAATATTACAAAAATACAAGGGGACTAAGGACAAACATTTTACAGAAAAATTTAAAATCACCTTTTATGTATAATTCATTAATGCGGAAGATGATTATGAAATCAGGCTTCTTAAGTATGAGTATTAGTGAGTGAGAGGGCAGCGAGTGATTTGGAATATTTTATTACAGGCTTAATGGTGTAAGATAAGCCTTTTTTCTTTTTCACGATGGTATCAAAGCCAGCGCCTCGTCAATGGTCACGGCTACACCGGCCGCCTTTTCATTTCCGCCTTCTTGCCAGCTTATGCTGCCAAAAACCACTCCCACAACCTGACCGTTCATATTGAACACAGGGCTGCCGCTGTTGCCCGGATAAATGGGGGCGTCGATACTGAATATTTTGCCCTGCATATCCTTTACTCTCAGGTACTGTCCGACATTTCCTTCAACCATTATGCTGTTAAGCGCCAATGGATTTCCCACCAGCTTGATTTTATCACCCGGAGCGGGGGGTGTTGTTGTACCGACAGGCACTGCCGGAAGTCCTTCCGCCTCTAAAACAATTACCGCCAAGTCGGATTCCGGCTTGCTTGACCAGCGCGCGGCTTTATACACTTTTCCGTCAGGAAACGTTATAGTCATATTTAAGGTGTCCTCAATTACATGGTAATTTGTTATTATTACTCCGCTCGGATCGATATTAAACCCGGTGCCGGTTTTTTGCTCTACGGCGATAGAAGCGCCTTGACTGCGGGAAAGCACGTTGATTAGCACCACAGCCTGCGCCAGATCGGTNCTGGTGNCATTCTTAAGCTGGTANGATTTGCTGACAAGCTCAGCCAGAGGAATCTTTTGATCGGGCCACGACGTAGCAACAACCAGCCCGATAAANGCCAGGACAGTAATCAGAGCCACCAGGCGCAGCAACGGGGAACGCCGGTTTGGAGCTTCCTCGAAATCTTCCGTTGGTGAGNCGGTTCCATCTTCTAAATNTTCTTCTAANAACGGATCGTCTTTATNCATTGATTAACCACTCGCTTTTAAAAGTTTNCCGGCTATGCAAGATATGCTTGTATGATCACACTATAACAAAAAAAACAGGGGAGGGACAGAATTTATAATATCACTGAAGAAAACTATGTTATACTGAAATTGTCTTATTTTCTTGAAAATGAGAGGAGAAAATTGTGATGACATACCTTGTTGTTGTTTTTTTAATTGGTTTTCTGATCACTGCTCATGAGCTGGGACATTTTCTTGCGGCGCGCTGGTTGAAAGTGCCTATTGCCCGGTTTTCGATTGGTTTTGGCCCCAAGTTGTGGGGATGCAAAAGAGGAGATACTGAATATTGGCTGTCGTTGATCCCCATAGGGGGATATGTGCTGCCTGAAATCGAAGATGAAGCCGAATTTTTTCAAATCCCCATGTATAAGAGACTGATATTTTCACTTGGCGGTCCGGCTGCAAACATAATCCTCATTTTGTTTTTCTTCGGGATAATGAATGTTATGGCTTCGGGTTTTTCATTAAACGGTATTTTTATTAAACCATTTTTACAGACATCGGGCTTATTGGCAAATTTCATAATCGCAATTCCAAGCTTGTTCTCCAATTCCGAACAACTCTCCGGCGTTGTTGGAATTGTTATGGTGGGCGGGCAGCAATATGTGGGTGCGGATTTGCTGAGAATATTGGAATTTGCTATTATTCTAAGTATCAACCTGGCTGTGCTGAATTTGCTGCCAATTCCCGCTTTAGACGGTGGGAAAATTATATTGTACCTGCTGGAAAAAATACACCCGCAGTTTTTACGGCTGCATGTTCCACTTGCCTTAGTCGGCTGGGTGTTTTTAATTGGTCTTATGGTGTATGCCACAGTGCTTGATGTCGGGAGATATGTTTCAGGGATCTAATGATATATGATTCTGTGTACTTGGGTTAGAGCAATGGTTTTGGAGCAATGAGCCAGGCGTGAGTCGGAGAATCGTCCCCTGCCCCGCTCCTGACTCGGAGCACCTGATTCGGAGTTACAGCCCGGAAAAATCAAGGGTGGCAAAGTAGTCTTCGACTGTTTCGGCCCGCCTGATCATTTTCACGCTTCCGTCGGTTCGCAGCAACAGCTCGGCCGGCCGCAGCTTGCCGTTGTAGTTGAATCCCATGGCGTGTCCGTGTGCGCCGGTGTCATGAATAATCAGAATATCACCGACCTCAATTGCCGGCAGCTTGCGATCAATGGCAAATTTGTCGTTGTTTTCACATAGTGAGCCAGTAACATCATAAATATGATCGTGCGGCTGGTCCTCTTTGCCGACTACCGTGATATGATGATACGCGCCGTAAATGCCGGGACGCATGAGATCGGCCATGCAGGCGTCCAGTCCGACGTAATTTTTATAAATCTTCTTTTTGTGCAGCACTGTAGAAACCAGGTACCCGTAAGGTCCGGTGATCATCCGGCCGCTTTCCATGGTCAGCTTCAAAGGGTGCAGGCCGTTGGAAACGATCTTTTCCTCGTAAACATGTCTGATGCCCTTGCTTAAATAGGCCAGGTCGACTGCCTTTTCCTCCGGACGGTACGGTATGCCGATACCACCGCCAAAGTTTACCATCTCCATGCGAATACCCAGTGAACGATATATTTCCACGACCAGATCGAACATCATGCTGGCAGTTTCAATAAAAAAGTTGGGATCCAGCTCATTCGAAATAATCATGGTGTGCAGCCCAAAACGCTTGACCCCTTTGGCTTGAACGATCCGGTAAGCATCCATCAGCTGTTCCATGGTGAGGCCGTATTTGGATTCCTCCGGATTGCCGATAATGGAGTTGCCGCCGGACCGGAGCGGCCCGGGATTATAACGGAAGGATAGCAGCTCCGGCAGACCGGCGTGCTTATCCAGGTATTCAATATGGGTGATATCGTCAAGGTTTATTACCGCGCCGAGTCTCCTGGCCAGGCGGTATTCTTGAAAAGGTGTGTCATTCGAGGTAAACATGATTTCCTCACCTAGAATGCCGGATTTTTCAGCCAGGATCAACTCCGCCAGAGAACTGCAATCTGCGCCAAGACCTTCCTCGTGTAAGAGCTTTAAGATAAACGGGTTGGGTGTGGCTTTTACGGCGAAATATTCCTTGAATACCGGCGCCCAGGCGAACGCCGTCACCAATTCACGGGCATTGGCCCGGATAGCTGCTTCATCGTATATATGAAATGGGGTTGGATAACGTGCGATAATCTCGCTTAGCTGCTCCTTGGAAAAAGGTATATTTTTTGCTGGCATTTGTGCTCCTCCAAATTTCGACTTATTGATAGATTATAAAGTTGATAAGCCCATTCGCGCAAGACTAATAAGGGAATTATTTAGAAAAACCATTTAATTTTCTGAAGGAATAATACTGCTGACAGTAGAAAAGAGCTTGACGAAAATATCTGTCATGCCGGGGTATCCTAAATATTAGAACTGTTGACCTTTACCCCCTGATTTTTAGAAACGTGGTGATTTGGGTTGTCTAAATACATTGGGCAAGAATCAAAAAAAGCAGGTCTTAGTCCCGGGACTCTGGTTCATATCGGCGAGGAGAGAAAAGAAGAAATAAAAATAACGCTGTTTGAGTATCATGAACAGAGTTTTCAGGAAAAACAAATTGAGACCGTTGACGAGTGCGAGCTGTATAAAGACAGTCCGGCCGTAACATGGATAAATGTTGACGGTATTCATCAGGTCGAGGTAATAGAAAAAATAGGTAAATGCTTTGGGCTTCATCCCTTGCTTTTGGAAGATATCTTAAATACCGGCCATCGTCCTAAAATGGAAGATTTCGGTGACTACATTTATATTATTCTGAAGATGTTGTTTTTTGACAGTAAAAGCAAAAGTGTGGTTACCGAACAGATCAGTATCATCCTTGGTCCGAATTATGTCCTTTCCTTCCAGGAAAGAGAAGGAGAAATATTTAATCAGCTTAAGGAGCGGATCAGGTGTGGATTGGGCCGCATAAGAAAAATGGGGGCGGATTATCTTTTTTATGCCTTGGTAGACTCGATAGTCGACAACTATTTTGTGGTGCTGGAAGAACTGGGAGAAAAAATTGAATTTCTGGAAGAAAGACTGGTGACAAATCCGTCACCAGTCACTTTAAAGTCAATTCATCGGTTAAAGACAGACATGCTATTTCTCAGTAAGTCGGTTTGGCCTTTAAGAGAGGTGATTGGCGTGCTGGAAAGAGGAGATACGCCGCTGATTAAGGAATCCACCGGAATTTATCTCAGGGATGTTTATGATCATACGATTCAGGTGATTGACACTATAGAGACATACCGTGACATGATTACCGGGATGTTGGACATCTACCTTTCGAGTATCAATAATAAAATCAGCGAGATAATGAAAGTCTTGACGGTTATTACGACAATATTTATACCCCTCACATTTATCGCAGGGGTGTATGGCATGAATTTCGCATACATGCCGGAGTTGCGGTGGCGCTGGGGCTATCCCGTGGTTTTGTCGGTCATGATTATTATTGGAGTATTAATGGGGGTTTATTTTAAGAGGAGAAAATGGCTGTGAAAATTGGACGGTATCATTAATGGTCCAATCGGCTGGCAATGTGTATTGTCAAGATGAATTTTAATTTCCGTGAGGGGAATCATAATTATGTTTAATAATGGCTGTTATATCCGTTAATACTTGGTTAGGGTAAATGATATGGCGAAATCAATCATCATCATCGGGGCCGGGATGGGTGGCCTGGCCGCCGGTATTTACGCTCAAATGAACGGCTACAAGACCAGGATTTTTGAAATGCACTCGTCGCCTGGCGGACAATGCGCGGCTTGGAAGCGCAGGGGCTATACCTTCGATGTCTGCATTCACCACCTGATGGGCTGTTCACCTTACTCAAAGATCAATCTCCTTTGGAACGAGCTTGGCGCGATGCCGAGGGAGTTGACTTACACCAAAGAATGCGTCAGCGTTGCTTCTCCGGAGGGAGAGTTGTTTAATGATTACTATGACCTGGAGATGCTTGAACAGCATCTTAAAGAACTGGCGCCAAAAGACTCGGAGGTCATTAAGGAATACATCAAAGCTATAAAATCTTTCTCAAAGAGCGATATCTGGGGAGAAATGATGCTCGGGACGACCTGGGACTTTATCAGAAGGGCTCCCGCCTTGCTCTCTGCCGGCAAATGGTTCAAAGTCAATATGCGGCAGTTTGCCGGCCGGTTTACGGATCCTTTTCTGAAAAAGGCCTTCCCCTTGCTCGAGTACTCCACCCCCGACCTGCCCTTTTTTTTGCACCTGGCGAAACACGGATATGGCTGCAATAAGGATATCGCCTGGCCCGTCGGTGGTTCGCTTGAGTTCGCCAGGTCGATCGAAGAGCGCTACCAAGAGCTTGGCGGGGAGGTTCATTACGGGCAGAAAGTTGAAAAGATTTTAACCAGGAACGATAAAGCTGTGGGCGTCCGGACCGCCGACGGAAGCGAACATGCGGCGGATATAGTCATTTCCAACGCCGACGGACGCAAAACAATTATGGAAATGCTTGAGGGGCGGTACATCAATGACCGGCTCAGAAAATACTGCGCAGAACCCCAGGATGAAACCAACTGGGCCGCACATGTTTTCCTCGGCGTGGACAGAGATCTTGCCAATGAACCTTCAGCCCTGGTCATGCTCCTGGACCGGCCGGTTGAGATTGCCGGTCATGTAAATGAAAGCCTGGAGATGCAAATTTACGGGTTTGACCAAACCATGGCGCCCGATGGTAAAGGCGTTATCAAGGTTGAGCTTGTATCCAGGCATTCATACTGGAAAGAGCTGTATAAAGACAGGACCTTATACAATGAAGAGAAAGCAAAAGTGACCGAAGCGGTGGTGGACTTGCTTGAAAAGCGTTTTACCGGAATCAAAAGCCAGGTTGAAGTGGTGGATGTGCCTACTTTGATGACTTGGGAGAGATACATGGGAGGGACACATGGTTTTGTTAATATGCCGAACAAGGAGCTGAACATAATGGGAAGCTTGTTCAGCCGGAGGCTCGAGACAACTCTCCCCGGCCTCTCAAACTTCCACCTTGTCGGAGTATGGGTTACGTCGGCCGGCGCGCTTTTCTCAAATGCCCTTTCGGGGAGGACATTAATCAGGTCCATATGTGAAAGAGACGGGAAAAAATTTAATGCAGCGCCACAATAATGATTTATACCATAGGACCCGGAATCATTATTGGGTAAGCAAGCCGGTATGATCTGCTCACGATTCAGTTGGATATATAGTTAAGTAGCTTCTGCATGGCTGGCCAGCGGGTCGAACCGGGCGGCGGTATTCCACCGGCGCTCTGCTCAGGCCGTAATTTGGTTAGAATCCTCTGTAAACAAGAGAGAAGACAATTCTTAACAACGTTGCCGGTTTGGAATAACCGTGTGCGTTAAATGTTCCCGCTTGGAGGTGTCCTTGTGTCCGGTGCTTGTTTATCGGAAAGTAACAAAGTAAAGCCTGACCCCCCAAATATCAAAAGAAACCGGTATACCACGGTATAAAGTGGAGCATACAGTCGAGCTTTTAGCCGGCAACACCATCCCTTCCTCGACTTGATCGGTTCCGGCATCAGTGAAATAAGCCACCCCGACACCAGAAGGAAAATTGCCATGGCCGACGTTGAGGAAATCGCGGCGCGGCTTGGCGCCGGTGTGCCGACTCTGAAAGATGTCGCGGACTGCCTGGTCCGCCCCGGCCGGGATCCCCGGGAGGACCTGACGGCGCCGGTATTCCGCACGGATGTCTTAAGCATCGAAGACTTGATGCCGGGCATGGAGTTAACCGGCACAGTCCGGAATGTGGTGGATTTTGGCGCTTTCGTGGATATTGGCATTAAGAACGACGGGCTGGTTCACGTCTCGGAAATAGCTGATACCCGTGTGCGGCACCCGATGGACGTGGTTTCCGTAGGGGACGTGGTGAAGGTGCGTGTAATATCGGTGGATTTGGAGAGAGGGAGAGTTTCTCTTTCTATGAAAAACGCAATAATTTGATTGCAAATTTCACCAAATATTGCGCTGATAAAGCAAATAAATGGGATGAGGGCCAGCCTCATCCCATTTATAGCTGCTCAAAGGACTCACGAAATATTCCTCGGATGGACTAATGCTCGAGGTGCGTATTGCTCTGCCGCCAGTGGTAGATTGCCAGAAAAACTGCTCCCATGGCCAGGCAAACCGTGGCAATGCTGATGATCAGGCCTACCACCGGGATGCTGGTTAAGAACAGTAGCAGCGCAAACCCGAGCAAAAACGGCAGGATAGTATTTACCCGTCCCTCCCAGCCGAAACGGGTGGCCAACAGCCGGCCAATAACGTCCCCAACAATAATTTTGGCGGCGTAAAGGAGTATCCCATAGATGGCCAGCAGCACCAGGGAAAGCGGGATGCCGATAACCGTAATCAGCAGCAGCAATACCACAAGCGGGGTCAATAGCAGCAGCAACAGGCCCCAACCCAACGAATGGCCGGGTGAATGCCGCATGGTTTGGCTGATATGCCTCCATATTCCTGGGGAAATCAAGGTCAGGACACCCCAGAACAGTATCCCGGCGGCAAACCAGGCCAGCGCTTCCAGCCAGTTAAATCCTCTATGCTGGCGTTGTTGCGGCGCCTGAGGCTCCAGAAGTTCCCATTTGGTTGTTCCGGCAATTTGAGCGCCGGAAGCGACATTGGCCTCGTGCGGTGAGCCGTAGTTAAGGTCACCGCCGATAACAGCGGCAGGCCCAAGCCTCAGGTCCTCAACTCTCCAAAAATTAACGTCGTTCCCAACAGTACCGTTTATCCGCGCTGTTCCGCCCGCTCCCAGGTACTGGCGGCCGACTAGGCCCGACGCGGTGATCTGGTTGGCGAAAACCAGCGCGTCGCGGTTCACCCTGGAACCATCAAGCTGTCTCACTTCACTGGCAGCGGCAGTCAAGCTTTGTCCCAATTCACCTTTTACATCTATATCCTGAGCCGCGCAACGGGCATCCCCGCTAACATTGCCGTTGATCCTGATGGTGCGCGCCGCCGCCAGGAGGTCACCGCTGACCCTGCCATTAATAATGACGGTCTGTCCGGCGGCAAAGACATCTCCATCCACGTCCGCGTCAATCACAATTTCGTTGCCGGCCACGAATAGCGGCCCTTTAAGGGTACCCGCCGGGACTGAAACATTGTCTCCATTTCTTATCTCCATGGCAAAGGCCGATCCTGCTAGAGATAACAGGACCAGTAAGACGAGAGCAGGGGCAAACCATTTTTTTCTTTTAAACATTTACGCGTCCTCCTTTAAGTAATTTTAATTTCATCAACAGCAGGGAAATGGTGAGCAGGGTCAGGGCCGGCAGCACCGGACTCCCCCGCATGGCGTCCCCCGCGAGGAGCAACGTCAATCTGGCTGCTTCAAGGGAGGCCCGCAGCAGCAGGTTCCCACCCGCAACCAGGCTCAGGACATCACGCAATTGAGCGAGCAGCGGCAGCCACGCCATGCCAAGTGCCATGATGGCTGAAGTTAGTCCCAGCAGCGGCAGGAAGAACCGCAGCCAGTAGATACCCCGATCAGAGTAACCGGCAAGGCGGCGTTCAATAAATACCGCCAGGTCTTTAGGAACCGGTACCGCCAGTGACGCCGCCAGCATTTCGTTTTCCTCACGAATTACGGCAACCCTGGTGGAACAGGTCAGGCATTGCGCCAGGTGGCTCTCCAAATCGGTATATTGGGCCGGAGGCAGCTCTCCGTCAAGATAACATTGCCAGATTATGTCGCTGGGGCATGGCATTCCACATACACCTCCTAAAAATGGTCCAGCCTTTTTCTTAATTTTTCCCGTGCCCGGTGCAGGCGGGTTCCTACAGTTGGCCCGGGAATTCCCAGAACGGCTGCGATTTCCGCATAACTTAACCCCTGGTAGTACCGGAGAAACACGATCGCGCGTTCCTGCTCCGGCAGTCCGGCCACAGCCTGACGTACTGAAACCTGCTCGGCAGTCTTTAGTGCTGTTTGTTCCGGTCCGGGCTGCGGCCGGACTGCCGTCCTGTCATATATTTTGGGGAGCAGCCTCTGCAGGGTCTTGCGCCTCCTCAATAAGTCCACACAGTGGTTGTAAGTCACACGCATCAGCCAGGAACGGGACAGGCCTGAAGGGATGATCCCGGGGTCGGCGCAGAGACGGGCGATAATATCGGCGACAGCGTCGCGGGCCTCTTCATATGAGTTAAGAAGGCAGCGGGCCAGCCGAAAAAGATCCGGGCCGTACTGCGTGGCGATTCCAGCAACCGCCTGGAGGTCCCCGGAAGCAGCCCGGACAAACAACGCCTCATTCTCTTCCCGCATGCACATCACCCCTTTATTAGGGTTTTCAATAATATAACGAATAACTCAGTTTTTTTATTCCCGAAAATAAAGAAAGAATTAATATAGTATGACGACTTGTACATTCCTTTACAACCGCAGTATGATATTATTAAATATGGTAAATAGTGCGCAGCTGAAAGCAGGCATTTATCAATGTTGCAAAAGGCCGGGACAATATTAAAAGAACATTTCGGTTACTCATCCTTTAAAAAAGGGCAGGAGCAGATTATTGAAAGCATTCTGCAAGGCAGGGACACCCTGGGGATAATGCCCACAGGCGGCGGCAAGTCCGCCTGTTACCAGATCCCGGCTTTGCTGTTTCCCGGACTGACCCTGGTTTTCTCTCCCTTGATTTCCTTGATGAAGGATCAGGTGGACTCCCTCGTCAGCTTGGGTATTCCGGGCACCTTTATCAACAGCAGCTTGAGCTATGAAGAGGTGGAGGAGAGAATTAGACAGGCTAAACGGGGAAAATTTAAGCTCCTCTACGTGGCGCCCGAGAGGCTGGAGTCAACCCGGTTTCTGGCAAGCGTCGGAGCACTGCCGGTTTCTTTACTGGCTGTGGACGAAGCCCATTGCGTATCTCAGTGGGGTCACGACTTCCGGCCCAGTTATCTGGCGATTGGCCAATTTATTCAGGAACTGCCCCACCGGCCGCCTGTGGCGGCCTTTACCGCGACCGCCACACCCGAGGTGCGCCAGGATATCGCCAAGATGCTTGGCTTGAACAATCCGCGGCTTGTGGTGACGGGGTTCAACCGGGAAAACCTGTTTTTTTCCGTAATCCGGGGCGAAAACAAAAGGGATTTTTTACTGGAATACCTGGCCGGCCGGAAAGAGGAGGCCGGCATCATTTACGCGGCGACCCGGAAAGAAGTGGACAACCTGTGCGAGTTCCTCTGCAAGAAAGGATACTCGGCTGGGAAATACCATGCCGGGCTGAGTGAAGAAGAGAGAACCGGCAGCCAGGACAAGTTCATATACGACGACATCCGGATTATGGTGGCCACGAACGCCTTTGGCATGGGCATCGACAAGTCCAATGTCCGCTATGTGATCCACTACAACCTCCCCAAGAGCATGGAGGCCTATTACCAGGAAGCCGGCCGCGCCGGGAGGGACGACGGGCCAGGGGAATGCATCTTGCTGTTCGGCCCGCAGGACGTTCAGATTCAAAAGTTTCTTATTGAGCAGACCCAATACGCGCCGGAAAGAAAGCTGAATGAGTACCGGAAATTGCAAGCCATGGTGGATTATTGCCACACCTCGCAATGCCTGAGAAAATATATTTTGCGGTATTTCGGAGAAGAAAGCGTAGCGGAGGAATGCGGGAACTGCGGCACCTGCAACGAAAAAAGCGAACTGGTTGATCAAACAGTTGACGCTCAGATGATCTTTTCCTGCATCCTGCGCATGCGGGAACAGTTCGGCATCTCCCTGGTGGCGGAGGTTTTAAAGGGTTCCTCAAACAAAAAAGTGCTGCGCTACGGGTTCAGCGAGTTGTCCACTTACGGTCTGATGAAGGACCGGACCCTGAAGCAAATCAGCGACTTCACCAATGTGTTGATTGCCGAAGGATACATTCAGCTGACGGAAGGCCAGTACCCCGTGGCCAGATTGACTCCCCGGGCCTTTGCCGTGCTGAAAGGATTGGAGAAAGTAATACTCAAGGTGCGGAAAAAAGAGGCGGCTCCCGCTGCGGACGACTCCCTGTTTGAACAGCTGCGCGGACTGCGCAAGGAGATTGCGCAGAGGGAAGGAGTACCTCCTTACATTGTTTTCGCGGATAGCACCCTACGGGAAATGTCTGTCCACCTTCCGGCGGATCAATACGCCATGCTGTCCATCAAGGGAGTGGGGCAAAGGAAATTTGAGCATTACGGGGGACCTTTTTTGGAGTTGATTCAGAAATACGCGGCCGAAAAAGGAGTTACCCTACAACAAGGGAAGCCCGCCGGAAAGAAGGCCAGGGAAAATGAAACGCCGAGTCATCTGATCACCCTGAGCCTGTACCGGGCAGGCGGCACTATTCAAGAAATTGCCAGGCAGAGGGGCTTGAGCGTGGTGACCGTTCAGGACCACCTGGTCCGGTGCGGTCTGGAAAATCATTACATTGATTGGGATGCCTTTATCCCACAAGAATATGAAGCCCTGATCCTGCAGAAAATTGAAGAAACCGGCGCCCAAAAATTGAAGCCGATAAAAGAAGACTTACCGGCGGAGGTGGATTACTTTGCCATTAAGGCCGTGTTGTGCAAATACAGACTGATGACAGGAGAACAAGCTTGAGCCCATTAAACAACAGTCATGTTTCGACATATTAATATTTTATTTATAAAATACAAATATTTTAGAGGAATTATTTGCAGATTCATCTAATCTTTAATATTTTGATGGGAGGTGTAACTTTATAGAACCGCTATGATTCCAATAGTTAATAAAAGCTATAAGGAGGGTGTGCAGAAACGTATATTCAATCAGGAAACAGGTACAGGATAGCACTATTATTCTGTCTTTGCCTGGCAGCATTCTTGTTCTGCGCCTTACCGGCGCTGGCAGCGTCAGACTCGACTGCCGCCGGTTCGCCCGCGGGAGACGCGGCTTTGCAGACAAGCGGTCCTAGTTTTACTGACCTGCCTGTTGACAGTTCTTTATATCCGGCTATCCGTTATCTGGTCGGCAAGAACATCTTATCGGGTTTTCCTGACGGTTCCTTTCGTTCCGCGGATTCCATCACCCGCGCCGAGGTTGCCCGGATGATGGTGCTGGCCAAAGGATTGACGCCGGCAAATGGCGGAGCGCAGACTTTCAGCGACGTACCCGGCGGACACTGGGCCTACGGTGTGATCGAGGCCGCTGCTCAAGACGGCCTGCTCAAGGGCTACCCGGACGGCACGTTCAACCCGGACGGCAGCATTACCAGGGCAGAAGCCATTTCCTTACTGATGAGGCTTTCCGGGGGCGACCTTACCGGTGAAACCGTGGAAATCGCCGACGTGCCCGCCGGCCACTGGGCCTACCGGCAAGTGGCGACAGCGGTGCAGGCCGGACTGGTGGAGCTGCCCGCCGGCAATTCGTTCAACCCGGAGGTAAACTTCCAGCGTGGTGAAATGGCTAAGAGCCTTTCCGCTTTATTTACCTTGAGTCCGGTTTTACGGTTAAACGAGCTGAACGGCAAACTTACGGTTAAGAGCGGCACAGTGACTGTAAACGGCGTCAAGGTTGGAAGCGCTGTAAAGGTGAGCGCGGGTGATGCAATTGTCACCGGCGCCGACAGCAAGGCGGAGATTACCTTTGACGACGGCAGCGGCTTTTTGCTCATGTCCGGTACCGAATTCGCCATTACGACGGCGCAAGGCTTCAACTACATGAAGAAGGACGGCGCCGCCGGCGTGGCTGTGGACAAGCTCACCATCGACCTGAAAAAAGGCAATATCTTCGGCGCGCTGGCCAGCCGTTATGATAATAACAATAATACTGCTTTCCTCGACGGGAGTAATTCCGTGCTGCTCGCCTCGCTTGATTTACCGCCCGGCATCCTGCTGGCCGAGGGAGAGAGCGAGGCGGCCTGGTGGAATGAGCCTTACGCGCAGAGGACGAGAGTGGAAGTCGACATGCCCTGGGGCGTGGCCGCAATCCGGGGAACCTTCTGGAGCAACTTGGTTACCGCGAGCGGTCAGAGCAGCACCAACGTGCTAATCGGCGACGCCACATTAACGTCAGGCGGGCAAACCGTATCGCTTGCCGGCGGCCAATCCAGCACCGTCACCTCTTCGGGTGGAGCGCCGCCCACGCCACCGGCGCCTATGAGCCAGACCGAAAGGCAGGCTTTTGCCGGGGTGCAGGACTGGGTGAACCAACGCGCCCAGGAAATCCAGAACAATTTGCCGCCGGCTCCGCCATCCGCGCCACCGGGAGCGCAAGGACCGCCTAACGTCGTTAACGCTGTTACCCGCGCGCTGGAGCAAGTCACGAGCGGCTTGCCCCCTGCTAACCAAACACCAGATAATGATGGTGGAAACAATCACAATAATTCCACACTGACTGTGGCACCGGTAACGGCTGACCCCGTGACCGGCACGACGGTGGCGATTGGCGCTCATGTCACTCTCACCACATCCACCAGCGGAGCGGAGATCTATTATACGACTGACGGAACTGATCCGGATGCGGTTTATGGGACGCCTTATACCGAACCAATTGCAGTGACAGAACCGGTTACCATTAAAGCTATCGCCGTAAAGGACGGGTATCGCGACAGCCAGGTTTCCACGTTCGACTACACTATCATTGATTCCACCCCAACCGTGGCGTCAGTGGGGGCTGACCCCGTGACCGGCACGACGGTGGCGATTGGCGCTCATGTCACTCTCACCACATCCACCAGCGGAGCGGAGATCTATTATACGACTGACGGAACTGATCCGGATGCGGTTTATGGGACGCCTTATANCGAACCAATCGCAGTGACAGAACCGGTTACCATTAAAGCTATCGCCGTAAAGGACGGGTATCGCGACAGTCAGGTCTCCACGTTNAGCTATGATGTCCGGGTAGCCACGCCGTATGTCGTTGATCAGGATNGTGGGATANTATCACCGGGTTTCATAGATATGGGCGCAATGTTAAGACTGCGTTGCGCTACGGANGGCGCGTCTGTTTACTACACCTACACCACTGACGGGTCTCCGCCGGCAACACCTAGTACACTGTACACAGACGATGAGATAGATGAGATATATGTGGAAGGGCCTTTGCACGTCAGGGCGATTGCCGTTATGTCCGGATGGGCAAACAGCGAGGAACTTGATTGCGTATATTATGCGCCTCCGAGCACGGCAGAGCTTGGTGAGCCGCATCATCGAAACAGTAACGAATTTTACCTTCCATCAAGAGACGATGTAAAACTGTTTGCTTTTCGGCTGAATTTAGACGGAGAAGATGTCACTGCGGGTGAGGTTGTCATTAACGCAATTGGCGTGGCAGGTACTGTATACGCGTCTGATTTAAGTGATTTAAAGCTTTATATTGACAATTACGAGTCCGGACAAGAACTGTTAACTGACGATGTGACCGCCCAGGCGGACGGAGACGGGATGCTTACCGGCGTACAAATAAGCGGTTTTCAGTTGACAACTTCTCAAAGCGCGTACGATATAATTCTGGTGGGAGACGTAGCAGATCTAGAACTAGGTGATACTGTAACATTCAGCATTACCGCCGCAGGCTTTACCACCGCCGCAGGCTTTACCGGTCTTACCGGAGTTGATTCCGGATTGACCATAATACCGGACGGTGATCCTCCTGTTGTCGAAGGTAGGCAGCACAGCTATGGTTATTAGATAATGGTATAAGAAGAATCCCCTGCGGTCAGGACATTTCAGTCCTGGCCCCAGGGGATTTTTTGCCTTTTTTTAAATCGTTGATACTCTTATAACGTGACGAGAGTAACAAATTCCGACAAATTATGACAAAGAAAACCCCTTGAATATTTCTAATTTATTGTTATTGTTTAAGGGACATTACCAAAGAAATGGGAATAGATTGAAAGACACGATCCGGAATTGTTAAAATGGTGGAACTGGAAGGATATCGGATCGTTTAAATACACATATTGGGCTAATCGCCCGACGAGGAGGAGATGAAGGCCGTGAAAAGAGGAAGCCGTCAGGACTGTTGCCGAATTATCGGCCATAGTCATAGTAAACGGAGAAGAGAGTATTGGCCCGCGTTAATCCTGGTGCTTTTGCTGCTTGCCGCGGCAAGCAGCGGCTGTTCCGGCACTGACAGGCTGGAGGCGGCGAGCATCGACGCAACCTTTACCGGGTATGAAGACCTTCCCGTCCAGGTAAACCCCGCCGTCGAGCCATATGCGGTGAAGCCGGATATGGGCAATATCACCAACAAGGACATGTTTGAACTGTCCCCGGCGGCGAAAAACCTGTTAATTAAAAATGGCTTCGTCGTGGTTCCCAACAAATACGAGAAAGAGTTTTTCTCACTATACGAGAGAAATCGGTATGAACCGGTTCCGTTGTTTATCACCACCGATTCCGTGCTGCACAACTATCATTTGTTTTTTGACCACCTGTTGCGGGTTGTGGAAACGGAAAAACTGGCCCCGGAACTGAAAGAGCTTAACAAATCGATGTTGAACCAGGCGCAAAAGCAGTACAAAGATCTCCAGGGCACCATCTGGGAGAACGCCGCCAGGCGGAATGTCGGCTTTTTCGCCGTGGCCTGCAAGCTTGTGGACCCTGACGAGGCCATCCCTTCCCTGGTGAAAGATGAAGTGGAAAAAGAGCTGGACTTGATTGAAAACCACCAGGGCATCGCTGTTTCGCCGCTGATGAACATCGGCGGGAACGATGAGCTTAGCGGCGCTTTCCAGGAGGATTACTCGCAATACGTGCCGAGGGGTCATTATGACAAGACGGATTCGCTCAAGGCATATTTTAAGTCCATGATGTGGTACGGCAGGCTAAACTTTCGTTTCAAGAGCGAGGATGAAACCAGGTCCGCCTTGTTGATCACGATGGCTTTGGGCAAAGGGGAAAACAGGCGGATGTGGGATGACATATATGCCACCACCAGCTTTTTCGTCGGTAAAAGCGACGACATCTCCTATGCTCAGATCAGGGAAACAATCGATAAGATATACGGGATAAACGCCGACCTGCAGACAGTGCTTTCCAACCCGGACAAATGGAACGCGCTCATGGAAGCCGCCGGGCAGCTGGAGCCGCCGTCTCTGAACTCCATACCGGTTAACGCGGGAACATCCCAGGCTGAACGGAAAGAAGAAATAAAGGGTTTCCGGTTCATGGGGCAGCGGTTTACCATAGACGCCTCTGTTTTTCAGCGGCTGGTTTACCGGGAAGTGGGGGAAAACAGCCAGGGCGAGCAAAGGATGCTGCCCAGGGGAATGGACATTCCCGCCGCCATGGGTTCGGCGGAAGCCTATGCCATTTTGCAATCCATGGGGGAGACGGATTACCGGAACTACCCGGAAAACATGGCCGAAATGAAAACCTATATCAACAGTTTGAGCGACGAGACCTGGACCCAGAACCTCTACTGGAACTGGCTTTACGCGCTGATGCCCTTGATTCAGGAAAAACCGGAAGGGTACCCTTCGTTTATGCGCAGCCAAGCCTGGGCCAGAAAGGAACTCAATACCTATCTGGGCAGTTGGGCGGAGCTAAAGCATGACACTATCCTGTACGCCAAGCAGGTTTACGCTGAGGCCGGCGGCGGCGGGGAACAGGTTGACGACCGCGGGTATGTCGAGCCCAACCCTTATCTGTACGCCCGCCTGGCCTCGCTGGTGAAAATGACCAGGGACTGCCTGTTGGAGCGCGAACTCTTAAACGAGCGGGATAAGGAAAGCCTGGAACGGATGGAGACACTGGTTACTGCCCTGAAGACTATTTCTGAGAAGGAATTGGCAAACACTCCTTTGACCGATGAGGAATATGAATTGATCCGTTCTTATGGAGGACAACTGGAGCATTTCTGGATAGACGCCCTGAGTGACGAGGGAGTTGACCACCGTTCCGCCGCTAACGACCGGCCCGCCGCCCTGGTGGGCGACGTGGCCACCAACCCCAGCAACGGCCAGGTGCTGGAAGAAGCGACGGGCCGCGTTTTCAACATCTACGCGGTTGTTCCCGTGGACGGCAAGCTGAGAATCGCTGTCGGCGGCGTGTATTCATATTACGAATTCCCCTGGCCGCTTAGCGACCGGCTGACCGACGCCAAATGGCACAAAATGCTGGATGACGGCCAGGTTCCCCCGCAGCCGGAATGGACCAAGTCCTTTATTGCTGAGTGAAGACGCGATAATTATTGAGATGTAAACTGTAGATGATTTATTCATAAAGAGGAGGAAAATAAAATGAACTGGCGGAACTGGACGGCCTGTATTGTTGGATCATGCTTTATCCTCGGCGTATTCTTATTGCATCAGGGGGTTGCCGTGGCGGAGGTTGCGCCTGCGGACCTCAAGGAGGCAGAAACATTTGAGAATAGCGCCGCGATAAATCAAAAAGCCGCGGCAGACGGCGCGCAGTATGCGGTAAGCTTGGAGCAGGCCATCCAAATTGCCAGGCAGGCGTTTGCCGTTCCGGGGGAATTGGACCAGTTTTCAAGCGGTTTCAGCCAGTCGGAGCAGAATTCTTTTTGGAATTTGCGCTGGTACCGGAACAGCGAACCGGGCGGCGAAATGAATGTAAAAGTTGACGCCCGGACGGGGGAAATCTGGAGCATGTATAAGTGGCTGCCGCGGGGGCCCGGAGTGGTGTACCGGGGANTGCCCCGATATTCCAGGGAGCAGTCGGAAGCTNTGGCCGCCGCCCTTGCTCAAAAGTTGCAGCCCGGGCGTTTTGGGGAAACCNGCNTGCAGCCGGGCAGCGACTATGTCCCGCCCCTGTCTGTTAATGAGCGCGAGCAGGTGGAATACAACTTTTACTACGCCAGGTATGTTGACGGTGTAATCTATTCTGACAACGGTATTAGTGTGGCGGTGAACGGGGATACCAATGAAGTGATCCGCTTTGATTTGAACTGGGAGGAAGCGCGGGATTTTCCGCCGCCAGCCGGCAAAATTGCCCCGGAGCAGGCTGAACAAGTTTTTTACTCTGAATCAGCTCCCGAATTGTATTACTATCGCCCTTACGCGCCATACGGCGTGGAAGCGCCCGTGCAGCTGGTTTACAAGCTGCCGGAATCCCGGCGGCAGGTTGTTATTGACGCTTTGACCGGCGAACTTCTAAATAATGAAGCAAGCTATAACTACAAGCAAGCCAGCATGCCTGACGGCGCCGGAGGCGCGGGTAATTATCTATTCGACCAAGCGATTAGGCTCAACCCGGCTGAAGAAGACCAGGTTGACAGGCTGAAGAATGTTATTCCGCAGGATGAAGCTCTGAAAATAGCGAAGTCCGCCGTAGCAATACCGCCGGAATATGTTTTAACCAGCAGCAGGTTGGAACAGGACTACTCGTTTAAGGAGAATAAGTCGTGGGAATTTAGCTGGCAGGCCGGCGATGGTTCGGACGATGGCGGAATGGATGTCTCCGTCAATGCCGTCAATGGAGAGTTGGTGGCATTTAGCCGTCGTTATAACAGGTATGAAGATTTAAAGTCACCGGTAGTAAAGTTTAGTGATGAAGAAGCCCTGCATATAGCGNAAGATTATNTTNAAAAAAATCAGCCGGGCAGNTGGGCGCAGGTGNTGTTTGGTTCGTTGAGACCCGTGCAGGGGCTGGTGATCGACCCGCTGGAGGAGCCGCGGCCGCGCGCNTATGCCATTAACTACACACGGGTGACGAATGGNGTGAAATTCCCGCAAAACGGGTTCGACCTGGAGGTGAACAGCGCCACGGGTGAAATAAATTCGTACCGGATGACCTGGTGGGATGTGCAATTTCCCGACCCCCAGGGTGTCATCAGCCANGAAGCGGCGGCGGACANTTACCTGCGGGAAGCNCCGCTGACACTGGGCTACCTGCGGACGTGGGCGCCGGAAAAATCCGTAAAGCCGCGCGAGGAGGGCNANGTTCACCTGGTTTATTACCAGCCGAACCGCAACTTTGCCATGCTGGATGCTTTCACCGGCCGGACTCTTGACGAAGAGGGAAAGACAGTTACTCCAGCCGGGGAAAAAGAAAGCTTCAGCGACCTGGCGGGCCATCCGGCGCGTGAGGCGGTGGAACTGCTGGCCGAAGCGGGCATCGTCACGGGGGCTGACGGCAGGTTCCGGCCTGACGACCCTGTGACCCAGGCTGAATTAATCGCCATGCTGGTGAAAAGCTCCGGACGGTCGCCCGGGGCGGCTGCCGGCGGCAAGGAACCATGGTACCGGAGCTATTACGACACGGCGGAGCTGCTCGGCATTATTCGAGCCGGGGAAAAGCCGGAGCCGGATGCTGCCGTCAATCGTGAAGATTTGGCCCGTTTAGCCGTCCAAACCATGGGTCTTTACAATGTGGCCAGATTAAGCAACATTTATGTGCTTGATTTTCAGGACGCTAACGATATTTCCGAAAACTTGCGGGGACATGCCGCCCTGTCCGTGGCGCTTGGCTTAATCAAGCCGGTGGAGGGGAAATTTGAGCCCAAAGCTGTTGTGACCAGGGCCGAAGCGGCGGAAACGATTGTAAGGTTGTTAATAAACGGCAAGTAGCACAAGAATGGGTGCCATAGCTGCATAAAACCATAACCTTGCTTCATTTGCGTTTCAACGCGCGCTGGTGAAAATAAACGGGAACTGCCTGTAGTTGCGAGTCCTTGCACGAGCGCGATAAGGAGAATTCATTGCTTAATGAAGAGGCGGAAATTATTGATAATTGCCTTGCTGGCGGCGATTGGCTGCCTGTGGTTCATAACGGCGGGGAGTTGTTCACCGGAAGAAGATTTTACGGTGTTTAAGGAAAAAAAGTTAAAGCTTCCAGCCGGACAGGAGCCTGTTTGCCTGGTGGCGGCGGGGGATATTATGCTTTCCCGGGGCGTGGCCGGGGAAAGCAAAAAGCAAGGGAATCTCCGGCACCCCTTTGCGAAAATTGAAAAATATTTGAAAAACAGTGATATTGTTTTCGGCAATCTGGAAAACCCAATCACGCCGGGCAGGGAAATCGGCGCGCCGGAGATGATCCTGCGCGCNGATCCGGGTGTGGAATTCGCTTTGCAAGNCGCCGGCTTCACCATCCTTTCCCTGGNCAACAACCACTTGCCNGATTTCGGCCCGCAGGGTGTGCGGGATACCCTGCGCTANCTTGATGGCGCGGGCATTGGGCATGCCGGGGCCGGGAGAACGGAAAACGAGGCGTATGCCGCGGAGCTTATCGAAGTGAAGGGAATGAAGCTGGCGTTTCTTGCTTTTGCCGATCCCGGCCTCGTGCCTGAGTCTTACCTGGCAGGAGTTGAGCATCCCGGTATCGCCTTTCTTGACCGGGAAAAAGTAAGGGCGGCCGTAAAAGACGCCGGAGAAAAAGCAGATTTTGTGGTGGTGTCCATCCACGCCGGCAGGGAATACGAGCACGAACCGGACCAGACGCAAATTGAATACGCGCGCCTGGCGATAGACGCCGGCGCGGATCTCGTTTTGGGGCATCACCCGCACGTGGTCCAAAAGGTGGAAAAATACAAAGGAAAGTACATCTTTTACAGCCTGGGCAATTTTATTTTTGATCAAAAATGGTCCCGGGCTACGCGCGAGGGCCTGGCGGCCAGAATATTCATTACCCGCGCAGGCTTGGAGAAGATTGAATTTCTGCCGGTTTTCATCAATGATCAGGACCAGCCGCAGTTGTTGGAAGGGGAAGCGGCCAAATCTGTTCTGGCTAATTCGGGATTAAAGCTGGAGGAAGCGGCCGTCCCTGCCTGGGATCAGGAAAACCGTGTTTTCGAGAAAAGCATTAGATATGTTTTTTACGCCCAAAGGCCACTGCCGGAATCCAGGCTGGCCAAAAAGCAGTCCTTCGACCTGAATCAAGACGGCATTAACGAAGATTATTCTTTGCAGGATGGCGCGATGAAGGTTGCCAGCGGCTTGCAAACAATCTGGCAGTCGCCCGGTAAGTGGTGGGTGGATAATTTCTTTTTGGGCGATTCCAACAACGACGGTGTTTCCGAGTTGAACCTGCTGGTCTGGAAGTCGGGGAGCTTTGGGGCGCACAAGCCTTTTTGGGTTACCCAAGATGATCAGAGCGTGAAAAATCATCTTTTTATCTTCAAGCTGGCCGGCAGTTCCTTTAAACCCGTCTGGCAATCGTCCAATCTGGATCGGCCGAATTATGAAACGGTCCTGGAAGATTTGGACGGCGACGGCAGCAACGAGCTGGTTGTCACGGAAGGCAGCTATGTCAATCCCAAGGAAAGAGAAGTAAACGTTTGGCAATGGAACGGTTGGGGTTTCAGCAAGATTTCTTACGGGGAACCTCAAGATTCATAAAAACAATATTAATAACACCTTGATGGCTCTATTTTTTTTAACAAACCCGCCGAATAAATCAAAAGGAGTAAAAATTCTGCGGAGGGGATAGCGTGAAAGATAAAATTTTTCAATGGGTGATTTCTATTTGTTTGCTGGTGCTGCTGGGCATCGCTGCCGCCGGCGGCTGCGGCCGGGTCGCCGGGCAAAAGGGGGAGGAGGGGGGGACAATTGTGCGGCAGCAGGCTATTGAAGATAGTAAATTTGCGGTATATGGCCAGTTTCCGGTTAACGTAAAACCTGAGATGGATACTTTGCCGCTGGCTCCGGAGCTAAGCAAAATGACCAGCAAGGATTTTATCAAGCTGTCCAAGACAGACAAGGAAATACTTGATAAAAATGGGTTTGTCGTGCTCCATGAAAAATCTGCGATGTAGATATTATAAATACAAATTTTATAAAAAAGAGGTCGTTTGGTATGGAGCATTTCCCCAACGCTACTCTTGTCGCACAAATATTTCACATAATTATATTGATTTTGTTTGTAGCTGGTATTCTAGTATTAATATTTAAAGCGTGGTTTTTCAAAAAGAGTACTATTAACAAAATTGATGAGATGGAAAAAGAATTGAAGGAAATAAGAAAAATAATCGAAGATAAAAGAGCTAGGAAAGCAGAGTAACAAGCCTTTTGCGGCAGAAGGAAAGGTAAGTGGCATGGATAAAAGATAAGAGATTAGCCCGATAATGCTAAGAGCTTATAACGGAAATGGCGTCAGCGATATCCCGTACCCGGCGCGTGGGATATTGTAAGAGACAAACTATATGTCAATCCCTTTCTGGAAATCCCTGCGCAGGGATTTTTTAAATTTTTTTGCAAAAGGATGATCTTTTTTTATGGTTTTTACGTCATGTATTACAGAACAAAGTTATAATGGCGTTCATGATTTCCTTTCCTGCCTGTGTCCCAGTATGTTAAT
>Ga0067045_1003522_pt1 | contig 25055 bp, 25 predicted proteins | sample TerdegcTABiofilm_FD_59184 | JGI IMG/M metagenome (GOLD analysis project Ga0067045, IMG submission 59184) | Combined Assembly of (Gp0054472, Gp0054536) Wastewater bioreactor microbial communities from Singapore -Terephthalate degrading... | reverse complement strand
AATAAAAATAAAATTACCGGAACTGCAAAAAATGACCATCGTAAAATTCTTTGTTCCTTCTTAAATAAGAATCTCCGTTTCTTCTTTTTAATTTTTCCGGAAATATAATTAACAACATCCTGTAAAAATCCAAGCGGACAAATTGATGAACAATAAACTCTTCCAAAAATTATTGTTAGAATTAATACAAGAATAAATCCGGTAGTTAGAAAAGAAAACACAACTAAAGATTTTAGCAAAGACGGAACGAATTGGAAGTAAATAATTTTATTTATAACTGATGCGGGTAGAAGTCCGGTAAAATCAATCAACACAAATGTTGTTGGTATAACAAAAATAATTGATAATGCAATTCTGATTTTCCTTAGGAGAGAGCTATTCATTTAACAACCAATAAAATCGATAGTTTGGATGCTGCCATGATAATTGATTTTACCATTACAAAATTATTCTCTTAATCTGAAGCGTATTAAGATCCATTTTACCGGCACCCATTTCATTTGCAAACTTGATATACGGAATAGTCTCCGGTTCAGCACCAAAAAGTTTTGCTGCTGCAGCATCGGCAGCAACCATATCTGTGGAGATTATCTGGGATTTCATTATAGTAACATCGGCTTTTGATACACCGCGCGGACCATTTTTCATCATCACATAATATGCATCAACAATATTCAGATCCGGTTTGCGGTCGTATGTTGCAAAGTCCGCAATACATTGATGCAAATTATTTCTATGCCAGTAACCTCTATCCCAAACAACACCCATTAGATTTTTCATATTAATTGTAACTCGTGTTGAGCTATGGTTTTTAAGTATTGGCATATTAATAAAAACATCACTACTAAGTATTAACTCGTGAACTTTATCTTTGGTAAGTTTCTTTCCGTTCTTAATCACAACTTCCTGGTAATAACTTTCGCTGTTACCGGGGACCATTGTACCTTTAGCATCTTTAACAGCTTTTTCAATTCCGCTATTTGTATAACATCTTCTCCAGTCGTCGCAAGTATGATCAAAAACATAAACTTCTTTTGCACCGGCATCAAGGCAATGTTGAATTACACGGCTTACGAGTTTAGGATTGGTATTAGCACCTAATTCAGGTATAACGTCCCAACCAATATTAGGTTTTATAACAACTTTCTGATTCTTCTTAACAAAAGATTTTATTCCGCCAAATTGTTTGATTGCCTCATCAAACATTGCATCCGGTTCGCCTCCTTTAATTGCAACTAAATCATAATTTTGATTAACAGAACTGCTTCTTGCAAATAACTTTCCATAAACACCGGGTGAAATTAGAGTGGCTCCAGTTATCAAACCGGCGGATTTTAAAAAATTTCTTCTCTTCATAATTACCTTTTTTACATCACGATTTTTGTGCCTAAAACATATCAATATATTATATTGCATTCAAGGAAAATAGAATTGAGGATTTTATAATGAACGAATTAGCATTAAATCTATCGAGAACAAAAATAAGAACTTTACTTTTTGATTTGTTTGCAATTCTCTTTATTGCTTTTGCGCCGGCAATTTCGCATATGATTGCTTTGCCACTATATATGCTTGAGCCAATGAGAATTTTATTAATTGCTTCCATTGTTCACACTTCGCGCAAAAACAGTTATATAATTGCTCTTTTGTTACCGGTATTCTCTATTATAATTTCAGCACATCCATCTTTTTATAAAGCGTTATTAATCTCTTCAGAATTATTGCTTAATGTATTTCTCTTCTCTCTTTTGCTAAATTATTTCAAAAATACTTTTGCTGCAATTTTTACAAGTATTGTTATCAGTAAACTCTTCTACTATACAGCTAAATTTGGTATGATAAGTTTTGGATTGATTAATGGCGAGTTAATATCTACACCAATTTATCTTCAGGTAATAGTTACAATATTACTTTCGGTTTATCTATTTCTCTTCTATAAAAAAGAGAATAATTAGAAGAACGGAAGTTCTAACGAATAAACATTTTATTGAATTGTAGAGCATATACTATCGGGTGTATCCCGATAGTATATATATGTAGGCCAATCAACTTTAGCTATTTTAAATTTCTTTTCGGCTCGTTCAAAAAAATCGGAATCATCGCTGTAAATAAGATTACTAAATCCATCCAATTCAAAAAATAGAGAGCGTTTTCCAAAGAATGTTCCGCCTACAACACATTCCGAGATATGAATTTCTTTAGTAAGATCATTTTTATCTTTTACAAATGGATGACCTATAATTTCAACTCCGCCATGTATCATGTCAACTCCAGGATGGGCAACCATATATTCTACTCTTGGTTTAATATGGTTCTCTTTAAATTCGTCATCACTTCCTAAAAATGTTATATAATCTCCACATGATGCAAGAACGCCGGCATTAGTCGTTAATGGTGATTTACGGTTGGAATGTCTTACGTAACGGATATTTTCGAACTTGCTTATGTAACTGTCAATTATTTCAAAGGAGTTATCGGAACTTCCATCATCAACAATTATTAACTCCCAATCCGTGAAGGTTTGTTTTATTACCGAATCAATTGATCTATTTAAATAAGATTTGCGATTAAACGTCGGCATCACAATTGAAACTAAAGGACGTTTGCCTTTGTACACATTAATCATAATTAAAATTTTCCGATTCTGATTTACCCAAATATAGTTTTTTATTCTTTATTTTTTGATTAATTTGGCTCGCAATTTTTATCTGGATGAGTCTATTTAATGGGTCTCCGCGAACAAAAAAGATATTTTGAAATACTAAAAAAATATGAACGCAAGTTTAATCCAAAGGAGCTTGAGGATTACAAAATGCTTGTAAAAAGGGATAAAGACGATGAAGATCTGGATAAACTTTCCATGCAAAGATTAATTGCACTTTACGAAAAATACCATGTTAATCGAGAGAAAAAGAATCTTGATTATTTATTCAACAAACCTTCCGAAGAACAAACAGAAAACAATTCTAATCAATAATTTGGTGATTTAATGAGCAACAAAGTTTTAAATCGAATTATAGCATTTGCAGTTTTCGCATTAAGTTTCATAGTTTATTTAATGACAGTCCAGCCCACCGTTTCTTTCTGGGATTGCGGTGAATTCATAGCAACATCATACTTGCTTCAAGTACCACATCCTCCGGGAACACCTTTATTCTTAATACTGGGCAAAGTCTTTTCCATGATTCCATTTGTAGAGAATATCGGATTGCGCGTAAATATGATTTCTGTTATCTCGAGCGCATTTACAGTAATGTTCTTATACCTTGTTGCCGTTAAATTGATCCAACAGTACAAGAAAGTTACAGAAAACAGATTTGATGCACTTACAATTTACTTACCCGCAGCTATCGGTGCGCTTTCACTTGCTTTCAGCGATACATTCTGGTTCAATGCCGTTGAAGCCGAAGTTTATGCGCTATCAACATTCTTTATTGCCTTTGTAATCTGGTTGATGGTTGAATGGAATGAGAAAGCCGATCAGCCCGATAACGAAAAGTATCTTATACTTATTGCTTACTTAATAGGTTTATCTACCGGCGTTCACTTAATGGCGGTTCTATCTATTGTACCGGTAGTGATGGTTGTTATCTTCAGAAAATACCTTACCGATGAAGATGTATTAAAGAAAACCGGTTACATATTTTTAGTTCATGCTGCAATTGTTCTTGTAATAGGTGCAATAATGTGGGCTTCGCAATCAGAAATGCAAGCGCCCTCTCCGGAACAATACCGTGCGGTGGATTCAAGATTTTTATTGGTGATGGTAGTAGTTAGTTTGATCTTCATGGGCGTTATGTACAAAAAAATATTCCAGAAAAATTCTTTTTACATTCCATTGATAATTGGTGGAATAACATTAATTGCTGTTTACCCGGGTCTTGTAAAATATATCCCTAAGATCATTACACTAATTGGAAAAAATAATTATGTAATGGATTTAGTTGTTGTCGGAGTAATTTTTGCTTTAACAATAGCTGGAATAATCTGGAGCAGCAAACAAGGTAAAAACACATTGAACCTAATTCTGAAATGTTTTCTGTTTGCATTGATAGGTACAACTTCTTATGCAATGATAATTATCCGCGCAAACCAGGAACCACCGATTAACATGAACAGCCCTAAGACTTTTACTGAACTTGAGTCGTACTTAAACAGAGAGCAATACGGCGATTTCCCGATGTTCAAGAGAAGATTTTCTAACGAACCGCACCAGCAGAAAATTTATACGGATTATTCGAACGATCTCGATTTCTTATGGACTTACCAGATGAACCACATGTTCAACCGGTACCTGTTATGGAATTACGTTGGACGAGAATCCACATATCAGGATAGCGGTGTTGATTGGAAAGATTTATTTGGCATTCCATTCTTTATCGGTTTGTTCGGACTCTATTATCATTTCAAACGCGATTGGAAAATGGGTTCTGTCTTTCTTGTAATGTTTATTTTCTTGGGATACCTTACTGCATTTTATCAGAATCAGCAAGAACCTCAGCCGCGAGAACGTGACTATTTTTATGTGGGTGCATTCTTTGTCTTCTCAATCTGGATTGCTCTTGGTATGAATGGGTTAATTGAACTTATCAAAGAAAAATTCGACAAGATAAAAGCAATCAATCCTATTATTGCCGGATTTATTGTATTCGGATTTATCGTAGTGCCGGTAAACATGCTAAATGCAAATTATTTTGAACACAATAGAGCAAGGAATTATGTGCCATGGGATTATGCGTATAATTTACTTCAGAGTGTGGCACCGAATGCTATTTTATTTACTAATGGCGATAACGATACATTCCCTCTCTGGTATTTACAGGATGTTGAAGGAGTTAGAAGAGATGTTAGAATTGCAAATCTAAGTTTGCTTAATACCAACTGGTATATCAAGCAATTAAAAAATACTACGCCACATGGCGCACCTAAAATTGATATCAGTTTTACTGATGAAGAAATTGATCAACTTAGTCCAATGAAATGGGAGCCGCGCGAATTACAAATAGAAGTTCCACCCGATGTGATAAAAGAATTTGGAGTTACCGATACTTCAATAATCAGAACTGGCCGCTTGAAATGGACAATGAAAAACAGTGTTACATTCGGTCAAACACCTGCAATAAGAACACAGGATCTTGTCTGTTTAGATATAATTATGCAGAGCAAATGGAAACGCCCGGTTTATTATGCTGTTACTTGCTCTGATGATAGCCGTTTAAGTCTGGATGATTATTTACAGATGGAAGGAATGGCAATGCGAGTTGTTCCAAAGAAAAATCCATCACCTTCACTCGAGTATGTAAACGAGGAGATTTTAAGCAAAAATTTAATGGATGAAAATGTTAACATAAGCAAGAATTTTCAATCGGGATTTTTATTCAGAGGGTTAAATGATAAAACTATTTTCTTTGATGAAAATCATGAACGGCTAACGCAGAATTACCGTAATGCATTTATAAGACTTGCGCTTCATTTCCTTTATCAGAAAAAAGACAAAGCTAAAGTTGTAGAGACGCTGGACGTAATGGAAAAAAGAATTCCGCGCAATGTTATTGCAATGGATTATAGAATTAAGCATGACGTAGCCAAAATTTACTATAACGCTGATGCAAAGAAACAGTATGAGGAATTGGCTTACGAGGTAATTGAATCGGCTAGACGTGCAATAGAAAAAAATCCAAGAGATTTTTCAAGCTGGTATAATCCTTATGATATTCTTCTTACACATTACGATTATCTTAAAAAATACAACGAAGCAGTAAGCTTATTGATGGGCTTACAAGCTTTATTACCAAATGATACTCAGATTCAGGAATTAATTAAGCAGTACAAAAAAGAAGCCGGTATGGATACTACTGAAATTGCCGGTAAAGAAATAAAGATCAAATAAACATTATAGAGGTTGACCCGGAATTAAAGTTCGATAGTATTTTATTGAATTATCTGACTTTTTCGTCGTATTAGATTTTTAATTTCGGGTCAAACTCTTTCTCAAAAACCTATTATGAAAATCCTTGTAATTGCATTATCCGGAATTGGTGATGCTCTAATGTTCACACCAGCGTTAAAAAAACTAAACGAGGATTTCCCTTCTGCAAAAATTGATATCCTGGCAATGTACCGTGGAGTAAAAGATATTTTCGAAAAACTTCCCGGTGTTAATAATGTAATTTATTACGATTTTCTGGGTTCTTCAAAATTAAGCGCACTTCTATTTGTTTTAAAGTTACGTGGCAAGTATGACATTTCCATTAATGTTTACCCATCCAACAGAAAAGAATATAATTTAATCAGTTACATAATAGGAGCCAAACAAAGAGCGGCTGTTGATTACTTAAGGCAAGGTAAATCTAATTTTTCTTTTTTGAACAATATACTAATTCCTGAAAATGACTTACTGCACAATGTAGAAGAAAATATTTTGCTTTGTGAAAAGCTAAGTGGTAAAAAGTCTGATTCAACTTATCCTCTGCAAATTAACCTATCGAAAAAAGAATTAGACTTCACAGACAATTTTCTAAAAGAAAAAAATATCAGCAAGAAAGATTTAATAATAGGATTTCATCCTGGATGTTCTCCATTAAAGAATCATGAAAAAAGAAGATGGGAAACAGAAAAATTTGCTAACCTTGCAGAAAAGTTGATTCAAAACTACTCTGCAAAAATTTTAGTGTTCGGTGGTCCGGAAGAACAATCATTAAAAGAGAACATAATAAGATTGACTAATTCCAATAATATTCATTCAGTAACTGCAAATTCCATTTTACAAACCGCTTCAATAATGAAAAATTGCGGAGTCTTCGTTACAAACGATTCCAGCTTAATGCATGTAGCTGCTGCGCTGAAACTAAAAACAGTTGTAATACTTGGTCCAACAAACAAAAATTATATTTATCCTTGGCAAACAGATTATAAAGTTGCATCTCTTAACCTTGAGTGCTCACCCTGTTTCTTTTATTCACCGCGCCACCTTGCGTGCGAACGAACTGATGTTCAATTTAAATGTATTAAAGAATTAGGTGTTGATACGGTTTACGAAAAAGTAAAGGAGTTTTTGGAAGGTAAGTCAGATTAATGAATCAATAATATATTTTGCGAGTTTATCAATTTCATCAAAACATTTTAGCAATCCGCTTTTACGACCTTCTTTTCTGATCTGAGTTTCCATTATAGCAACAATCTCTTTCCACATTATGCTGTGGCAAGCAAAAGGTTTATCCTCAATCATTTTCTTATTCATATATTCCCATACAAGAGCAAGTTCTACCAACGTTCCAGTTCCGCCTTGAAGAACAACATAAGCATCACCTATTTCCAATAATTTCTCAAGCCTTTCAAAAAGTGTACGGCATTTAATTTCTTCAGTTAAAAATTTACTTGGTGCAGCATTATAAATATCTAATGTTACGCCAATAGCTCTAACACCATTCTCAAATGCACCTTTCGAGACTGCATCCATAATACCCTGAAATCCGCCGCTGCATACATTTAGTTTTGCTTCGGCAAATTTTTTACCTAGGTGATAAGCAATTTCATATTCCTTATCACCCGGCTTGGGAATAGAACTTCCGAAAACTGTAACGATCTTATTATTCATTTTAATTTATTACGGGTTTACCGGCATCGACCCATGCGGAATAAATTACAGAAGCCGTTCTGGTTGCACCTAAACTTACCCGGTTAAACGTCACATGTTTTGTTTTAAACCAGAATAACATGTAAAAATTATCATCGTATTGTTTTTCAGCTTTTTCATAAGCAAATTTATCGGCAGCAAGAATCATGTCGTTATAACTATTTGATTCTGTAACGTAATCAAAAATATATGCGGAGAGATCGCTAACATATTGTGGTGGAATAGTGTAATAATTGCTTTCTATTTCGTTCTCATATTTTTTGAACATATCGCTTTCATATCTGAAGTGAACACCCTTTTGATTGGTCATCTCGCCATTATAATTTAGAGTTGTATGCTGTGGTTGATGTCCATCCTCAACGTAGTGAGCAATATCCGAAGCATATAAAATAATTTTCTGTTTGTCATTCTGTTTAAATGCATCCACAAGATTAGAGTAAGTGCTTATTGTAGCCCATGGCAGAACTCCCATTTCTGTAACAGTACTATCGCCATAAATTTTTACAAGTTCTTCTTTCGATGTAATCATTTTTCCATTTATAAATTCTTCATAGTAATCGATATCAATAAAATGTTTAGGATACTCATCTTTAACATCTTTCTTTCTTTTATCAGGATCTGTAGAGTGATCAACAATAGCATTTTTAATTTCATCAGGTAAGTTCATTTCGGATGGAAGAAGTTTCATTGCATTTTTAGTAATTAATTTATGACCTTTGTCTCCCCAACCGAACATTACAATTGGAATTAATATCAGTACAATTATTGTCTTCAAGAATTTCATTAATTATTCTCCAATAAATTGTGTAATAATTTTTCTTGTCCTCTGTCTATTATCAAAATCAATCAATACTATTTGCTGCCACGTTCCAAGCATCATTTTGGAATCGGTAAACGGTATAGTTATAGAAGAACCTTGTAAGGATGCACGCACATGTGCGTAACCGTTTGCATCATGCCAGGTTTCATCATGATTGTATTTTGTGTTAGATGGAATTAAGCGCTCGAAAAAGTCAGGATAATCTTTCAACAATCCGGGTTCGTATTCAATTGTAGTTATTCCTGCTGTTGCCCCCGGCGCAAATACAAGAACATTTCCATTTCTCAATCCGGACTCTTTTAATCTCGATTGAACTTCATCGGTGATGTCGATAATATCGGTATGACCTTTTGAATTAACACTAAACGTAATTGTTTTTATTTGCACATATACCTCGGATTGTAAATTCTAATCAACTTACATTGCCCTTTCGGAAAATCAGTTTAATAAAATGATTCGCAATTTTGATTCAAAAATTAATTGAATCTGGGGGAAATTGAAACAAAAAATTTACTTTGAGGAATGATTAAGCCACTGATCAATAGTAAGTTTTAGAAAATGAATGTTAATCGGCTTAGCAATATAATCATCCATTCCAGAGGCAAGACACTTCTCTCTATCTTTCATACTAGAATGAGCTGTAACAGCAATTACCGGTATTTTCCCGTTTACACCCGGAAGTTCACGTATTTTTCTTGTTGCTGTAATACCGTCCATATCCGTCATTTCAACATCCATAAGAACTACATCAAAAATACCTGTCTTCACTGATTCTATTGCATCATATCCATTTGATACTGCATCAACATCATAACCTACTTCTCGCAATATTTTCATTTCCAGGTTCTGGCTAATCGGATTATCTTCTACTAAAAGAATTTTCTTTTTCTTTCCGTTCTCAAATTTCTGTTCGCCGGTTACTGGTTTTTTATCTTCAACCGCATCACCGTTTATTTCAGGTAATTCCGGCACATCCATCTTAACAGGTTCTAACGATGCTTCAAGATGTGTCTTAAGCTTAACAGTAAAAGTAAATTTGCTGCCAATACCAACCTTGCTTTCTACTTTAATATCACCGCCCATCAACTTTATAAATTCTTTTGATATAACAAGACCAAGTCCCGTTCCTTCCTTTTTACCTTTCTTGCTTTTTACCTGAACATAAGGTTCGAACAACATCGGAATTTTTTCACTTGGAATGCCATGACCTGTATCTTCAATAGTGGTAGATAACTCAATTGCATTCGAGGACTTTGAAGTAATACGGGAAGTAATTGAAATTTTTCCTTCGTCAGTATATTTAACCGCGTTGCTTAAGAGGTTAAGAACTATCTGGCGGAATCGTGTTGGATCTCCGAATACAGTTTGAGGTACTTCATCTTTAACAATTTCTTCAATAACAATCCCTTTTTGTTTAGCTGCTTGTGTTATTATTGAAACAGCTTTATGAATTTCTTCACGAATTCCGAATTCAACTTCATCAAGATCCATTTTACCCGCTTCAATTTTAGATATATCCAGAATATTATTAATTATATCAAGAAGCGATTGAGCGGCTAAACGTGCATCTCGTGCAAAATTTTTAAGCTCCTCTTTGCTTTCGAATAAATCATTTTCAATAAGGGTTAAAAATCCCATTACAGAATTCATGGGTGTTCTAACTTCATGACTCATGTTAGCAAGGAACTTGGATTTGAAATTACTTTCTTGCTGAGCTTTTTTAGCACTTATATCAGCTTTCATTTTTTCTTCTCTAAGTGCTTCAAGTGCTTTCTGCTTTTCGTTTTCAGCCTGAACCTGTTGAGTAATATCCTGAATGCTTCCTTCGAAATAAGTCGATCCATCATCATTTAAGTTAACCCTGACATTCATTCTAACAGTAATTTCATTTCCATCTTTTTTCTTAAACTGAACACGATAATTTTTTACTTTCCCCTGTTTATCCAGTAGTTTATTAAGTAATTCCCAATCGCTATCACGTATAAAGAAATCTTTTATGAAATTGAGTTTTAATATTTCCTCATCGGCGGAGTAGCCCAATAATTTTGTGAATGCCGGGTTTACAATAATTAAATTTCCCTTAGGCATTACCTGGAAAATACCTTCAGCAGAATTATCAAATATATTCCTGTATTTCCTTTCAGAAAGTGATACTTCGTAACCTTTTGTAAATGCTTCGAGGCGTAACCTTGAATTAATATAGCTTGCAACAATTGCCATTATACTAATAATAAGAACAAGTATTACGGACTCGATCATATTTGGAAGTATGTAAACTACACGGCTATTTAGAATAATTGACGTTGCAAAAACTACGTTGTAATAAATTGCAACAATAATCTGATTGGTTACTTCCCAGCTTAAGAATAGTGCGGCAATAAAAATTATAAGACTTATCAGGTGCGAATTGAATATTAGTGTCTTTGGTATTAGATAGATCATTACACCAAAAGAAACGATAATAGAAAGTAATAGAATATGTATCAGTAATACAGAATATTTCTTGCCAAACTTTGTATTCGATATCAATAAAATAAAAAATGCTATTAGTATAGAAGTTAGTCGGGATGTATATATCTGCACACTATGTTGTGCGAAGTACCTTACTTCTAATACTAAAGCAATTATTCCGGATGCAGATGTAAAATATGCTAATGACCTTAAAGGAGAGATTAGCTGTTTTTTATTCTCTTCTTTAATGTAATCCTGGAGTTTGTGCTCGTAGGTCTTAGATAAAAATTTATTATTCGGACTATTGTTTATCACGGTATATTGTTTTCAATTGTTAGAACTAATATTCTTACAAAATTTTGAAATACTCCAATTAGTGACTAATTTAATGTTGTTTTCAATATTATTTTCGAAAATAAACAACTTTTGTTAAACGACAATAGATTAAATACTCATTTTTTGTTAAATAATCAAAGAAATTTCTATGCTTGATGTTCTGTATCAAATTGATCTTTCGATTTTTTACTTGATAAATCATAATCTGTCCGCTCCTTTTCTAGACAAATTCTTTGTTTTTATTACCGAGGTTAAACACTGGTATATTGCTTATATAATTCTATTTTTTATTATCATCTTTAAAGGTGGTAGAATAGGTAAAATTTCTGCAATCGGGATGATTTTTCTCGTAATTGCATCAGACCAACTGAGCAGCAGCTTGTTAAAAAATATCTTTGAAAGAATTAGACCATGTAACGCATTGCCCGATGTAAATATACTTGTAGGTTGCACCGGTTCGTTTTCATTTCCATCTTCTCATGCGGTTAATAATTTTGCTGCAGCTTTTTACTTTGGCAAAATATTTCCAAAGTTAAAATGGATTTTAATTTCAGTAGCAGCGTTAATGGCATTATCAAGACCTTATGTTGGTGTTCATTATCCTTCCGATGTTTTAGGTGGTGCAATTATTGGCGCATTGTTAGGTTACATATTTGCATTGATAGTTATTTCCATCAATAATTACTTCGATAAAAAAAATAAAACGATAACAGATAAATTTGAACGTATAAAGAGTATTTAGGGAATTGATTATGAAAACAAAACTTCAAATTGCTAAAAACTGGTTGCCAAGATATACCGGAACCAAAATTGATGAGTTCGGCGATTTTATGTTACTTACTAATTTTTATAATTATGTAACAAAATTTGCAGATCGATTTAAGTGCGACATTAATGGAATTGGTCGCCCAATGCAGACGGCTACAAATAGCAAAGGATTATCCATTATAAACTTTGGTATCGGTTCTGCAAATGCTGCAACTATTATGGATCTTCTAAGCGCACGGGCTCCAAAAGGAGTTTTATTTTTAGGGAAGTGCGGAGGATTAAAACATTCAACAGAAATCGGTCACTTCATACTTCCCACTGCAGCAATACGCGGTGACGGAACCAGTAACGATTATTTTCCGCCCGAAGTACCGGCACTTCCATCATTCAAGTTACACAAATTTGTTTCGGATAAAATTCTTAGAAGAAAATTAGAATATAGAACCGGAGTTATTTACACTACCAACCGTAGACTATGGGAATGGGATAATGAATTTAAGAAGTATCTTAGAAAACTTGGTGCAATTGGAATCGATATGGAAACTGCTACGTTATTTGTGGTTGGTTATGCAAATCAAATTGCACGCGGCGCACTCCTTTTAGTCTCCGATTTACCAATGATTCCCGAAGGTGTAAAGACCGAAGAATCCGATCGGATTGTTACACAAAAATTTCTGGATCTGCATCTTGAAATCGGTATTGAAGCAATGACCGATGTGGGCAGTAAGGGTGAGCAGATAAAACATTTTACGTACTAGGAATTTAGCAGTTGTAATTAATTCGGTCTCTTTTTCTTCAGCTTCGATTTGTGTTTATCCAGATTGAATTTAACTCTGAACCGAACAATTTTTTTAATTAATGAGATCGGTAACAGTTTATCAAGTGGAAGTTGAATTGTTCCTTTGGATGTTTGATAACCGGCTAATTCTTTTCTAAATACCTCAATAACAAGAGCACTACCTGGATAAAAACCGATATGATTTTTATGTGCAGCAAAATAAACCAATATTCCATAATACTTATAAGCCGGCATGTTATAACCGATTACTTCTTCTGCATCTGGGGCTGTATCAATAATAACTTTTCGAAGAGTCTTCAATAATTTTTTAATGTCCGGAGAGAATATAGAAATGTATTCATCGACAGAACTAACTTTTATGTTGGGCAACAAAAAAACCTCTCTTCCATCAAAAAAAATAAACTTGCTATAATACTACCAGACTAATTTATATTTCTCTTTAATCGATTGAATTTCGTTATAAGATAAATTTCCTTTTAAGAGAAAATATTTTGCTCCAAGTTCGTCCCTCTCAAATATTTTTACACCTTTCAAATAAAGCTTTTCAAGAACTTGAGTAAGTTTTTCTTTCTCCTCTCTATTAAGCATCAACCTATAAGAATTTAAGAAACCTTCTTTTGCTTCAATTACTATTCTTAAGACCCAACCTTTTACTATCCATTTGGTAGATTTGTTAAATCGGCGTGGATCACTAAGAAATATTTTAATGCTAATTATATCTTGGTTTTTTATAACTACTTTAGATTCTGTAGATATTATAATATTCTCTTCTTCAAATTCCATTTTCCCAATTGGTTGATAAAAGAAATTTGGAGAAATGAAAAAAGGAATAAACTGAAACAAAGGAACAATTAAGTAAACAATATCAATTAAAGAAAATATAGCAAGTAAACAAAAGCCAAGTGTGATTAAAACAAAAATTCTTAAAAAATAGTATTTGCGGTTTTTAACAACAGGAAATTTCATTCTATCTCCACCCCATATTTTATTTGTCTAATTTTATTATAAGGTAAAATGTGTAATTAGATTATAAGTTTAACGGAACTGATCTAATATTGAATTCAATCAAATTTTTTTTATCCATGGCGTAGCTAATCAAATTAACCGTTGTAACTGTATAATCATCCTTTAATTCAAAACTGAAATGATTACCGCCCTGGAATAAGACACTAATTTTATATTGACTGTATTTCTCTTTCCAATTTAGGTATGTCTGTAATGCATAATTATAAGTGTTGGAGTGATCATAAATGGAATCGCTGATGTCAAATTGCGTGAATGAATTATCGGAATTAAAGGATCCACCAAGAGTATCAACCTTAAATTTTTGCGAAAGATCTTTTATAAGCAATGATTGGAATTGGATTGCTGCTTCTAATTGGGTCTCAGTTCTTTCGGGATTAATTTTTGTATCATTATTACATGAGATCAGAAATGCAGCAATAATTAAAAAACAAACTAAGTTCAGTTTCATATTATCCCCTCTTTTAGACTCAAATAAAATTAATCCAAACGAAGTAGAATATCAATAAAACTTTTTAAAACCAGTATTCTTCAGTTTTTGTTTAAAAATATTTTGTTTCGAATAGAATTGTAAAAAATTATTTACCTGTTCTATTTAACAAGTTTAATTTTGGAAGGTGATGTTCCCTTTTTTACAAGAGCAACACCAAGTAGAATTACTGCTGCACCAATAAAAATTTCTGTGGTTATTTTTTCATTCAGAACAAACCAGCCAAGGAAAAGCGCAATTACAGGATTTACATACGCATAAGTAGATACGAGCGAAACAGGTAAATGTGCTACCGCATAAATGTAGGATGCATATCCAATCAACGAACCGAATATTATCAGGTAAACAAATGCAATAAAGCTATCATTGGTAAAGTGGAATGAAGAACCTTCTCCCAGCGTAAAACCGAATATTGTTAAAAAGATCCCGGCAATTATCATTTGAACAGATGCACCCATCAATGGATGAACACTTACTTTTTTATACTTCGAATAAATCGTTCCGGCCGACCAGCCAATTACGGCAATCATCAAACCGATTACTCCGGCTAAAAACTTTGGCTCTAACAAACTTCCTAAATCGTGACCGAATATTAAAATTATGCCGACAAGTCCGAGTAATAATCCCAATAATACAACTAAGTTCAAACGAACTCCTTTTGGCATAAATGCTTCGATTCCGACAATCCAGAAAGGTACAGTTGTAATTAAGAGCGATGTCAATCCGCTTGGAACTGATTGCTCTGCAAACACTACAAATCCATTACCAATACCAAGAAGTGCTAATCCTACAATTCCCATCGGTATTAAATCTTCTTTTTTCGGAAGAGCCATTCCGCGTAATCTAAGTATTAAAAATAAAATTGGTCCGGCAATCAACCATCTGAAACCGGCAAAGAGTACTGGTGGAATATCTTTAACACCAATTCTTATTGCAAGGTAAGTTGTTCCCCATATAATGCATATCGAAATCCATGCAAGGTAAGCTTTATAATTTTCATTCTTTGTCATTTATAATTCCATTCTAAAAAACGAGGCGAAAAGTAAGCATTTTTTCTCACTTTTTTGTTACGTATAATAAATCACAATTAATACGGTTATCGGTATCAAAAATTTATTAACTTTGAACCGAAGGAATTAATAATTGTAGAAAGGAATTGTGATTAAAAAAATTGATGACATATTGAAACAATTCAACTGGCTCGATAACAATATAAAATTTCTTCTTATTCTCATTCTTGCTCTGATTTCTTATTACATCGCAAAAAAAATTGTATTAAGAGTCATAAAGAGACTTGTTAAATCTACAAACACAAAATTAGACGATATACTTTTTAGCGACCGTGTACTAAGCCGTGTATCTTTTTTCGTTCCTCTCTTTATTGTAAATAGTTTTAGTTATCTGCTGCCCGAATACAAAATTCCGCTTAAGTTAATAATCAGTTCATTCGGAATATTAATCTTTATTTCTGTTCTTACTGCGTTACTAAATTCGATCAGCGAATATTTCGAAGCAACGGAAAAATATAAAGAGCGGCCAATCAAAGGATATTTCCAGGTAGTTATTATTATTCTTTACATCTTCGGTTCTATATTGATAATAGGGAATCTGATCGGTGAATCGCCGTGGACAATATTAACCGGATTAGGCGCGCTTACCGCTGTTCTGTTGCTCGTTTTCCGTGATACTATTCTTTCCTTCGTTGCGAGTATTCAAATTTCATCATACGATTTAGTAAAAGTTGGCGACTGGATTGAAGTACCTAAATATGCTGCCGACGGTGACGTAATAGATATTTCCCTTAATGTTATTAAGGTTCAAAATTGGGATAAAACTATTACTGTTATTCCTACCTATAAATTAATTGAAGATTCATTCAAAAACTGGCGAGGAATGACTCTTTCCGGTGGAAGAAGAATTAAACGTGCTGTATTTGTAGATCAATCGAGTGTTAAATTCTGTACAAAAGAAATGTTAGATAAATTCTCAAAGTTTCAGCTGATTAAAAATTACTTGAATAACAAGTTAGTTGATATAAACGAGTACAATAAAAAAAATAACATTGATGAATCGGTTCTTGTAAACGGAAGACATCTTACAAATCTTGGTACATTCAGAGCTTATCTTAACGAATACTTAAAACAAAATAATAACATAAGGAAAGACTTATCTTTTATGGTTCGTCAATTACCTCCAGGTCCTGAAGGTTTACCAATAGAAATTTATGTTTTTGCCGGAACTACTAATTGGACGGATTACGAAAATATCCAAGCTGATATTTTCGACCATATTCTTGCTATTATTCCAGAGTTTGAATTGCGAATTTTTCAAAATCCGACTGGTAGCGATTTTAAAAATCTTTTGTAAGAAGATAGACTTAAATAAATTTTCGTATTTATTTCTGAATTTCGTCCAACTTATAATTCTTAGGATAGAATATGAAAACAACCGTTGCAAATGCTATTGCACAAGCACTAATTGATCTTGGTGTTGATGTTGTAACACATGTTCCGGGTTATGGAGGATCAGAAACTTTCCAGGCATTTAACGAACTGAGCTTGAAGAATAATAAATATTCATTTCATGAAGAAGCAGCTTATACAATTTCTCACAGTGCAAGTATTTGCGGTAAAAGATCCGCTTCATTAATGAAAGCTCACGGTTTAATGAAAGCGGCTAATAGTGTTATAGATTCTATCTATACAGAAATTACAGCCGGATTTGTAACAATAATTTTTGAAGATAAAAGTGGCAAACACTCAGACTCTATCCTTGAGATCGTACCGATTCTGCAAGGGTTCCCGTTTCATTTCGTTCAATCATCAGTTCATACAATTTATGATGATGTAATAAATGCATTTCAACAATCGGAAAAATTAAAACTACCCGTTGTTTTACTTGTTGATGCATTGGAAGTTAAGAACGAAACTTCCTTTGAACAGAAAAATAATCTAAAGAAAAAATTTAATTACAAAAGAGATGTTTATCAGCATGTAGTTCATCCTATGCTCTCGGATTACCAGTATAAAATTTTCCTTGCAAAAAAATTTGGCGGTGATTCAACTTCAATTCAAAAAACAGACTTGCCAATTGTTCCAGTTGATTTCCCTGAAAGAGCTAAAAGCACTGCAATTAAATATGCTCCTTTATTTGATGTATTCAAAAATTTACGTGGTGAAATAGTAACCGGTGATACAAGCGGACTAAGTTCATTCGCTTTTCCTCCTTACGATTCTGTTGATATTGTCACTTACATGGGCGGAGCAATTCCCCTTGCAATTGGTGCTTATTTATCCGGATTTAAAAATGTTTGGGCACTTAGCGGTGACTTTGGATTTATATCTGCCGGTATGACAGGATTGATTGAGCTTTTACAACGTGAATTACCAATTAAGGTTTTACTGTTTTATAATAAACAAGCTGCTGCAACAGGAGGACAAATAATTAATAAAAAGATTTTGAGGCACATGCTTGCCGGTTTCGAAAAATCGATGATGCACATTGCAAATCCACTCGACCCTTTCGAAGTTGAAAATGTTCTTCGCGAAGCGAACAATTCAAATGAATTTAAACTTATTATTGCCGATTACCCGGAATGAGCCAAATAAAGGTCAAAAATATTTTTCATGATATAATCCCAAAATCCAACGAAGAATTTCTCGAAGTTCTTTTCCAGAATAATTTTCTAAAATTAGAAAGGATTGTTTCAGAAGGACACTCATCACCAAAAAATTTCTGGTATGATCAGGATAAAAATGAGTTTGTGTTGCTTCTTACTGGTAATGCAATTATTTCATTTGAAGATGGAAATAGTATAGAATTATTTCCCGGTGATTACTTTATAATTCCTGCTCATAAAAAGCACAGATTAGATTACACCGATCCGAATAAAAAAAGTGTTTGGTTAACTTTATTTTTTAATTGATAAATATGACCAATAACAAAAAAATTATTGGCGGGGTTTGTAAAAGAATTGGTGATTACTTCGGAATAAATACTACATTTACAAGAGCCTTCTGGATTTTGCTCACAATGTTAACATTTATTATTCCAGGTTTACTTGTTTACATAGTATTGTGGTTTACAGAACAACCGAAATCCGGAGAAACTAAATAGTTTTTATCAGTCAACAAATTTTAATTATGAAGCTAGTTTTCAACAAAATAATTTTTATAATAATTTTATCTTACTCAAGTTCACTTGCACAAATAAACTCTGTGAGTATTGGTACAACTCTTGGCTTGGGTGAAATTCAAGGGAACTCACCTTCAGTAACTAGTCTTAGCACATCTTTTTACTTAGACCTTGAGCCATGGTTTTCAAATGACATTACTTTTAGAACAGGTTTTCTTTATGCACAAAAATTGGAGTACTTCCTTCCTGAGAGTAGAAAGTTGAGATATTATCCATTCGTAAAATCATATTTCCTTAAAGGTATTCTTAGAGTTGATCTCAACCAATTATTTTATCTTGAACAAGGTGCCGGATTAATTTATTTGAACGATAGAACTTTTGGAGATATTAATGAATGGGAACCCGGTGCTTCTTTTAATGTATTATGCGGAATCGATTTTTCGGAATTAAATAGAAACGGTATTCTGCTTGGACTTGGATTGGATTACGGAATCACATTCACAAAAACCAGTGCAAGCTATTATTTAATTTATCTTCAAGTACAGAAAAAATTATAACCCCACATTATAACTTTGCTAATTCCTTCATTAATGCTTCATATTGATTGAAGTAGAGTGACTGCTCACCATCGCTTAATGCTTTCTCCGGATTAGGATGTATCTCTATCATAATACCATGAGCACCAACTATTTTTGCTGCTTTTGCAAGCGGAACTACTTTATCGCGTTGCCCGATTGCATGTGAAGGATCTACTATAATCGGTAAATGTGTAAGTTCTTTTAACACAGGAATTGCACTTATATCCAAAGTGTTTCTTGTTGCTGTTTCAAATGTACGGATTCCTCTTTCACATAAAATTACCTGACGGTTACCTTGCGATAAGATGTATTCGGCTGCATTAAGAAGTTCATCAATTGAAGCCATAATACCGCGTTTAAGTAATACCGGTCGCTGTGTCTTACCAACTTCTTTCAACAATGCAAAATTCTGCATATTGCGCGCACCTACCTGAAGAATATCTGCGGTCTTAGCAACCATTGAAACAGTGGTAGTATCAAGTACTTCGGTAACAACCGGAAGGTCATAATATTTTCCGGCTTGTGTAAGATCATCCAGAGCTTCTAATCCGTGTCCTTGGAAACTATAAGGCGAGGTTCGCGGTTTGAAACATCCGCCACGTAAAATATGTCCGCCAAATTCTTTTACTTCCTGTGCACATTCTAATATCATTTCTTTCGATTCAACCGAACATGGTCCGGCAATTACAACAAAATTATTTCCGCCAATTAGAATATCTTTTACTTTAATAACCGTATCTTCTTTTTTATATTCTCTACTTGCAAGACGATAACTTTTATTTTTCTTGGTTACTATTAAGGGAATTTCATTTTTTACTTCCGCTTTTTTTAGCTCAATTTCCTTTTCATCAACATTATTAATTTTCCATAATTCTAATTTAGTTCGCACTAATTCCTGTGAAGGATAACTTCCAAGCACTTTCATAAATCTAACATAACGACCTAATTCATCAAGTAATTTTTGAATTGTTTCGTCCTGAATATTTCCTTCGAAATCCAGATAAAACATTTCCTCCCATGCATTACCAATAATTGGTCTGGATTCCAGTTTAGTTAGATTAATATCGTATTTTTTGAAAACGCTCAATGCTTCAACAAGTGAACCGGGCATTTGAGATGTTGCCATAATTATTGATGTTTTACATGGAATTCTCTTATCAATAGCTTGCGGCTTTCTGGATGAAATTAAAAACCTTGTATAGTTTTCTTTTTGATTAGCAATATTTTTTACAAGAATTTTTAACCCGAAAAGTTTTGCTGCTTCTTCGCTGGCAATTGCTGCAAAGTATGGATTGTTTTCTTCCTTTACTTTCTGAACAGACATTGCAGTATCAACAAAATATTCAATAGAAGTATTCGGAAAATTTTCTAAGAACTTGCTACATTGTGCTGCTGCTTGATGATGTGCATATATTTTTTTGAGCTTATCAACTTTTGTAGTTCCAATTCCAACAAGACAATGGTTTACTGCAAACTTTTCTTCTCCAATTATTGATAGTGATGTGTGCAATAGGAGATCATACACTTCATTAATTCCACCGGAAGTTGTGTTCTCAATTGGTAATACTGCAATATCTGCTTCACCTTTTTCAACCGAATCAATAACTTCATCAAACCTTTTCTTAAAGAAAAAATTGAGTTTCAATTTTGATGTTGCAAAATATTTTTTTGCTGCTAAATAACTATATGACCCTTCAATTCCTTGAATGGCAACATTAATTTTTTTCTTCTTATCATTAACATTACTATTTGTCTGAACAAACTTCTGTTGAAGTCGAACCGAGTCCTCAATAATTTCATAAAAAATTTTTGAGATATAAGTTGTGTCCAGTCCTTCCTGTTTGCCGATCTTAATTATTCTTTTTAATAACTCGGCTTCTCTTAACTGATCTCTAATTGGGCTCTTGGTTGTTTCCTTGGCAAGTATTACCTCTTTGCTCAATCCTCTTCTTCTGGAAAGCATCCTGATAATATTTTCATCCACATTATTAATTAGCTGTCTAAGCTGATCAATATCTTTTTTACTTTTTTTAGGCATGTTTTTTAATTGGTGTTATAATTTGGGGAGTGAAGATAAAAAAAAATCAATAAATTAGCTGATAATCCGTTTTGAGCACGCTTTAAATTGACAAACTTCTCTTAAAATTGTAAGTTAGAAATGGATAATAAACTCCAATTAATCAAAACAGAGTAAACTAATTTCGGTTTACTACAACACGGAGGAATAAATGGTTAACGAATCCCGAAGGAAATTTCTCAAAACCTCAGCTCTTTTAGGTGCCGGGATAACAGGGCTTTCCACCAAGTCCGCTAAAGCCGGTCCTAAATATGTATTAGATGAAAACAGAATGGGTGTTCTTGTTGATACTACAGTTTGTATTGGTTGCAGAAAATGTGAATGGGCATGTAAAACAGCACATGATTTACCAACGCAACCGCTGGAATCCTACGACGACAGATCCGTATTCGAAAAGATGAGACGACCCGATGCTCATGCACTAACAGTAGTAAATGAATATGAACCAAGAGAAACAGATCAATTCCCTATTAATGTAAAAGTTCAATGTATGCATTGCGATAAACCGGCATGTGTATCTGCTTGTATTGTCGGTGCATTTTCAAAAGAGGAAAACGGTTCGGTTATATGGGACACCGACAAATGTATCGGATGCCGATATTGCATGGTTGCTTGTCCATTTCAGGTACCGGCTTTTGAATTTGAAAAAGCATGGCATCCCGAAATTCGCAAATGCGATTTTTGTTTCAGTAGAACAAAAGAAGGAAAACTTCCGGCTTGCGTAGAAATTTGTCCGATGGAAGTTTTAACCTACGGTACAAGAAAATCATTAATTGATATTGCACATCAAAGAATCAGTCTCTATCCGGAACGCTATGTTAAACATGTTTATGGAGAATTTGAAGTAGGTGGAACAAGCTGGCTCTATCTGGCTAGTAAAGAATTTGCAGATCTTCAATTTCCTAAGTTAGGAACAAATACCGCTCCTGGCGTTAGCGAAGCAATTCAGCATGGAATATTCGCTTACTTTGTACCTCCGGTTGCTCTATATGCTTTACTTGGTGGAGTAATGTGGATCAATAAAAAGAAAGCCGAATCAAATAAAGAAAAGGAGGTACATCATGAGTGAAAATATGAAACCCGTACCTCTGCCAAGAAAATATTTTACTCCAACTGTAATCTTTATTTCAGTTGTAGCAGCAGTTGGATTATTGTTTGTACTTGCAAGATTAATATTCGGAATTGGAGCCGTTACAAATCTATCTAATGAATTTCCGTGGGGAATCTGGATAGGTCTTGATGTTGCTGCCGGTGTTGCACTTGCTGCCGGTGGATTTACAACCGCTGCACTCGGTCATATAATGCATAAAGAGGAATACCATTTAATAACACGACCGGCTTTACTTACTGCAATGCTCGGCTATACTTTTGTTGCAATAAGTGTTGCAATAGATTTAGGACGTTACTATTACATCTGGCATCCACTTATAATGTGGAATGGTAACTCTGCTTTGTTCGAAGTTGGTATGTGTGTAATGATTTATCTGACTGTACTTTATATTGAGTTCCTCCCAATAGTAACCGAACGATTTATTGGAAGGGTAAATCTTCCGGGATTTTTAAAACGTTTTAATGTTCCACTTGATAAACTTTTAAGAGCACTTGATAGAGGACTTGATAAAACAATGTTCATTTTTATAATTGCAGGTGTTGTACTTTCCTGTTTACACCAATCATCGCTTGGAACATTAATGATAATTGCGGGTCCTAAGATGCATCCATTGTGGCAGACGCCAATCCTCCCTTTGTTATTCCTGCTCTCTGCTATGTCAGTAGGATTTCCAATGGTAATATTCGAATCGTATCTAACTTCCAAATCATTTGGATTGAAACCTGAAACAAATATTATGTCTAATCTTGGAAGCATGGTTGCACCATTACTTGGTATCTACTTATCATTTAAGTTAGGCGATATGGTTATCAGACAAACATTTGTTTACTTAACAGAATTTAATACTGCAAGTGTGATGTTTGTAATAGAGATTGTGATAGGTGTTATTGTTCCGTTAAGACTATTTATGTCTCCTCAAATTCAAAAATCTCCACTCGGATTATCAATTGCTGCATTCTTAGTAATCTTTGGAGTCTTCTTAAATAGAATGAATAATTTTATCGTTGCGTATAATCCTCCTTATGTTTTTCAGACATACTTCCCTTCAATCGGAGAAATATCTGTAACAGCTGGCTTTATTGCATTGGAAATATTGTTGTTCAGAGCATTTGTAATGATATTCCCGATTGTAAGTGTTCCGCAGCATTCCGGAACTAAAGCAAAATTCTCTATAAGGAGTGTGTAGCCATGAAAAAATTTATAATCATGTTAATAGTTTCTGTACCGATTCTTATTAACGGGCAAACTAAATTAAATGGATCGCATGCCAATCTCAATCTTACTTGTTCAAACTGTCATTCATGCACAATTCCTACAAAAGAAAATCCATGCATTAAACCTTGTCCAAGAGAAAGTCTTATAAGGATTGATCAGAAACCCGAGGAAGGACCACGTGTAATTGTAATTGACAAAGTTCGTGATACCGACATTTACGCACCTGTTAAGTTCTCGCATCTTGCACATGCAGAGATGGCTGATATGACGGGTGGATGCAGAACATGCCATCATTATAACCCTCCCGGTAATGTGATTGGATGTTCAGATTGTCATGAAGCATCAAGAAAGAGAGCAGATATAACCAAGCCGGATCTTAAAGGCGCTTATCATCAACAATGTATGAATTGTCACAGATCATGGAGCGGAAGAACCGACTGTGTTGATTGCCATGCAATAAAAGATAAAGCTAATTTACAGCCGGTGAAATCTTCAGACGAAAAAAAGAAAAGAATTCATCCGGAAGTAAAAGCTCCAGATAAAATTACATTTAACACTAAAACTGATAAAGGAAAATTTGTAACATTTTATCACAACGATCATACAAACTTATTTGGAATTGAATGCTCACAATGTCATTCTAACGAAAGCTGTGGCAAATGTCATTCACAAATCAAAAAACCCGCTGAGGTCAGGAAATCTTTCGCAGAACAGCATAAACGGTGTTCAAGCTGTCACGATACAAAAACAAATTGTAATTCTTGTCATACTAACAAAGAAGCAGCTCCGTTCAATCATAAAATCTCGACTGGATTTGATATAGCAAAATTCCACGGTAAATTAAATTGTAACAGATGTCATACTACCGCAGCTAAATTTACAGGATTGAATAAAGATTGTGTTACTTGCCATGGTGCGTGGAGCTGGGATAATTTCGATCATAAAAAAACCGGATTAGTATTAAACGAAACACATGGCGAACTTGAATGTGAAAGCTGTCATAAAGATAAATCTTATTCCAATCCGACTTGTACTGATTGCCATGATGATTTAACTTATCCAAAAAATTTACCGGGTAAATTAATTAAGCGATAACATGAAAGGATTAAAAGAAATAGGGATATTAAAGAGAATTGGACTCAAACTAATTATGGTTGCCAGCATAACAGCCGTAGTTATTATTGGTGTATATTCTTACTTCAACATAACATCTCAGAATGATGTGTTATTATCCGAAGTTGAAAGACATGCAAATCAATTAAGCGAAACTGTTAAAAACAGTATGAGATACAGCATGTTATTTAACGAGAGGGATCAAATTCAGGAAACAATAACAACAATTGGAAAAGATCCAAGTATCTACGACGTAAGAATACTTAATAAGGAAGGTTCTATTAAATATTCTCAAAAGCATGAAGAAATTGGCCATATGTTAGATAAGAAGGCCGAAAGCTGCTACGCATGTCATGCAGAGAACAAACCACTTGAAAAACTTCCTATGAAAGATAGAACCCGGATTTTCAAGCTTCATCCCGATTCAACACGAATAATGGGAATAGTAAATCCAATCTATAACGAAAAATCTTGCTGGCAAGCAGAATGCCATGCTCATCCAAA
>Ga0067045_1028993_pt1 | contig 25068 bp, 33 predicted proteins | sample TerdegcTABiofilm_FD_59184 | JGI IMG/M metagenome (GOLD analysis project Ga0067045, IMG submission 59184) | Combined Assembly of (Gp0054472, Gp0054536) Wastewater bioreactor microbial communities from Singapore -Terephthalate degrading... | reverse complement strand
CGTGGCAATGAATACAGATGAGCTCGGTTTCGATGTTGTCATCCACCTCTCCGCCGACAAAGTAGATACTGCCAGTTGAGTTCAAAATTCCTTCGTCCCCTCCGCACTCTGGGCAAATAAACATGTTCCCTCCTTTCGCCTGTAATCAACGCCATCCTTATGAATGCCGATTAGGGCATAAATATCTATCCAATCCTGGCCGCAATTCATGCAGGAAATACATTGCGAGTGCTCTCCTTCGTTGTCGCACTCGCAAATACCTTCTGCGATAATGTTTTCGCTTCCGCAAAATGGGCAAATCGTACCGAGATTTTCAAGGTATGCTCTCAGGTTAGGTTTCTTCACGTTTCCTCCTTGAATGCTTGCAGGATTTTCCTGACCATTTGATCATTCACCCAGTCAATCTTGAGTGAGAATTCTCCCTGATCCAGGAAATAAAGTTGAATGCGCGCATCGCCATTATTAAAAATGGCCTCTTTCCCGTACGAGTAATATGGCTCGACAATTTTCGAAAACTCTTTCATGGCCACCTCAAAGGATTTTTGTTTTTCTTCGAAGTAGTTTGCTTCATCGATTGCTGCGCGATAGATTAGCTCAGCATCGGGTAACAATCGTCTTTCGATCTCTCTGGCAATTCTTTCGTCGCTTTTAGCGCGAGACACATTAATCGATTGGGCCAGACTGCCGTAGTGCTGCGCAATCTTGTTATTTGCGATGTTATCCAGGCTCAGCGAGATTGCGAGTTTTCCAACATTTCGATATGAGGAGATAACAAGCAATCTCAGGCCATCCTCCCTGACCATCAATGGTGGATCCGCTTTCCAGCCTAACGCTTTTGCAATTCCATGAATTCTTTCTTCGATACTCATTGTTCCTCCGTGTAATCAATGCCGTCTTTTGTAACTCCGGTCAGTGTGTAAAATTCGTACCATTCCTGGTCACAATCCTTGCAGCGCATGTGGCGCGAGACCTCGTTTTTTGTGTTGAGCTCGAAATCTACGCCGCCCTTGAGGTTGTCGCTCTTGCAGAAGGGACAGGTAGTTCCGCCTGTCGAGAGGTAGTGCTTCAAATTTGTTGTGATAGTTTTGCGTTCCATAAGTTTTTGGTAGGCCTTTTGCATCTCTGGCAGCTCAGCCACGATTTCCTGTCCGGCCAGGCGTCCATTTTCTGATGTGAGGATGATCAGCGGTATTTCCAGGAAATCCCTGAAGTCCTCAAACTCTTTGGTTGACAGCATGACCGTGCCACTTTGAGGGTGAAAGATCAGCCTCATTCCGTCTCGATGGATCAACTGGACAGAAAAATCATCTCCGGCTTCGCTATGCCATTGCGGGCCTAATACACTTAGCATGTCCTCTAGAAATTCATAATTGTGCTGTAATGTCGCGTGAATGACCGGCAAAAGAAACTTCTCGATCTTCTTGCCCATGTCCTTATCGTCTTTATGAACATTGATGGATGGATTACATGGATAGGGCACACGACTGGAGATATTCAGGTAATCGTTGCGGTCCTGGAGATGCAAAGAAACGTTCCCTTTATATATTTCGTCTTCGGCCACTACCCATTCCGACCCTAACAATCTTGCGATCAAGATGGCAAATTCTTTCACTGTTCCTCCTCGACTAATTCATTCTTTTTGAATTGCCTTTTTGGAAAATAAGTTATGGGAAAAACGTCCCAACTCTCCTGGTCGTGATCTACCAGAATTACTTTGATGTCTTGATCATCACTTGTGACCTTTTGCAGGCACCCGCCTTTGATCTCAATCAGTACAACCGATCCTTTCATTTCGAAATTCCTTTCAGATGTCTGAAACTGTCCCCTTCAAGTGATGCCACTCGAAACTCCTGTTCAAGTTCGTCAATCATAATGTCTGGGCTTGTGAGTATCCTGTCACTAAGAGCTCGCACAAAGAATATCGGTACGGCTGCCGGAAAAACACAAATTGCCCCCGATATATTCTTGTGGGTCAGCTCCCTTGGAATGTCTAACTCCGTGAAAACATAGTTTAGATTGGAGGTTTCATCAAAGATGGGATCGAGATCTGCACAATTTGGATAGTGCACAAAAAATAACGAAGGTTCGTAAAAATCAGCCGAAATGCAGCCCACTTCATCTGCCTTCTCATACCACCCCCTTAGTTTCTGGATAAATTCATCATTTGCAGAAATAACTGCATAAATGTCGTTTGTCTTGCCATGTAAATAATGGTCGTCCAGTATTTTGATCAGTAAATTCATTATGCCTCCTTGCCATAAATATATTTTAGTGTCCCCTAAATAATGCCTGACGGCAGGAAAAGAGCGGTAGAAGTGGTGAAAAGTAGCGGACGTGGGGTATCGATCACTCAAATTCAGCTACTATTCATCCTCAATCCATTCAAATTCCACTGCCGTTAGGCCTTATTTGAAGGATTAGCACGCTAAAACAACTTCAAAAGCTTCCAAAAAATCAAAAAAACGGTGATGCGACTAGAAACCTGCCTATCCGGTCCCCGCTGATGTTTCTTTGTCTCTGTACCAGTACTTGGCCTCGCCATTGTACCCCCGGATGTTGCATTTGTCAAGCGATTGTTGCATATCTATTCCACTTTGAAGTGAATTTATTTTAGTTTCAGACGCCTGAAGCTGATATAATATGGGCAACATTCCATCGTGGAGGTTCCCATCATGAAGCAATTGACATTTCTAGGTGCCATTGCGGTCATCATTACGATCATAGCGGTGATCATTGGGATAGTTGTGGCTTATGATCTAGTTCTTGCCGAACCGTGGATGATCACGAAGCTTGACGAAGCGGCTGCTGCGGTGATATTAGCGCTCCTTGGGGTCTTGCTTTGGCAAGTTATGATCTATGAGCGTCTTAGCAAAAGGGAGTAGGTTGAGGAGAGTTGTGTATTTTGCCAGAAGCGCCTGTGAGGGGTAGCAGGGATGCGTATTATCTCAGGCGCTTCTGGCGCTTTTTTTGTTAGCGTGACCGTAAGAGTTTACAGTGTGCATTCCGGTCAAGCCATTAGTGATTTACTGAGGATAATCCGGTCAAGCGAGTGGTAATTTGCTGGAATGCGTATCTGGTCAGGAGTGGGAGGCGTATACAGTCATGGGCGTCAATTGGGGGGTCGGTGGAAAGCAGGGCGCGTAAATAAATCAGGTGCATCTCTTGCGAGAAAAAAAATAGATTACCAGGAAGTGCGGGGTGGTTACGGACTTGGGGGGGTTCGGGGGAGCTCCCCCGAATGGGGGTGTGGGGGCGTTCTTGTGCCCCCACGAAGATCGAGGCGGCTTCGCCGCTTCCTTTTGTTGTTTGAAAAAAAAATCAGCGGCGCTGTTTTTCAAGCGCCGCTGATTTGTACTAGAGCACCCTGACCAGTTCCAGGCCCCACTTGCGTGTCTGGAGCATATCCTTTAGGCGCTTGCGATCTTCCTGGCTCAGTGCAAGCTCATTGTTTTGGATCTTGAGCTTAGCAATGAACCAGTTGATCTTGCGCCCTGATGAAATGGTCAGGCCATCCTTAGCGATGGAGACGATCTTTGGCTTGTTAGCTATTGCCCAGAACGCCTTCATTGCCTCCTTATGTGACTTGCCACTTTGAATGGCTTTGCGGTAAGCTAGTGCGCCTTCTGGAGACTTCCACTGTCGCCAGTTCTCCCAGCCGGCTTCGAATGCCAGGTTCCGCCTGGTCTCGCCGCTTCCAATGACGACATCCTTCAGGTTGAACATCGCCCTGTAGAAGCCCTCCAGGTAAGCTGGCGTGTTGACGATGTTCTTGCTGTTTGGGTCGCCTTGAGCGGCGTATAGCTGGATAGTTTCCTCAACGAACCGGTCTAGCTCGCTTTCGGAGACTTCTCTCCAGCGATAGATGGTATCGTTGAGGCTTTCCAGGACTTCATTGCCCCAGACCTCGATGAAGTCCTCCAGGTTTGAGAACTCAGGGTCATGGAGCTTTACAAGGCTGGCGTCGAACTCCTCGAAGCCAAGCCCGTGCTGCTGGCTGAGGAAGAGGACGGCCAGGTCTGCTGGATTTGCGCCCTCGTCCGACTTCTGGTTGAGCCACTCGATGAATTCCTTAGCCGAGTAGCCCTCCCGGAAGTCGTTCCTTGCTTTCTCAAATGCAATCCATGGCTCATCTTCATGGAATTGCATGTAGTAATCGAGCAAGGTTTGGCGCTGCTCCTTCATATTTGCGATGAAGGGCTGCGCCTCGATGCGCAAGTCTGCCAGTTCCTCGGTTGGCAAGTGGTCGTCCTGCATCTCCATCCATTGCGGGATGCGAGGATCGATGTCGTCAAACCAAGGCTCCTCTTCGTCCGCGTCGGCGTTAAAGTCTTCCTGCGCCTTCGCGAACTGGCGCTCCTCAACATCGCTCCAGCCAGGCACGGTCGGAGTTTCAGGCGCCTGAAACTCCGGCTGCTTGATGGCAACCGGTCTCTCTATCTCCTCCACCTCTCCTGTGTATGGATCAATCCAGTCAGGATTGTCCAACTCAGAGAGTGGGAGCGACTGCTCCATGACGAGGTCTCGTAACGTCTCTTCGACGCGATAACCAAGCGTCTTTAGCAGTCTCAGAGGCCCTGCAAACGTTCGATAGACATCTGCAGGACGCTCTTCTTTATCTTTGAGCATCTCCCAGACGGTGCTCTCGATCTTTGCCGCCATCCGGTCGAGCTCGGCTTTGGCCTGTGGGTGCTTGCTTGCGACGTCATATGCGTCCTTAAGCAAGACCTCAAAGGCCATGTTTGCGCCTGGGGTTCCTGTGAGTACATCAAAGTACTCATCAAAGATCTCCCATGCGTTCGCAGTTGCAAGCTGCTCTTTTGCCCACTCGCGTGGGTTGCGCTCCAGCTTCGTTGCCGGAGCGACGGTGATGTTTCTGAGATCAAGTGTAGTAACCATATCATCCTCCCATTCAATAAAAAAAAGGCCGAGCTTATGAAAGCTCGACCCTTTTGTGATTTGCGCCCTAGAAGGGAATTTCCTCTTCTGTCTGCGGCGCTTCTTCTGCCTCGGCGTTCGAGGAGCCGCCGTTCGAGCCCAGGAACATGACCCGGTCTGCAACCACTTCCAGATTGCAGCCTTGTGTTCCGTCCTGGCGGTTGAAGATCTGCGGGGTCTTGATGCGCCCCTCAACAAAAACTTGCCGGCCTTTCTTGAGGTACTCGTTGCAGATTTCGGCGAGTTTACCCCAGGCTTCTACCCGGAACCAGGTGGTGTCTTCCACCTTGTTGCCTTCTGCGTTGGTGTAGGTGCGGGTGACGGCCATCGAGAAGTTCGTTACAGACTTCCCGGATGGCGTGTAGCGCATCTCAGGATCGCGCCCAAGATTTCCGATCAGTTGAATTTTCTGCATTCCAGCCATTTCTACTATCTCCTTATGAAATTAGATTTGAAATTTTTATGCCGTGAGGCATTTATTTTGGCAGCCCTAGCATGAGTTGGCTGCCACGATGCGACACGAAGTCGATGATCTTGATCGCCTCGACCACCGAAAACTCACGCTTTTCGGTCAGGCCGAGCTCGTGTTGGGCTATCCCGATCAGGGTCAGGCTGATCTTGGTAGGAATTCCCCTGGACCGGGATAGCCATTTTGCCAATTCCCATTTGGTCATGCCTTACGTTGCCGTAAGGCATTTTTTGGGATCCCTCAAGCAAACGGTCAGGGTGTCCGGCAAGGGTTCCAGTAACCTCTTGATCTCTTGCGGATCAAGGTGTGCGCCATTTCCATAAGACCCACATCCGATGCCCGGAAATACAGTTCGGATGTGGGTGTTTGGATGTAAGTCCATATAGGTGGCGAGCGCATAGATGGACCGTTTGATCGTGTCAAGCGGGCTCGTGTCATTGAAATGGCGCTTTGTTTGGAGAATTCCGAACCCGACCTTTGGGGGGTTCGGAGGGCGGACAACGACAAATCCGTAATCCGCAGTTCCGTCAAGCCGAATTCCCGGAACTGCGGCTCGGATGGCCTTTGCAGCCTCAAACCGGATACCCGGAATGCGGTCGGCGGCCTGTTTAGCGGATCCCGCGCCCATAACCAGGCCGCCGTCGCTTTTTACGACGCTGTTGGTTGTGACTACGATCATTCCGGGCGTTCCGGGATGCGCCCAGAGATCGTCGTACACGATTTTCATGCTTCCCTCACGATGTAGCGCTTGAGGGAAGCTCCGGCTGCATCCATCTCCTCAGGAGATAGATCCCTTCCCCGCATATCGGGGGTGAGATCCATCTCCACGACGGTGATGGAGGCAGCCTTTGCCGCGAGCGAAATGGGCAGGACGCCGATAACATGGCGGCCTTCCACATCCGCCGTGGTGGCGTGTTCAATGACACGCCCAACAATACCACGTCTGGCGAGCCATTTCACCAGGCCGGCATGACGGGTGATAATTACAAATTCTTCTTTCATTTTTTTCCTCCAGTTGAAATTTATATTTCTTCGTTAAGCGCCACAATAACAGGCGCCATGAGTAACCACACAAGTGCCCAACCTAGAATAAACATTTTTTCGCCTCCAATTGTAGCATAGATATTACATTTGGTTCATCGCCCGACCGCAGCGATGCCTTTGGCCTCTTTGCTGACATTGCGCCAGTCGACTTTGGCGCCCTTGAAGAGGAACGCCGTGTCTGGGCTGGAGCGGTCGATCTCTTCTGCCAGCCTGGAGGGGCTTTCGGCGCTGACGCCGATCAAGCTGCCAAACAGGAACGCCTTTGAAAGCGCCCCTGTGGTTATGATTTCCACAACCGCAAAACTATTCATATCCTCCGGCCTCCCATGCCGGTAAAGCAATCAATTGGATGCCATTCATTTCCCCCGTTCAACGACGAAAGAGCCGTAAGGCATTACACCTCGCGGCTCTTTCAGACGTCTGAAACTCAGATAGCGCCGACCAGCGGCGTGATGCAGCGATTTGCAAACTGCACCACGTCCTCACTCGGTCGGGCAACCTTCAAATCCGCCGCCCCGACAGGCAGACCGGCTTTTGCCAGCAGCCATAGGGCGTCGTCCGGTGAGCCGACCGTCACCACCAGCTTATCAATGGCCAGTCGGCGCTTTCCGCCGGCAGTAATTACCATCCAGTCTTCGGATGGGTCGTACTGCAATCTGACAACTCCGGCCCGTTTCGCCGACCGGATCGCGCTGTTGAGCTCGTTGCCCAGCAGTTCCAAATTTATGGTAAAATCCATAATAGTTACAGCCTCCCATGCTGTAATACGAAACGCCCACCGTCACCAGTGGGCGTTTCAACTTAGAAAACCTTGAGATGAGCCGTTTTTCCGGCTCTTTTGGCCATTTCGTAGGTCGCCTTTGTCCCCCTTGACGACCCGTTCCAGATGGCCATACAAGTGTCGCACAGCTCAACCATTACTCGGTCGCGCTCCGAGTAATTGCCGCTGTGCGACAGGTTCGTTCCGGTCTTGCTCTTGTTACGGAGCTTGCCATAAGCCCCGTATACGATGACCGGAACGTTCATCTCGTCGCAGGCTTTGATGACCGCTGCGTCAATGCCGGGTGCATCACCCACGACGATGCTGGCCCCGATCTCCTTTGCCCGCTCGACGCACTTGCGGGCGTAGGAGATCATGGACTGGCCCGCTTGCCGCGAGCCCGTTATCAGGATCTTCTTCATATCTGCCGACTTCTCGGCCGGCAATGAAGAAGAAATATTGTTGTGATTGCAGTACCACTCCAGGGCACTTGCAATCACATCTGTATGGCAAGGAAGAGGCTTGCACCAACATACAAGCACGATGTCCTTGCCGCTCTTGTGGATGTGCGCCAGCTCTACAAATCTGGCGTACATCCCAGATCTTTCTTTGATATCATGCCACAATTGACGCCTAAAGGCCTCAATTGCGGCACCCCGGTCCAGACCCTTGCCAACGACATTGCCTAGACCGGCATTTTTTAGCGAATTTCCGTCACGCCCACAGTATTCGATGTGGGCATTCGGGAACTTTCTTTCAATTTCCCTCATGCCCCACCATCGAATGTTTACCTGGTGGATCATATCTGCCGGCCTCCCAACCGGCTAAAAAAGAAAAAAGAAAAATCGGATAACATTCATTTCCCCCATTCAATGAAAAAAGAGCCGACAGGCATTACTGCCCATCGGCCCTCTCGGCGCCCCATTTAGTGGCCGAGGCGCTTGACAATTTCCTCCCTCGGCACCCATTGGATGTCGACGGAGGAACCCTCGTCCCGGATCGTCCTGATGATTTCCAGGACGGTCCGGTGGTACCCGGCGAGTACTGGGTCTTTCACCCTGAACTCGCCGGATACTTGCTTGACAACGAGTTCGCTGTCCATGTGGACGGTGAACTCAAAGCGGTGCTTCTTGTCGCGCACCGCTAGATTTGCGCAGTAGTACAGCGCTTCTATCAGGGCGCTGTACTCTGCGCCATTATTCGTATTTGCCGCGAATTCAAAGCGGCAGACACGTTTTGGCTCATTCTTGTACTCAACCAAGAATGAGCCACCGCTTTCGGTGGACTGACGGCCATTGTTTTTGCAATAGCCGTCACAGAATAAATTTACTCTTTCCATATATGCCGGCCTCCCAACCGGCTAAAAAAACGGACAACATTCATTTCCCCCATTACACAAACTGAGAGCCGCCAGGCACTTTGCTCCTTTGGTCTGCACAGGACTTGTCTTCTGAGAAAAGCGCTGCCTCTCCTCTCACTGCCCGCCAGGGCAGCCAGGAGAGCCGACGCCTCTGCCGCTCCGCCGGCGCTAGATGAGGCCGGCGACCATCGCACACGCTCTTCGTGCGAGGGAGCCGGCCTCCTGCGTCGGCGGAGATGCCGGCTGAGGAAACACCCGCCGCCGGAAAACGGCGCGGCTCCAACCATGCCACACCCCTCCCCCTCCCACCCCCCTTGCCTGCAATTCTCGCCGCCGGAAAGCGGCGATAACCACGTAGGGGTGGCCTGCTCATTACGGCGCTTACCATGCGAGGCGCCTTACCCCTTTACACACGAGGGGATTGCTCCAATTTGCCACAATGTAATTTATGTGCTACAATTGTAGCATTCTAATATCAAAGGAGTAAGAAATGGATCCAGTACTCTTACAGCGATTGATCGAGGCTGTGGCGCTTGCGCTGATCGGCCTGATCGGATACACCCTGCGAAGTCTTGTGCAGGCTGGGGTCGAGTATTTGCGCGTGAAGCTCGGTACGGCAAAGCTGTTGCAACTCAAGGAGTTTGCCAGCACGACCGTGCGAGCTCTGCAGCAATCACCGGCTTTTGAAAGCCTAGACGGGGCCAAGAAGAAAGAGATCGCGACGATTGCCATTCTCAACTGGTGCAACGAGGTAGATATTCCTGTGGATCGTCAACTTGTTGACCGGGTAATCGAGGAAGCCGTCCAGATTATGAAGGCTGAAATCGGCAAAATCGAGCTCGGAGATCTCTAATGGACCTGAGCGGCTCCTGGGAATACATCCAACGTGTTGCCAGGAGCCGCCTGGCGAACAATAAGACACCAAGACATATTAGTGAGTATGGTGATGGAATTGAGGTTCTTGGGGTTGCGGGGGAGATTTGCGCCAGGCGGTTTCTTGGTTTGCCTGAGGAGGTTCACGAAAACTTTGATCGTGGTGTTGATCTTATCTATGCCGATCTCAAGATTGATGTCAAGACAACAATTTTGACGCCAAAGATCATGTATCGTTTTTTACAATGGCCGGTTGGAAAACTTGTCAAGTCAGATATTATCTTGCTTGCTGCCGTTGATCCGATTTCCAAGACTGGGACAGTATTGGGATATGCAACAAAGTCGGAGATTGAGCGATCTCCCATCAATGAAAATCGTTTTCTTCCCTGTCATGAAATACCGGTCAATGATCTCCATGCGCCCTGGCTACTTCTTAGCGAAGGCGTGCGCAACAACGATTATGTTTATACACGTCATTCCAAGAGGATCGCATGGACGTGAGAAAACGCTATGTCAGCGATGATTTTTACAGGGGCGTCAGAAACAGGGACGGCTTCTGTCTGTATGGGCGCGTGATGAAGGATGGCTGCAATTCTGGTCCTGGCGATGTGCATCATATCAAAACACGTGGATCTGGCGGAGATGATGTTTTGGAAAATGGAATATTGCTTTGCAGAAAACATCACAACATGGTTCATAACGGGAAAATCTCCGCGGAATGCCTGAGAAACTTACTCTCCAGGATTTATGGGTATGTCTATGAATGAAAGCTATCAGGAAGCGCTCAAAGTCCTGCTGGATGAGATTTACGAAATGCTTATCCAAAAACATCATGATTATGGCTCGGATAACCTGACTGTGTTTGGAGAGTTTGGTATCCTTGTCAGATCGTTCGATAAAGTTCATCGTCTGAAAAACCTTCTGGATAAAAAGGAAACTGTCGGAGAAAAAAGGGTGGATACCTGGAAAGACCTCTGTGGCTACGCGATCCAGGCCATCCTGATGATCCGCGGAAAACTTTCATTGCCACTTGAGGAGAAATGAAGAAAATCCTGTATTTTTACGCTCGTTGGTGCCAACCGTGCAAGGCAATCAAACCCATCCTGGAAAAGGCCGGAGAGAACGTCGTCGTGACCGCAGTTGATGTGGATGAACATTTGGCCGCGGCAAAACAACTTAACGTCCAAAGCCTGCCGACCCTCATTCTCTTTGATGGCGAGAATTCGCAAACGCTGGTCGGGGCTGGCGACGAGACAATTAATACCCTCTTGAGGTTTATCGAGAAATGAGCGTTTTGACCGACGCGGATCGCGAGCTACTCCCTCTGGCCTTGAGAAAAAACGGAGGTTTTCATCTTGCAACCCAATGGTATTTGAGGGGGTGGGAGCCGCTTTGGTATCAGTATTTGTTTCATCAGGCAGAACAACCCAATGTCACTTTCCTGGCCGGGATCGCGGCTGGCAAGACCACTTCGGTTGCAGCCTCCAATTTGATCGATTGCATCACTATTCCTTACTTCCGCGCCCTGAATACTTCGGTTACGGCAAAACAGGCCGAACTTCCTTTTGAGATGATCCAGTCCTGGATTGATGGCAATCCAAGACTGGAACATCTCATCGATGATATTTCCCTGCGACCCTATCCAACTATCAAGTTCAAGAACTATTCGGAATATATCTTTAGAACTTCTGGAAAGGACGCACGCTTCATTCGCGGCCTGGAATTTGATCGTATCAATTACGATGAGGCTGGATTGGATTTCTCCGGCGAGACTATCAAGGTGCTGCGCGGTCGTTTGAGAGGCGTCAGACCGGATGGTTCTTATCGAATGGGACGATTGGATACCATGACATCGCCAACCGACGCTCCATGGTTGAAGGAACGCTTTGAGCGCGGCTGGAAGGAAAACCCGGAAGCTAATCTCAAAGATTACCTCTCGCTTCGTATTACAACTTACATGAATGAGCGGCTTTCTCAGGAAAGCATTAAGTTGATGGAAGCCGAATATTCAGACGAGATGATTGATGTCGAATTGAGAGCAATGTTCCCGGATTATGGCGTCTCAATGTTTCCTAAAGGACATGTGGCGGCCTGTACCGATCAGTCTCTCAACGATGCCCTTGAACTGGCTTTGAGACCAGAGGATGGCTCACCCCCCAAAAAGGGTTACCGCATCGAAGAACATCCACGCTATGGCATCACTCTTTTTGAATTGCCAGCAGATCCAAAATCGATCTATGTCATGGCCGGAGATCCGGGACAGGATAGCCCACCTCATCGTAACGCTCCTGTGGTTGGCGTGCTGGATGTCACCAGAAGACCCCATAAATTGGTCTATTTTCATTGGATCAACGGCAAGGGCTCTTATACCCCCTTCCTGGCCTCGTATAAATACGCGATGGATAAATATAAGCCGGTCCTGAAAGGGGTGGATACGACCGGCACACAGAAGGCGATTGACGAACTGGCCTTTGAAAATATGAATATCTCGGTGGATGGGATCAATTTTCAACGCGATAAGGACGCGATGATAAACTCGCTTTCTTTGGCAGTGACCAACCACGAGATCGTGTGGCCTGTGATCAAGGGGCTGTATCGCCAGATCTCATCCTATTCCAGAGAAAACGACAAGAAGATCCCCCAGGATATTGTGATGATGCTCGCAATCCTGGCGTTCCTGGCGCGCTATATCCCCGATGAACCCAAAGATCTCAACGTTCCGCAGGCTCAAAGCAATTACCGCAACCGCACTATGCGCACAAATACACGCCGTAGGAGAAGATAGTGGTTTCAGACGTCGGAAACAAAGTGATCCATCACAACGACTGCACCTGGTGTAAACACCGCAAGGTCATCAAGAAGGCGATTAAAAATCGCTACGAACTGGAGATTTGCAGCCTTACGCAGATGAAAATCCCGCCCGCGCCCTATGGACATCGCTGGTGCAATCATTACCAGCAGGAAAATTGCCCTTGCAACAAATGTATTACATATGATACAATTGTAGTTTAATGTTGACATTCCTGGAGCATTATGCTAAAATACAAAGTGACAGGTAGCGAAGCAGAGCTTCTTCGGACAATTAGCGAGATCCAGTATGGCGAGATCTATGGTCTTGAGATCGCAGCAGGCGAACCGAATGAAGTGGTTTTACTCACAAAGAACAAGAAGGACTTGATTGACCTTCTCAGAAGCGGCATACATGAAATTTCGGTGCTCTGTATTCATCAAGGAGAACCGGTGTTTGCCGAAGTTGATGAAAAATTGAACGGGTTTCGTTGTCGCAGGAAGTTCAAGTTTCCAGCATAAAAACCCCGACTGCACATACAGAGGGCTGAGGAAAAACAGCCCTCTGTTCTTTTAGGAGCGCAATGCAATTTCCAGAATGGTCCGATCTTGGCAATGTCTCAACCCAAACCCGCGCGACCTGGGAGGGCCAGATTGCGCTATTGGCAAAATACCGGCGCTATTTCAATGGCGAGGTCTTTCAAGAGCGCATCCCCGTCGAGGATCCAAACGAGGAAGCTCCTTTGCTTTATCCGATTGGCATCAATTTGGTCAGAATGCTTTGTATGGCACAGGCAGACGCTACCTTTGGTGAGTGGGAGGATAATCTCATCGCTTTCGATGGTCGTCAGGAAGATACGGTGGACGATCCAACCAAAAGTGCCATCGACATCCTCTCGAATATTTTTGCTTCCTCCAATGGCAATTCGTTCTTTTGGGAATTGGAACTCGAACGCCATGTCTATGGTGGTAGCGCTTTCAAGATCGTTCCAAGCCTCAATACGCCAGGCTTCATCAGATGGTCACATGTGCCTGTTTACTCCTTCTATCCGGTCTGGGATCCAGATGAACCAGATGTTTTGCTGGAGTGCTATGTGATCATTGCCATGAATGCAGAACAGGCATACCAGAAGTATGGTCATCGTGCCACTGGCGAAGTTGTATTGCGTGTGGAACACTGGACGAGGCAGATTTACGAAAATATGCTGGATGGTATTCGGATGGACGCCTATTCCGGTGTCAACCCATGGGGTTTTGTCCCGTTTGTCTATGTGCCTCGAATACGCACTGGAAACTGGTATGGAGATGCCCTGACAGAAGAATTGATTTCTGTCCAGGATGAATTGAATATGAGGCTGGCAGACCTTGGCGACGCGGCAAATTACAATGCCCATCCCGTTCGATGGGGCGTCAATTTGCCAAAGAATTTCAACGCCAAGAACTTCCCACTTGGCCCTAACGCTATGTGGGATCTTGGCAGAACAATTGGTAATTCTCCGCCTCCTACAGTGGGCATTCTGGAAGCTCACAACCCAATCCCGAATGGAACTTTTGAGTACATTCGTTTCTTGTACGATTGGTCTCGCGTCTCTACGTTTGCTCCACCCATTGTCTTTGGTGAGGATGAGGGCTCGCAGCGTTCTGGTTCAACATTGGAAATCCGTATGCTTCCTCTAATTCGCTCTGTGCGACGTAGTCGTTCCTATCTTGGCGACGCAATCTCCAGGGCAATCTGGATGACAGGAAAGATATTGAAGCAGAAGCAGATTTCATCTGTTCCATTACAGGCGATTGATCGGATGGTAAATGGCGCCGTCGTGCCGCGCTTTGCCCAGATTATGCCGCGTGACCATCAAGCCATTGTTGATGAGTATGTCAAGTTGATGTCCACTGAAATTCCAGGTATCTCGCTGGAAAGTGGCCAGAAGATCCTGGGGCGCGGAAGTGGTGAAGTCAAGCGTATCAAGGAAATGATGAACGATCCTGACTTCAAGGAAATCCTGCATAGCCGGAGCGGGAAGATGAGGCAGTCTGTGATCGGGAAGGCGACGCCGCAAGCGGAGGCCGATTGACGAAACTTGCCGTAGTAACAGACGAGCATTACCCCTTTCAGGACGAGAGGGCTCGTAGCATCGCTTTACAGGTTGTATCGGACTTTAACCCTGATATATTGACAGTGGGCTCGGATGGGCTGGATTTTTATGCCATCAGCCGGTTTGATAAAAATCCGGCTCGCATGAAGATCGGCTTGCAACGTGAGATTGATCTTTGGAAAGCTGGACAACGAGAGTGGCATGACGCTGCCCCAAATGCCCGACGGGTCTATCTGCCAGGTAACCATGAGGATCGGTTGCGGCGATACCTCTGGCAACATGCCGAGATCTCCGATTTACGAGCTTTGCAGTTGCCAGAATTACTTGGCCTGGATGCTTTGGGGATCGAGTGGGATGATCGTAAGCCCGTAGATGCTAATGCTGATCTAGTTGTAGAAAATGTTCTGGTAGTAAGACACGGAGACGTGGTGCGGAAGTTTTCCGGCTATACGGCAAAGGCGGAGTTGGAGAATGAGCATTACTCGATTTCAATTCTGACCGGGCATACTCATCGTGGCGGTTCATTCTTTGCTCGCACAAGAAGGGGTATTGTTCAAGCACACGAGTGTTTTTGCCTTTGCAATCTTGAGCCGGAGTATATCAGCAATCCAAACTGGCAACAGGGCATTGTGCTGGCGACGGTCGAAAAAGGATTGGTGAGTGTTGAGGCGATCCCGTTTCATACTTTCAGACGTCTGAAGCGGGCATTTTGGAGAGGAAAGGAATATGTTGCTCGATAAATGGGTGCTCGGAATTGATATTAGCAGGTACCAGCCGAAGGTGGATTTTCCGCTCCTCAAAAAGAACGGAGTGGAATTCTCCATTGCCAAATGCTCCGATGGATCTTATACCGATCCAATGTTTCACAAACATACCCAAGGTGCTTTGGATGCTGGCCTGGTGGCATGCGCTTATCATTGGGTGCAACCGGATGTTTCCATTCAGACCCAGGTAAAGGTTATCCTGGAGCAGATAGGCAGATACCCCATTGGCATGATCGCTCTGGATGTTGAGCAGTGGTGGTCGGATTGGGCCAAGTGGTATAAGGCAATGCGCGGAGAGATCTCCTGGAACGATGTGCCAAAGTTCTCTGGTCAGGCCATCTCAAGTAGCGCGCTCGCGCTCCTGATCGATCTGCGCTCAAAAACCAGGGTGCCAGTATTTGTCTACACCAGCGCTGGCTTTGTCAATTCTTACTCCTCGCAAATGGCGGGATGGCTCTCAGGAGCTAATTTATGGATTGCTCATTATCCTTATGCAAGTGGTCTCGTGAACACTGATTGGGCAACCTTCAAGGAAAAATACTTGCCAACTATTGAGCGTCCCATGATGCCCCGCACATTGGAGAACATTACCCCTGAATTGTGGCAGTTTTCCGGCGATAAATTTACCCTGCCAGGCGTTTATGGAGACGAACAGGGTAAAAAGCTCTCTGCGCTCGATCTCAATTTTTGGGATCGAAAGAAGTTTGAAGTTATTGGAAAGGAAAATGTTGTCGAAAAACCTGATGAAGTCGATCTTCTAAAAAAGATCGAGGTTCAGGTACAGCAACTTTCGAGAGTAGCCGACAATCTTGCGAAGGAAGTAGCAGAACTTAATGCTTTATTTGAAAAATAAAACCGCAATCCTGCGGTTTGTAGAACCTTTGGAGGAATGAAAAATGCCAGAAGATAAAACCCCTGGAGATCCGGGACAACAAGAGCCCGCTCGCCAGCAGGCACCAGAAGGCTACATAGAGAAAGCTCGCTTTGACGGCCTGGTTCGCAAAGTCGAGGAGCTGACGCTCGCCAATCGCAACCTGCAAGCTCAACTTGAAGCCAAGACCTCGGAAGTCGAGCAGCTTGGTGGTCAACTGAGCGTCAAGGATGTAGAAAAGAGCGCAGCAGTAAAGGAGCGCGATGAGCAGCTCAAAAAAGTAATTGAGGCCAAGACCCAAATCGAAAAAGAGCTTGAGGAATTGCGTGCACTTAAGCTCAAGATCGAAACGGTCAAGGAAATCGGGCGACCAGATCTTCTCAAGATTATAGACAAGATCCCAGGTATGACCGACAAGGAAGCCCTGAAATCCATCCTGACCGATTTCGCAGGTTTTGCAGACGAAGCCGCAAAGGAGAGAGAACGGCAATTGCTATCTGGATTGACGCCGCCGATGTCTAACCAGCAAGCCAGCAAGCCAACGCCAAACAGCACAGAGGGTTGGGAGAAATATATCAACTCACTTCCACTAGGCTCTCCTGAACGAGCAAAAGCCTTTGACGAGTTTTGGGAATGGGGCCAATCCCAACAAAAATAATGAGGTGATATTATGGCAAACGACTATCTCACCGGAGCGTTGTTCTCCAGTACCCTTCCAGCATGGCAACGAACTTACTACGAGGCGTTGTTGCTGGAAACCTTGCGCACCAAGTCCATCCTGGTGCCTTTCTGCGCAGTCAAGGAAGACTTCCGTGCCCGCGATACCGGGATCATCAGTTACACGGAGGTCTATGACACGGATCCAGACTTCAACGCGCTTTCCGAGCAGGATATTTGGCTACGGGGTGCGCATCTGGACAGCCGAACCGTGACCTTGCAACTGGAAATTCACGGCGACACCCTCAAGTTTTCCGACTACTCGGACATTGTCCAGTATGTCAATAATGGCAACCTGAAAGGGTTGGTGCGGGATAAAATCGGGCAAAACCAACGGGATATGCTCGACCTTCTAGCGCGTAATGCCTTCCTGTCTCACCCCTATCCGGTATATGCTGGAAATACGCGCGCCAGCCGTGAGGCTATTACCGGTACCGACATCTTTGATCCAGACTTTGCAGAGCTCGCTCGTACTCACCTGGAAGAAGCGGAAGTCCCTGGGGTTGCAGCTACGCAGGATGGCGAAGGACAGACCATTGTGTGTGTCACCACACCGCGTGTTATCCATGACATCCGTACTGCGGCTGGCTCTGGCTGGCTGGAGGTGCAAAACTACGCCCAGACCGGACGTAAGTTCACGAATGAGGTTGGTACCTGGGCCGGCGTTCGCTTTGTTCGCACCAATCGGTTGGTGTTGCGCAATCACGGTGCAGTTTCCCAGCAAACCACACTGGATGGTGCGACGGTTGCTGGTCAAGGTGCCTCTCAGACGGTAGATGTTGTGTATACTGTCGGGCAGCCGACCTCGACCCGTTATGTTGTTGTGGATAGTGTAACGGGCTTCTCCGTTGGCGACATCATCACCATCCACAGTAAGGATGCTGGAGAAGGTGCGGGGCATCCCCCTGTTGAGACCGATGGCACTCAGGAAACCCGCCGGATTGTGGTAATTGACGAGCTTAACAAGCGGCTGGTCTTTGACAAGCCCCTGCTCAAGCCACATGCGGATGGCGACTTTGTCACCAAGGGCGTGACCATCCATTCGTCCATCTTCCTTGGCGGGCCTGGTGTGGTTTACGGCGTTGGCGAACGCCCGACCCCAATCTTCCCGCCCAAGTACGATGACATGATGATGATCAATCGCTATGGCTGGCGCGGCTTCTTGAAGTTCCAGATGTTCCGCCCAGAGTATATCGAAGTTCACGAGACCGCTGGTTCTACGGATTAGTTCAATGACAACCTGGACTGAGTTCTTAGGCGATCTGCGCGCGGATCTTCAAGATAGCGGAGATAGTCCCCGCTGGTCTGATAAGATGCTGTACCTGTACACCAAGGATGGCATTCGGGATTACTCCATCTGGTTCCCGATACGGATAGATCGTTTTGCATTGTCTCCAGTTGGGGACAAGTGTGCCTTGCCAGCTAATTACATCGAGGATATTCAGGTGGAGTGCCCCGCAGGGACTTATCTTGATAAGCGCCAGCCCTATCAGGTCAGGTTAGCCAATCATAATTACTACTACATTCAGGGGGGGAGCCTTTACCTTGGCTCCCCCACCGAGGATGAGGTCTTGTTGACTTATTATGCCACCCATCCAGTTCCGACGTCTGAAACTGATGAGGACTTTGCCTTCACCATTCCAGAAGCGGACATCGAGCTTATTCGCCTGTATGTCAAGGCAAAGGTGTATTCTCAGATGCGCTCCAGACAGGCAGCGCTCGACCGTTTCAAAATCAGTTCTGGCAAGCGCGATGATAACCCGCTTGCCCCTGAAGTGGAAGATCTGATGGGTGAGTACCTGCGCGGTCTTGCGCAACGCATTCCTGGTGGGGTGGTGATGCTAAACAAGCTGGGGAGAGCGCCATGAGTATCCATGTTCTTGTAATGAAGAAGGTGCGCGATGAACTGGAAAATGCGCTCATTACCAGCATACCGGAAGATGATGTCGCACGCGCTGGCGTGATTAAAATTGGCCCCTTGCAAGGGGATCCAGACCCGGATGATGCCAGGATTAGCGTCGAGATCTACTACAACGATCCAGATCAGACTATTCGTGGAAGCTCTATTGGAAACAACCCGGAAGCTTGGGACGATCAGGTTGAAGAAGTGGAAATCGGCGGCGCGATCACCTGGTCACGCCGTTTTACCGTCAAGGCGCGCTGCCTTTTAGAGGGCACGAAGGAAAGCCTGGAAGAAGCTCATGCAATTGCGTCAACTGTCCGATCACGAATTGAAAGGGCTTTACTCAAGATGAGCTTCGCGGAGATAACTGACAACTATGAATATGTCTCGCGTGGCGTTGTCTCTGACAATTTGCGTGGCGAGATGGTCCAGGCTGGTGGTCCGCCGGATGCGTACGACTTCATCATCAAAGAACGCTTTGATATTTTGACAACCGAAATGGTAGGTGCATAATGGCTGCTTCTGAAAAATCTTTCGTTGGTATTGCAAAACAGACGGCGCATGGAACGCCGAATACGACTGACGCCGACTTCAAATATATGCTTTTTACGCAAGGGTCAATCTCGCCCAATAACGTCGTCTTGCCACTCGATCCAGAGGTTGGTGGTGGTGCGATGGTTCGTGACATGAAAAAGGTTGGCGTGACCTCTGGCGGCGCGCTGGAGATTATTCCACGTCCTGAAACGCTTGGGTTCTTCCTGCTTGGGGCGCTTGGAAAAGTTACGTCCAGTCTTCATAGTGGCTCTACAACCGCCTATGATCACGTCTTTACCCTCGACAATGACCAGTTTTCCGCTCCTTATTTCACCATCCGGTCCTCTCCAGGTGGTTTGCATGGCGAGCAATTCCAGGATGTGCGTATTAACGCTCTTGGTCTTGAGTTTCGCGGTGCAAACTTCGTGCGTGGCACGGTTGGGATGATCGGTGGGTTGCCTGCAAAGGTCGCAACCACCAATTGGGACGCACTCTCAAAGGTGGATGGTGGACCTCCCCTGATCACACCTGTATCCGAAATCGAGCTTCCGACTGGGACGGCAGCGAAAGTTCTTGGAGGAAATTTCACGGCTGGTATGGCAATCCCGCTCGATGAGCAATGGATCGTTGGCAGTTATTCCCCTGATGCGATGGATATTGTCAGCCGGGCGTTCTCGTTGACCTTCAGTATCAAGATGACCGATAGCGAACTGTACAGCAAGATGATGTACGATCCTAATGGTGGTTCGTCTTGGGCTGCCGGGATGTTCCGCGAGGCCAACTTCAAACTCGAACTGATCTCAGACATTGAGGCAGATACCGGCGTACCTTATAAGGTGGTCATTGAGGGCAATGGCAATTCCGGCGCTGATGCCAATGTTGTGTGGTCAGTCGATCCAATTGGTTTGCGAGCTGGACGTCAGGTCGTGATGAACGTCACCGGACTGTTTCTGGCGTCTGAAACTGCGCCGATCACAGTCACACTGACCAATAGTCGAGCCAGCTACTAATATGTTCTAAGGAGGCAATATGGTTAGCTTTGGAAAGTATGCGATCGTCTCACCCATCACGTATCACTTCGAGAAAGAGCCGGATTGGTGGTGGAAGATCAAGCCGCCTACTTCTGGCGATGAACTGGAGATGTCCCGTTTTATGGTCAATGCCCGTGTTGAGGTTGGCATTGATGGGGTGCGACGGGACTATCCTCCAACCGCAACCGAGATTGCGCACAAGGAAATTGCCTTGACATTTGGCGGAACAAATATCCCAGCCGGAGAGCAAAAGGTCGAGGATGGCGGCGAGCCTATCCTGAAGGTCGACGCTTCGCCAGAGATGGTCGAGACTGTCCTCAGAAAAATGCCACATGAAATGGTGATGGAAATCTGGAGAGCAATCGGAGAGGCTGTGCCTGGATGGGGACCGCAGCTCCCAAAAGCGAGAAAGGAGACGACTTCGAAGGATTAGAAGAAGTCGTCAAGGATGCCGTGTTGACCGATCAGACGGAAGATGTTGTTCTAAGCAGGCTGATCGAACTCACCATCAACGCGATTGTTTCCGGTCGAGAACTTTTTGCAAGTCCTCTGGACGAACCGGTATTTTACCGCAGACACTTTCGAAGATGGGTGCTTGAGGGACTGGAAGAACGCAAAGCGCTCTCTGCATCCGAAGAAAAGATAAATAAACTAGGGAGAGGGACGCAGCCTCCCGTCTCCTCTTCCTAGTTTTTGGAGAACTATGACGGAAAAAGACGATATTCTTCGCAAGGCACGCGTATCGGGCGAGTATGATATTTTGAAATTCTCGATTGCCGAACTTGTCAAGCACTCGAAAGATACATCGAGTGCTATTCAAGACTATCTCGGCAGGTTGGTAAGCAATACTTTCAAGGGATATTACGAGGCTTATAGAGAGCGTGGCGGGACAGTCACAATTGACGATCTCTTTTCCAGAGATATTGAGGCGCGCCGCGCAGTGGAAAATCAACCAGTAGATACCAGTCTCTTGCGTAATACGCCGATCAAAGGAGGAAAGATCAAGATCGGCAAACAATTTCCAGAACTGGCTGGGCTAAAGACAATTAAGGATGTGCGCGATTACCTATTTCAAACCAGCATGTCCGGTTATCTGTCGTCCTCCAAGAAGCTGGACCGTGAGCTTGGACAGGATTTTTCTGAAACCTTTCAGACGATGTCGGTATCGTTTTTCGAGAATTATTGGAAGTATGACCCGTCCAAGTCCTCGTTTGTAAGATTTGTCCAAAGGCTTGGATCACACGCTGCAACCGACTTCCGGCGCAAGGAAAAGGCTGGTAGTGCAGGTAGTGGGCTTGAGGTCTTGCCAGAAAGTGTCTTAGATACTGCTATAGATCCGTTTGATACTGGATTTACCAACCCACCAGTTGCTCCAAATATTGGGCCGCGTTTTGGCGTACTTAGTCAACTTCGCAGTCATGAGAAGTGGTTTGATTATGCTACAAATGAAAGCCCATCATTTCAAATCGAAAAGATTGATCCAAATTCTCCGGGTGCAAAAGCTGGCATTCGCAGTGAGGATATTCTTGTTGGCTTCAGAGAGCTCAGCAAAGAGGAATTGTACGATCTGGCGGACTATGTAGAGAGCGGTCATAATCTCCGCCTGGTGGTTGGCAAGGAAAACGAGGAAGGAACTTCCCTTCTCTATCGCATTGCTGAAATTGAGGGTGGGTTCACTCCACGCCCTGTTCGAGAATTGGCTTCTTCTGTTCCATCTTCGACTATTCGTAGAATGACCTCAGAGGAGCTATCACAAGCCATCAAAACTTCTACGTACAAAAATATCCCTTATCGAGATTTCCGAAATAGAGGTAGATCTCCGCGTGCTTCAAAAATTCCATTGCGGCAAATGCGGCCCGATCCAGAAAAGAACATCCTCAGGAAGAAAGCAAGCCAAGCCAGGTATTACCATCGTAATCCCATACATCCAGCCATTGAGGAATTGGTTATGAAAGGGGCTGGTAACTATTACGATCCCGGAGATCTGGCACTTGAAGATTTCAGTGCCTATATGGATACTCGTCTCAGGGTTTATGACGAAAACAAAAATCTGATTGGTTATGAGGATTATAGGTTTTCTCCTTACGACAGGATCAACGATGTTCTTGGAAATGACCCGGATCAGGAAAAGTACAGGATCCCCACTGAACAATTCGAAAAAGAGTTGAAACAGGAACAGGCTGAACATATGACAATAGCAGATGAGGAGAAATACAATCAGGGTAACCTTGATCCAGTCATTAGTTATCGTCTCAAGTACGAAAAAAAATACGAGAAGGAACAAGACCTGTCCATCGAAAGCGCTTCTGATCGAGCGGCCTATGCTTATCTCTTGCAAAAGCGCAATGAGGCGCTTGATATTATCCCAGATAAAAGTCTGCATTCCAAAGTAGCATTACGTGGCGCGCAGAACTGGAAATTTAATATGAGAAGCATCCGCCAGGATAAGCTCAGCAGCATGATATGGGAGAGTGTTGGTCTTAACAGGGATAGAATTTCTCCTGACACAACGATTGGGATGGAGATCTTTGTCAATCGTAAGTTGCAGGATATTCAGCGCACAATGCCTGAGCTTGCAAAGCGGATTGCGGAGTTGCCAGATCAGTATAGCCGTTTTCTGGAACTCAGTAAGGTTCCTGATAAACGTCCTGTAACCTTTCTCAAATCGGCCACTCCTCCAGAGCCAGAAGATCCTTACAAGATGGGGTATAAGCAGTACAAATATCAAAGGCCAAATAAACAAGCGCAAGCGAAGCTGGCACCAAAGCTGGCAATTGTGCCGTATAGAGCTCCCGAAATGGTGGCGTTTCAGGCGTCTGAAGATCCAATTATTGACGCCAGCTTTATTGAGCTTCCCACACTTTCAAGTATGAATTATCTCGCACTTCCGAGTGGTAGCTATCCCGCACTCCCAAAAAGAGATTTATCAATACAATCTGTCCTGAATGGCCTCATATCTTCAAAGAGAAGTTACCACATGCTTCCGAGCGGAAGTTATTCCGCGTCTTCTTCTGAGCAAGTGTCTGATATTTCAATCGAAGATACGCCCCCAGAAGCTCCTCCATTTGACGAAACACTTGTTGAGGCTCCTCCATTCGCCGAAATACCTGTTGAAGCTCCGTCAGATGTTCCAGGTAGTACACCTGTCGAAGTTGTGCAAGAACCTGTCTCGAAGCGCAGTTCCAGTCAAGAGGTTCGGAAACGTGCTGCGAAAATCAGTTTCAGAGATCTCTCGCAGGATACAAGAACGTGGCTTCAGCGTTTTCCAAGCGGTGATCGCAAACAAGTCTATAACAAAATGGTGGACAAGATCTACGCTGCCACTGTTAGCAGAGAGAAGAAAATTGGCTTTCGCGGCTATGATGAAAAAGGAAAACGAACAAACCAGGATTTCCTCGACGAATACTACGCATTTCGCAGTCTTGCCAACCAGCTTGGATATCGGATTGAGGATCCTGAGCCGTACGGCAATACGGATTTTGTTGCCAAAATCAGACCTATAGAACAATCTGACTACTGGACACCAGATCGTCTTGTTCGTCAGTCCTCTGGCGGTGGTTCTGGAGAGCCCCCACAACAACCGCCAGTAGATTTCTCGGAGCCACCAGAAGGCGACGAGTACTGGCGTCCCAAGAAAACTTCCGATGGCTGGCAGTACACTCCGACAGATCAATTTCGTGCCTTCCGCAGCCAGATACCTGGCGGGATGAGCTCGCGCGAGATGGGACATGTCCTTGCGAACTCTATTCAGCCTTCGGATATTCATGGCTATCGCAACGAGATCTATGGTCGTGCTGGAATTCATACAGTTGGTGGCGTCAGTAATTATGTCATTCGAGACGACGCTGGCAATATCAATATTGATAGCTCTGGCATCGAAAAGGGATATTCCTGGGTAGCTTCCAGCCTTCAGTTTGCAACTGCTGGAAAATTGCCATCCAATCCAAGTGACATGCTGGCCACAATCAAGCAACGCATGTGGGATCATGTCCAGAACCAGATGGATAGCGAGATCAAGGCGCTGGAGCGGTCGGGGCACAGCAAGAGTGATGCTCAAGCGCTGGCAAGCCGTATCAAAACCGTGGCTGATCACTTTGTGGATCAGGTCAGCCGAAGGGTTGATGCTGCTGTTGGTATCACGACAGAAGGATACGGCGACCTGAATACGTTCCTTGCGAATGCCGAAAAGAAATACAGTGCGAGAATTCGGGACGCAAAAATAGCTCAGGAAGTCATCGATAAGGACCCTGTCATTCGCGCCAAAGCAGAAGAAATGGGCATCACTGCAGAAGAACTGGCTTCTGGTCCTTCAATGGTGATGATGGGCGAACAAGATGCCTACCGCTTTGGCGGTGGGTATCGCGGTGGTGGGCGCGGTGGCGGTTACGGAGAGGATGACTTCTCAAGCGGTAATATCTGGTCGAGGGGTCCTGTAGGACGTATGCTCTATTCAGCTTATATTATGAAGCGGTTGTGGAGCATGTCTGCCGGTCCTGTTTTCTCCGATATTACGCAGTATGGCAAGGAAATCGCTCCACTTACCTCTGGCATCTTTTACGGTGGCGCAAGCGCTGTTGGAATGGAAGGTGGCATTGCTGCCAGGCAAGCTATAGGAAGGGAGTTCTTTGGCAGGACGGCCAATCAAGAGTTTGGCGCTTTTAGCGATCTCGGCTATTATCTCTCGATGGGTGGCAATGAGGCAGTTGGCAGGCTCGGCTCCGCTTTAGGTGTTGGCGCGGCCATGACCGCAGCGGGATATATGCTTCCTGGAATGATTGGAATGGTTCCCGGTCTGGCTGGAGCCGCTTCGATTGCAAGCCTGACCGGTCCCATTGCAATGGGCGCAGGAGCTGTGGTTGGCAGTGTCGCGCTTGGCATGGAAGCATACAATGCTTTTCTGAAGCCGAAGGATCAGCCCGATGTGACA
>Ga0067045_1003385_pt1 | contig 25075 bp, 18 predicted proteins | sample TerdegcTABiofilm_FD_59184 | JGI IMG/M metagenome (GOLD analysis project Ga0067045, IMG submission 59184) | Combined Assembly of (Gp0054472, Gp0054536) Wastewater bioreactor microbial communities from Singapore -Terephthalate degrading... | reverse complement strand
GGCGGGATTATCCTCTTTCGGGGAATCGGTAGGAATGGCTTTTTCCTCCTTTATGGTATAAAAGGAATTCCCTTGAATATTTTGTTGGATATGATTGATGGACATAATATCACTCCTATTGGCAGAAAAAATTTTGCAGTTGAATACGATATTTTTATGGTTGTATATATAATTAACAGTCGGTATTTTTTGTAGTCATTATATTAAAAGTTTTAGGAGGGGTTTGGGGAAGCCCTTTTTCAAAAGGGTTCCCCAAGACACTATCTCTTACAAACTAATCCTAAAAGTAGGGTTTACCAACAAAATCGGGGTCTGGAGACCCCTCCTACAACAAAATTCCTACAACAAAATTCCTACAACAAAATTCCTACAACAAAATTCCTACAATAAAATTCCTACAATAAAGTTATGACAACAGCATAGTTAATCTATTCTTTCTTGAAGTCAAGGGCTTTTTGGAGGGCGTCCTGGGGCTGGACGATGCCTGCTCCCTGTTGGTTGCCGTCCAGACCGGGCAGTCGTCTTGCGGTGCCGGTGAACACTTCCTTTATTTCCATAGGGCTTAGATCCGGTCTCGCCTGTTTGATTAGAGAAACTATTCCAGCCATAACGGGAGTTGCCATAGATGTCCCGGATATAGTTATATAATCGCTGCCGATGTGGGGAATTTGGGTCATCTGATCCAGGGCGGATCCGGGGGAATTGGCGGCGGTTATATTTACACCGGGAGACAAAATATCGGGTTTGGTGAGATTGTCAATCTTTGTCGGTCCCCGGCTGGAGAATTTGGCGATCTCGTCGTCGGTGGGATCCACGGTGTTCTTGTCGTCAAAGGCGCCCACCGTGAGAACGTTGGGGTTATTGCCGGGGGATCCTACGGTGCCGGGTTTGGGTCCCGAGTTACCCGCAGCGATGACCATGACAAGTCCCGCATCGAGGGCTTTTTGTGCCGCCAGAGAGATGGGGTCGTCCTTATAGGATTGGAAGGCGGGTCCCCCTAAAGACATGTTCACCACATCAATGCCCAGTTCGTCCTTTTTCTCGACTGCGAACTGGATTCCCTTGATAATATCGGAGAATCTGCCGGCGCCGTGTTTATCCAGGCTCTTGATGCCCACCAGTTTTGCCGCATGAGCAGCTCCCTTGTATTTGCCTGCGGATGCGGTTCCGTCTCCTGCGGCGTCGCCTGCCACGTGGGTTCCGTGTCCCTGGTCGTCGTAGGGTTCCTTCTTGCCGTTGACAAAGTCTTTGAAGCCGATGATTCTGTCGCCGAAGTCCTGATGAGGATATATTCCCGTATCAATGACCGCTATGGTGATGCCTTCTCCGTGCAGTCCCTTATCCCACAGTTTATCCACGCCCAGGGTTTTTATGGCGTTATCGGTCATGATGGTGGCGGTTTCTTTGGAGATCGCGTTGGCATCGGGAAGAACGGGATCGATCATCTGACATTTTTCATCCACAAAAATACTTACTTCCGGCGGTTTATTGGCAAGGATGGATTTCAGGTCTTTTTCCGATACCTCGGTAGTGAATCCGTTGATAATGGGCAGTTCGTCCTTTACCTTTGCCTTGACGCCCTTGAGGGATTTCTTGGCATCGGACACGTCCCCGTCTTTGGAAGTAACGATGACGGGGATCTTGCCTCCTCTGGTTTTGGTTTGACTTGATATATTAACTAAATCTTCGGGAGAGTCCAGGGATTTGCGGAGGACTTCCTTATCTCCCGCCTGAACGAAGTTTTTTTCTGCGATTTTATGAAAACCGATATGGTTGAAGCCTATATTTGAATTTATTTCCATTATTGATTCCTCCTTGAAGGGATTCGAATTTGTTGGTTAATATCAGAAATAGCGAAAGCCATTGCAGGGGTTAAAGACCGTATATAAAAGGGTTTTTGGAAGGGCTAAAGTCCGGCAGGCGAGCCTGTCGCTACAGTTTCTTTACTGTCTATCAGCATTTCACCGTTTTATACCCGGTCTGACCTCTGACTTCCGACTTCTAACCTCCGATCATGTCGGGGTCGATAGGTCCGGAGGAGTAGGCGTGGGTCAGGAAGTGGACGATGGGACTGATGTAGGTCTTGCCCTGTTCGGTCTGGGCTTTCATCTTGTCCGCTTCGAGAGTCGCCAGTTTTTCGCCGGGGGTCATGCCTTTGGCTTCCCATTCCGCTTTGGCGGCAGCCTGTTGTTTGAAGTTGGAGTACATATCATAGACCGTTTTGGCGATGGGAACCGCCACCGATACATAACCTGCGGGCGTTGCAATCGCTGCAGCTTTTGCGAAGCTCATACCGATACAGGCGGCGGTTACGGCGGCTCCCGACACGGTGTCGGCGGCTCCGTCTATCATGGCGGTCTGACGGTTCTTCAGTTCCTTATCCTTGAAGGCGCCGATTGCCTGATCCGCTCCCAGATAGGCGCTTCTGGCTCCGCCGATGATTCCTGCCTTGGCGGCGATACTGCCGGGGACAATCTTCATGAAATCTTCCGGCGGTTTGCCTCGCATGGCACGGTAGGATTCATAGTATCCCGCGTTGGAAGCTAACCCTAAAGCGAACTTGGAGGCTTTTTTACCCGCTCCCAGAATCTTATCGGTCTTATTTATGACGTTATCGGAGAGTCCCAGTTTATTCCTTAAAAACTCGTGGAATTTGGAATCTTTAGCAATGGTTGAGAGAACCTCATCCCATACCGTATCCTTGGCTATGGAAAGATCCCCGTAACCGTGTTTGGGATCCCAGTTTTCCGGCTGGAAGAAGGTGGAAGGCATATCGTGTCCGAAGTCGGTGGGCATGTAGGCGGAGAGACCCGTAGCGTTTTCAACAGCTTTTCCGATATGTGCCTCATCAATGAGAGATCCCTGAATAGTCTTTAGCAGGGCTTCTCCTTTGGGTTTCATTTCCGGGAAATAATAGTTATTAAATCTATCGTCAGATAAAACGAGTTTGGTGAAATGTCCTATATCCTTATAATCGGTATAGGGTTCGGCTCCGCCTTTCGGTACAAATGCCTGAGTATTGCCTATAACTTCTCTCAAAGCCTCCTTCAGTTCGGGTCTCTTTTCGATAGCAGTGGAAATCTCTTTGGCAAATTCACCAAAGGCTCCCTTTACATCATCCATCTTGCGGAGGTCAATGGCGGAGAGGGTGGGAGCCATCATTTCGGCGGAGGGTCCCGGCTGGTATTTCTGCTCGAAGACGAAGAACTTTGCCAGATCCTCCGGAGTAACCTTGCCCGAATCCGCCAGTTCGAATTTAAGATCCTTCATAACCCCGTCAATAGGCAGGGATCCCAGATTTACGGTTCCTTGAGACGCGACCATAATATTGGCGGAATCCTTGAGGGTGTCCGCAACTTCGATCTGGCTCATGAGGTTGCCGTCGAAAGCCACCAAGTCGATCTTCTGTCCTGCTAGGTCTGACGCTGATTTCAATCCCTCGGATAATTCTTTATTAGTTAAAACATCTTTAAATTCTTCATCAGCCAAAGCCCCTGCGAATCCGCCACCCTGTCCGTAAATAAGCACTGCATAATGTTCCGCAGGATACTTCTTGATTCCCCATTCCAGAAAGTCCTGAAAAGTCGCCTTATCCCCCATGTTGACCTTGCCCAGATCCTGAATCACGGGAGATACGATATTCTTGGTGTAAGGAGGCAGGAAAAGGTTCATCATCTCTTCCTGAAGAGGCGGAGGATCTGGATTTCTCTGGACTTCATACCGTTTGGTTCCTTCCCAGTCCTTGCTCCACTTGTCCACAATCCACCCCTTACGGGACAGTTGGGCGGCAATATTCATATTCTCATCGCTTCCCGCCTGCTCCAACTCTCTAAGAACGCTGGGGGCGGTTCTCTGCAGATTACCGTCCTTGCCGTTGATATAAGCCAGAACCGTCCATTTTTTCTTGGCGGGTGCGGGAGTTTCGTCCTTTTGCTGAAGTTGTACTTGATCCTTAACCTCATGTTCTTTTTCCTCTCCCACTGCTTTGGGAGTGGATTTCATCTCCTGTTTCGCACCTGTCGATGCCACACCAGAAGCGTAGAAATTAGAAACATTTTTAATCTCCATACCTTGACTCCTTCCGGTTTTTCCCTTTATTTAATTTTAATATTTTCTTACATTACTAACCTATAACAGACTCCTTTTTTACCCTTATACCATAATCCGGATTGAATCCTGAAACCAGCTCATGATGACGACCTCCACCGGCTTCCGACAACGATTGGGATGACGGTATAAAATGAAGGACTGAAGTCCTTCGCTACAGACTCTCAGCCACAGCCTCTTATTTACGGGCTTTTCACTAAAACTCCCCTAATACGTCCTTCCCCTGTGAACATATACTCCCCGTCTATTTTATATTATCAGATGAGGGATTCTTAATTCAATAAAAGTTTGTTAACGTTTTGTTAACGTCTCAATAAACCTGAATTTTTTTAACAAAAAGGTATTCTCTCCATACCGTCGAATCCCCTCTAGATCTGCAATAATAAATCCTTAATGGAAAAAGGAAAGGAGACACTTTATGTCCACAGTAAAGGAAGATAAATTTAATATTCAACAGGTATTGAAAAATCTCGAAATAGAAGAAACCAACTACGGAGCCTTTGACGGTGAGTGGTTCGGTCATGGGGAAATCCTGGAATCGGTATCCCCCATCGACGGCAAGGTAATCGCGAAAGTCATACAGGCGAATCCGGAAGACTACGAAAAAGTCTATCAGTCTGCCCATAAGGCTTTTCTTGAATGGAGGGAACTGCCTGCTCCCAAACGGGGCGAGATCGTCCGGCAGATCGGTCTGGAATTGCGTCAGCACAAGGACGACCTGGGTGCCTTGGTAACTCTCGAAATGGGCAAGATCCTGGCGGAAGGCAAGGGAGAAGTCCAGGAGATGATCGATATATGCGACTTTGCGGTAGGACAGTCCAGAATGCTCTACGGACTGACCATGCACAGCGAGCGCCCCGGACACCGGATGTACGAACAATGGCATCCCCTGGGAGTCATAGGTATTATCTCCGCCTTCAACTTCCCGGTAGCGGTATGGGCATGGAACTCCATGATCGCGGGCATCTGCGGAGACACCATGATCTGGAAACCCTCCAGTAAAGTTCCTTTAACCGCTATCGCCTGCACCAAGATAATTCAAAGAGTATTTAAACGAAATAATATATCCCCGGCGGTCATGTCGCTTATCATCGGCAAAGGAAAAGACGTGGGCGAGATCCTCATCAACGACAAAAGAATTCCCCTCATCAGTTTCACCGGCAGTGTCCGCATGGGCAAACGGATCGGCGCAGTGGTGGGAGCTCGTTTAGGTAAAACCATCCTGGAACTAGGAGGAAATAACGCCATCATCGTAACAGAAAACGCCGATATCAATATGGCAATCCGGGCGATTCTGTTCGGCTCCGTGGGAACCGCAGGTCAGAGATGTACTACCACGCGAAGGATTATCGCCAACGAGAAGATATACGATGAACTGCTGGAAAAACTGATAAACGCCTATAAACAGGTTCCTATCGGCAATCCCCTCGACACTTCCACACTCATGGGACCCCTGGTGGATACCGATGCCGTCAACACCATGATGAAAGCCGTTGAGAAGGTAAAAGAAGAAGGCGGCAAGATTGTTTACGGTGGAGATAAACTGGAAGGCGAAGGGTTTGAACCGGGAACCTACGTAACCCCCTGCATCGCCGAAGTGGAAAATAGTTATGAAATAGTCCAGAATGAAACATTTGCCCCTATTCTGTATTTTATTAAGTATAAAGATATAGAAGAGGCGATAAAATATCATAACGATGTTCCCCAGGGACTCTCTTCCGCCATCTTCACCACCAATTTGCTTGAAGCGGAAAGGTTCCTCTGCTTTAAAGGTAGCGACTGCGGTATAGCCAACGTCAATATAGGCACTTCAGGAGCGGAAATCGGCGGAGCCTTCGGTGGGGAAAAGGAAACCGGCGGCGGCAGAGAATCGGGATCCGACGCGTGGAAAGGATACATGAGACGCCAGACCAACACCATCAACTATTCCAAAGAACTCCCCCTGGCACAAGGAATCCGTTTCGGCTAAAAGAAGTTGGAAATTGGAGGCCGGAAGTCGGAAGCCGGACTGTGTGGAAAGGGGTAAAGATCTGTAGCGAAGGACTTCAGAGTGTGTAAAAAGTCGGGAAATTGCCGAAAACCTCTGTATCTCAGACCGCCAGACGAGTCTGTTAGGTCTGCATTATATCCGGATTGTCAGGACTAAAGTCCTGATCTACAACGTCGTTTTCAACCTTTTCACACACTCTGACATCGGACTTCCAAACTCCCCTCCGATTTTAATCGGGTCTGACCACCGACTTCCGACCTCTAAAATTCTGAAATCCCCCCCTTGACAAAGCGCCGGTTTTGGATTAGAATAACCTTGTCGATGAGACAGCGACCTGCGGAAGTGGCGGAATTGGTAGACGCGCTAGGTTCAGGGTCTAGTGGCTGTGCAGTCGTGGGGGTTCGAGTCCCTTCTTCCGCATAAGAACAAAGCCGGCGAAAGCCGGTTTTTCGCTTTTCGGAAGCCTTCCTAAAGACCGGCATCCCGATCTGTTTTCTTTAAAAGAGGATATAGAATGAAAATAAATAATAACATGCTTGCTTTTTATATGATTCCGCTTATGAGTTTATTTCTTATTCTGTTTATAAAGCCTTTATACGCTCAGGATTATACTCCCCTCATCCTTTCCGGAGAACACGATATGAACCTTGATCAGTGGAAATCCCTCACAGTGGAACAGCGATGGAAGGAATTCAAAGAAGTTAACGAAATCAAATATATAGGATGGGATAAAAAGAAATATACCGCTTCGATAATAAGTAATTATTTTGTTTTATCTCAACAGACCGCTAATGAGGATACCGTCTCAAATTCAGGAAAAACACAGATAAAATCCGGGGAAATCCGCTTTATTGACTGGGACGGAATAAAAAAGAAAGCGGTTTTAAAGGGAGAAGGCAAAACCGGCGAGGGTCTCCTTTTCGTGATAACTCCTGACAAGGGCGGGGACAAGGAATCTGCGGCTAATAGTAAAACCACCGCATCATCGGCAAGGGATTCCCGGTCGGTTGTCAGTATGTTCCTGAATTTTGTTAACTGGGACGGCAAACATCAGTCGGTGGTGGTGAAAGGCGTATTCCGTGATGAATCCCTGGTTCACCCCGAATTGCTAAAGATAGCGAAAAATATATTAGAGCAGATAAATCCTCTTTGTCCTCCGGGATGGACTCTCAGGATATACGAAACCACCCGCAGCGAGGGGATGCAGGCTTATTACGTGAGTATAAAAGCCAGTAAAACATATAATTCCAAACATTTGCTAAACCCCGTGCGGGCACTGGATCTGGTATGGCAGCATAACGGACAATGGACATGGGATAATCCCACTCTGACCAACAGCGAGAAGGGATGGGATTACCTTCAATCATTGAAAGAAAAGTACAAACTGCGGGTCATCGACTGGGACAAACCCCACCTGGAACTCCCCGAAGAACAGAAATAATGAGGACTTACGCTCAAAACAGCGGAAACCGGAACAACCCTTCATCCCAACCCCGGAAACGAGTTCAGAGCAAGTTTGTTTCGGGAACTGTGGGAATCGGCATAAAATCTGGATTTTGACAATAAAAGGCGTAACTCCTGATAATGACTACATCGGAAGTTTTTATCCAGAACCACTATTATAAGTTCTAATCTCGTGCCTCAAACGTAAAACCCTCACAGAACATAGATTCCATGAGGGTTTTTACGCTTTTTCTCAAGCGCCCGAGAGGATTTGAACCTCCGACCTACTGATTCGTAGTCAGGCGCTCTATCCGCTGAGCTACGGGCGCATATAATCCAGACTCTATATCGACTCGAATATCCGAGACAGCCGGTTAAAGAAAATTCCGTGTCCAGAAACTATAAATTGGCGGAGAGGGTGGGATTCGAACCCACGATAGGGCTTTAGGACCCTATAGACGCTTAGCAGGCGCCCGCCTTCGACCTACTCGGCCACCTCCCCGTCAAGCGATTCTCATTTTAGCACATTTCTTTATAGTAGGCAAGATCTATTCCCTTTTTTTAACAAATTTTTTATCGCTTTTCCTTATCAGCAACCTTTCCCGCCGAATAAGGAATCTCCCTGACTTTATTCGTTTCTCAGAGCCTGGATGGGATCCAGTTTGGAAGCTTTATAGGCAGGGTAGAACCCGAAGAAGACTCCCACCCCGAAAGCGAAAGAAAAAGACAACAACACCGCCTCAGGGGAGAATACCATAGGCCATTTCGCCCATTGAGCAATCAGGTGGGAAGCCAGCACTCCCAGACCGATGCCGATGACCCCTCCCATAGAACACAGAACCACCGATTCGATCAAAAATTGCAGAAGAATATCCCTCTGCTTTGCCCCTATTGCCATCCGTATGCCGATCTCCCGGATCCTTTCGGTAACCGATACCATCATGATGTTCATGATGTTTATTCCTCCCACCAGGAGAGCCACTCCCGCTATGGAAGCAAGAAATATGGTGAATACCTGGGTGGTCTGGCCCACCGATGCGGAAATCTCCGCCTGATTCCGGATCTCGAAATCATTCTCATCGCCGGATTTCAATTTATGCCTCTGTCTCAAAAGGTCGGTTATTTCATCTTCCGCCCTGTCGCAGTCTTCCGAGGAAGTCGCCGTCGCCATAATTGTCCTAAGCCGGCGACTCTTGGTTATTCGCTGATCCATGGTGGTATAGGGAATCATGATACAGTCGTCCAGATTGCCCCCGAAACCGGTTCCGCCCTTGGTTTCCAGGACGCCGATGACCTTGAAGGGGATCTTGTTGATGCGGATGGTCTTCCCCAGGGGATCCTCATTGATGAACAGGTTGTCCACCACAATACTCCCCAGGACGCATACCTTACTGGCGCTTCTGACATCCTCTTCGCTGAAGAATATCCCCTTTTCCATCTTCCAACCCCGAATATACTGATATTGCGAATTCCCTCCGTTTAAAGCGGTACTCCAGTTCTGGTTCTTGTAAATGGTTCTTACGGTGGTTCGCATACTGGGTGATGCATATTCCACATGGGGACATTCCTTTTCGATGGCTTCCACATCGTCATAATCCATCCTGCTATCCATGGTTCCGCTCTGATGAACGCCTCCTTTGCTGGAGGACTGGGCAAATATGGTCAGGTTGTTGGGCCCCATGGACTGGATCCTTTCCTGAATGCTCTGCTGGGCTCCCTTTCCCATGTTGATCATGGCGATAACGGATCCCACACCGAAGACTATGCCCAATATGGTCAAAAAGGCTCTCATCTTATTTCTCGACAGGGAATATAAGGCGATTTTTATTGTCATTACTATGTCCAAGGCAGAACCTCCCTGTAACTTCCGGTTCCCCGCTATCGGGGAGGGGCGTAGTCCACCACTTCCAGATCCAGTCCCCATTGACCCGCTATAACCCGTTTCTTCCAGTTCCGTACCCGTATGGAACCGTCAAAACCGTTGGTGGCGTTGATTATCTCTATATAACGGGCGTCTTCCGGGGTATATATGCCCAGGGTTCTTCCGTTATGCCGGGTTACGGTGATGAGGTTTTTTCTTATGGATGGGTTCTCAACTGCGGTGGAAAATTCAACCCCTCCCATGAAGGAGTTATCTTCCGCCAGCACTTCCCCGTGACGATCTATTGCCCGGACATATCCCGCATCGGTGCCGTCGTAGGGATGGACTATCAGCATGGTGGTCCGGGGAGGCAGAACTATCCAGATCCTGCCGTCATTCCTGAAGAAAAGCAGTTTGTACCGCAGGGGTTCTTTTACAGGGTCATCCTGTTTCTGTGCGGGATTCTTGATATCACAACACCAGAGGGGCGAAGGGCAGCAGAACAACAGGAATACCAGACTCAAAAGAACCGAAATCAATCCCGTCGGTGCTATCGGGTTTTTTCGAACGGTTTTGCTATTTATTTCCATATAGATCCTCCTTCATCAATGGGACTCCCGCAAATAACGCCCTATTTCCCTTCCTGTTTTTTCTCCCGGTCCTCTCCTTTGGATCTGAATAACACTCTCTTGTCTTCCTGACGCAGGGTGAAGTAGGTATTATCCAGGTATTCCAGCAGGGGGATCACATATTTACGGCTGGCATTCAAAAGTTCCTTCACCTGAACCGGAGTTACGAAGCCCTCTTTGCCGATCTGCCCCGCTATGAGCATTTTTGCCTGTTCCAGGCGATTACGGGTGTAGAATACTTTTTCGTTAAGGGGGACGATTTCTCCCGTCTGTTTTAAAAATTCCACCACAGGATAAAATTTCTTGCCGTCAATACCCAGCTTTTTGGCAATCTCCTCCATACTGGGGGGGCTGAAGATTCCGTCCTCCATAAGTTGTAGTATTCCCCGGCGGATTTCTTCCATTTGCTCTTCAAGTTTGGGACTGAAATCGATAGTTGATACCAGTCCTCCCACTTCCTTTATTTTACTGGCTATTTTCAGTTTCAGCAGCAGTTCCCGGAAAAACCCCTCGGATAATTCGGGCAGGTTCTTTTGCAGTTCCGTCAGGGTTCTCCCTTTTTTGTGGGGTTCCATTTCCTGAAATCCCCTGAGAACGTCGATAAATCTTTGCGAATATTTATTATATATTTCCAGATCCGCATATCTTCCCTGGCTGACTTCCGTCACTTTTCCCTGTTCTGTCATCTCGCGGAGGGTTTTGTTAAGTATCTCGAAGGAGATGGCGGACAGGGAACCCAGTTCCTCCATGTTATAGATCCGATGAGGTTCTCTTTTCAGGATCAATCCCAGTAAGGATACAAAGTCCCGGTTCTTCTTGATCTCCAGTAATTCTATAATTTTTCTGTCATGGCGCCGGTGTTGGGTGGGGTATGGATCCAGAACTGTCCCGCCTCCCCAGGTGAATATGGCCGAGGGGGCTCTCAGAATAAAAAGATCGTAGGGGAAAGCCACCGTTTCCGCCTTGAGGTTCAACTGGGCGAATCCCGATTCTCCGGGGTTCAGCTCATCCCGATCCAGCAGGTGAACCTTCCCCTGAACAAAATCGGACCCTATATGAAGAGAAATTTCCGACCTGTTCTTCAGGGGATTGGGAGCCGAGGATAAAACATCCAGATAGACGTCGATATTCCGGGTTCCCCGCATTATACCGGGAGTTACCAGTTGATCTCCCCGGCGGATGTCATCGATGTTGATCTTGGTCAGGTTGATGGCGACTCTCTGACCCGCATGGGCTGCCTTGGCTATCTGGTTGTGCATCTGGATTCCCCGGACTCTGGTTTTCAGTCCCTTGGGGAGAAGGGACAGATTATCCCCTACTTCCGCCGATCCCGACAGGATGGAACCCGTTACCACCAGTCCCGACCCCTGGATCAGGAAAGTCCGATCCACCGTCATCCTGAAGATTCCGTCCTGTCTTTTTGGGGGAACCAGGGCTATTTCCCGATCTATGGTGTAAATCAACTCATGGATTCCCTCACCGGTCTCCGAAGAAACCCGTCGGACGGGAACTCCCTCAAACATGGAGCCTTTCAGGAATTCCCCCATTTCCTTTTCCACTTCCTCTATTCTTTCCTCGGCAACCGCGTCTATTTTAGTCAGCACGGGGATTCCCCGCTTTATACCCAGCAATTTCAGGATACTCAGATGTTCTCTGGTCTGGGGCATGATGCCTTCCCCGGGATCGATGACCAGCAGGGCGAAATCGATGGTGCCTATGCCCGACAGCAGATTTTTCAAAAACTTTTCATGCCCTGGGACGTCGATGATTCCCACATAATCTCCCGAGGGGAGGGCTATATGGGAAAATCCCAGGTCGATGGTCAATCCCCGTTCCTTTTCCTCGGGAAGCCGATCAGCGTCCACTCCGGTCATGGCCCGGATCAGGCTGGTTTTGCCGTGATCGACGTGTCCGGCGGTTCCTATTATATAATATGCCATACTTTATACCTTCCTATATTTTGAAGTCGGAAATCAGAAGTCAGAACGGGTGGGAAAGCCTTGGAATACTTCAGTAGAAATTGCAGCGACAGACCCCTCTGACGGACTTCAGTCCTTCTTCAGCGTCCTGGATTTTATCTGCGTTTCTTCTCAAAACCGCCTAAAGGGCATTCGGGGGTCCCACACGCTCTGATAGGGGAAGTATCTGACTATCAATCGTCGTTTATAATGGTTAAGGCTATAGCAAAACTAACCCTTAAATCACTCCCCTCTCATGGAATAAATTGCCTTTTCTCCTCAAAAAAACTCTCTTTCCAAACTAAATAATTATCGGGAGATTTGGGGTATATATTCAGTCCCCTGGCGGAGAACCACGTCATCCTGAACTGACACGCAGTGTCATGTTATGTTATAGTCAACATTTCCTTATGATTTTCCGGTATTTTTTTAGTATTACAGGAGTTACGCCTTTTATTGCCAAAATCCAGATTTTATGCCGATTCCCAAAAATCCTGAAACAAAGCCCGCCCTGAACTCGTTTCAGGGTTCAGGATGACGGGTTCATGCCGGTTTCCTCGAATTTGAGCGTAACTCCTGGTATTAGTTAAGTGTTGCAGTTGTTCCTCCTGAACTCGTTTCAGGATCTATACAATATCTTGTGCCTCAGATTCCGAAACAAGCCTGCCCTGAACTTGTTTCACGGGTTCGGAATGACGGGGGGACTGAATGAATACGATTTGGGCACAGCCTGTTTTCCAACTTATAAAATCCGCTGTTTGCAGGAAACGAGTTTTCTTTATAATTATATCTTTAACTCCGTTAATTCATTATAGGTTACAGTCTTGTTCTTGCAACAGGCGGACATAAGAAAGTCAAACCATTCCGGTTCGTTATTTCTTCTATTAAACCGGTAGCAATACTCATCCAGAAACCTTTGCAAATGTTTATTCCCTATACAGTGGAAAGTTCCATGTAGGTTGGTTCGAAGGTTATTTATCAGTATATTTACCCAATATGAATCACTATTTTTATTTTTTGTTCCAGTTTTGATTTTATTTATTTTAGAATCTATTTTATTAGCATTTATTCTATTATTGATGAATTTATAAGTTCTTAATTCATCGACTTTTTCATTATCTTTTAAACATGCTTTACTACTATTTTCATTCCCAATCGCTATTGAAGTTAAGACTGTCCCTATTACTTCTGTCGGCATAACTTTCATTTCAGTCCATTCCAATCCCATATAGAGTGAAAGCAAGGTTTTTCCGTCATCGCCGGATGTTGAAGTTGAATTTGATTCACCATCATCGTCAGCGCCGCTTCTGCCGTCGTCCTCGGTAGTTGACTTTGGATTTGACTCACTGTCATCGTCAGCGCTGTTTCTGCCATGGTCTTTCCTGCCCCTTTTGGTATTTCCCAGAAATTCATTATTGATGGCTATTATACCCGATATACCGGGAATAGTCGATATTATGGGCATATCCCGTTGTTGATCTTCTGCGGACATGGCTTTTCTGATTTTGTGGCACATTGTCCAGATAGTCCGGTAAGTGTCGATGGCAAGTATTCTTTTCAGTGCCAGTGCGGAAATTCCCACTTTTTGTATGGACATGAAAAATATAGCTCCAAACCATTTTTGGAGGGAGGTGCGGGTCTTGTGGAATATGGTTCCCGCCGTCAAGGATGCTTGATAACCGCAACTTTTGCACTGATAAAGAGAGCGCCTGGAATGAAAGGAATATTGGTGATTTCCGCATTTGGGGCAGACAAAACCTTTACTCCACCGGGTTTTGAAGAGATATTCCTGGCAGGCTTTTTCGTCGGGGAATTGCCTGTGAAACTCCAGTATATTCATGGGAATCGGTGCATCGGCCTGCTTTGGTTGGTTCTTTTTAGCGGTTTTGGGGTTGCTTGATGGGTTCTTTTGGGCGGTGTTGGTCATACCCGATGGAGTCTTTGGGTTGGTTTTGGCTTTGCCCGATGGGTTCTTTTGTGCAGATTGGGATGCTTTTTTCGATTTGATTTTTTTATTCATTATTGAACCACTCCTCCCGGTTTTCTGCTATCTTGTAAGATTTATTCGACTCATATATAATAAATCCTTCTTATAGGAGCAAAAATTTTGTTTAACTAGGTCGCATTCGGAAAACAACCTTGAATCGGGTTCCGGGAAAACCTCCTAAAAAGGGGTTCAGATTCGGAGGTTACGTTGAGACTGCCGCTAAAGTCAGTTAATACACTATCATCGGGTTTATTCTTGGGGCGGTATTGGCTTCCCACTGGCATTCTCTTCGGCGAATATTCACGGGTCAACAGGAGATCCGGGAAGAGATAATCCGTTCCGCATCTTATGTTTTCTCTCTGGGGAATCTCACTTCAACCCGGCTTCAAACGGGAATTCTCCTGTATATATCCCTTTTCGAACGGCAGGTGATGATCCTTGCCGATAAGCGGGTCATGGAGATCCTGGGACAGAAAGGGATTGACGAATTACGGGATATCGCGGTCAGTCGTCTCAAATCGGGAAAAAGACTGGAAACTTTCACCGATACTCTTCACCGTGGGGGGGGAAATGTTAAAAGAGGCTCTTCCCCCTCATGAGGATAACCCCGATGAACTACCCAATACCCTCCTCCTCTTCGACCCAAGACCGTGAGTCCGTATCAGAAGAGAATGGAATTCGGTGAAAATTGTTATCAAAATCCGACAGAATTGGAGAGAGGGAATTGTTGATTTCACCCTCTTTTATGTGGTATTATATTCATTGTAACCGATACCGGAAGCAAGGGCTGTTGCAAAAATAGCACTTTTTTCAGTATCTGCAGTCAATCCCCTTCGGTTCCGGGTTTTTAAGATATCAATAGTTGTAAGGCACAAGGGGGTTCCCTGGCAGTGAAATTTTTTCCTGTTATTTTCCTTACGGCGGTTCCTTTATGGTTTTGATTTTTATTGTAATTTAATAATTATAATTTCAATAAAGGTTTGCCGTGAGGCACAGGAGAAATTTGCACCGAACTGTAAATTCGACGAGGGAATCCTCATCAGCATTTCTTCGACTTTTCCTCACGGCATTTAAATTTGGGAAAAAAATCCTGTAGGAGGAGGAACTTTTGTAGGAGGACTCTCCAGAGTCCGATAATCGCTTCTGCAACAGAGACTCTAAATAATGGAAATCGGAAGTTATAGTAACCGCTAAAATTTTGACCACGTCCGGATATGGATGGAATCGGGGTCAGGAGACCCCTCCTACAACCAATCTCCAGAGATAACGAAAGGAGCTTATGCTATGGCAAAATTCAACAAACCCATATCCAAAGAGGAGCGGGAAATATTGGATGATCCCAATCTCACCGTCAATTTCGAGGAGGGGATAGCGTTCAATCTGGTTCCCAAAATAAGGCTTTTCACCAGGGTTCTGACCACTCTGTTCGGAGAGGACAAGTTTTATCAGTCCGCCTCCTCTCATGATAAGGATATATTTGCGGATATTCGGGAAGTGGCGGAGACAGCTCCGGAATTTATACTGCAGTTAGCGGTATTTGCCCGGAATTATATGAATCTGCGGACGGTTCCTCTGGTTCTTCTGGCGGAGTGTTCCCTGATGCCCGTAACTCAGCCCTTTGTCCGCCGGTACGCTCCTTTTATTCTGAAAAGAGCCGACGAACTGCTGGAAGTGGTAGCGTATATAAAACATACTTATTTCGAGGGAAAACTGTCCAAAATTCCCGCCTGTCTCAAAAAAGGCATCGAGAAATCCCTGGAAAATTTTGATGAATACCAGTTGCTCAAGTATGAACCCACCAAGGGGATCAAGATGAAGGATATTATCCGCCTGTGCCATCCCAAGCCCGTCGAAAAAGCCAGGGATCTTTTGTATGGAATCCTTATCGGCAAGAAGGAGCCGGATCGGGAATTGACCCCCATCGCCTGGGCTTTGAAGGAACTGGACAAGAGGAAGGAACTGGACTTCGAAACCCTGGAATTGGCGAGAACGGCTCATGCCACCCACGAACTGATCATCAAGAAGTACGGTTCTACGGAAGCCACCTGGAAGGCTATTCTGCCCACCATGGGTTATATGGCGAAATTAAGAAATCTTTTTCAATTAGCAGAAGTTCTTCCCACGGGAGATGTCAAGGCTCTGGCGGAGGATCTGAAGAGTGAAAAGGGAGTGTTGAGTTCCAGACAGTTCCCCTTCCGTTTCTATTCGGCATATAAAGCCCTGGAGGAAAAGGCAAGTTCAGACAAGGCGGAACATTACAAGATCCTCAAAAAAGCCGTGGCGGAAGCCCTGGAGATCTCCATAAAAAACATCCCGAAAATCCCCGGCAAGACCCTCATCGCGGTGGATGTCAGCGGTTCCATGGAATCTCCTCTGAGCAAATATTCCACCGTCACTTATAAGAATGTGTCCCTGCTGCTGGGGGCTATGGCAAACAGTATATTTGACTCCGCTATTACTTATCTTTTTGCTGAAAATATCCATCGAATGGTGTTGGAAGACAATCTCATCATGAATAATTACAGCAAACTTGCCGGCGTCAATGTGGGGTGGTCCACCGATGCCTATAAGGTGATCAAGGATATTATCCACAAAAAGGACAAATATGATCGGATTATCCTCCTTTCCGACATGCAGTGCTACCAGACGGGAGGACATCCTTTGGTGGACAGTCTGGCGTACCAGATGAACCAGTACTGGAAAATAATCAACCCCAATACCGTTATCTATTCCATTGACCTGACGGGATACGGGACTTCCCAGTTCTCTCCCGATAATAAGAAACTGAACCTCATGGCGGGCTGGAGTGAAAAGATATTCCAATTTATTTCCCTCCACGAAAAGGACGGAGCGGAAATGGTAAAATTCATCACCTCCTGGACCCAGAAAAGGATGAAGGACAGCCAAACCCCGGAAAAGGAAAATCGGGAGGAATAATAATCCCTTCACGAATTTAAACCGATGAAATAACCAGGACTTACGGCATTACCGGTTTTTAAGGGAGGCGATGTTTTTTCGTTTCCCTCTTGACGTTCGTGATGTTTCCCTTGATAAAAAAGTGAATGCAGGGAAACACGGGTTCAAACTAAAGGAGGAAATATGGACAGGATTTCTGACAAGAATTTTTTAAGCCCCCCCAATTTTACCCCCATGAAAGCCGATGCCACCGCAGTACACACGGATTACTCCAGAATTCCCAAAAATACTCCCCAGAACGCCAACAGTCAACTCTTTAATTCATGGCACGGAACCGCATCCATTCCCCCACCGGAACCGGATCGAACCACCATCGGACCCGCCACCATCAGTATAGAACAGGCAAAGAAAAGAGATCAGCAGCAGGAAAACCTTCGAAAAATGTACGAGCTGGATCCCTTCGCATCCCAGGTCAACGGACTCTACAAAGCTCCCGACGGCTCCGTAACCCGCATCGCTCCTTCTCCGTTAGAGATAGGCGCCGGTTTCGCCACCCCCACATGGGCGGCTCTCGGTGTGGCGGGCTATAAGGGGTATAAATTCGCCAAAGATCCCAGCGTCGAAAAGGGTGCCGATTTCCTCCTGGAACTGGGCGGACTGGGACTCAAAGCCAAAGGCAAATTCCTTAAAGGAGAAGCAAACACGGCGCAAACCCAGGTCAACAACCTCAAAAACGTCCACGCCGGCTCCTATGATATACAAAAAGCCAAAGGCAATCTTAATCAGATAAACCAGCGGCTGAACACCTACAACAAGATCAACAACGGTTTCAAAGGCGTGAAAACCACCTTCAAATACAGCGGCAACGCCAGAAAACTCCAGAACGAGCATAACAAGAAACAAAAAGAAATCAAAAAAGGAAATGGCTAAAATTGAACAAAGACGAGAAGGACGAGATACAAGAATACCTAAAGTGTTTTTGTGGAGCGATTACAGGATATGATTTTGAGCAAATACTAAAAGTTGTACTGGAAAAAATGGGATTCGAAGAAATTGAAGTTACTTCAAAATCAAGAGATGGAGGGGTTGATCTTAAGTGTATTAGAAGCGGAGTTGATTTTTTAACGAAGTTAGATGAAGTTAAATACGTTATACAAGCCAAAAAATTTGCGCCACAGAAAACAATACCGATAAAGGAAATTAGGGCATTAAGAGGGGTAATGACTAGTGGACAAAAAGGTATGTTTGTAACAACAGGAAAGTTTTCTAATGATGCAGAATCGTTTGCAAAAGAAGATGACTCTAAACCGATAATTCTAATAGACGGTTCTACATTAATGAAAATATGTATTAAATATCGTATCGGTTTCATTCTAAAGCCAATATTTGATGAATCTTCGCTCACAGGGTTATTATCGGTAAAAAAAGAAGAAATAGAAAAATTTGAAAAATTAGGTAAAGATATTAATTCATATCTAAAAAAAGATATATCTAAAAACGATATAAGATCTAAGATTCTTCCTATTCCTAATTCTATATTATCTCAAATACCTGAATCATATGAATCATATAAAGTTTTATTTGAGGATGGCGAACAAAAAGATTTAAAAATAAATAGAATTAGAAAATATTTTGGTGGCATAACTAGTGTTTTTAGACAATTTGGATTAATTGACGCGTCAGGTAATTTCAAATCCAAATCATCTTTTTGGAAATTAAATAAAAAAGATGAGTTTATCGAAGTTTTGTTTAGAGATAAATATGATGGCTAATTTTATTTGTATAATGGAGTGAAAACAATAATGACCAGAGAAGAAATTTTATCTGAAATAAGGGACTTCTTCAAAACTCATGCCGATGAGAATATAGTCCAGAAATATAGTAAGTTTTTCAAAGAAGGATACGATCCCTACGGCATTCCCACTGAACTGCTGATGTCGAAAAAGGATGAATGGTTCAATTCCCTTAAAGATTCCTTCAGTATGGACGATTTTCTGGAACTGGGAGATCTGCTGTGGGAAAACGGCAAATACGAGGAAGGCAGTATCGCTATCCTCTTCATGGCAAAACTGAAGAAAAAATTCACCCCTGAAATATTTGACAGCATCGGTAACTGGCTGGATAAAGGCGTTACCAACTGGGCTCAGTCCGATACCCTTTGCAGTGAATTACTGAACTATTTCCTGGAAAAGAAGATCGTCCCTTATCAGAATATGTCCCTCTGGAGAAATTCTCAATCCCGATGGAAAAGAAGAGCGGTTCCGGTGGCTCTGATAGTCATTGCAAAGAGAAGACCGGAAGAGATCCCTCAACTGCTGGAATTCATAGACCCCATGATGATGGATGGGGAACGGGTGGTTCATCAGGGACTGGGCTGGTTTTTAAGAGAAGCCTGGAAGAAAAATCCTCAACCGGTGGAGGATTTTCTGTCAAAATGGAAAGAATCCGTCGCCCGACTGATAATCCAATACGCCACGGAAAAAATGACCCCGGAACAGAAACAGGCTTACCGCAGGGAAAAGAAGAAATCCCCGCCGAAAGCGAAGAAATAGACGATTGATCATCCACAGCAAAAGGGACTGAGTAGAATTCTATCCAGTCCCTTAAAAGTTTTATATAATTTGGTTATTCGAAAAGGATTTTTACTCTCTTGCCCAGAGAGTGAGCCACAGCCATGATAGTTTTTATCTGGGCGTTGAAATTTTTTACCTTCTCAATCTTCTGATAAGCCTGATAAGTTTTACCTACTCTCCTGGCAACGTCGGTCTGGGACAGGTGTTGCTCTTTTCTTATCTTCCTCAAAGCGATAGGCACATACACGTCGGGAGGAACCTCCACATAGATCACATTTTCTCCCTGCAAAACCGAAGGATCGGGGATCTCGATATTATTATCAAAAAGAACACCCAGATAACCCGACAAAGCTTCTTCCGCATTATAAATAAGTTCCTCCATGTTTTCCCCTTCGGTCTGGCAACCGTCAAGATCAGGGAACTCGATCCAATACTTATCGGGATCCTTGTGAACAATTGCAGGATATGCCATTCTAACCGACCTCCCGTAATTTTTTCAGCAATTTTGCCTGAACACCTTTAGATAATTCTTTTGTGTGGTGAGGGATAGTTTCAACTTTTTCGCCTTTTTTCAGGAAATAGTGGCTACCCGTTATCCGTTCTATTTCCCATCCATTCCGGAGGAAAAGTTGTATCATTTGCTTACCGGTCATCTCTATCCCTCGACCTCTTTAATAATTATACAACTTTGGCTTTGTATCTGTCAATTCCGTTCTTACTGCCATTCGTCCTTTATGTCCGCCTTGCTGGAGGTCAGTTTGTTCTTGACCAGGTATTTATAGGCGGTCAGGGATGCCTTGGCTCCTTCGCCCACTGCAATGGAGATCTGTTTTTCCGGTATGTCGGTGGCGTCGCCGGCAGCGAAAAAGCCCGCCACAGATGTGGAGTTATCCCTGTTTATAAGGATCTCGCCGTGAGGGTTTAACTCTATCAGATCCCGAACGGGGTCGGTGTTGGGGGTTAATCCGATTTCCAGGAAGACTCCCTCCACTTTCAGATCCATGCCGTGTTTGCCGTCGCCGGACATAACCCGTATCCCTGTCAGTTTATCTCCTCCCATGTATGCCCTGACCTGCATATTGGTATGGATTTTCACATTTTTGGCTTTTTTCACTTCATCTATCAGAGAGGAGTCCGCAGTGAATTCATCCCTCCGGTGGATCAGGTGGATCTCCTTGGCAAAACCGATAAGATCCCGCACTGCGGTGAATGCGGAATTTCCTCCTCCCACCACCGCGACTCTTTTTCCTTTATATAAAGGGGCGTCGCAGGTGGCGCAGAAGGCGATACCATGACCGATAAACTTCTCTTCTCCCGGAACTCCCAGTCGTTTGTATTCCTTGCCCAGGCAATATATAACCGATTTCCCTTCAAAAATTTGCCCGGAAGAGGTCTCTATCAAAAAATTGCTATCCTTTTTCAGAATCTGAACTACCAGATCCCCTAACTGAACAGCGATGGGAAATTGCTCCACATGCTGACGGAAGAGTTCCGCCATATCCTTGCCGCTGAGTCCCGACAGTCCCAGATAATTCTCGATGGAGGCGGTGTAGGTGATCTGTCCTCCTATATCCTTTGCAATCAACAGGACGTCCAGATCCTTGCGGGCGGAGTAGATGGCGGCGGATAACGCGGCGGGTCCTCCTCCCAGGATGATATTTTCATATACATGATTTTCATCCGCCGGACGGGTATGTTTGTGGCGGTGGTGAGGATGAGATTCTTTCAGGACTTCTTCTATTTTTTCATATTCCTCCGGCATGACCGCCTTCAGAATTTCCAGATAGACCGCTTCCGCAGGCAAGGCTCCCACAAAGGAATGTTGTCCGTCGTTGACAATGGTCTTGGGAACCCCCGATACATCGTATTTTTGAGACAGGGTGGGGAATTCCGATGCGTCCACCATATCCGCCCGGATATTGTGATTCACCATGGCCATCTGGTGGGCGGTATGCACCATACCGGGACAGTAGGGGCAGGTGAGAGTTACCATGACCTCCAGATGAACCGGTTTGTGAACCCCGTGCAGAAGTTTTTCCAGGGTGGGATCCAGTCCCGATTGTCCTGTGGAGACCATCAACAGCGCCTGCAGGAAGGAACTGAACTCATATCCGGCGGTAACTCCGTAAAACCGGATGCCGTAATCCTGTTTGCCGATCAAAGCGGTGGCGGGGATCTTGTCTATCCGGTATTTTATAGCCATATCCCCATCCAGGGCGAAGTCGTACACTTCCAACCGGAATTTGTCCGTCATGGACGCCATTTCTTTCAGCAGTTTTTCCTGTTCTCTGCATGAGGGACAGGGGTTCTCCTGGGTGAAAAAGACTACCTTCACCGGTTCCGGCAAGGCGTTCAAAATAGTTTTTAACTCTTTCCGGGTCTTGTCATCCATCAATTCGCTCATTGGTTTCACCTCATACTCATAATTAAAATAATAGCAGGGCTAAAGTCCTTCGCTACCGGATATGGTCTCCCGTTTCCAAACCGACCTTCTGATCTACAAACAGACAGGACTAAAGTCCTGAACTACAGTCCTGAACTACAGTCTGCTCTACAAACAGGCAGGACTAAAGTCCTGAACTACAGTCTGCTCTACAAACAGGCAGGACTAAAGTCCTGAACTACAGTCCTGAACTACAGTCTGNTCNACAAACNTCTAACTTCTAACTTCTAACCTCTAACCTCTTACTTCTTTTCAGTGGCGAAGCCTCTTCGTTTTTCCAGGTCGTCGTACATGTGGACGCCGTAGGGTTTGAGGAGTTTTATAAGGGAGTGCTTGCCGTCGTCTAAAAGTTCCTGACCGTGAGTTATAAAGAGGAGTTTTCGTTTTGTGACGGTAATTTCGCCGTCTCCTTTTTGTCCTACTGCGTGGAAGGGTTTTTTGAACCAGTAGAAGACGGTTTTATCCTTGTCGTTATCGGGGGATATTTTCTCGGTATGTTGGTAGTTACTCAGCAATTTTACTACCTTGTCATAATCTTCCACGCTGAAGTGGGATCTGCTGACGGTAGCCACCGATTCTTCCATCTTACCATTCTTATTATTTTTGTTATTGGTATCGGTTTTTCCGTCGGGAGTGGCGGTTTCCTCTTCCTGGGGGGTTTCTCTTTTTTTCTTGTGGGGGGGGCTTTTTCTCATTGCCATCTGGATATGGTTGAAGAGGTATCCCTTGATTTTCAGCAGTTCGGGCAGGGTGGGCTGGACAATGGCACGAGGATCGAAGAGATGCCGCTTTAAATACATGAGCAGCTGTTCCAGGATCTCCAGGGGGAACAGATAGAGATCTCCCACATTGACGGTGATCTCCTGCCATTCCAGAATTCGAAGACCAAAGAGGAACCGTTCTTTTGCCATTTCCACCAGACGGGGATCCACAAACTGATAAGTGGCTCCGGCGAAAATATCCCGGACAAGAATGGTGGAGGTTTCCTCATCCATATCCAGGGTTTCATAAAGAGAAAGTCGGGATCCGGTGAGGGCTGTTGCCAGTTCCCGTTCATCCTCGTTCATTTCGGCGCCTTTTTTATCCAGTAAAAATCCGAGAGGGCTTATCTTTTCCTCCTCCAGATTATAATCGCACATATACCAGGTGACGAAGTTGTTCTGATCCGAGGGTTTCACCGATTCAGGCAAAAGCTCCTCATCATGGCGGATGTCAAAAAATAGTCTCTGGGCGTGATCCAGATCCTGTTTGTATCGGGAGGATTGCACCATCAGGGAAGCTCTGCTCAAAATATTCTGCATAGTTGAGTAGGCGTCTTCAATACTAAAAGTTTTTTCCATTTTCTTCTCCATACAGCATTTCTTATATTTTTTCCCACTACCGCAGGGACAGGGATCATTGCGATTTATCTTCATTTTTTTCGCTCCAATTCTTCACTTCATCCCATTATCTTTGCAGGATCTTTTTTCTTCCCCCGGCGGATACGGTTACTACGCCGTTATTACCTATTTTTGCTCAAGGGGGTCGAATCGGGCGGTGAAGTGTCTTAAAACGGGAGGTTTGTAGGAGTATTTCAGTCCCCGGATATTTTCCTTATTATCCCGGATCCGAGTAAGGGTTTCCGCCACGTAGTCCAGGTGGGATCGGGTATAGACTCTGCGGGGAAGGGCAAGCCGCACCAGTTCCAGGAAGGGGTAAGTGATATTTCCCCGGTCGTCTTCCTGAGCGAACATGACGCTGCCGATTTCCACCGTGCGGATGCCTCCCTCTCGGAAGAGTTCCACCACCAGAGCCTGACCGGGAAATTCGGACTGGGGAATGTGGGGCAGGAAGTTGAGGGCGTCCAGATAGATGGCGTGTCCTCCCGGCGGTTCCACAAAGGGGATGCCCGCCTCTCTTAAAATAGCACCCAGATAGGCGGTCTGTTCCGTTCTATAACGCAGGTACTCCTCGTCGATGCCGTCGTAAAGTCCCACAGCGACCGCTTCCAGATCTCTGCCCGCCAGTCCTCCGTAGGTGGGGAATCCTTCCACCAGAATAAGCCGCTGTTTGAGTCGTTCGTAAAGTTTCTCGTCTCTCATGGCGAGAATGCCGCCGATATTGACCAGGGCATCCTTTTTGGCGCTCATGGTGAAGCCGTCGGCACAGGCGAAAACCTCTCCGGCGATCTCCTTGACGGTTTTATTCCGGCAACCCTCTTCCCTCATCTTTATGAAATAGCAGTTCTCGGCGAATCGGCAGGCATCTATAAAGAAAGGAATATCATATTTGTGATAAATTTCCGATACTTTCCTTATATTTTCCAGGGATACCGGCTGTCCTCCGTTGGAATTGTTGGTGATGGTTATCATTCCCACAGGGATCTTTTCTTTACCCACAGTCTGAATGAATTTCTCCAGCTTTTCCGTATCCATATTTCCTTTAAAAGGGTGAGGAACGGAAATCTCCCTGGCAAGAGAAGTTACCAGATCCATGGCGATACCGCCGTTGGTTTCCACATTAGCCCGGGTGGTATCGAAATGATTATTATTGGGAACAAACTGTCCGGGAGTCAGGATGGTGGAAAACAAGAGACTTTCCGCCGCCCGTCCCTGGTGGGTGGGCAGAAAATAATCAAAACCGAATATATCTTTAATGGCATCTTTTAAATGATAAAAATTTCTGCATCCGGCGTAGGACTCGTCTCCCATCATGATCCCCCCCCACTGCCGGTCGCTCATGGCGGAGGTTCCGCTGTCGGTTAAAAGATCCACGAATATATCCTCGGCTTTGACCATAAACAGATTATAGCCCGCCTCTTTCAGCACCTTTTCTCTTTCCTCCCTGGAAATTAATCTTATGGGTTCCACCACTTTTATTCTAAAAGGCTCCGGTAGATATTTCATTAAGATCTCCTTTCAATAAAAAAGTTGGAAACTGGACGTTAGAGGTTAGAAGGAGGGGATGGAGGTAGTCGAAGGTCAGACTGTATGCAAAGGAGTAAATCCTGTCGAGGGGCTACCGTATCCGGTATTCAAGTTCATTTCTGATCTCCAACCTCTGACTTCCATATCGGCAGACCTAAAGGTCTGATCTACAACTTCCAACCTCTGACTTCCAATCTCTGACTTCCATATCGGCAGACCTGAAGGTCTGATCTACAACTTCCAACCTCTGACTTCCAATCTC
>Ga0067045_1028992_pt1 | contig 25077 bp, 17 predicted proteins | sample TerdegcTABiofilm_FD_59184 | JGI IMG/M metagenome (GOLD analysis project Ga0067045, IMG submission 59184) | Combined Assembly of (Gp0054472, Gp0054536) Wastewater bioreactor microbial communities from Singapore -Terephthalate degrading... | reverse complement strand
GATTTTTTAAAGATGGAAGAGAGTTCTAAAGATTAAAGCTTTGACACTGCAAAAAAAGGAATAGCCCGCTGATTTTCGCTGACTGCGTAACGCTGATTGACTCGGATTTTTTAAGATATGGAAGAGAGTTCTAAAGATTAAAGCTTTGACAATGCAAAAAAGGAATAGCCCGCTGATTTTCGCTGACTACGTAACGCTGATTAACTCGGATTTTTTAAACAGATGAAAATCAGAAGATGGAATATTGAAAATAAATGGTTTTCTCATAGCTATTCTTACAAAAATGTGCGTTAAAGATTTGATCTTTAATACCCTGTAGGACTTTGTGTTTTAGTGTCTTTGTGGTTAATTTTTATATCGAACTGATGTTATTTAACGTGATGTAAAGAAGAACCATATCTTTTTGTCATTCTAGCGAATCCATAAAATCTACCTTTACATATTGCGAATATGCTATTAAAGATACGACTTTTTCACTTGTGGCATAAAGAAGACCCTTCACTTTGTTCAGGGTGACAAAAATGTCATTATGAACTTAGTGAAGAATCTCTTTTTGTCATTATCTATTGCTAACAGAAAAACTCGTATTTAAGATTTAAAAGGATCTTCCAGTAATAAACAAGTCAAAATACTTATTCGCTTGACCAATATAATATCATCTATAACCTGTGATAGAAAATTAAAGCCCAACAGTCTTTTCTGCAATTTTTAGATACCTGTCGTAAGCGTCATCCCAACCAGTCTTTACTTCTGGTGTATATGTGATAACCTCAAACGACCTTCCGATTAACTCCCTTGCCTCTTCTATTGATCTTACATAGCCCTTCGCTAATGCCTGCATCATTATATTACCGATCGCAGTTGCCTCGATGGGACCTGCAAGGACTTGGCGTTGTGTTGCATCAGCAGTGAATTGACATAGGAGCTGATTTTGGCATCCACCACCGATGATATGTATAGTGTCAATACGTTTACCCATTATTTCCTCTAGTTTCTCAACCCCCCATCGATATTTAAGGGCAAGGCTTTCTAATGCACAACGGAGTATAGCCCCCTTTGTTTCGGGAACTGCCTGACCTGTCTCTTTGCAAAAGTCAACTATACGCTGTGGCATGTTTCCATGATTCAGAAACGGTTCATAGTTTGGTTCAACAATTGAAACTAACGGTTTAGCTTCCTCTGCCATTTTTACCATCTCGCTGTATGAAAAACTCTGCCCCTCGTCTTCCCAAGTCGCCCTGCATTGCTGAATAAGCCAAAGCCCCGTAATATTCTTCAAAAATCGATATGTATCACCAACTCCACCTTCATTTGTAAAATTATATTTCAAAGAAAGATCATTGATGATAGGCTCCTTGATCTCCATGCCCATAAGCGACCAAGTTCCTGAACTTATATATGCCCATCTGTCACCTTTCGCTGGAACCGCCATTACCGCAGAACCTGTATCATGGCAGGCAGGCGCAATGATAGGAACATCATCAAGCCCTAGTTCATCTCTCATAGAAGGAAGCATAAAGCCAATTTGTGTCCCCGGCGGAACTATGTCAGGGAGTATGTGAAACGGTAACCCTAATTTATCAAATAAAGCTTTTGACCAATTTTTTTTGCGTGGATCATAAAACTGTGTTGTTGTCGCTATTGTGAATTCTGATACCTTCTTGCCCGTAAACAGGAAATTGAAAAGATCAGGCATCATCAGCATTTTATCAGTTATTTCAAGGATCGGTGACCTTGCCATAGACATAGCAAGTAATTGATAGAGTGTGTTCAGTTTCATAAATTGTATGCCTGTAATCTGGAATATCTCATTTTTGGAAATAATCTTGAAGGCCTCTTCCATCATATTATCAGTGCGTTTATCCCTGTAATGATATGGATAGCCTAAAATCGAGTCATCCATGCCAATAAGCGCATAATCTACGCCCCATGTATCAAAACCAATACCATCTAGTTTTGAACCATATTTTTGAACACATATCTCAAGTGATTTCTTCATTTCTTGAAACATCTGCAAAACGTCCCAATGAAGACTATCAAACACTTTTACAGGAATGTTTAGAAATCTATGTATTTCCTCAAGTGTTAACTTATCATCATTTAGAGATCCAAGAACAGCCCTTCCACTCTCTGCACCTAAATCGAAAGCTATAAATTGTGCATTTCCTTTCATACCTTAATCTCCCATAAAATTAAGCCAATAATTCATATCTTGAAAAATCAACCGCCCCTTGAACGGGCTTTTTTGCAAAGAAGTCCTCAAGAGACTGTAATGTCGTTGCACCAATAGTGTAATATCCATAATGCCCAGCACCAGAAACATGAGGCGTCAATATAACATTAGTAAGTTTTCTGAAAGGGCTATCGGGTGGCAAAGGCTCAGGCGTTGTTACATCAAGGGCAACTGTTATCCTGCCAGTTTGTGCTTCTGCCAATAGAGCATCGTGATCAACAACGCTACCCCTAGATGTATTAATAAATATTGCTCCGTTTCGTAGTAATTTTAGCTGTTTCTCACCTATCATTTTATCTGTTTGTGGGATTGACGGAGCATGTGAACTAACAAAGTCTGATTTTGCAAATAACTCATCAAGATCAACCTTTTTGACTCCTAACCTACCTGCCTCCCATTCTGAAAGATATGGATCGAAAACCAAAATTTCCACTCTAAATGGCTTCAATAGCTCAATAACAAGCCTTCCGACCTTGCTTGCAGATATTATACCAACAGTGCTACCCATAAGATATTTCCCATTTGATGGGACATCAGGGCTACTCCATGCGGTAGTATTACGAATAACAAGCGCATGATCCATGAGTCTCCGAGAAGCCATTATCATCATCCCTACAGTCGTTTCTGCAACATTGAGGGCAATTGCACCGTTAGCACTGAAAACGCAAATATTTCTTGGTTTTATGTATTTCTCTACTACCGCTTCCTTAAGAAATCCTTTAACTGAGCCAGCAGAATGTGATATTATTTTTAGCTGATTTGCATTTTCAAAGACCGATTCGTTTAGGTCTGGCGTCCCCCAGCCTGTTACAAGACCATCAAACCCGCTTATCTCTTTTGCAACTTGATCTGATGAATAATTGTTATTTGTCCCATTTATCTTTACGTCAAAAATATCAAGCATTCGCTCAAAAACGTCCTTTTTGAAAACTCTCTCAGTATGACTAACAGTTGGTATATAAAGAATCTTTGGTTTTCCCATCGATAGCTCCTCCACATAAAAAAATTTACAAACAATTCAAAATGTTATTAATTTATTATATCATCTAAAACAAACTGAGATCAATTACAAATTCTTGACATATTCATTGACAGAGATAATATACTATGTCATAATAGATCATCGCAACATATAAGACAAAAATTTATATATCTAGTTAATATACGAAAAACTCATCAAAAAGGAGAAAAAAATGAAAAAACTAGGTGTTATACATTACAATTTCCCTGGATTTTCCTTCGCTGATTTTTTAAAATATGCAAGCTCAACCGGATATGGATATGTAGAGCTTCAGATAAGCGATGTCTGGAATAACGAAACAAGCAATCCAGAAGCCAAAGCTGAAGAGGTTAGAAAGGAAGTTGAATCTTATGGGCTTAAGGTTTCGGCGCTTGCAGCGGGAAATGACTTCATAGTCCTTGACCCTGATGTTGTAAAAGCACAAGTGGAAAGAATGAACAGAATTTGCGTATTAACAAGCATCCTAGGGGCAAGTGTAATCCGCACAGAAGGTGGAAGCCCAAAAGAATCTGTTCCAGAAGATAAATGGATTGAAGCGATGGCAGGATGTCTAGTAAGATGTCTCGATTCTGCCGAAAAAAACGATGTTAAATTTGCCGTCGATAATCATGGATACGCAACAAATGACGGCGATCTTCAGCTCGCACTTTTTCAAAAAGTCGGTTCAAAACGTGTTGGTGCAAATATGGACACAATGAACTATCGCTGGCGAGGACATAGCCTCGAAAAGATCGATCATTTTTACGAGATAATTGCACCTTATACATTCCATACACACATGAAAGATGGTAAAGGAAGTCTTGGAGAATATCGTGGCGCCGCTTTGGGTGAAGGTGAAATTCATCTTGCATATGCTGTAGAATGTCTCAAAAAAGCAGGTTATGATGGTGTATGGTGTTCCGAATATGAAGGAAGCGAAGGATCAGATATTGGATACCGAAAATGCTATGAATGGATGAAGGCGAATATATAATATACTAATCCGACATTTGCTATATTGACCAACCGAATTAGTTATAGCACCTATTTTTTATGGTAAGGGCAGGTTTAGAATAATGTCAATAAATTTCATAACATCATAAACTAATTCGGTTGATCAATATTGAAACTGAAATTATCTTTTATTTTTTATATCGATGCCTAATATATAAAGGAGGACGCTTGAATGAGCAGATTACGCATAGGATTTATTGGTTGTGGTGGTCAGGCAACAGCCAATATTTATCCACATATAATGACTATTCCCGAAACCGACCTTATCGCATGTTGCGATCTTGTAGAGGAAAAAGCAAAAGCTAATGCTGAACGTTTCGGCGCAAAGGCTTGGTATACCGACTATGAGATGATGCTTGATAACGAGGCAATTGATGCTGTATTTATCGTTGGGCATCCACACATGCACACAGAATTAGGAATAGCATGTCTGGAAAAAGGCTATCATGTATTCACTGAAAAGCCAACCGCAACAAATCTTGCTGATGCCAAACGTATGGCCGAAACTGCGGAGAGAGTTGGGAAACAAACACAGGTCGGTCACATGCTTCGCCATGGTCCTGCAACCAAAGTTGCCAAAAAAGTCCTTGCCTCTGAGGAATTTGGCAAGCCTATATTTATTGAAAGCAAATATTACGTCCCAGGTCCAAGAACCCCTGTGCCAAGTTGGGATGCACCAACTCTTGATTGGGCTTATATGCTTATTCAGGCTGTTCATCCCGTCGATTGGGCAAGGCATATCATGGGCGATATTGTAAGTCTAACAGCAAAGCGTGGGCTTGGTAATAATGGCGCTGTTTCTTATGTTGTCGCCGTAGAATTTGAGGACGGAACTGCTGGGCTAATCAATATGACTTCTTCTGCTCCTTTCGTTGTCGCAGAGCTAGAGGCTGTTGGCGATGCTGAAACATTCCTACACATTGATAATATGGTAAAGATATGCTATCAGGGCGGACCATGGGAACAACCTCAGGTCATTGATTATGGAAGGCGTGAAGCAGGCTATTTTGATGAAGTGAAAGATTTTGGCATTTGCATCCTTGAAAATAAGCCTACATATCCTACTTTCAGAGATGAATATAAGGCTCTGTTGATCTGTCAGGCGATAGTTGATAGTATTGAAAGCGGAAATGTCGTTTCTGTTCCTCAAGAATAAGTTTTTTTTTGTTGATCTGTCCATTGAGTTATGATAAAATAGAGATGGAATTATTTTTGTTTCAACTATCATTTTGGAGACAACAAATGAGACGTGTTGCATTTTTTGTCATCCTTATAACTTTATTCCTAGCTTTTGGCGTATGCTATGCCCAACAGACAAAAGGCATGAAGCGCCCAGCAAATCAAGTTGAGTTACCAGAAATCATATACAGAAAAGGTTGGGCATTGGTGATAGGGATCGATAAATACCCACATATACCACAGGCTCAACTTAATTATTCTGTTGCTGATGCAAGGGCAGTTGCTGAAATTCTTAAAAATAAACTAGGTTTTGAGAAAGAAAATATATTTATTCTTGAAAATGAACAAGCAACAAAAGATAAAATAAAAGAAAGACTACACTCTTTCGCTAATCCCAATATGGTTGACAAAAACGATTGTCTTTTAGTTTACTTTTCTGGTCATGGGCAAACTGTCCCCCTTCCCAGAGGCGCAGGTGAAATGGGCTTTCTTATCCCTTACGATGCAAAGATCGAAAGTTTAACCAAAGAACCTAACCCAGCAGAATACATGCAATATTGTATTGCTATGAACGAACTTAACGAAATCTCAAAGACAATTCCTGCCAAACATATTATCTTCATTATAGATGCTTGCTATAGTGGGCTTAGCCTGAGTTCCTATGGAAGAGGATTCCCTACCAATATCCCCGGTTATCTATCAAAAGTCGCAAAGGCCGAAACTCAACAAATGATAACCGCTGGTGGCAAAGGTGAAGAATCAGAAGAACGCACCGATCTTGGTCATGGTGTATTCACATACAAATTATTAAAAGGTCTAGAAGATGAACTAGCTGACGCAAATAATGACGGAATTATTACAGGAACAGAACTGTCAACATATCTGACCGAATCCGTTCGGCAGATGACTAATGGCAAACAAAACCCTAGATTTGGCAGATACGAAGAAGGCGAATTTCTTTTTATACCTCAAAAATCAGAACAATTGATCGGCAAACTTAAGATACAACTAGACCCAACTGATGCTCTTGCCACAATCAATTCGGTCGATTTAAGCCCTGAAAAGTCATTCTGCATGTCCGAAGGAGAAATAGAATTACCCGTTGGAACATATAACATTGTTGCAGAAAAAGACGGCTATGAAAAAACAAATAAAGATCAAATAAAGATCATCAAAGGCTCATCCACAACAGTAAAGTTAGTATTGAAGCAAAAGCCTTCAATGACTGCTACCATTGATGGGCGTTATTTACCAAAAGGAACAAAAACTTATATTGATAATGTCTTGGTTGAACTACCATATAAAATGCCATCAGGAAGCTATAATTTCCGTTTTGAAAGAGATGGATATAATTCCGTTGAGTCGACAGAAACATTAAAAGCAGGGCAGACATTCTCACCAAACCCAAGATGGACTGTTTTATCTCCTCCTACAAAAACAAATGGCTCACTTCTGGTTAAGATAACTCCCATCGATGCCAGTATATCAGTAACCTCTTTTGATACAGGAAAAAGCTATGATGTTGGTTCTACTGGTGAAATAGACCTACCACCCGGAAGCTATACTGTAATAGCAAAAAGAGATGGTTATATGAGTGAGGTTAAGGAATTCAGTATCACAACAGGCAGGCAAACGTCATTAGCTCTTACCATGAGACCAAAACAACCAGATCAAGCCCTTGCAACAATACAGGCAGAAAGATTGCCTTTTGATGCGCGTGTGTTTGTCAATGGTGCGCCTGTTACATTACCACATCTTGTAATGCCCGGAACTTATGGAATAAGGATTGTGCGAAATGGTTATAAACCCTATGATAAAAGGGAAAATTTGTCATCAGGGCAAGTCTTAAATATTACTCCCTTATGGATACCAGAAAATACAAGGACAGGTCTTTCACCTACTTTGGCCATGGGGGCTTCGGCGGTTATACCCGGTCTGGGACAGCATTTGCAAGGACAAAAAACTCGTGGGATCGCTTATGAGGCAATAATCGCTGGTGTGGGTATATACGCCTTGATTGCGACTATACAGCATAATAGCACTCTGGACGATTACGAAGCAATTCGCAATGAACTAGAAAATAAATCAAAAATTGGAACATATTTGAATTCAGACATTAAAAGCCTTATTGAACAACAGAACAAAGCCTATGATAAAGCAACCTCCGCCAAAAGCATGGCTCTTGTTGCTCAGGTATTATTAGGTGTCGCTTGGGGTGTTAACGCCATAGATGCAGGTTTTTTGACAAAACCTAATCCATCTGGTAGTGGCTTTGCATTGGAGATAAGACCAATTAATGATGGCTCAATGATTATTGCTCGTTCATCCTTCTAGTTGGAGAGAACAACCGATGTTTCAAAAATATCATCTCAAAATATTAGCTATTATATTATTCTCTTTTGCTTTTGTTGTTGGATGCACAAGGGATATTCCAAACAGGATCACTGATGCCGATTTTCCCATTCCACCCGCACCAAAAATTGTTAGCTCAACCTTAAAAAGCAATATGGAAGTGAGTTCGGATTATATAATCTCTATGACTTTCAATAATTCTATGAAATCCGTTAATATTGTTGTATCTGGTGTTAATGGAAAAACGATTCTTGGCTTAAATAATACTTCCGCAACTTTTGAACCATCATCAAAAATGTCTGATGGTTCTCATACTTTATCTGTAACAGGCATAGATCAATACGGGCAGGAATTATCAGAAGGACCTATTACATTCTATATAAAAAGCGGTAGCAGTTCAAATGGTAGCACAACAACTAATGCTTATCCATCTTCTTTTATTGCGTTCTCATCAAACAGAGATGGCGACTATGAGATATACATAATGAAGGCAGATGGCTCAAATGTCAAACCATTGACAAATAATTTATCACAAGATACTCAACCTGCTTGGTCTCTTGACGGTAGATTCATCGCTTTTGCATCAGATCGGGACGGTCTTGCAATGTGGAACTCGGATATTATTATAATGAGAAGTGACGGTTCTTCTCAAATCAATATAACTAACACACCCGGCGTTAATGAATCTAATCCCGCTTGGTCATGGGACGGAGAATTACTATGCTTTTTAACAGATATTGATGGTTTTTTGGATTATTATGTTATTGATCTTAATAAATACTTTATGAGACCTATGGAAGAAAATGAAACATTTGATTTTTATTATCCCTGGGTTTATGATGAAAAGTTTTTGACATGGGATGATTCAGGAAAATCCGATATTTATCTGAACGGTGTTACAAACCTAACCAATAATTTTTCAAATGATGTTTGGGGTTCATGGGCTCCAGATGGGAAAAAGATCGCATTCTCTACTAATCGTGATTCTAACTATGAAATCTATATAATGAATTCTGACGGTTCTAAACCAACAAGATTAACTAATAATATATACGATGATATTCAGCCGTTTTGGTCGCCATTTTGAGGTTAACTCATATTTGTAAGATATAATTTCTCATAAACGTTTTTATATATTTCAGTATTTTCCTTTTTTGGACTTATAATTTCGGGCTTATAATTAACTATTTTGCACGCCTCTTTCATATCTGAATAATGTCTCAACCCAACACCAGCAATAAGACTCGCCCCTAATGATGCTTGCTCCTGACAGACAGTCAATCTTAATTCCTTATCAAATATATCAGACGCTATTTGCGACCATAATTCAGAAGAGAAACCACCACCAGCACCAATCAAAGGCACATTATCAGATTCATCTTTAAGATCTCCGTAGAAATGATATAACTCAAATATAACGCCTTCCATTATCGCCCTTGTCAGATGTGAATAATTATGATGACGTGTAAGACCAATAAAGCTTGCTCTTAAATCAGGTTTTGCCCTTGTTCCGCTAAGGTATGGTATAAATGCCAGACCATCAGCACCCGCAGTTGATTCGCCTGCAACCCTTGACATCTCCTTAAACACGCTGATTTCAGATGGGTTTAGACCATACATCCTTATACAGCCTTCCGAAATCATACGCCACCAGTTTAACGACGCCCCGCCAGACAAGCCTGCACCCAAAAGAGAATAACCACTTTCAGGAAAACAAAACGCTATGGTATCACCTTTTTTGATATATTTATTGCTTGCCCTTGATACCTGACTCCCCGTTCCGATATTCAATAAGAATCCATCTGACCGATCACAAATCCCACTTCCGATCATGCTGAGAGGCTGATCCCCACCACCAACTGTTACAGGAGTTCCCTTTTTTAATCCAGTTGCTTCAGCAGTTGAACTAGATATTCCACCATCAAAATCAATGGCAGATGTTACCTTTGGAAAAATATCTTTTGATAAACCTAACTTTTCTATAAGCCTATAATTCCAATTTCTTTCTTGTGTATCAAAAAAGCCAGAACTCGATCCGTTAGAATGATCAGTCTTAAAAGTCTTTTCGCCAGTTAGCTCTTGCCTTAGCCAATCCGTAGGCAGTAAAGCATGACCTATATTAATATTGGAATGACGTGAAATGTGATATAAGGTCAATCCCAAAAATCCCGTCGCTATCCCACAACCACTTTTATTAATATCTTCTCCAGCAATTTCTGCAACTTCATCAAGAAAGGCTTTATCACATCTATCATCTTCCCACGTGATTATATTGCTTATCGGTTCACCAGATTCATCATACAATACTACTCCGTGCATCTGACCCGAAAGCCCGATACATCCTATCAAATCAGCCTCGATCTCCGCATTGCTGATGGCTTCCTTTATTGATTCGACAACCATCTTCCAGACATGGTTGCGATCTTGTTCAGCAGACGTGCCTTGAATATAGCCATATACTTTTTGTCCTAATCCTTTTATTTTTCCATTTTCAAGGTCTAATATCAATGATTTTACGCTGTTTGTTCCCAGATCAATGCCTAATGAATACATTATTATATCCTCAAAAGTATCGATTTATGGAGCAATTCCTATTATCAATAATGGAACTGGTGGATTGCTTCTACCATGCCTTAATACATTATAAACTTCACCTTCATAATAAGCGATTCCAGTGGACATTTCCTGCTGCATTGATTTCATTGGCAAAATTTCTATACCAATATTAATAACCCCACCGCTATAAAATAATAAATGTTTTACAAACAAATCATAAGCTACAAAGGGATATTTTCCAAATTGCACCTCTATTGCGATACCATTTTTCACAAAGTCAGTCTGTTTATAGGATGTAATTGGTGATGTAATAACATTTTCTACCAAATATTCTTTTTGCTTTTCAAATGGCAAAGTAATTAACTCTTGCATTAAGGAATAATTAGTTGTTATGCAATAAGAATAACGTTTTTCATTCCAACCTGATTCATTAAAAAGACGCTTAAATTCATTATTTAAGTCATCAGGGCTATAAAGTAATTTGCCAGCCATTGTTTTTTCTTTACTGATCTTGTTTTTGAAATCTTCAGCACAGACTTACTTTATAACATTTTTTATTTCCTGATAGGTATCATTGTGATGAACTATAAGATATTCCTCACCATTTAAGTGAGAGTATTTCTCGATTATCTCCATTTCCATTACCTTTCCCATCAATAAAAGGATTTTTAGTGATTGATAGATTTCCAGTTGGTTCATAAACGGGTTTATCAGGTCTAATTTTTAATCTGCCTTCATAGGCAAGCTTTATCCTTTCACAAGCAATATCATAATATTTTTGGACTATTTCCGCCCCAGCTGATTTTCTTTTATTTATGATTCCTGCTATTGCTGTAGAACCAACCCCCAAAAAAGGGTCAAAAACAATATCATTTTCATTAGAAAGAGCAAGCACCAATCTCTGAACCAAGGAAATAGGAAATTGGCAAGGATGGGAAGTTTTTTCTATGTGATTACTTTTTACATTTGGAATATCCCAAACATCAGATGGATTCTTTCCTTTTGGATTTCCAGAATATTCTCCAATATTTGGACCCTTAAAATGCTTCTTCCCGGGATATTTTTGTGGAACCCGAACCTCGTCTAAGTTAAAGACATATTCATCGCTTTTAGTAAACCAAAGAATTGTCTCATATCTACCAGAAAAACGCTTAGAGCAATGAAGCCCATGACCAAAATGCCAAATTATGCGATTCCTCAATTTCAGCCCATTATTTTTGAAACAATTATAAAGCATTATATCAAGAGGGATAATCTCGCTATCATCAACATAATTTCCAATCTCCCAACAGATGCTACCTTCTTTTCTTAATATTCTTACGCACTCATTGATAATTTGGCTTTGTTGAGAAACATATTCAGTTATATCAAGTTTCGTTTCATATTCCTTACCAATGTTATATGGAGGGGAAGTAACGATTAGTTGAATTGATTCATCTGGAATCTGTTTCATAAAATCCAGACAATTTCCAAGATATAATGAAACAATATTATCTTTGGAAAAAGATGTGCAAATTTCCAATTCTTTCTGAAAGCCCAAAAGTATTTCATCAGAATTATTTCTATCTTTCATAAAATCACTCCGTTAATTTATCAATACAATCCTTATCTTGCAGGTCCCGGACCACCATGAAACTTCCGTCCAAATGGCAAGCCAAAAGGTTCTTCATAAGGTCTGAAAGGCACCATATCAGCGATCTTTTTTAGCTCAGCTAATATTTCGTCAGATAAGCGACCATTATTTACTGAATGTATATTCTGCTCAACTTCCTCAATAGACCTTGCACCCATAAGTAACATGGAAACATAAGGGTTAGACAACACCATGCGGATACCCGCTTCGGGCAATGAAAGGTTGATCTCATCAAGATAAGAATAAAGTCGTTTATACTGCTCTTGCCTAGGCGGACTCAACCACCATGCGCCTGTCTCAACCTCTGCATATTTTCGTGCAAGTGCGCCTTGTTGAAGTGGTGAACCGATTATGACACCCATGTTTTGCTTTTTCGCCTCTGGAAAGATCGCTATTTCCGCCTCACGCCAGAGAAGGCTATAATTAAAGGCTGTCAGAACGACATCAAAATTACCTGTCGCCATTATTTTTGGTAACTGATATGCGGTAGTTCCACCAAGACCAGTGAATCTTATAATTTTTTTATCTTTGAGTTCTTCAAGCAATTCTAAGGCAGGGGCTTGGAAATTATCGTAATCCGTCCACCAATCGTATTGCCCCGGTCTATCAGGCTCATGGATCATGAGTATATCGAGATAGTCGAGTTTCAATAATTTAAGGCTTTCATCAACGGATCGCATCAGAGCATCTTTATCTTTTGGATTAAATGGCTGAGGGCGTCCACCGATCTTGGTTGATATATAATATGAATCTCTTGGAACGCCTTCTAATGCTATTCCTAGCACTTCCTCGCTGTCAGCATAGGTTGGGGCAGAATCAACATAATTGACACCAAGCTCTAAGGCACGTCTAACAGCTTTACATGCCTCGTCACGTCCTTTTCCACCAATATTAGAAACAAATAACCCTCCCATTCCTAGAACGCTAACCTCAAGACCTGTTCTACCAAGAATTCGCTTTTCCATAAATTCTCTTCTCTCCTTATAGGATCCGTTGACTGACTAGAATAAATATTTAACGTGAGTTTGCTGTAAGGAAAAACCATTGCTATTTAACTCGTTAAAGCAAATAATAAATATAAAAAAATTCATAAAATACTAGCACTAACTCAAAATATAATCAAGAAAGATTTTCTGAACTTAAAACAAAGTTTCAGACAAAAAATAAATCCTATGATAAAATCATTAACGAACAAATCATGAATATAAATAATAATAAAACATCACTTATCTTCAATAAAAAAACTAAGGTTGATTCAGAAAATTTTGTTATTGACATGCTACTTAAAATAGTTTAAAATAACATTGTCCTAAAATTGAATAATGAGCATATAACATCAGGTGCTTTACTAAGATAATAGGGAAGACGGTGTAAATCCGTTACGGCCCCGCCACTGTAACCGTGAACGAAATCCAAATAAACCACTGAAACTAATCTGTTTTGGGAAGGTTGGAAAGTAGGATGATGCGGAAGTCAGGAGACCTGCCTGATCGTTTTTTTACTAACACCTTCGCGGGAAGGTTGGTAGTGATATACATGTATGTTATTATCTATCCCCAATCTTCATTGCAAGGTCGGGGATTTTTTTTTTGTCCATTAGGCAGGTATAAAATATGAAAAAAATTTTTATTTTCCTATTTCTTCTCTTTTTGACAATTGAAACAACACTAGCGGATAATGAAGTTATAAAACTAGATGAAATAATCATCAGCGCAACACGAACAGAATCAAGCCTTGATAGAATATCCGCTTCTTCTGTTATTGTATCGGAGGCGCAAATAAATTCTAGTGTTGCAAATGATCTTAGCGACTTATTTAATACCACAAATATTGTCCAAACTACCGACTATGGAACAGGTTCTTTATCTACAATCTCCATGCGTGGAAGCTCATCTTCACAAGTTTTGGTGCTTGTGGATGGAAAAAGGCTTAACGATTCCCGCAATGGGATGGTGAATCTTGATCTAATTCCTATCTCAAACATACAGCGTATTGAGATTATTCGTGGTGGACAATCCGCCATATATGGAGCTGACGCAGTCGGCGGAATAATAAACATCATCACAAAAAAGCCTCGCAATTCTTCGATCAAATTATCATCCAATATCGGCTCTTACGGACTCCAATCCTATGAAATCGAAGCATCAAAGAAAATAAAATCAATAGGAGGCTTAATATCCCTTTCCAGAACATCATCAGACTCGGATTTTCCATATAAAAACAAGTTCGGTGAGGAACTCATAAGAGAAAATGCAGAGTATGCAAAAAGGAACGTCTTTACAAAGCTAACTTGGAATATACTGCCTTCCGCAAATCTTGAGATTTCTGCAAACCATTTTTATTCCGATGCAAATACACCCGGCATGATCGGCTTTTATACGCCCAATGCAAAAGAAAAGGATAAAACAAACGATTTTAGTCTAAATTTTAGACACAAATTATCGCCAATAGCTTCTTATAAAATAACTGCCTATGATCGCTATGCCTTTATGCGATATATCAATCCAACTTATCCCTATCCCTCGGATGATACTCACAAAACTAATTCAAAGAATGCAGAAATTCAATTTAATATTTTTAACAATACAAATTATCCATTAGTCATTGGGGCATTGCACTTAAACGAAAAAGTTGACAGCACAGCGGTTAATGAACGTGGGCGACAGACTTACAGCGGATACGCTCAACAAGAAATAGGCAAGGAATTAAGTCTTAAAGGGCTAAAACGAGTTTCGTTATTCCCTGCAATAAGATGGGATCATTATTCCGATTTTGAAGCCGGGATAAGCCCCAAGATCGGCTTTCTTGCATCATTTGAAGATATGGTCTATATTAGGGCAAATATCGGAAAATCATATCGAGCGCCAACTATGAGTGACCTTTATTGGCCTTCCAGTGCAATGACATCTGGCAATCCTAATCTCAAACCCGAAAAATCAAACGATGGTGATTTCGGTGTTCAACTTAGCTTATTGAATCAGTTAGATAATATTAGGATTAGATTCGGAACGTCATATTTTCAAAATAATATCACTGATGGAATACAATGGACCCCTACAATAGGGGGCAAATGGATACCAAATAACATAGCTAAAATTAACACAAAGGGCATTGAAACAGATATGATGTTTCATTTATCAATGCTAGATATACCCGATCTTTTTCGTATTAATTCAAACTATACATTAACTATTGCAAAGGATTCTTTGGGCAATCAGCTTATACATCGTCCAAAACATGCTCTTGGCTATACTGTCAGAATTGGCACAAACAACCTTTGGTGTCAGGCTCAGGGATTACATCAAAGCAGAAGATTTTATACAACAGCAAACACAAAATGGCTTGAGCCATTTACAAAATATGATTTTCAGGCTGGAATGGAAAGGAGGATACTTAAAGATACAAAAACTGGTTTAATCTTGGAATTGAAAAATGCTTTTAATGCAGATTATCAGCTTTCTGCTGATTACCCAATGCCCGGAAGGGAATGGGGATTTAGGTTATATTTTGGCATGGAGGGAGAATAAAAAATGCTTTTTATCCGTCGTTTAGTTATTGTTAGCCTAATGGCTCTGATGATTGCTTTCGGAATTATCGGTTGTGGAGAAGATAATAAGGATAATACAGAAGATATAACATCAACAAAGGCGGTTTACATTGTAAATGGAAGCGCACAAACGCTTTCGATGTTTGATATTGAAAAATCCGAAATGAAAAACGATGTATTCAATACAGGAAAATGGACTGCCGATATTAAGATCGTTGGCGATAAGGCTTATGTTGTAAACACTGGTGATAACAATATCCAGATCGTTGATCTAATAACATTAACACAAACTGGACTAATAAATATAGGCGATAATACAAGCCCTGAAAGGATAGTTTTTGCAGATAATAATAAAGCCTATGTCACATGCCTATATACTAATTCTGTAAAGGCTGTTGATCTCGGATCAAATGCTGTTACAAAAGATATACCTGTCGGCATTGGCCCTATGGGAGCAACAGTTGCTGGAAAAAAGGTCTATGTCTGCAATCCTGCTTATGATTTCGCCACCAATTCCTATGGAAAAGGAACTGTATCTGTTATAGACTCCGCAAACGATTCTGTTATTAAAACAATTGATGTTGAAACAAATCCCTTAGAAGCGGTTACATCTGGCGATAAAGTCTTTGTCATGTGTGTAGGTAACTATGCTGATATAATGGGCAAGCTATGTATAATCGATAGTGCATCAAATACAGTTACAAAGACGGTTGATCTTGGGACAACACCATCAGGTATAGCTATTTCTCCAAAAGGTATCGCCTATATTACAACTTTTGGCGGTTTAATCTCTGTTGATGTTAATTCTGGGGAGCTGATCCATACATCTGCTTCGCCTTTGGCAGATTTTGCCAGCGGTTCTGGAATAGCGTTTTCTAAAGATGGAACAGGGTATATATGTGTTGCAGATTGGGCAGGAACTGGAAATGACAAATTGCTTGTAATGGACGCATCAGAAAAACTTGCTGGCTCATACAAGGCTGGCGGAGGTGCAAGCATCGTCGCAATAAAGGACTAATTAAAAAGGATGTTAGATATTTGGATATTAGATAAAGTATATAAATGTTTTCTGCCATCCGACATTCTTATCTATCATCTAATATTCAATATCTAACATCTGATGCTGGATAACCAACTATTTATTTGTCGTGAGTTAAATCTAAAAAAATATATCTTTTATTCTCATTCCAGCGAAGACTGGAAACTGGATCCCATAAAGTCTATATTTCCTATTTAATATGTCTTTTGGAAATTTATAGGAGTTCCATTCTAAAGTCTCAATTCACATTGTCTCTTACCTATCACGATATATATATATATGTGATAGAATGCCTCACAAGTTCTTTAAAAAGATCAGAGCTAATCAGCGGGACGCAGTCAGCGAAAATCAGCGGACTATTTCTTTACAAAAATATAGTTGTTGCTATTACTTGCTTAATTCGCTTTTTCAAGCACTCAGGAAACGTCTTTTTCCCACTTAAATTACACTTTTTTCCTCTATTTCTCGCCCATTTCAGAAAACTCGGATTTATGATCCTTAAAATCTTATCTAATCTTATTGCTGAGTCATATTGATTGCCCAGTAGGGAGTTCTCTCATAATCATTTGTATCATCAGCTTGCATAAAGTGTGATAATTCCTGATGATTGCTAAGAAGGTCTAATGTCAATCTATGCTTTTCACCGATTTGGAACTTTGAGGCTGGCATCAGCTTTGATTTCTGCATACCCCAAAAGACAACGATAATTTCACTATCTTTATATTCCCCTTGCTCTACCGATATTATACGATATTTGATGTAAGTTAGGCAATCAGAATAAGCGACTTGGCTAGGATCAGGGACATTGGAAACCAATATGACTTCACCAGTAACAATCAGATTTTGCTCTTTTGGTTCTTCTTCCTTTGTTGGTTCGATAACAGACACCTCTTTTTCTAGTTCGGTAGTCTTTTTAGGCTTTGGCATTTCTATTTTCTCTGCGATTTTTTGTGGTTTTGGTATATTAACGATCTTCCATTGGCTCTCAGGATTTGTAAGATCACGAGTTGGAAATTGCCAGATAACGAGTCTTTTGCCAACAAGCGCATTAGGTCTGCGTGCCAACTGCTCACGTGAGCCTGTAGCACCACCATCGTTGATAGCGATTACATCGATCGGAATACCTAGATTAAAAGCAAGATGTTCAGCAAATCCAGCATATTCCCCCCAACCCATCTCTGCCTTTGAGAATATATTTACAAAGCTATCACCAAGTAAAACTATAGGGGATTTTGAGTTAGGCTTGATTTGTTCGCCTGTTTTTGAGTCAATTACCCTTTCTATTTCAATACTCTTTGGTTGATAGCAACTATAGCCTTCTGGAAATCCAAGCATATCATAAAGATCACCAAATCGTGTTACTCTATCACGTTGTATCTTATATGATTCTTTAGATATGACATCAACTAACCCATCGGCAATTATAACATCAGATAAATATCGGGCAACAATTCCCATGCCATTCGGCGACCAATGTGTGTCCTGTTCCAAGTAAAGCATCTTATCTTGTGATTTTTTTGTTTCCCATAAAATGCTTGCAGGATCAACAATTTTAATCCCTTCATCTCTCAATTTTTGGAAAAATTCATCTGCATAAATATTTATTGGAGGATCAAAATTAGATTTGTATCTCTTAGAAAGATATTCTGGATATATGCTTGATTTTCCGTGAATTGGAAGCAATATAAGATCAACATCCTGCTCTTTAAGCGTATTATTAAAGGCTGTTATAGCTTCAAAAGGTCTTGAATCGCCATAGAAATTATCACTAGGCTTTGTTGCATAATCAAAGCTGGGACGATAAAAAAGCCATTTATCACGACCTATGATAACTTTTCTATTACCCTGATCTCCCAAACAGGTTAAGGGCAGTTGTAGCCATCTTCTTGCTAGCTTTGCAATTATTGAACTATCCTCAATCGCCTTTTCATAAGAGCGCACTTTTTCATTAGTCGGAATACCACGAAAAATGTCAAGTTCAATGATATGCTCCTTGCGATAGATTTCTTTGCCAAATTCCACTAACGGCAAAATCCCAATAATAAGAAAAAAACAAAGCATGAGTATCCATTTTGAAGGCTTTGACTCTTGGAAATCTTGCATTATATACTCCTGCACTAAAACTGAAAATAAAGGAATGGATTAAAACTTTGTGTAAACATAGCTATCAAAGATATAACAAACAATATCACCATAATAACGACTTTAATCAATGTAACCTTTTCCGCAATCTTCCAGCTATGCTTACCAAACCAAACCGCTATTATACAGCATATAAATATCAATATATGGTATCTTGAATAAATAACAGAACCGATCAATAATGCACCCTTATATCCAGCAGATATACCAAACATCGAGCCAAGATATTTTATCGCCAACGATAAATTATCAGCACGGAAGAAAACCCATGTAATCAGGACAATAAAAAAGTTTATGCCAATACGAAAAGGACGTGGTAAACGATGATATATGCTCTCTTTTCCGATTATCCTTTCATAGGCAAGCAAAATTCCATGTATTGCACCCCATATTACAAATGTCCACTTTGCCCCATGCCACAAACCACCAAGCAGCATTGTGATAGCTAAATTGAGATATGTCCTGCGAGTTCCCTTTCTGTTCCCACCTAATGGGATATAGAGATAATCTCTAAGCCATGTTGAAAGGGAAATATGCCATCTCTGCCAGAAATTTGTCATGCTGTCTGCGTGATAAGGTGAATTGAAATTTATAGGAAACTCAAATCCGAACATTAAACCTAAGCCAACTGCCATGTCTGAATATCCGCTAAAATCAAAATATATCTGGAAGGCATAGCTTATAATTCCAATCCATGCGTCATACCATATAGGCGACACTGCACCAAAGGTTGCATCTGCTATCTCTCCCATCGGATTAGCAAGCAATATCTTCTTTGCGAATCCTATGATGAATAGCATAACACCTCTTGAAAATTTATCTATTGTGAGAGTTCTTTCTTCTAATTGCTCAACAATATGACTATATCGCACAATGGGACCTGCAATGAGTTGAGGAAATAGAGACACATAACATGCAAAATCCAATAAGGATTTAGCTGGCTTAACTTGACCACGATATAGATCTATTGTATAACTCATAGATTGGAAGGTGTAAAACGAAATTCCAGTAGGAAGGACAACCTTAATTATCTCAAAACCTGTTCCGCCGAAAGCCTGTAAAAGCATATTCAGGTTTGATTGTGCAAATACGAAATATTTGAAAAACCCCAATAGGCTTAGATTTCCTATAATAGAAATAAGTAAGCCTAATTTTCTTTGTGTATTAGAAGATGAAAGCAGATTCCATTTCCCTGAGATCATCAGTCCACAGACATAATCTAGCGCAGTAGAAAACATCATAAGAAAGACAAACCAAGGATTAGCCCAACCATAAAATATATAGCTGGCAAGTGTGAGTAATAGATGTCTCCACTTTTTCGGCGAAATATAATAAAATAGAAGAACTATAGGTAAAAAATAGAAAACAAATAAATGAGATGAAAAAACCAAATCTATTTTCCTTTAGTTTTATGGCAGTTTTACCAAATCCCAAGGCGACCAATAATTATATAAATCTCTCGATGCAGTTGTCCATATCACGAGTTTTTTGCTATTTATAACAGATGCACCTCTACGTGATAGATTTTTTCTTATCCCAGGACCACTTCCATAAGCGACCATCAAGTCAACAGGCATACCGATCTCCTTTGCAATATGAGATGATAAGCCAGCGTGTTTTGGCTCCTCAACCTGAAATACTCCGCAAAAACTATCTCCCAAAATGACGATTGGGCTGGATTCGCTGTCTTCATAAAAACTGCCATCGGGATTAAGCACTTGTTGAGCAATAAGTGTCATTGGACGATATTTTATCTTTTCATTATCAGGAAGCATATCCCTTATATCTCCGCTTCTGGTGAATTTGACTTCTTTAGTTTTATATGCTATCGGTTTCGGACAAATGTCTTTATACCATGAATATCCCTTGATACGATCAGCAATTATCCTTGCAGATACCTGTATTCCGCTGTTTGACCAATGTGTATCCTGATTCATGTAGATTGATTCATCTTTTTTTCTAGTGTCTATAAGTGCAGGCAATAGATCGACGACTTCAACACCTGCGGACTCTAATTCAAGCATTAGTTTGCGTGTATATGGCGCTACATAAGCATCTTTTGGTGCTTTATCGGAAATTTTATCGGGAAAAATCTCTGTTTTTGCTGGAATAACAACAAATAGAAAGTCTATGCCTTTGGCTTTAAGCTGATTTTTATAATCAACAATTGCAGGATAAGGGTCCCTATTGTTTTCTTGTTTTCTCAAATCTCCACTGAGTAGATATTCCAAAGAGCCTCGAAAGAAAAGCTGACCATCTTTGCCGATAAAGCCCTTTATCTCCTTTGGACGTTCATTTAGAATTTTTTCAATGTCTTGACGAAATTCAGTTAGGCTTTCTGCCCATTTCTCCCAACTGCCATCACCCCATTTTTTTAACTCATCATTTAATCGTTGAATATTATTTAATGTTTCAGATTCTTGGATCCCAACTGATTTATTATCATTTCTTTTGATAATAAATATATTATATATAGGCGATCCATAAGGATTTCCACGAATGATCGCAGTTGCATCATCAATCTTAAAGCCTTTTAATTCGTTTATAATCTCTGGCTCAGTCTTATCATTTGGAAATTGTTTATAAACCTTCATATCAAAAGTTTCAGTCTTAATAGCCTCATACCATTTTGCAGAGAGTTTATAATAATAATCCCTTACTTTTTCGTCATTAAGTTCATAGGAAATATATTTTGATTTTAGATGATCTAGCAATTGCTTGGAATATTTTGATTTATCTATCAATCCGTATATTTCCTTAAATCCGTCATTATCCTCGTCATCTATGCTGTTAATGAAATTGGCTTTTGGCTCAAACTCAATTTTGATCCATATCTCGTCCTTTTTTGTATCTATATATGCAGTTGCTATCTGCTGAATAGGAAGATTAACATCATCGTTACCCCATTTCTGTTGACTGACGTTTATGCCTATCTTCATAAGCTCAATTGTCTGGTCATAATCCCATTCTGCAAGAAAATCAATCATAGGCGCCCATGCCATCGGTAAATTTTTGTCTGATAGGCTTAATGGAGTTTGCTCTATACGATCACAGATAGAAGCGGGGATAAGCGATTCATTAAAGCTTAGTTCGTTAATATTTAATTGTTTCTCTGGTTGCGCAAGATCAGGAAAATTTTGACGATAGAGTAAGGGATTTTTATCATAGGCCGAAAAATCCAGATTAGCGAGTGTCGGCTTGGTGATTAGCCTGACCATGATCTTTGAATCTTTTCTGTCAAAAGAGGAATTAAATTGAATGATCGTGCTTTCATCAACAGAAAAAGCATCATCAGCGATGAAACCAGAAATAATAAATATCAAAAACATTGGGATAAAACATTTATCACGCATTATATACTCTCCTAAAGCCCAGCTCTATAGTTATGAATTATCTCATCAGGATTCAATGAACGATTATATATAGCTAATAGATATATTTTGCCTAGCCACGTTCTATCGCCAGTAAGTTCATTACCTAATATCAATGGATAACTCGTCCAATTGCTGAAATCTCCGCTAAGTTGTTGTGATTCTGAATGAAGGTTTCCATTAATATATAATTTTTTTGTATTACCATCATAGGTAATTACCGTATGAGTTGGCTTTTGTGTCAAAATATGCTTTTGAGTATCTAATTCAGGGATACCATTCTGATCAGTTTTTGTTGTTCTTAAACGGAAAGCCAAGTCTTCTCCAATTTGCCCAAGCGTAAAATTACGCTGAACTGGGTCTTTTGACATTGAGACTATCCTAGCAGGACCATTCTGTTTTAAATTGCTGGGTGAAAACCAAGTTTCTATGGTTAACTCCTTATTGTTTTTTAAGCTGTTAAGTAATTTATCAGCATTTCCTTCACTTACGATCATAGTGCTATCGGTTAACTCAATGGCATTTTCATTTTTTACCCAATGAATTTTGTCGGGGTCCATTATACGCAGATTTAGAGGTGGCATAACTCCGCTGATGTCATTTATGATATTTCCTTTAGCCTCATTAAACAAGTAAAATGCTAGTAATCCATCTTTTGTTCGATCTATAATTTTTTTGGAAACAACTGCTGATTGCTGGCTTTCATGTTTCGCCTTATCTATGGCTGTAACATAATAATAATAAGTTTTGTCATTTTCAACCGAACTATCAACAAAATTTGTTTCAGACACAACCTTTGTATTTATTTTTTTATATTTACCATTTGGATCAGAAGACCGATAGATATTATATCCATTTATATCCAATTCAGGATTTTGATCCCATCTTAAATGTGCTTGATTATCAATAATTGTTACTGTCAGATTCTCTGGACTATTTGGCTTAAAATCCTTTGTAATAATTGTAACAGTCTTGGACTTTGGACTCTCTAGTTCTGCAGAATTGACAGCACTAATCGTATATTGATAGCTAGTATTGGCATCAGTCGCATAGTCGGAATAGTCATTGCTTTCAACTTTTGTTAATAGTTGTTGACCATCTTTTTTAGTGCTTCTATAAATATTATAATGTAAAATCTCAGATTCTGGGTCCTGCGCTTTATCCCAAGACAACTTAACGCCCTGCTTATCAGGCTTTGCTTTAACGTTTAATGGCGCATTAGGCGGAGTTTCATCAATATAGATAAATATATCAGCCCATCTATCAGTCTTTGGGTCTTGTGAAATTCGTATTGGCTTTCCCACTGGATTCCAGTCTTTCAATTCTTGTATAAATATATCATAATCACTGGTATTGTGATCATGCTGGTTTGGAGAAGCACCATAAGCAAGCCATCTTCTATCTCTGCTTATTCGTGGGAAATATGTATAATTCCATTTTTCATAATCAGGAGTGCCTAAAAATTGACGTTCTTCATTTTTTTCTATATCCCATACACGAAAATCTTTTGGTCCATTAACCCAATAGACATAACGACCATCAGAGCTAATTGACGGTTCACATCCGCCCATCGTTTTAATCGTTTTAGCATCATCAAAGACAAAGAATTCGTTGTTTTTTTCAGAGCGAAAAACCGCTGAATTTAAGTTAGGATTTATATCACCAACCATACTTCCAGCACGACCATCAACAGGAACATTTTTATCATACCAGATAGATTCTTTTCCTGTTAGGAATTCATATTGCCATATCTTGCTATCCCTGACAAAATATATTATTTTTCCATCTGTTGACCAATTAAGCGGATTACCTGTTGTTAGCTTTTTCGGTTCTCCCCCTTTTGATGGTAATATCCATACTTCAACTGGTGCGCCCTGTCTTCCATATCCAAATAGTATTGTTCTTCCATCGGGAGATACTCTTGGGCGTAAATAATCATTATAAGGAATTGGATATATCTTTGCCAATTCTGTTAATCGCTTGAAATCAGAGCCATCAATGTTTGCACGATACAATTCCCATTGTCCCGTGCGATTAGATTCCCATACGACAAAGCCCTTTGCCTGCTTTTGAACCTCATCAGCAACCAAGATGTAATTTGTATAAAAAACAAAAATTATTGTAAAAATTCCCAGCATAAAACTCGCTGGTAATATGAAGTTTTTTTGAATTATCTTGATCATTTGTAGCGTTACCTCCTTATAATCAAGTTTATGTAATTTTATAGTAATAATGACGAAAAAAATAAACGTAGGAATATTTATAAGGGATTACTATTGGGAATTAAGATAAATTGAAAAAAATGCAGAAGCCATAAGTGATGGGAAATACGAAATGCGTGAAACGTAATGAGTGAGACGTAAAATTTGTTACGAATTAATCATTATTTATTAACTATTTTTTCTAACTAAAAGAGATGGACTTATTGATCGACTTTCTATTACTTTCCTTAATTTTTCTATATAAAGTTGCTCTCGATATGCCCAATATTTCAGATGCTTTGCTGTAATTCCAAGATAGTTTTTCAAGCATCTGAAATATATATTCATTCTTTATTTCATCAAGAGACATTTGACCGCTTTTGTTATTGATCTTGACTTTTTTATTAATGTTTTGGATATTTTTAGGAAGGAACTCAGGGATTATAACATTTTTATTACAAAAAGCAACCGAATATTGAATAACACTTTGTAATTCCCTTATGTTCCCAGGCCAATCATATTGTAAAAGAATTTGCATAGCTTGTCGAGAAATGTTATTTATATCTTTTTTTGACTTAGATGCGTGAATATGCAAAAAATGCTCTGCTAAAAGCGGAATATCATCCTTACGTTCCCGAAGAGGTGGTAAATGTATCTCGACAACATTAATACGATAGTATAAATCCTCCCTAAAGTTACCATTTTCAATTTCTTTCTGCAAATTCTTATTTGTAGCTGTAATAAGCCTAACATCAACATAAGTAGGCGTATTTTCGCCGACGCGCCTTATCTCACCGTTCTCTAGAAATC
>Ga0067045_1028991_pt1 | contig 25092 bp, 18 predicted proteins | sample TerdegcTABiofilm_FD_59184 | JGI IMG/M metagenome (GOLD analysis project Ga0067045, IMG submission 59184) | Combined Assembly of (Gp0054472, Gp0054536) Wastewater bioreactor microbial communities from Singapore -Terephthalate degrading... | reverse complement strand
TATTAGATTTATTCATTGTATTGAACCAACGAGCAAGTCTTATATAATAGCTCAAAACATTTTAAGTAAAGAAATTGTGGATAAGGAATTTTTTGATTTTTTCTTGATATTGTTTATTGCTTCAGTTGGATTACTTGCTGCCCAGGATGTGGGTAGGGTAATAAAAAAATATGGTATAAAATTTATCTTGCTGGGGTTTATAATTACCTTTATAGGAGCTGCGGCAACTTATGGTTTTAGCTTACTTTATCCAGCAGATAATTCTTATTTATATACTGGTGTATATACTGGTGCTTTAACTAGTTCCCCCGGACTAGGAGCTGCTTTAGAGGCAGCCCGTTTACATTCTACCGAATTGGTAGGAAAGTTTTCACAATTAAAAGACCATGATAGAAAAAGAATTAAAAATATTGTTGGTGATAATGATAATTTTGACACTGATTCTCTTTTATTATTATCAGAGGAACAAAAAAATATCTTTATAAGGAATTCAGAAGCAGCGATTGGTACTGGTTATGCAGTAGGATATCCTTTTGGAGTGATTATAGTAATTTTGGCAATGAATTTTTTCCCCATTATTTTTAAGATGGATATAGAAAAAGAAAAAAAAATACTGCTGGAGGAACTGGATAATTATAGAAAGAGGGTACAACATAAAGAAAATAGTAATAGAATAACAGAGGTATATTTTGATCTAAGTGCTTTTTCTCTAGTATGTTTGGTAGGTTATTTTTTAGGGGTTCTAAAAATTGCTTTTCCTTTCATAGGAGAGATTAGTCTTGGTTCAACTGGGGGAGTTTTGATTGCTTCTTTATTGTTAGGATATAGTGGGAAAATTGGACCATTTTATTTTAGGATGAATAGTAAAGTATTAGGTGTTATAAGAACAATCTCACTATCCTATTTCTTTGCAGTGATTGGTCTGAGGTATGGCTATAGAGTGATTAATTCTTTATCAGGACCAGGGTTGTTTCTGGTATTTGCTTCTTTATTTATTAGCTCTTTTGCTATGATAATAGGATTTTTAGTGGGCAGGTATCTATTCAAGTTGAACTGGGTAATATTATCTGGGGCAATTTGTGGAGGAATGACTTCTACTCCCGGTTTGGGTGCGGCAATTGATGCCGTGGGAAGTGATGAGCCGGCAGCAGGCTATGGAGCAGTATATCCTTTCGCCCTTTTAGGTATGGTAGTCTTTTCTGTTTTGTTAAACTATATAATTTAAGTTATTCCTTAAGTAAAGTAGAAATTAAAATTATATGGCCAATTCAAAATTTTTAATTTCCAAAGGTTCTTTACTGATAAAGGATTCACCAAATTTTTTACAAATCAACATACCATAGTAACGGTTTAGATTTAGGATATTTTCAAATAACGGGCTATTCTGAATGTTTTTCCCAAATTGAGATTCATAGCATTTTAAAGCTTCAACTTTCATCTCAATTTCTTTGCTAATATCAATAATAAATGTAGGTTTTTGATAATAGTTTATTGGGGTAGCAAAAAAGTAGAATATTTTGCATCTGGAAAAAGTAGGATTATACTGCTGGAGATTTATTAATGAGCTATGGCATATTTCCGCTATAGTTTTTATTTCTGGATATTCATCAGATGGATAGGGGATAAATATTATATCTGGAGAAGTATTTTGATAAATTTCCATAATTTCCTCTCTAATTTCTCGGTTATTTTCTAATTCAAAATATTGATAATCCAGAGTAATTCGTTCATCAATACCCAATATGCGACTGGATTTAATTGCTTCTTTCTTAAGAAATTCTGAAGAGTGGTTATTGAGAGATTTTCCGTTAGTTAAATCAATGATGGTAACCTGATGAGTTGATTCAGTTAGTTTCAATATTGTTCCTCCCATACCTGATTCCACTTGATGCGGTTCAATTCCAAAAGCAATAATAACTGCCATTAGCTATATTCTCCTTAATTTTTTTATATTAGAAAATTATATTAGTAAAGATATAGTTTTTCTCACATATTCATTAAGACTGTCTCGGCAATTAAAGAGGTGTGTTCACTGATTTGCTTTAGAATATTAATTATATCAAAATAAATAGAACTGGTCTGACGAGAGAGTTCTATACCTTTATGTAGTCGATCAATGTGACTTCTTCTCATTTTTGCTTCATTATCCACAATAATTTTCTTTTGCTGTAATGCCTTTTGAGCCAGGCGTTTATCTCCAAGAGCAAAAGCACCCAAGGATTGGTAGAAATTTTTATAAACAATTTTATAGAGTTTATTTATTTCTAGAAGACCCTCTTCGGATAACTTTAGTTCATTATCAATCTGTTTTTCGATAATAGGTATAATATCTTTGTCAATTAGATCACCGATATGCTCTAAATCGTTAGTAATATTTAATAAACCATATGTTTCTCTAGATTGTTCTGGAGTTAAGATATCAAATTTCATTTCTGTTAGATAGTGAATGATAGCATTAGATAAATTATCAACAATTCTATCCATCTTACATAATTTTAACAGAAGCACTTCATCCCGGTTGAAAAATACTTTCATAATGCCTACCAACATTTCATCCACTGTATTTGCCATGCGTACCAATTCTTTTTTAGCTAAATATAAAGCGAGATCAGGTGAATCAAGTACCTTACTATCTAAAAATTTAGGATAGTAAAGAGCTTCCTCTTGTTTTGCTTTAGGAAATAACTTTTGTAAATAATAAATGAATTTTGGAAGAAAAGGATATATCAATAAGGCATTACCTAAAATAATTATGGAGTGAGCAAGGGCAATTTGTCTAGGTAAATAAGGGGTAAGATAAGTAACAATATTGGAAAGGGGGTTTAATAAAAAGAAAAAGATAAGGGATCCCAACATTTTATAAATTAAGTTACCAAAGGTAAGGGTAGTTGCTTGACCAGTCTTGCCAAATCCTACCAAAATTACAGTAGTACAGGAACCAATGTGTGAACCAATAATAATGGGAATAGCTAGTTCTAATGGGATAATTCCCTGAGAAGATAAAGATATAGTCAATCCCATCATTGCTGTACTACTTTGTAAGAGACTAGTGACCATAACGGCTAGAAAAAAAGCCAGCACAGGTGATCCTTGTAAATGTGCAATAATGTTCAAAAGAGAAGGATTATTTTTTAAAGGTTCGGAGAAATCGGAGATAAAGTTCATACCTAAAAAGATAAATCCTATTCCCAGTAAAACTGCACCTAGAAATTGATAGCGACGTTTTTTACTAAGCATATTCAATATATAACCTATTAATATAGGAATAAAGGAATACTTACCAATTTTAAAAGTAATGATCTGAGTGGTAATAGTAGTTCCGATACTAGTTCCAATTAGAATTTGTATCCCTTGAGAGAGATTCATTATACCTGTATTTATTAAACCTACCAGTAAGGATGTAGCAGCAGTACTGCTTTGCATAATAAAGGTAAGAAATATTCCAAAAACAAGGGATAGATAGTTGCGGTGAGTAATTTTGGTAATCCAGGTCTGTAATTTATAACCGAATACCTGTCTTAGATTCAAGTTCACCTTTTGTAATCCGTATAAAAAAATAACTAAACCACCAAAAATGCCAGCAAGATTAATAAACATAGGAATATTTTCTCCCTACTGAGTGTTTTTTAACTATAAATATACCCTTTTCCTGATTATTTGTAAATGAAAGACAGAATAGTCAAGGGGAAATAATTCTGCTTGAAAACCACTTATTTCTCGTATATAGTCATGACTTGAGTATTGCGTTGTGTGTTATGTTTAATAATTTAAAATAAGCATACCGTTTAAAATAGAAATAGAACAATTGGTCAATTTCATATACCCAATAGTAAAAGTAAGAAGATAAGGACAATATTATGAGTTAATTTAGGGTTTATGTAATATAATTATAAAAAGACTTTAACAGTGAAAAAGCCGGAGTCGAATTTTCATCATTGTAATAGTATAGAAAATATGGCACATGCTCAACTTAAATTTTACTATAATTAATGCATATATATTTGATATTAATTAAAAAAAGAAGAAAATAGAAACATACAGTTATAGTATATTTTATATTCGCTAAATGAGAAAAAAATTATAAAGGAATTATACCCAACAATGTCTGAGCAATTTTTAATTATTCGCGGATTAAGCAAAGAATTTGGAGGAATTAAAGCATTAGATCGTTTGCATCTTAATATTAGTCAAGGAGACATTCATGGTCTGATTGGACCAAATGGAGCTGGCAAGACAACCTTGATTAATCTTATAACTGGTTTAGAAAAACCTTCTTCAGGGATAATAATTTTTCAGGGAGAAAGAATCGATCAATTACCCCCGGAAAGGATATTTGAAAAAGGAATCAGTCGGACTTTTCAAGACGGAAAGATTGTTTCTGGATTAACCGTTTTGGAAAATATTGCCGTTGGGTTGTTATTGCCTAAAAAGGAGAGAGAAAATAAATTAATATATAAAAATGTTCTAAAAAAATATCTTAATAAATTACAACAGGAGAATGAGATCAGAAAAAGAGTTGAAAATACAATGGAAATAATGGGATTATCATCCATTGCTCATCGTTGGGGAGATGATTTGGTATGGTTCGAAAGGCAAATTGTCCAGATTACTAGAGCTATAATCTCTAATCCCCATTTTCTTCTGTTAGACGAACCAACAGCCGGTATGGGAACTAAAGAAAGAAGGCTGATTGAGGAGAAACTTAGAAATATTAATCAATCTGGGGTAACTATTATGCTGGTAAGTCATGATATGAATTTTATTCGCAGTATAGCTCAGAAAATTACTGTTTTAGATTTTGGACGCAAGATTAGTGAGGGTTTAACAGAAAAAGTCTTATCAGAAAGAAGAGTTTGGGAGGCTTACCTTGGAACTGAAGAGAGGGACAGTAATATTAGAGATTAAAAACTGGACTGTCTGTTATGGTCCTATTAAAGCCTTAGATAAGGTAGATTTAAAAATAAGGAAAGGGGAAATTATAGTTTTATTTGGATCTAATGGCTCTGGTAAAAGTACTCTTTTAAAATCATTGGTGGGATTGAAAAAACCAGTTGAAGGTACTATTCTCTATCGGCAAAAAGATATTCATTCCTGGAACACTGAAGATATAATTCGTTCTGGAATTTATTTGATTCCAGAAGAGGGAGGAATTTTCAGATCTTTGACCGTTAAAGAAAATCTTCAAATAGGTGCTTATAATAATTATTATCAGTATAAAAAACGTTTGGAAGAAGTTATTCAGCTTTTTCCTGTTTTAAAACAACGATTAACACAAATAGCTGGTACTTTAAGTGGTGGCGAACAGAAAATACTAGCCTTTGGAAAAGCATTGATGTTTCCCTATCAAATTTTAATATTTGATGAACCATCATTGGGCTTATCTCCTTTTTATACGGATTATATTTTCAAGCTTATTAACAAATTACACCATCTAGGATACACCATTTTATTGTCAGAACAGAATATTTATCAGGGCTTCAAATATGCTCATAGAATATATGTATTGGAAAGAGGGAAAATTATTCTTCAGGGAGAAGCAGAAGAATTAAGAAATAATCCCAAGATTTTAGAAGCCTATTTTGGCAATCAAAATTCAGGGAGGCAGTATATTTGATGATTATCATAGCCCAAATTATTAACGGAATAGCCTTAGGAAGTATTTATGTATTATTAGTAACAGGTTTTAATTTGTTGTTTTTAGTAGGGAAAATAATTCATTTTTCTTATCCTTATATGGTTATTCTGTCCATGTATGCCTGCTGGGCTATATTACAGATTACAGATCGTTTGATTCTGGTAATAATAGGTACTATTTTGACTTCCTTAGGTTTGCATTTATTGATAGAACCACTATTCTATTATCTCAATAAGAAAAGTATTTCTTTAGATATAAATACTTCATTTATTTTATCTTTAGGCAGTGCTTTGATTTTGACTGAAGTCATGTCTCATCATATTTATTATGGATTTCCAGTAGCCTTTCCCATAAATTGGTTGGATAATTTTACTTTTTTCAAAATTGATATGATCAATATTTCTTCGGGTCAGATTTATACCCTATCTGTTTCAATCTTTCTGGTATTAACGTTATTTTCATTAATTTATAAAACCCAGTTAGGAAGAGCCTTTCGGGCTATTACCGAGAGTACCTCTAAAGCTCGATTACAGGGAATTTCTGTTCTTAAGTTAAATGTATTGTTATTTTCCATTGCTGGCATAATTGGCGGTGTTATAGCTTTACTATTATCGATATTACTTGGATCAGCTTCTCCCTGGCTGGGGGATTATATTGCCTTAAAGGTGCTGGCAGTGGCTATTGTAGCTGGTTTAGGTAATCTAAAAGGAGGACTTATCTGCGGTCTATCATTAGGGATAATAGAATCATTAATTATCCATTTTTTTCCTGGTTCCTGGACTAATACTATTGCTTTCTTAATGATGCTAACAGTAGTGTTAATGAAACCAAAGGGGATTTTTGGTAGATAATAAACTTACTAAGATGAAGATTATCCGGTATAAAAACAAAAAAGTATTATGAATAGGTATTTGATTTATTATGTAATTATAAAGATGATAGGGAAATTTTAGATGGTTTTAATTTATTATTTTTCTGTTTTTACTGCTATTTATATCTTGATGGGATGGTCTCTATACTTACCTTATAAAATAGGGCACCTCCATTTTTTGCCCATAAGTATTATGGCTGTTTGTGCTTATTTTGCCGGTTTTGCCTCTCGAGAAGTTCATTGGCCTTTCCCTTTTATCTTGATTGCTGGTATAGTAATCGGTTTTATTATTAGTTATAGTGTGGCAAAATTAATAGGCGATGCTCCTAGTTTTTCGGTAGTTATAGTAGGACTAACCTTTATTTTTATAGTTAAAACAATAATTGAAAACTGCGATCGCTTAGGAGGTAGTATAGGTTTTTTCCATATTCCTTCTGTCAATTATCTTATTGTTTGGACTTATCTTTTTTTATTAATTGTGGGGTATGTTATTTTACGGGTGGATAATTCTCAGGTTTCTCGGGAAGCTGCGGTAATGTTTGAGGATAGGATATTGGCTGCTTCTCTGGGAATTAAAGCGAAGGAATTAGTAATATTTTTTCATTCCCTTTCCGGAATGATTTCCGGTTTATCAGGTGTATTGTATGCTCTGTTAATTGGGGGTCTGGCAGTAGATTTTTTTGGCTTTGGTATGATTGGCGTTTTAATGACTATATTGTTTGTAGGTGGGCATAGTAGTATGTGGGGGGTGGTTTTGGCTGCACCTCTATTAGGGGGCATTCCTATCTTATTGCCAAATAAGTTGATAGTATGGAAACAGGTTATTTATGGAGGATTATTGATGACTATGATTCTTTTTCAACCTGATGGACTAATAAATAGAAAAAAGATAAAGAATTGGATAAATATTTTCAAAAAGGTTTAATTTATTTTAAGTTTTTATCTATAATTCTTGACTAGAAGTTGTATAATAATAAAAAAAATAAAATATTTTTAGAAAGACTATCATACTTCTTCGGGGCAGGGTGAGGTTACTATAATAGTTACCGATTCCCGATCGGTGGTAATTTGTCTTTAATGAGTTAGTTTTTAAGAGACAAAGAGCCCACGCGTCATTTTAGACTGATCTGGTGAAAATCCGGAGCCGACAGTAAAGTCTGGAAGAAAGAAGAAGACTAATAGTTATGGTTAAAGCCCCGAAGAAAATTCGAGGGCTTTTTATTTTTAGTAATAGAGTCGCTTTTAGTTTAAAATCTTAGGGATGATTTTGAAAGGAAGTTTCAAATGAGTGCCAGAAGTATTAGTTACTATTCTATCTTTATTGCCTTAGCAGTAATTACTGGATATTTTATTCATTTTCCAATTTTGCCCCAGGCTCCCTTCTTATTATATGACCCAGGCCATGTTTTCTTACTTATTGCTGCTTTTAAATTTGGGCCACAGGCGGGTATAGTTATGACTATGGTCTATGCTCTAATCTTTGCTCTAATTACCGGTCAGGGAGGACCTTATGGAGCATTTATGAACTTTCTCTCTACCAGTGCCTTTGTTGTAGTGTCTTCCTGGATTTATCTTAAAATACATAACCGAAATGGTGCTATAATTGGTTTAGTATTGGGTACCATTATTATGACCGTAATCATGATCCCAGCCAATTTAATAATAACCCCTTTATACCTGGCAGTTAATCGGGGTGTTGTAGTGCAACTTCTTTTACCAGCAATTATTCCTTTTAATCTCTGTAAAGGGTTTATCAGCAGTATATTTACTTTATTGGTTTACAAGAAAATATCGCTTTTTTTAAATCAACAGAATATTATATATAGCTGTAATATGGTTAATGATAACAGAAAAAGGTAAGACATTGGAAATGATTCAATCAAGAAATCAAGAAAGGATGATTTAATATGAGATGGAAAACAATTATAGCCATTTTAAGTCCAATATTGTTAGTCAATTTGTTTTTCATAGTTCTATCCTGTTCGGTTCTGGCTCATAATACTAAGGAGGAAGTTGAAGTTTGGAAAATAGATTTTCTTAATACCCTAACTGGTCCCATAGCCAGTATAGGAAACTATATGTCCTGGAGTGCCCAGAGAGCAGTACGAGAAATAAACGAAGCGGGAGGAATTTTTGGGAAACCAATTATAGTAATAGAACATGATACTGGTGTTTCTCCTGAGAAAGCCATTAACCAGATGGCAAAAATTATTGATAACGCTTTAGTAGTAATGGGACCGGTACCAGAAGTATGTATTCAGGCAGCTATGCCCCTAGCAGTAGAGAAGGGCTTATTCTGTATGCTTGCCTCAACGAGCTATGAGATAACAGTGAATTATTTTCCCTGGTCAATTTCCTGGTTCCCCCCCACTGAGGAGGTACTTCCTGGGGTAACCAAGACCTGGGCTGAATTGCATGATTCGTTGGAAAGAGTAATTCAATTTACCGAAAAACAGGCGGTCTGGCCTCAAATGGCTGAATTTCATACCCTTGGTCTGTATCAAGCCGGAGTCAAGGAAGTAATTGAGATTGAGGTTCCTCGAGATACTATTATGTTCGATTCCCTGGTTGTCAAGGCATTAGCAAGAAAACCTAATGGTTTTATTCTAACCTGTAGTTCAGAAAAGGCAGCAAAAATTATTATTTCTTTACATAAACAGGGATGGATGGATTTTTCTAAAATACTGATCTTTAGTAGTGCCGATGACACCCCCCTCTATACTACTGCTGGTGAATACCTTAATGGTTGTTATATTTACAACTATATTGACCCTAATAGTCTAAATCCTCGTTGGATTTCCTTTCGGGAAGACTATAAAAAAGAACATAGTGGCTTAGAACCAAGTTCATTGTCCAATATATATTATGACTGTGTTTATATGATTAAAGAAGCTATTGAGAATACCGGCTTATCAGGTGATAAAAGTATTTTATCAGAGGAACGAATAAAAATTAGAGACTATTGTCGTAATGTTAAATCGTTTCAGGGTATTCAACAAACCTGGGATATGAATGAAGGAGTACCTTCTTCGAAGGGAGCTTTCTTATTTATTATTCAAGACAATAAAAAGGAATTTGTCACTCAGACTAACTAAACAAGATAAAAGTTTATCATTAATTAATACTTTCAAAAAAGGATTCATAGAATATTATTTTCCAGATAATTTTTTACTTCATAATTTAATTGGTCATAGAGGTATGGTAATGAAGGGAGGTAAATATGTCCAGTTCTATTACTGACGTTGATGGTATCCTAGTGGGACATGCCCAGAATAGGGAAGCTGGCACCGGCTGTACTGTAATACTAATTGAAAAGGGAGCAATAGCAGGGGTTGATGTACGGGGAGGAGCTCCCGGTACTCGGGAAACCGATCTATTAGATCCAATAAACATGATTCAAAAGATACATGCTATTTATTTAACTGGTGGCAGTGCTTTTGGTTTAGAGGGTGCTTGCGGTGTAATGCATTTTTTAGAAGAAAGAGGTGTTGGTTTTGATACCGGTTCGGTAAAGGTTCCTATAGTTACTGGTGCTGTGATCTTTGATTTAAATATTGGTGATCCTTCTATTAGACCTGATTACCAAATGGGATATCAAGCCTGTCTTAATGCTACTAATAAGCCAGTTACCGAGGGCAGCATTGGCGCTGGAACAGGAGCCACTGTGGGAAAATATTATGGAATTTCTCAGTGTATGAAAGGAGGAATTGGCTCGGCAAGTATGGTTATTGGAAGATTGGTGGTAGGGGCATTGGTAGTGGTAAACTCTTTTGGAGATATCCTAAATCCCGAAACTGGGGAAATTCTGGCTGGTACTTTAAATAGTGCCAAGAATCAATATGCCGATACTAATAGATTATTAATGAATAACAATCTTTGCCAAGACAGCCCATTTCTTCAGAATACTACGCTGGGAGTGGTGGCGACCAATGCTAATTTGTCTAAGGTAGAAGCAAAGCGTTTATCCATATCAGCACATGATGGTTTTGCCCGATGTATTTCACCAGCGCATACTATCTATGATGGGGATACTATCTTTTCTATAGCTACTGGTCAGATAGAGGCTAATATAAATCAATTGAATGCACTTAGTGTCCAGGTGATGGCTATGGCGGTGCAACGTGCTATTTTGAAAGCATCTTCTCTTTTAGGTATACCAAGTTATAAGGATTTTAGAAAAAAACATAATTTTTAAATTAGGCGAAATTCAATTATCTATAAACTACTGGCGAGTAAATTTTTTTAACATATAAGAGGAATAAAATAATCTGCTTAAAGAAAAATTCAACGCCTTCAAGAACATACTGAGTTTACTTAAGGGAAAATATCATAGTATTTTTCTGAAAAATATAATAAGGGATAATCCAGTAAAATAGATATTTTTATCATAACACTGTTGCCGTGAAGATATAATGTTTATATGTTATAATGTAAAAAGAGATTAGTTAGGAACTTTCCAATGTTCATTAAATAAAGATCTTGGGAATATATTAGGGAAGAAGGAGGGGGAAGATTTTGGAAAACATCTTTAAAAATTCTAAGATGAAGATACTAATAGCGGGTCTGGTTTTATTGGTCATCCTGTTTATGGCTTTTATTGGCCGATTTTATATTCCAATGATTTGGTTAAAATCGGTTGGTTATCTTTCAGTTTTCTGGAAGATTCTGTTAACCAAGTTTGGGGTAGGACTTTTCTTTGCTGTTGTATTTTTTATTCTCAGTTATGTCAATTTTAATTATGCTCGTCGTTATGCCCCGCCTATTCAGGTAGAGAATACTGAACAAGACGGAGATAGACCGGAAATGCAAATATATAGAAGCCTGCAGAGTATGCAAATTAGTAAAAAGCTGGTATTAGGATTTTCCATTGCTATTTCAATATTTATGGGGATTTCTGAAGCAGTTAACTGGGAAAAGATATTGATTTACCTTAATCGCGTAACAATGGGGGTCAATGATCCTGTTTTTGGAAAAGATATTGGCTTTTATCTATTTCAACTACCCTTTTTAGAGTATTTTAGAAATTGGTTAAGTTTTGCTATCGGTTTTATTCTCCTGATTGTAGTATTCGTTTATTTTGTGAAAAAAGCCATTCAATTGGAATATCGCAAAATAAGTATTGATCCTCCTGTAAAATTCCATATTTCTTTACTCTTAGGTACTTACTTATTGTTACAAGCTGTTGCTTTCTGGATTAATTCTTTTAAAATACTCTATTCTACTCAAGGAGTAGTTTATGGAGCTGGTTATACCGATATTAGTGTAAATCTACTAGCTTATAGAGTTTCCATGATATTCTCTATTGTTGCTGCTATTATAGTATTAGTTTATTCCCGCAAGGAAGATATCCGCTTACCATTAATCAGTGTTATTTCGGTAGTGGCAGTTTACCTAATCCTAGGGGGTATTTTACCGGGAATTATTCAGAGAATAGTGGTATCCCCCAATGAATTAGCCAGGGAAAGACCTTATCTTATAAATGAAATTGAATTGACCAGAAAGGCTTTTGGTTTAGATAAAATAATAGAGCAGGATTTCCCTTTTGAGGGTCAGTTAAGCTATACTGATATTCAAAATAATCCAGAAACAATTAATAATATCCGTTTATGGGACTGGAGAACATTGGAACAAACCTTTAATCAGATACAAGCAATTCGGTTGTATTATGAATTCTTGGGAGTAGATATTGACCGCTATCATTTAAACGGTAATTATCAACAGGTTATGATTGCTGCTCGGGAATTAAACAGTAAAAAATTAGCTCGAGAAGCACAAACCTGGGTAAATGAACGTCTAACCTTTACTCATGGTTATGGGGCAGTCGTTAGTCCGGTCAATAGAGTGGAAAGAGATGGATTACCCCATCTGTCCATAAAAGATATTCCTCCTGTTTCCACAGTTGATTTAACCATTACCAGACCGGAAATCTATTTTGGTGAATTGACGGGAAATTATGTCATTGTTAAAACTCAAAATAGAGAATTCAATTATCCACGAGGTACGGAAAATGTTTATACTCATTATGAAGGAACAGGTGGAGTATCAATTTCTTCTTTGTTACGACGATTGTTATTTGCCATACAATTTCGTGATATAAATATATTGTTAACCAGAAGTTTCACTCCAGAGAGCCGTATCTTGCTCTATAGAAATGTAGTGGAAAGGGCAAATAAAATAGCACCTTTTTTGATCTATTATCAAGATCCCTATATAGTAATTGCTGATAATGGAAAACTATATTGGATTTTAGATGCCTATACTATTTCCAATCGTTTTCCGTACTCCCGGCCCTATAATCGAATTTTCAATTATATTCGCAATTCTGTAAAAGTAGTGGTTGATGCTTACAATGGAAGTATAGATTTTTATATTGTGGAACCAGATGATGCAATGATTAGAGTCTATAGGAATATTTTCCCAAAACTATTTAAATCTATAGATGATATGCCCCAAGATCTACGTAAGCATATTCGTTACCCTGTTGATCTGTTTAGAGTACAGTCGGAGATGTATTCTACTTACCACATGCAGAACCCGGATGTCTTTTATAATAAGGAAGACTACTGGAATATTCCCAATGAAGTTTATTCAGCCAATGAAATAAGAATGGAGCCTTATTATGTTATTGCCAAATTACCAGGATTAGAGAAGGAAGAATTTATATTGATAACACCTTTTACCCCATCTAACAGGAACAATATGATTGCCTGGTTGGCTGCTCGTAATGATGGGGAAGAATATGGGAAAATGGTAGTGTATAAATTTCCCAAAGATAGACTGGTATATGGTCCTATGCAGATTGAGGCACTAATTGACCAGGATTCTGAGATATCCCAGCAGATTACTTTATGGAGTCAGAGCGGCTCTACGGTAATTAGAGGGAATTTATTAGCTATTCCCATTGAGGATTCAGTACTTTATGTTGAGCCCTTATACTTAAGAGCTGAATTAGGTGAGATACCTCAGTTGAGAAGAGTCATTGTATCTAATGGTTCGGTAGTAGCTATGGATGTGGATTTAGATAATGCTCTTCGAAGGTTGTTTGGTAGACCACGGGAAGAAAGAAGAGAAGTTATATTAGAAGAAGGAACTACTCTAAATAATCTCATAGACAGAGCTGTCCAGTATTACCTGGAGGCAAAAAATGCTATTCAGGAAGGGAATTGGACCCTATACGGTCAACGTTTAAACCAGTTAGAAGAGGTTTTAGAAACATTGCAGAATTTTGTGCAACAGGATGAAAAAGAAGAATTGCAGGATTTACATGAAGAACCATAATAATTGATTATTATTCAGTATCTGGTATTTAGGAACTGTAGAGAGTAATTATTGTCTTTCTAATAGTTTCTAATAGTAAAATTATTTCTTATTTGCCTAATTTTGAAGAATATGGCTTGGTAAGAAGTATTCTTTCACTAAAATTAGTGCAAGGTGGTCAGCTAAAATTTTTTATACAATTAAAATGGATTAAAAAGTAGCTAAGTGGATGTTTTGAATATAGTTTACACCCTAACCATCCATCCTAATAAACAATATTTTTGGTTCTGTATGATAAATTATTTATTATAGTATTTAAAGTAGATATTTCTCCTCTTTGATGTTATACTCTTCCCATCTTGATTATGTCTTATGGAAAATGAAAAAAAAGAATACTTCATGGTATCAGAAATTTTTGGCATTCCCAGTACTTCATAAATAGTAGGCAGTGAATAATATTTTAATATGTCAATGTTTAGGATGGTAATATTTCACTATTGGTAATATAATTTTGAATAGAACAATCTTCATTAAAGATTTAGAATAGTTCCAAAATACGTACATTTAAATCAGTTAAATCCATAATAACAATAGTACTTTTACCAGAAAGCCATCCCCCACATTCTCCAGGATTAATTACTATAGTTTTCCCCTCTTGATGATAATCTATCTTATGGGTATGTCCATAGATAATAATATCATAATACTGGCTTTTAGCTAACTCTGTTATTAGATCATTCTTATGAAACATAATAAGAGTTTTATTGTTGATGCTTGTTTTAAAAGGTTCTGAATAGATTATTCCAATTTGTTGAAATTTTTGTTGCAGTAAAAGCCGATCACCATCATTATTTCCAAATACACCGGTAAAGGGACATTGAATATTTTTTAACTCTAAGGCGGTAAAAGGGGAGACAAAATCACCAGCATGAAGAAGTAAGCCAATTTTTTCTTTATTAAATATTTCCACAGCTTTTTTAAGATTGGCTAGATGGTCATGCGTATCAGCCATAATCCCAATTTTCATAATCAATACCTCCCTAAGATCCAAAATTTAAAAAGATAAGGCAATTAATCTTGTTGTTCTGGATATTCTAGATAAAAAATTGGATTAATAATTCTATTATATTATATGATTTTCTAAATTACAGTCTATTCAGATTTATTTTATGCTAAAATATTATATTAGTAAATTTCAAGGTGAGCAGCAATTACTTAAAGTGAGGGAAATGAATAGGGTAAGTTATTGTTTGCAACATTAGTAGTATTTTTGTTTTTTTAAAAAAGCTAAATAATAATAATGAGGAATAATATCTTGAAAAAGGGTAGTACCAATATAAGTTTGAAATATGGTGATAAACAAATAAGATTAACCTTGGAAAATAAAAAGATCAAGGGTATTTTATCAGCTAATAAAGCAACAATATTAAAAGAACCACTTGTATATTTAGAGAAACTCCTGGATAAGCCTATTAATAGTTCTTCTTTGAGACAGTTGATTAGAGATAAAAAGGCAAAAAAAGTTCTAATTATTGTTAATGACCTCACCAGACCAACGCCTTACCATATTCTTTTACCTCCTTTACTTACCAAATTAGATAAGATTGGTATAAAGAGAGAAGATATAGCTTTTTTAATTGCTACTGGTGCTCATCGGGGAAATACAGAACAAGAAAATGTTAAGATTTTTGGAGATAGATTAGTATCTTCCTATAATTTTATCAATCATCAATGTGATGATAAGAATTTAATTGATTTAGGTAAGATGACAAGTGGTAATCATTTATCAGTCAATCCCATCATTAGCCAAGTGGATTTTATTATTACCACTGGTGTGATTGTTCCTCATTATATTGCCGGATTCTCTGGTGGTAGAAAATCCATTCTACCTGGTATCTGTGGCAGAATAACCATCGAGCAAAATCACGCCCATATGGTTCACCCTAAGGCGGTAACTGGTAATCTTATCGGTAATCCAGTTCATGAAGAGATGATAGAAGCAACTCAAAAGATCAAAGTAGACTTTAATATTAATGCTATTACCGATGAAGAGGGAAATGTTATTGATGTTGTGGCTGGGGCATTAACAGAATCCTGGTTACAGGGGGTAGAAATTTGTAGAAATACCTATATTTGTTCTATTGGGGAAAAAGCTGATGTTATTTTTACCAGTGCTGGTGGTTATCCCAAGGATATCAACGTTTATCAAGCACAAAAAGCATTAGATAATGCCTATCAGGCAGTTAAACCAGGAGGGACCATTGTTTTAGTAGCCGAATGTAGAGAAGGACTGGGAAATACCATCTTTGAAAAGTGGATTGAAGAAGCTCAAACCATACAAGATGTGGAAGAAAGACTGAAGAAGCATTTCGTCTTAGGTGGTCATAAAGCCTATGCGATTGCCAAGGTGGCTAAAGAAGTAGATATTATCTTACTATCCTCTCTCGGCAAAGAACAGGTAAGAAAATTATTTATGATACCCGCTGAAAATATACAGCAGGCTCTTAGCCTGATTCGGGAAAAACATGGCCCTAACTTTCAGTGCTACCTAATACCTAACGGAAACAATGTCTTACCTCAAATTAAAAAAGATATCTAGAGTAATCTTATCCCTCTCATTTTTTTCTAGTTAAATTGTTCTCACCAATAATTTTTGTGTTTTTTCTCATAAAGATAGTAGTTAAATTAAAGATGAATAAAAATTTTTTAAACTATTTAGCATACTGTGTTAAATCAACCTGAAAATTGAAAAAAAATTTATAGCAAAACAAAAGATAAAAAGTTTTGATTTTTATATTTTTATATTGTATAATGTATACATTCAAAATCATAATCATGGATATCCAACAAATTATAGGTTTAAGAGAGGTGAACTATCTTAATATATTTACATAAAACAAATTCCCTAATGGTATATAATAATAGGTTTATTTTATTATGCTAAAGTACTAAGCTTAGATTATCAAATGCAAAAATTTTTAAATAAAAAATTTACTTAGGCTTTTTAAAGATCTAGAAAATTAGGAGATATAATTCATGAATAATATTGAAAGTAAAAACTCCCAAGAAAATATCGCTGTTGTTGATGAGGCATATCAATTGCAGAAGAGAGATTTAAAGGGTTTCTGGAAACTTATTACTGAATTACTTGCAATTTCTTTACCATTATTTTATATTTATACTTCTGCTTTTGGCTTAATATCAGTGCAACTTCATCGCAGTTTTTTTATAGGGGTATGTTTAGCATTAGCATTTTTATATAATCCTTTTTATAAGAAAAGATATTCAAAAGAAAAACCCAGTTTTATGGATGTTATTTTAGTTCTTTTAAGTTTTGCCTTTGTAATCTATTTTGTATATAATTATCCACTTATGGCTTTCAAAGCCGGGTTACCTCCTACAACAATTGATCTTATTTTTGGCTCTATTGCTGTTATTTTATGTATAGAAGGTTCTCGCAGAGTATTAGGGAATGCCTTGCCCATTGTTACTATTGTTTTTATTTTATATACCCTTTATGGAAATTCATCACTTATTCCCCAAATTATCAGACATTCTGGGGTTAGTTTTAGTCGCTTTATGTATTACCAGTATAATACTATTGAAGGTATATTTGGCTCAGTTGCTTCAGTTTGTGCCACCTATGTTTTGATGTTTATCTTTTTAGGTGCTTTCCTAGAAAAGACCGGAGCAGGTGATTTTTTTATCAATTTATCGCTTGCTTTAACAGGTCGTACCGTAGGAGGACCAGCAAAAACAGCAGTTATTGCTAGTGGTTTCTTTGGTTCTTTAAGTGGAAGCGCAGTAGCTAATACAGTAGCTACGGGTACTTTTACTATTCCTTTAATGAAGAAGGCTGGATATAAACCTGAAGTGGCTGGAGCAATTGAACCTGTTGCTTCAACAGGGGGTCAATTTATGCCACCCGTTATGGGGGCAGGTGCATTTCTAATGGTAGAGTTCACAGGGATTCCCTATATTCAGATTATCAAGGTAGGACTGATACCAGCTTTGTTGTATTTTACCAGTGTATTTATTATGGTTCATCTTGAAGCTAAAAAAACCGGAATAGGAGGTGGAAATTTAGATACAGATTTACCAGAAGTATTTTCAGTATTAAAAGAAGGATGGTATTTCATACTTATTATTGTACTTGTTGTATTGTTACTGGTTAGAGGAATGTCACCTCAGTTTGCTGCCTTTTGGGCTATCATAGCTACTATCCTTACTAAAATTGTAAGCGTAATTTTAAAAAGAGAATCAAAAAACAGCTTTTTTAATGACCTACATCAAGCATTAATTTCAGCTGGGAAAAATGCTATTGTTATCGGTACCAGTGTAGGAGTAATTGGAGTGGTTGTTGGTTGTATTTTTCTCACTGGTATTGGAATTAGATTTTCCTCAATTATTATTGGTCTATCTTCCGGAATATTACCATTAGCTATTATATTTATTGCTCTAGCTGCTACAGTTATTGGAATGGGTGCCACAGTTACTTCGTCATATATTATCGTATCAGTCCTGGCAATACCAGCATTGAGTAAACTTGGAGTCCCTCTTCTGGCTGCTCATTTTATTGTCTTTTGGTTTAGTCAGACTTCAAATATTACCCCTCCTGTTTGTGTTGCTGCTTTTGCGGGAGCTTCTATTGCTCATTCTTCTCCAATGAAAACAGGATTTAATGCCCTTAAGTATGGATCAATTTTATACATTATGCCTTTTTTATTTGTATATTCTCCTGGTATTCTTTTAAGAGGTAGTACAGCTAACATTATCCTGACAGTTATGACTTCATTCATAGCAATGCTGGCTTTTTCTGGCTTTATCATGGGATATTTATATAGAAAAACAACTTTAATTGAGCGAATATTATTATTAGTAGCAGCATTACTTCTATTAAGATCTGGAATCTATACTGATATTTTAGGAATATTATTTATGACGATAGTGGTTTTGAATCAGAAATATATCAAAAAATCCTTATAATATAATAAAGAGAGAGAATAAACATTATTATTAAATAAGTCAAAGTAATGGAGGTGTTCAATAGTGAAGATATTATCAAAAGTATATTTGATTTTAGCGTTTGTATTACTATTATCTGTTATGGTATTTTCAAGTAATGCTTTTGCTCAAATGCAAATTTATCGTATGGCCTCAGGAGGCCCTGGAGGAGTCTACTATCATCATTCCAGTGGTTTTGCACAGTACATTGAGGAAAAATTACCGAATATTCGCATAACAGTTGATGTTTCGGCTGGTTCTGTAGAAAATGTAAGGAGAGTTGATAGAAGAGAAGCAGATTTTGGATTAGCTTTTATTTATAACGCCTATGAGGCTTTCAAAGGAATGGAAAAATGGGGATGGGAAAAAGAGTATTCCAATATACGTGGTATTGCTATGTATTTATGGCCAGAAACTAATTGGGTTACTCTGAAGCAGAAAAATATTAAATCTGTAGAAGATTTGAGAGGTAAAAAAATGAGTTTAGGACCACCAGGAAGTGGTAGTGCTGTTATAGCTGAAAGAATGCTTAAAGCCCTTGGTGTTTTTAATGACATTATACCTTCTTATCTTCCCTTTGCTGATGCGGCAGCTGCCTTAAAGGATGGACAAATTGATATTTTTGTTGGTCCTGGTGGGTATCCAGCTGCTTCTTTAACTGAAGTTGCAACAACACATGATATGGTATTAATTTCGTTAACTGATGAAGAGTTAGACAAGTGTTTAAAAGAACTCCCTGGTTCAGTCAAGGGAGTCGTTCCTGCTGGTGCCTATAGAGGATTAGATCAACCTGTTCAACAGACAGTTTCCCCTAGTTTGGTAATTGTACATAAAGATGTACCAGTAAATGATGTTTATAAAATTGTCAGTACTTTCTTTACTGAAGAAGGATTAAACTATGCTGGTGATATTCATCAGGATTGGAAACGAGTTATCCCAGTTGATCAGAGAGTACTTGAAGGAATGGTAATTCCTTTGCATCCAGGTGCAGCTAAATATTGGGAAGAGTTAGGTTTAGAAATTCCAGAGGAAGCAAGACCAATAGACTAAAACATTATAAAGATTATATTCGTGATTCTTTACTGATTATTATTTTTGTTCTCTCTCTTTATTATTTTAATATAGTTGAATAAATTGTATTACTTGGGGGATTAATCTCTCTTAAGTAATACAATTTATTATAAGTAGTATTTATAAGTTATATTATTATTATTAAAATAAATACTTAATAAATTACTTACTGATGTTGATATATATAAAAATTAATTGATTAAACAGGAGTAATACATATATGACCAAAGAATATTTTAGTTTTGTAATGGAAACCAAAATTATTTATGGTATTGGATCAGCTGAGCAGATTGGAGAGATAGTGGCTCAAAAAAAAGCTAAAAAAGTTGCTATTATTGCTGATTCTGGTGTGAATAAAGCAGGTGTGGTAGAGAAGGTTCAAAAATTGCTTGAAGTAAATCATATTAAGAGTGGACTTTTTGGAGATATCGAGGTCAGTTCCTCCACTGATACAGTGGATAAGGGAGCTGCTCTGGTTAAGCAAGAAAATTACGATTTGATTGTGGGTATAGGAGGAGGTAGTTCTATTGATACTGCCAAGGCTATTGGTGTTGTGGTTAGCAATGGCGGTAAATGTATAGATTATGCTGGTGTCAATAAGGTAAAAAAGCCATCTATGGAGGTCATTGCTTTACCTACGACTGCTGGAACCAGTGCAGAGATTACTGATGTCGCAGTGATTGCCGATCGTAAGAGCAAAGCACGCATAGGCATTCGTAGTCCTTATGTTGTTCCCTCTCTAGCTATTTTAGATCCTTTATTGACCTTAACAATGCCACCAAATATTACTGCCTCTACTGGTATGGATGCTCTATCACATGCAATAGAATCATACACTAATACATTCACCAAAGCACCTACTGAAGTATTGGCTTTAGAAGCTATAAGGAGAATCGGAGAGAGTCTCTGTCATGCAGTAGCTAATGGAAATAATCTTGAAGCTAGAGATAATATGCTAATGGGTAGTCTATTAGCAGGAATTGCCTTCCGCAATACCAGATTGGGAATACTGCATGCTATTACTGGTCCTTTCTGCGGATATTATGAAGTTCCACATGGTGTAGCCAATTCAGTTCTACTACCCTATGTAATGGAGTATAATCTCAAAGGAAATTTTGATAAATTTGCCGATATTGCGGTAGCTTTAGGGGTATCAATTAGGGGATTATCACGAAGGGAAGCAGCTCAATCTTCGGTTACTGCTGTTCGTCAGTTATTAGCTGATGTAGGTCTACCAGCAAGTTTTAAGGAGATGAATTTAAATCCCGAGTTTATTCCCGAGATTGCCTCGCAAGCAATGAAGAGTGGCAATATTGCCATAAACCCACGCACACCTACAGTGGAAGATTTAATGGATATCTGTAAGAAATCATTTCAATGAAGGAGTGTAAAATGATATCAAAAAAACTGGCCGAATTTATTTCAGAGGTCCAATATGATGATTTACCACCCAAAATTATTCAATTGGCTAAAATGTGTTTTCTTGATTGGCTTGGTTGTACCGTTGCTGCTTCAGGCTCAGAAACGGCACATATTTTTCTTGATATTGCTCGAGAGCTAGGAGGTTCTCCAGATGCTACTATTATACCTTATGGTAATAGAACTTCAATTCTAAATGCTACTCTGGTTAATGCTGCTCTATCTCATTTCTTGGAATTAGATGATATTCATAAAAAGGCTATGTATCATCCTGGTATTCCAGTAATTCCTGCAGTATTAGCCTTATCCGAGAAAGAGGGAAAAAGCGGGAGAGAGTTTATTACAGCCATAGTTATTGGTTATGAGATCGGTATTCGTATAGGAATAGCGGTAAATCCTTCCCATTTTCGTATTTGGCATACTACTGGAACAGTAGGTACCTTTGCCTCTGCTGCTGCCACTGGAAAAATCTTAGGCCTTTCTCAAGAACAGTTAATTCATGCTTTAGGTAATGCTGGTACCCAGGCAGCCGGCCTATGGGAATTTATATCTGATGGAGCTATGACCAAACCTTTACATCCAGCCAAAGCAGCCCAAAATGGCTTACTATCTTCTCTACTTGCTAAAAAGGGTTTTACTGGTCCTTCAAAAATTATTGAAGGCAAAAGAGGATTTGCTCGGGCTACTTCTGAGGAGACAAACCTAGAAAGCATTATTACAGATTTAGGAAAACAATACTGTATGGGTGAGATAGGATTTAAGGTTCATGCTGGTTGTAGACATACTAATTCTCCAGTAGATGGTACTTTAGCCTTAGTTCAACAATATGATCTTAATCCTGATAAGATTGCCCAGGTGACTGTGCGAGTTTACCAGTTAGCTCAGGAACTCACTGGTAACGCTAACCCTAAAAATCCTACTGATTGTAAATTCAGTATCCCATATTGTGTTGCTTCGGCTATCAGGTTTAGAGACTGTAATATAAATGTATTTACTCAAGAACTAGTTGATGATGCCCAAACTAAATCTCTATTACAAAAAATCAGATTAGTTATTGATGAATCATTAGAAAAGGAGTTTCCACAGGGATATGCTTCTATTGTAGAGATTGAGACAACTGATGGAAAACGATATACCCAGAGAACAGATTATGCTAAGGGTGACCCTGAAAATCCGGTAGGTTGGGAAGAAATTGAGAGGAAATTTAGAAATCTTTGTGGAAATATACTGAGTAAAGAAAGTATAGAAAGGATTAATTGTGCAGTAGGTAAACTGGATGATATTTCTAATATTTTACAAATAATCAATATGATAAGCAGGAAATCATAGAAAAGTTTTTAAAAGGAGATGGTATTTTTGATTATGAAAATGTTTAGCTTGAAGGGGAAAAATGCTATTGTTATTGGAGGAAGTGGGGGAATAGGCCAATCTTTATGTTATGGATTAGCTCAGGCTGGTGCTAATATTTGTCCTGTAAGCCGTACTAAAGAGAAATTAGAACAGTTGGCAGAAGAACTGAAAGATTTAGAAGTAGAAACCTTTCCTTATGTTGCTGATGTTACTTCTTATCAAGAAATTGAGGAATTGGAAAGAGAAGTAAGTAGAAAATTTGGTAAGATTGATATTCTAATTAATGCTCAGGGGTTTAACGTTAAAAAACCAGCTTTAGAATTAAAACAAGAAGAATTTGACAGAGTAGTATTTATTAATTTGAATAGTGTATTTTTAACTTGTAAGATAATTGGGAAACATATGGTCGAGAATAGACAAGGTAAAATAATAAACATTGGGTCCATTACCTCTTTTTTGGGTAATTATGGTGCTGCTGCTTATGCTTCGGGGAATGGTGGAGTCGTCCAATTAACCAAGGTCTTGGCTGTGGAATGGGCTCCTTATAATGTTAATGTGAATTGTATTATTCCAGGATATTTTATTACTAATCAAACTAAGGAAAGGCTAAGCAAAAAAGAAATATATGAGAAGATAATTTCACGAACACCTATGGGACGCTTAGGAGATTTAAAAGACCTAACTGGAGCAGTAGTTTTCCTGGCCTCTTCTGCTTCTGATTTTATAACAGGGGCATATTTAGCTATTGATGGTGGTCTATTGGCTTGTGGAATATAATTGACCAATTTGAAGATTCTATTAAATATAAAAGTGAAACCACACTTACCTTCTAAATAAATATTATTTTAAAATAAAAAAGGTGGATAACAAAAAATAGAATCAGGAGATTAAAGTAATATGTTTAACCAGATACAATTTACCTTGACTGTTAATGCAGGTAAATGGATAATAGCCAAAGCTATAAGTGAATTAGAATGTATAAAAGAAGCTTTTTCAAAGGGAAAATTGATTCTGCTTGGTGGAACAACAGTTTCTGCTCTATCAGAAATATTAACCGGTAAGCCTTTACGATTATCAGGAAGAATTACCCCTCGAGGTACAGTTACTGCCTGTCAGAATAAAGAAGATATTCCACATACTATGTTACTTTATCGAGGGAAAATCTATGACCTAGAGAAAGATCATATAGCTGAGGATCTATTAAAAAATATTGATAAATCTGATGTAATTATTACCGGCGCAAATGGCTATGATATTTTTGGTAATGCTTGTCTTATGGCTGGCACTTATGGTTTAGGAAGCCGCAATAGTATTTTAGCTCCAATACACACTGAAGGCTCAAAATTGATTGTTGCTGTAGGCATAGAGAAGCTAATACCAGGTTCTATTTTAGAAGCTATCAAACATGCCGGTCGTACTTCCTCAATATGGTCTATGGGTGCATCTGTTGGACTTGTTCCTTTACAAGGTGAGATAATAACGGAAATAGAAGCAATAAGAATACTAGTAGGAATAGAAGTAATTGTTATTGGTCGGGGAGGGATTAATGGTGCTGAAGGTAGCTCAACATTAGTAGCTAGTGGTGATAATAAATCTTTAGAAAAACTGATTAATTTAATCGAATGGTCTTCTCAACAAAAATTAAGTGGTTCATCGGATAGTATTAAAGAATGTCATAGGGGTATTAAAGCCTGCTCTAGACATAAAAGTTGTTGTTATAAGTCGGGAAAATTATTTAACATATTTTAATATTTATTTCAACTACTTTTTTATAATATTCATAATAATGTTCATATATAATTAGATTTATTAAGAAATTGTGGATATCTAAAAGATTTTTAATAATTTGTTTTTTATATTATTAACTGTCAAAATAATAATTACAATCAATAATCATCTTTAGCCTTTTTCATTATGATATAAATATAAGTTTTTTCTCTTTTTGATTATCATTAAAAAATCCAAAGTAAACAAAATTATTGATTCTTATTAATGTAAGCGACTAGTAAGAAAATAAAAAAATATTTTGATTTTTTTTATTTTCCTGTTATAATTCATGTATAATGTATACAATCTGAATTATTAAATTTTTTAATTTGATAAATTAGATATTAATAAATAAGAGTAATTTCCTATGGCCAATTTTCCAAGGATTAAAAATCATGAATTATTAAGTCAGAAAGTTTATCGCATTATCAAGCGTGATATAATTCAAGGGAAGTTAGTTTCTGATACCCGCTTATTTGAAGAGAAAATCGCTGAGCAGATGAATATCAGTAGAACACCAGTCAGAGAAGCCCTTCGATTATTAGCTGCTGAAGGATTTGTAAAACTTATTCCCAATATTGGTATTGTGGTAAATCAGGTTTCTCCTCAAGACCTGTTAGATGTTTTAAATATTAGACTGCAATTAGAAACCTATGCGGTTAGTCTTGCTGCTCAGAAAATTGACCAGAAAGCAATTAAAAATCTAAAAATAATTATT
>Ga0067045_1028990_pt1 | contig 25098 bp, 15 predicted proteins | sample TerdegcTABiofilm_FD_59184 | JGI IMG/M metagenome (GOLD analysis project Ga0067045, IMG submission 59184) | Combined Assembly of (Gp0054472, Gp0054536) Wastewater bioreactor microbial communities from Singapore -Terephthalate degrading... | reverse complement strand
GGCCGGCAAGCCGCTGGCAATCGGCTTGGCCTTCTTCTCGGCGGCCGGATCCATGATCGGGTGCAGCAGCTCGTCCAACTGCTTGGGTGCCACGCGGAGCACGGCGGTGGCCTCGTCGATCAAGCCCTCCTCCAGCATGTCCATGGCGATGTTCAGGGCCGCGGTGCCCGTCCGTTTGCCGACCCGGCATTGCAGCATCCAAAGCTTGCCCTCTTGGATGGTGAACTCGATGTCCTGCATGTCCTTGTAGTGCTTTTCCAAGCGGATGCGAATATCGTCGAGTTCCTTGTAGAGGGCGGGGGCGGCCTCTTCCAGCGAAGGCAGGTGCTTGTTCTGCTCGCTTTTCGTAGCGATGTTGAGCGGGTTGGGGGTGCGGATGCCCGCCACCACGTCCTCGCCCTGGGCGTTGGGCAGCCATTCGCCGTAGAACTTGTTCTCGCCGGTGGCCGGGTTGCGGCTGAACGCCACCCCCGTCGCCGAGTTGTCGCCCATGTTGCCGAACACCATGCTCTGCACGTTGCAGGCGGTTCCCCATTCGTCGGGAATGCCCTCGATGCGGCGGTAGGAGACGGCCCGCTTGCCGTTCCAGCTCTTGAAGACCGCCCCGATCCCGCCCCACAACTGCTCTTGCGGGTCGTCCGGGAACGGCTTGCCGAGCACCTCCTTGACCTTGGCCTTGAACTGCTCGCAGAGGGCCTGCAAATCCTCGGCCGTCAGATCGGTGTCCTTCTCGTAGCCCTTTTTGTGCTTCAGGGCTTCCATCAGACGCTCGAGTTGCTGGCGGATGCCCTGGCCTTCCGCAGGTTCCACCCCCTCGGCCTTCTCCATCACCACGTCGGAATACATCATGATGAGCCGGCGGTAGGCGTCGTACACGAAACGGGGGTTATTCGTCTTCTTGATCAAACCCGGAATCGTCTTGCTGCACAGACCGACGTTCAGCACGGTCTCCATCATGCCGGGCATGGACCGCCGCGCGCCCGAACGGCAAGAGACCAAGAGGGGATTCTCCGCGTCGCCGAACTTCATGCCCATGGCCGCTTCGACCTTCGCCAGGGCGTCGGCCACCTGTTCCTTTAATCCCTCGGGATATTGGCCGCCGTGCTTCATGAAGTGGGTGCAGACTTCCGTGGTGATGGTGAAACCGGCGGGGACGGGGAGGCGGAGGTCCGGATGTCCAGCCATTTCCGCTAGATTGGCGCCCTTACCGCCCAGCAGGTTGACCATGCCGGCGTTGCCTTCGGTGCCCTGCGGTCCGAAAAAATAGACGTACTTTGCAGCCTGTGCCATCGTGTGAGTTCCTTAAAAAATGAACGACCTTCCCAACTCCCCGGAGGGTTCTCCCGGCCACCCTTGATGCGGGGACATTCTAAGACTCCGTCCTCTGTGCCCGCCCTGTGGTTGCCAAGCCCCAACAGCTAAGATTCGCGCCAATGGAAACGAAACTCGCCGCGAATGGGCGACGGCTAGCGCGACGTGTCCCGCGGTGGACTTGTAAACCCACCGTAACTGATAAAGATTCCATCCGATAGAACCGTTTAGTCTACGGGCTGGGCACGCCGGCGTCAACGAACCCCGCAGCTTTGGGTGCCATGCGACCCATCCGATGGTATGGTTTCCCGGCGATTTTGGTGCACCGGGGCGAACAGGGCGAAAGTGCTCCGTTGCGTCCGCGGCGGCAGCGCGATGCCCGCCCGGCGTCCTGGGCGACGGAGCGCGGCCCGTTCCGGAGCCTGCCGGGCGATCGCTCTTCTCGGCGTCTGCACAGGCGCGATCGGGGCGTAATCGCGGAACGCCGCCGACAACGCGAATTCCACGACTCGAATTCCGGCAACTTCGCTTCCACGGGGGCGCAAAAGTCGGCAAAATAGGTCGAAGTCTCGCCCGGGCGGCATCCGCTCAGGCCGACGAAACGCCCAGGGAGCGCTGCCATGCGATCGAAGAAGCGTCGCGCCGCCGGCCTCAAGTCACGGCGTCACGGTTTTCGCCGGAGGACGCCGCCGGGGACGCCGCCGGGCACGCTGGTCTCCGTGCCCTCCGCCCCGCCGCCCGCCGTTACCTACACCGTGTTCGACGCGGAGAGTTGCTCGGAACGGCGGATCCCCCGCCTCGAAGATCTGCCGCTGACCGCCGAACCGACGGTCACGACGTGGATCGACGTGGACGGGACCGGCAACGCGGCGGCGCTGGAGCAGATCGGCCGGACGCTCGGGCTCCATCCGCTGGCGCTCGAGGACGTCGTGCACTCGCACCAGAGGGCGAAGGTGGAGGAATACGGAGACTGGCTCTTCATCGTGGCCCGGCTGCCCCATTTGAACGGGGAATTGGAAACCGAGCAGATCAGCATGTTCTTGCGCAAAGGTCTGCTGGTCACTTTTCAACCCCGGCCCGGCGATGCCTTCGCCCCGGTTCGCAGGCGGTTGCGAGATCCGGCCTCGCCCCTTCGCTCGGCGGGCGCCGACTACCTGGCTTATTCCTTGCTGGACCTGACGGTGGACGCGTTTTATCCCGTGCTGGAGAACTTCGGCGACCGCATCGACGCGATCGACGAGCAGGCGGCGACTTCCGATCCGCGTTCCGTGTTGCACGCCATCCACGGCCTGCGCCGCGAGTTGCTTTTTTTGCGGCGTGCCGTTTGGCCGCATCGCGACGCCTTGCAGACGCTGGCCCGCCAGGACCGCTTCCTCGGCCCCGAAACCCGCATCCATCTTCGCGATTGCATCGACCACGTGACGGCCATCATGGAGTTGACGGAGACCTACCGCGAAATGTGCGCCGATCTCCGCGACTATTGCATGTCGCTGATCGGCAACCGCATGAACGAAGTCATGAAGTGGCTGACGCTGACGGCCACGCTGTTCATCCCGCTGAGCTTCATCACCGGCATTTACGGCATGAACTTCGACCCCGACGCCTCCCCCTGGAACATGCCCGAGCTGCGATGGACCTTCGGGTATCCCTTTGCGTTGAGTCTGATGTTGCTGGTGGCCTCGGGGATGATGTACACGTTCTACCGGCGAGGTTGGATCGGCCGCGGTGAGGCGGTTTTCGCGGAATCGCCGGGCGGTCGCCCCAATGGCACGATCGGCGCGTCCGAGGCCGGGGCGGGCACGCCGGCGGATGCGGCGGATGCCGAAAACGAATCGCGCCGTCCGGATCGGGCGAGATCGAACGGCGCGTGAAGCAGGCACAGGAGCGGCGGCCGAGACGGCTTACACGGAGCCGAGGGCCTCGACTACCAAGTCGCCGACTTGCGACGTGGAATAGCCCATCTTACCCGCGGCTTGGCTCTTCATTTTGGTGCCGGTGACGACCTGGATGGCCTTGTTGATCTTGGCGGCGGCGGATTCGAAGCCCGCCTGCTCCAGCAACATTCCGCCCGCGGCGATGGCGGCGATGGGATTGATGACGCCTTTGCCGGTGTACTTGGGGGCGCTGCCGCCCATCGGTTCGAACATGCTGGTGCCGCCCGGCTCGGGGTTGATATTCCCGCCCGCCGCCACGCCCATCCCGCCTTGCAGAATGGCGGCCAAGTCCGTGATGATGTCGCCGAACATGTTCGTGGTCACGATCACGTCGTAGAACTCCGGGTTCTTGACCATCCACATGCAACAAGCGTCCACGTGGTTGTAGTCGGTCTGGATGTCCGGGTATTCCTTGGCCACCTCTTGGAAGGTCCGCCACCACAAGTCGTGGCCGTAGGTCAAGACGTTGGTCTTGGCCACCAAGGTCAACCGCTTTTTGGCGTTCCGTTTGCGCGTGTATTCGAAGGCCCAGCGGATGCAGCGTTCGCAGCCCTTGCGCGTGAAAACGGCGGTTTGCGTGGCAACCTCGTCCGGCGTGCCCTTCTTGAGGAATCCGCCCACCCCGGTGTACAAGTCCTCGGTGTTCTCGCGGACGACGACGAAATCGATGTCGTTCGGACCCTTGTCCTTCAACGGGGTCTCCACGCCCGGATAGAGCTTTACCGGTCGCAAGTTGATGTACTGATCCAGGCGGAAGCGGAGCTCCAGGAGCAGGCCCCGTTCCAAGACGCCGGGCGGCACGTCGGGGTGTCCGATGGCGCCCAACAGGATGGCGGGAAAGGTCTTCAATTCTTGGAAGACCTCTTCCGGCAGAATCTCGCCCGTCTTCAGGTAGCGCTCGCCGCCCAGGTCGAACTCCTTGAATTGGATCTCGAAGTTCTCCAAGCGAGCCGCCGCCTTCAGGACCTTGACCGCCTCCGCCGTCACTTCCGGTCCGGTGCCGTCACCACCAATTACCGCCACACGCAAGAGCTTTTGTTGAGCCATAGAAAACCTCGACGGGAAGCCAATCTTGGAAAGCGGACCTCACCGGCTCCGTCCGCAAAGAGGGACGACGAAGCGGACGGCGTTCGGAAACGTGCCTTTTGCGGCAAGTTCCGCTCGGTTGGGTAAACCCTGATTTTACGTGCGGCGGCGGAGAGGCGAAAGCAGGTACCCGACGGGCGAGAGCACGAGTTGACCGCGCCGCAAGCCTCGGGCGTCCTCCCGAAGTGGAAATGCCCGGCACGGCCCAAGTCATTCCCGGTTGCCAAGACCGAGGCGTTCCCGCCGATATTTCCCCGAGGTCACACGGTCCACCCAGGTCGGATTCTCGATGTACCAGCGGACGGTACGCTCCAGACCGGACTCGAAGTTTTCCCGCGGTTCCCAGCCCAGTTCGCGGCGAATCTTGCCGGCATCGATGGCATAGCGGCGGTCGTGGCCCGGCCGATCCTTGACGAACGTGATCAGGTCCCTGGGTTTGTGGGACAGGTCCGGCCGGAGACGCCCCACGATGTCGCAAATGGCGTGCACGACTTGGAGATTGGTCCGCTCACAGTTTCCGCCGATGTTGTATTCCTCACCCGGCGGGGCCTGGCACAGCACGGTACGAATCGCCCGGCAATGGTCCTCCACGTACAGCCAATCGCGGACGTTGCCGCCGTCGCCGTAGACGGGCAAAGGCTTGCCCTCCAAGGCATTCAGAATCATCAAGGGGATAAGTTTTTCGGGAAACTGGTACGGGCCGTAATTGTTCGAGCAATTCGTTACCAACACCGGCAGGCCGTAGGTGTGGAAGTAGGCTCGGGCGAAATGGTCGGCGGCCGCTTTGGAGGCGGAGTAGGGCGAATTCGGGGCGTAAGGCGTGGTCTCCACGAAGTAGCCGGTGGGACCGAGCGAGCCGTACACCTCGTCGGTCGAAACGTGGAGAAAGCGGAATCGCGAGCGATCGTCGGGGGCGAGACCGTTCCAGTAGTCCCGCGAGGCCTCGAGCAGGCGGAAGCTCCCCACCACATTCGTCTCCACGAACGGGGCGGGGCCGTCGATCGAACGATCGACGTGCGATTCGGCGGCGAAATTGACGATGCCCCAGGGCCGATACTCGTCGAGCAATCGGCGGACCAGCTTGCCGTCGCAGATATCCCCTTGCACGAACACGTGGCGGGGGTCCTGCAAGGCATCGGCCAAGGAGTCGAGATTGCCGGCATAGGTGAGTTTATCGAGGTTGACCAGTCGGCCGGACTCCTCCCGGAGCCAAAGCCGCACGAAATTGCTGCCGATGAAGCCCGCCCCGCCGGTGACGAGGATCGTGTCCGAAACTGTCTCCATGGTTACCGCTCCCGTCGGGCTCAAGGAAGGGCCGCGATCGTTTTATCCGCCTCGCCGCGCGAAATTACCGTATCGCGGCCGCCTAGTGGTAGTTTATCGCAGGATAACGGTCTGCGGGGAGCCGAAAGTTTCGCCGCCGCGGAGTGCTTCCGCATCGACCGATGGATCGCGATGAATCGGCCGCATGCCGCGTCGAGCGGACGCCGGAGGCCGGCGCCGTGCGCGACATCGCCGTGCGCTACATCCGCCGCGGGCGGACGCCGGAGGTTGGTGCGGGGCGCTATCGTTCGCATCGGTCAGAGCCGCACCTGCCGCATCGTCTCGCGATGTTCGCGATACCAGGCGATGCAGCGGCGGATGCCTTCTTCGATCGGCACCTCGGGCGTCCATCCGAGGAGCGATCGGGCCTTGGCGATGTCGGCCCAAGTGGCCGGCACGTCGGCGGGGTGCGCCGGCTGATAATGGACGGTCGCCGACCGCCCGCACTGCCGGGAAATCTCGTCGATCACGAAGGAAAGCGGGAGCGAACGATCGCCGCCCAGATTGATGACTTCGTATCCCAGTTCCTTCAGACCGGCCACCGTACCCCGGGCGATGTCGTCCACATAGGTGAAATCGCGGCGCTGCGAGCCGTCGCCGAAGACGGTGATCGCTTCACCCTCGCTGATTTGACGGACGAAGCGAAAGATGCTCATGTCGGGGCGCCCGGCGGGACCGTACACCGTGAAGTAGCGAAACACGGTGACGTCCAGGCCGTGCAGGTAATGGTAGGTGTAGGCCAAGGTCTCGGCCGCCTTCTTCGAGGCCGCGTAGGGGGACAGCGGTCGGTCCGTATCGGCGTCCTCGCGGTAGGGTACGGGGTTATGGGCCCCGTATAGGCTGGAGGTGGAGGCCAAGACGAACTTCTTCACGCCGGCGATTCGGCATTGTTCGAGCAGGACCAGCGTCCCGATGCAGTTGGCTTGATAATAGACGTCGGGCCGGAGAACGCTGGCGCGGACTCCGGCGCGGGCGGCAAGATTGATGACGGCATCATAGGGCGGTCCATCGGCGGGCGGCGCGGCGTCGGGAGTGCCGCGGGCGAACCACGCCCGCACGGCGTCGGCGTCCGAGACGTCGATCTTGCGAAACGAGAAGCCCGACCTCCCTTGCAGCCGAGCCAGTCGCCAGGCCTTCAGGCTGGGATCGTACGCGTCGTTGAGTTCGTCCCAACCGACGACCGTGTGGCCGGCGTCGAGCAACAGCTCGCACACCCTGGCCGCAATGAAGCCCGCGCAACCCGTCACCAAATAGCGATTCGCCATATCGCGTCTTTCCGTCCCGTGGACCTGCGTCGCGCCCGGCGGCGTGGCGGCCTCGGTGCGTCCCCCGTTCCCGATCTCTCACGCCTTCCAAATCTTTTCGCGGTGTTCTTTGACGTTCTTGGTGGCGTTACGGGTATCCACGATCAGGGGAGCATGCTGGACGATGAAGTCGTAATCGTAGGCCGAGTGGTCGGTGGCGATCAAGACGCAATCCTGCCCTGTCAGAAACTCCGGAGTCAGCTCTTGGCTGTTCAGGGACGGGACCCGATAGTGCCGCATCCGCGGGAGCTTGGGAATGTAGGGATCGTTGTAGCTCAGCTCGGCGCCCTTTGCCGCGAGTAATTGCATCAGCTCGAAGGAGGGACTTTCGCGCGGGTCGTCCACATCCTTCTTGTAGGCCACGCCCAAGATGCAAATCTTGCTTCCCTTGACGGGCTTGCGTTGCTCATTGAGGGCCTCGGCGAGGCGCTGGACGACGTACTCGGGCATGGAGGTGTTGATTTCGCCGGCCAACTCGATGAACCGGGTAGGCATGCCGTGTCGCCGGGCCAACCAACTGAGGTAGAAAGGATCGATGGGTATGCAGTGCCCGCCCAATCCCGGGCCGGGATAAAAGGGCTGGAAGCCGAAGGGCTTGGTCTTGGCGGCCTCGATCACCTCCCAAACGTCGATGCCCAAACGCTGAAAGAGCACCTTCAACTCATTGATCATGGCGATGTTGACGGCGCGGTAGGTGTTTTCCAGGATTTTGCAGGCCTCAGCCACCTCGGCACTGCCGACTTGCACCACTTGCACCACGGCATTGGCATAGAGGGCCGCCGCCAACCGAGCGCTATTCGGTTCAATCCCGCCCACCACTTTGGGAATTCGTTCGGCCGAGAAATTCGGGTTGCCCGGATCTTCGCGTTCCGGGCTGAACGCAAGGAAAAAGTCTTCGCCGACCTTCAGGCCGGTACCTTCCAAAATGGGCAGCATGACTTCGCGGGTGGTGCCGGGATAGGTGGTGCTTTCCAACACCACCAGTTGATCTCGGCGCAGCGCCTTGCTAATGGCGACGGTCGTCTGCTCGATGTATTGCAAATCGGGATCGCGGCTCTCGTTGAGGGGGGTGGGAACGCAAATCAGAATGGCGTCCGGCTCGCCGAGCCGGGCCATATCGCAGGTGGCCTCGAACTTCTCCGCCGCCAGCCATTCGGCGATCCACTGCGAGGGGATGTGCCCGATGTAGCTCTTCCCGGCGTTCAAAAGCCGGACCTTCTCCGGGTCGATGTCGAAACCCAGGGCGGAGTAGCCGGATCGGATGAACGCACGCAAGAGCGGCAGACCCACATATCCCAAACCGATCACGCCGATCGTGGCCTTTTTCTCGCGAATCTTGGCCTCGAGGTCCTGCAATCCCATGGCAAACTCCTGGTAATTCCTAATCGCAACCGATGCAGCGTGCCGTCCCGCGGTGGAGGATTCTCGACCCCCGGCCCAATTCCGGCAACGAAAGCGCGGTCGGCATGCCGGCCGAAAAGGACGTAGTCCGGCGCCGTCAACCAGAAAGTCTAGCATACGTCCGCGGGGCGCGGGCCGGGCTTCCCCTGAGCGTGGGATGACGGGACCGCGCAACGTCGCCGTCGCAAGCGATCCTGCGCGGAAGGGCGCAAGACGAGGGGACGCAGGTATCTGCGTCCCCGATCGTGGAAGGCGATGGACGGAAGGGTCGCGGCGGACGCGAACGCACCGCCGCGGCCTCCGGCGGGCCTTACGGGTTGAAGGAGGTGGCCGTTTCGCCCGGCGAGACCTCCGCCGGCTTGGACTTGGCTCGGTTGTTCATCACGACTTGATTCGTCAGGCTGACGACCTGCAAGGCGGCTTGGATTTCGGCGGGCGAGAAGTACGGACGACGCAGGCCGATGGCCGACCGGATCGTCTTGGCCGCCAGCTCCTCGAAGCTCATGCCGTTGTTGTAATGCCAAGCGGCGATTTGGGCGACGCGCTGCGGAATCTTGCCGGCAGCCATGAGTTTCAATACTTCGCGGACTTCATCGGGTCTCTTGGCGTAGTCCTCCAGGGGACGAATCTCGTATTGAACGTGGGCGTTGGGATCGGGCTTGCCGTGGTCCAGGCAGACGATGGGGACTTTGGCCTGCACGACGACCTCGGGCGGGACGTTGAACATACCGCCGCCGAAGCCTCCGCCCCCATATCCCCCTCCGCCGTAGCCGCCCAATCCGCCGCCGCCGAAGCCGCCGCCGAAGCCCTGGGCTCCTCCGCCGAGACCGCCGCCGTAGCCCCCGCCGCCGTAGCCTCCGCCGTAGCCCCCGCCGCCAAGACCGCCGACGCCGCCGCCGACGCCGAATTGAGCCAAGACCGGCACGCCGGCAAAGGCTTCCGGCAGCCGGATGCTGAGGGGTTTATCGGTTTTGTTCTTGACGCGGACATTGCACTCGGTGGAGTCCTTGGCGATGAGCTTGACTTCCACCATTCCCTGTTCGATGGCCGCGAAAAGTTCGACGCTTTTAGCGGCCGGAACTTCCTTCTTCGGTTCCGCCCCGGGGGCTTGTTCCACTCCGGCGAACCAGGAAATGAAAGCGCCGAAGAGAAAGGCGCCGACTAGACAAACGATCCGCAAAACCGAGCGAGACATCCCAATTTTCCTCCAAAAAGTACGAACTGCGGCCGCACGGTTCAGCGCGCTCGCAACACCTACTAATTCAGCGTAATCGGAAAGTCGGGAAAAGCAACGCAAAAACCGTCGGCAGCGCGAATTTGGCCGGTCCGTCTCGGTCCCGGCCCGGGGCTCCACATTATTTGGACGAGACCCACCCGCTGGAAGTTCCGACTCCCCTACTCCGCAAGAGGGGTAATCCTGGTCGATTATCGAAACAGTTCGGCTTGAGCGGAATTTGTCGGACCGGAGAGGCTTGGCGACTGTTCGGGCTGAAAATCTGGGGAAATCGCGACGGTCGAGCAGCTACGGCGCGCAATGTAAGCGGCGCAAGCTATTGTTGACACAGACGAAGCCCCTCCGCTAAACTGCTTGTTTTGTCTATCGCGTGCCCGGCCGAAGTGAACGCCGAAGGCATCCCTTGGCCCTTTCCGCCGATCGCCTGCCGTGTCGTATTCGAATGAGACGAAGATCGCCCACCGGGCGGATTCGCGGGCGAGACGGCGGCCCAAGAGGTGGGAAAGCGAATACGGAAACCGAATGCCGGGGAACGGACTGCGCGCGAGATCGCCGATTCCGCAATCGGAAAGGGCAAGTCTGTTAAGTCGCTTTGGGGGGACGGGCGTATCGGAAACCCCGGGGGCGGCATCTTGGCTCCCGCCGGGTACGGGTACCGTAAGGGTTCCAATTCATTCGGAAACGTTGGGAAAAAGTGAGGGTTCGTATGACTGCCAGAAAATGGAGTGCATGGTTGGGTCGCAGGCTTGCCCCACTCGCGGCGGCCGCGGTCTTCGCGACGGCCTGCGGACTCGGTGCCGTGGCCTCGGCTGAAGAAGCCGCCGCAGCCGGCGGCGCCGGCACGGGGTCGAGCTGGTGGATTTTCTTCCCCTGGGTCATCGGCCTGGCCGGATCGGTGGTCGGCCTCATATTCGCCTGGAAGTTCTTTCAGGAGATGATGGCCTCGGAAAAGGGCGATCCGCGCATGGAAGAGATCGCCGGCTACGTCCGCGAGGGTGCCAACGCCTACTTGTACCAGCAGTACAAGATCGTGGCGCTGTTCTTCCTGGTGATCTTCGTTCTGCTGGCCATTGCCGCCTTCGGCCTTCACGCGCAAAGCAACTGGGTTCCGTTCGCCTTCCTGACGGGCGGTTTCTTTTCCGGGTTGGCCGGCTGGTTCGGTATGAAGACGGCCACCTGGGCCAGCAGCCGCACGGCGCAGGGCTGCCGCAAGTCGCTCAACGACGGCCTCCGCGTGGCATTCCGCAGCGGTGCCGTGATGGGCTTGACGGTTGTCGGCTTGGGCCTGCTCGATATCTGCCTCTGGTTCGCGATCCTGTATTGGGTCGTGTACTGGCTCGGTTATCAAATGTCGCTGGAGCAAATCACGGTGACCATGCTTTGCTTCGGCATGGGCGCCAGCAGCCAGGCGTTGTTCGCCCGTGTCGGCGGCGGTATCTTCACCAAGGCCGCCGACGTCGGCGCCGACCTGGTCGGTAAGGTCGAGGCCGGCATCCCCGAGGACGACCCCCGCAACCCCGCCGTGATCGCCGACAACGTGGGCGACAACGTGGGCGACGTGGCGGGCATGGGCGCCGACCTATACGAGTCCTATTGCGGTTCGATCTTGGCCACCGCGGCTTTGGGCGTGGCCGCCTTCGCCACCGGCGAGTTGCTGCCCGCCTCCGTGCTGGAAAAGATCTCCGCGGGCGCGCTCTCGATGGAGGCCGCGAAGCTGAATTACCAGCTCAGCGCGATGTTTTTGCCGATCGTTTTGGCGGGCGTGGGCATCCTGCTCTCCATCCTCGGCATCTACGCCGTGCGGTCCGACGAGGACGCCACCCAGCGGACCTTGTTGAAAGCGCTGGCCCGGGGTATCAACCTGTCCACGGCGGCCATCGTGGTCGTCACCTTCATCTTCACCTTCTGGTTGATGCCGGCCTTTTGGACGGTGTCGCTGAGCGTGATCACCGGTTTGATTGCCGGCTGGTTGATCGGCAAATGGACCGAATACTCCACGAGCGATGAATTCACGCCGACCAAAAAGTTGGCCGAGCAGGCCCTCACCGGCCCCGCCACGGTCATCATCGGCGGCATCGCCGACGGCATGAAGAGCACTTGGTTCCCTGTGATCGTGGTGGCCGTGGCCACGCTGCTTTCCTTCGCCTTCGCCGTGCAGGGTAACTTCGCGGACGTGACCTGGTTCGCGATGGGGCTTTACGGCGTGGGTATCGCGGCGGTCGGTATGCTGAGCACGCTGGGCATTACCTTGGCCACCGACGCTTACGGTCCGATCGCGGACAATGCCGGCGGAAACGCCGAGATGTCGCACCTCCCGCCCGAGGTCAGGCAACGCACCGACGCCCTGGACAGCCTCGGGAACACGACGGCGGCGACCGGCAAGGGCTTCGCCATCGGTTCCGCGGCGTTGACGGCCTTGGCCCTCTTGGCCGCCTATGTGGAAGAGGTCCGCGTGGGCTTCGAGCGGTGGTCCCACTCCGCCCTGGTATCGGCCGAGCCGGGGTTGTACAAGCTCTCCGACCGATTCGTGGGAGAAGTCAGTAGCACGGAAAAGGACGTCTCCGGCAAGCCTAAGATTCACGGCTACTTGGTCTTCCCGTCCACCGTCGCCGATCCCAGCATCGCCGACGACTGGAAGAAGCTGGACGCCTCCAAAGGCCCCGTGACTATTCCCGAGGGGGTGTTGGAGAGGTTTACCGACACGGCCAAGGGCATCCAGCGCATTCGGCTCCAATTCGTCAAAACCAAGTCCCCCTTGGTCCGCATCGATCGCGCCACGATGCCGGACTTCGCCAATTACTACGAAGCGCACCTGATGAATCCGAAGGTGTTGGTCGGAGTATTGATCGGGGCCATGGCGGCGTTCCTGTTCAGCGCCTTGACGATGAAAGCCGTGGGCCGCGCCGCCTACCGCATGGTCGAGGAAGTTCGGCGGCAGTTCCGCGAGAAGCCGGGCATCATGCAGGGCACCGAGAAGCCCGACTATGCCGGCCCCGTGCGGATCAGCACCCAAGCTGCTCAGCGCGAGATGATCGTGCCCTCCGTGCTGGGATTGGTCACGCCCGTTTTGGTGGCCCTGCTTTTGGGCGTGGCCGGCGTAATGGGCCTGTTGATGGGCGCCCTCTCGGCCGGATTCTGCATCGCGGTCTTCATGGCCAATGCCGGCGGAAGCTGGGATAACGCCAAGAAGCACATCGAGCGCGGCGCCTTCGGCGGCAAGGGGACCGATGCCCATAAGGCCGCCGTCGTGGGCGACACCGTCGGCGACCCGTTCAAGGACACCAGCGGCCCCAGCCTAAACATTCTCATCAAGCTGATGAGCATGGTGAGCGTGGTGGTGGCGGGCTTGGCCGTCCGCTACAGCCTGGCCGCCCTGGGTTGGTTCTGATCGCCCCTCGGCCGGATCGCCGATGTCCGGCCTTGCACACTGCAAACGCGAGCCGCCGGCGCAAGCCGGCGGTGTTTTTTTACGCCAAGGCAAACCGAGGGGCCGTTACCTCCACCTCGGGCTGACGCCCGAGGCTCGCGACCTCCACTCCACCTCGGGCTCACACCCGAGGCTCGCGTTTCCACTCGGAACACGGGCTGACGCCCGAGGCTGGCGACCTCCACCTCGGGCTTACACCCGAGGCTCACACTGCCGCCGGAGGTTCAAGCTCCCGCGCGGTGCGGCGGGGCGATGATCCGGCGACGTGCCGGAATCGCAGCGGGCTGGTACAATAGACGGGATCGGCGACGCCGGTGTGCGTGGTTCCGAAGGGGTCGGCCTCTCACCCGATCCGCGGCTTGGTGCGTCGTGCTCGCGGCCGAGCAGCGGCGCCGGACCTCCGAAAGACCGATTTGGGCTTCCAAGACCTCCGCTTGTCTCCATGAAATTACCCCCGGAAGGCGCTCTCTGGCTGATTCGGCTGCGGTGGATCGCGGCCGTGGGCGTATTTCTTGCCGGTTATTCGGCTTCGTCCGTCTTGGGCGTGATCGAATCGGCCGTGCCCATTTACGGGGTGGGAGCCTTCCTGCTGCTTTACAACCTCGCCTTCGCGTGGCTGCTCTGGGAAAATAATCCCTTGCAGCTCTTGCGACCGGAGGACAGCATCTTCGCCCAGGTCGTCCTGGATTTGCTGTCGTTGACCCTGCTCTTGTATTTCTCCGATATCGCGCGGAATCCGTTCATCATCTATTACGTATTCCACATGATCATCGCCGGGATGTATTTGCGGGGTTATCGTCCGTTTCAGGCGGCCGGCTTGGCGACGGTGCTGCTGGGGTTGGTGATGTTCGCGGAATACGCGGGCCGGTTGCCTCGCTTTCCGTTGCAGTTCGGGCCGGGCGGGGATCAGCCGCTCCACGCGCTGCAAGTGCTGGGAGTGTATTTGGCGGTTACCAGCAGCATCTGGATGGCGGTCTATTTCACGACCTCCATCCGCCGCTACGTCGATCGCGCGCACGCGGAACTGCGGCAGAAGGAGAAGATGCTGGGGATCGGGCAATTGGTGGCCGGCATCGCCCACCAAATCGCCAATCCGCTGGACGGCGTGCAAAACTGCCTCCGCCGCATCGGAGAGGGAGTCAAGGACAATCCTCGACTTACCGAGTATGTGCAATTGATGACGGAGGCCTTGGAGCGGATCGAGCGGACGGCCAAGCGGGTGCAGGCCTTTGCCCAGCCGCGAGGCGTGGTCTTGGGAAAGACCGACGTCAACGCCGCCGTGGAGGGCACCTTGGCCATGCTCGGCCCGCGCATCGGAGACGACATTCGCGTGGAGAAGGACCTCCGCCGGGTGCCGCCCGTGCTGGGCGATATGTACACCATTCAAGAAATCGTCTTCAACCTTTGTACCAACGCCTTGGCCGCCATGCCCAACGGCGGAACGCTGACCGTGCGGACGCGGACCCTCGGCACCCAGGACGACGACCAAATGAATTCCGTGGCGATCGACGTGATCGACACGGGAGTGGGCATTCCGCGCGTCAATTTGGAGCGCATCTTCGAGCCGTTTTTCACGACGCGGGCGGAGGCGGGCGGGACCGGCCTCGGCCTGGGATTGTGTCGTATGATGATTTCCGAGATGGGCGGCCGGATCGACGTCCGCAGCGCCTTGGGGCAAGGCACCACCTTTACCGTGGTCTTGAACGCCTATCGCGAATCCAGCCATCAGCCATGAGAATCCTGATCGTCGATGATGAAAAGATCAAGCGCGTGACCCTGGCGGACGACTTGGCCGCCCAGGGACACGAGGTGGATACCGCGGCCGACGGCGAGGAGGCCTTGGAGCGGCTTCGCGGCCGACCCTTCGACGTGGTCGTGGCGGACGTCAAGATGCCTCGCATGGACGGCTTGGAGCTTCTCCGCCGCATCAAACAGGGCGAGCAGGCCCCCGCCACCGAGGTCATCATGATGACCGCCTACGGCAGCATCCAATTGGCGGTCGAATCGATGAAGGCCGGCGCCTACGATTTCATCACCAAGCCCTTCCGCAACGAGGACCTGTTTCCCCTGCTGGCGAGATTGGAGGAGAAACGCGGGCCGGCAACCGCCCGATCCGCCGCTGCGGAACCCGTCGGCGCCGAGGTCGATCGCGAATTGATCGGCCGTTCCGCCGCGATGAGCCGTGTCAAAAAGATGATCGAAATCTGCACGCGGACCGACGCCAACGTGTTGCTGTGGGGCGAAACCGGCGTCGGCAAGGACCTCATCGCGCAGACCATCCACCGGCATTCCCATCGCCGCGAAAAACCCTACGTCAAGGTCGGATGCACGCTCTTTCCGTCGCATCTGATCGAAAGCGAACTGTACGGGCACGAACGCGGCGCCTTCACGGGGGCGGAGCAGCGGCGCATCGGCCGATTCGAACTGGCCGAGGGCGGCACCCTCTACCTCGACGATGTGGACGACATCCCCCTGGAGCATCAGGCCAAGCTGCTCCGCGCCATCGAGGAGAAGGTCTTCGAGCGCGTCGGCGGCACCGAGTCGGTCCACGCCGACGTCCGAATCATCGCCTCGACCAAGAAGAATCTGCTGGAAAAGGTGGGGGAGGGCACGTTCCGCCAGGACTTGTATTACCGCCTGGACGTGCTGCGGATCAGCATCCCGCCGCTGCGGGAGCGGAAGGAGGACATCCCGGCCCTGGCGGAACATCTCCTGCGCCGCATCGCCCCGGATCGTGCGTTCCGCATCGACCCGGACGCCGTGGCCGTCTTGATGGAACACGATTGGCCGGGGAACATCCGCGAACTGTACCACACCTTGGAGCGCACGTACCTGCTCGGCTCGGAGCATCTCACGGCCGACCTCATTCGATCGCAAATCACCCCCTGGCCGGAGCGCAACGGCAAGGGTGAACGTCCGATCGGCGGCGGCAGCTTTCAGGAGACCATCGAGCAGACGGAACGCGAACTATTGGAGGCGGCGCTGAGAGAGGCTGGCGGGAACAAATCGGCGGCCGCGGCGGCCCTGGGGATGAAACCCTCCACCTTCCGCGACAAACTGGCCAAGTACGGGCTGGGTTAGGGGCGATTGCGGCGGCAAGTCTCGCGGCAAAACGAAGCGGTTTCCGCTCCCGCCGGGCCGACGGCGAGAGCGCGCGAGAGTCCCCGTCGCGCTTCCGGCAGCGGGAGCGGCTCCCCAGCGGCTCGTCCCGTCCCGCGAGCTCGGCGCGGTACGTTCCCTTCTTCACTCGTGCCGCAGGGCTTCGATGGGATCCATGCCGGCTGCACGGCGGGCCGGATACAGCCCGAAGATCACCCCGATCGCCACCGAGATGCCGAACGCCAGCGGCAGGGAGGCCGGAACGATCACCGGGTGCATGGTCTTTACGATGTCCGGCAAGGCGCCGTAGACGCCGGGGAGGAAGGTTTCCACGCCCGCCTTCAGCAAATAGGTGAACAAGGGGCAGGTGAAGCCGGCCAAGATGCCGGTCAGGCCGCCGACCGTGGAAAGCACGATCGTCTCCACCAAGAATTGGCGGATGATGTCGCGGCGTTTGGCCCCCAAGGCGCGGCGGATGCCGATCTCGCGGGTCCGTTCCGTGACCGTGGCCAACATGATGTTCATGATGCCGATGCCGCCCACCACCAGCGAAATCGCCGCGATCAGGCCCATGAAGATCATGAACATCATCCGCGTGATGCGAGCCTGCTCGAGCAGTTCCAGCGGGACGGTGACGCCGTAGTCCTCCATGCGGTGATACTTGGCCAGCAAAGACTTGATGATCTCCGCGGTGGGCAGGACGTTCTTCACGTGATCCACCTGGAAGGTGATTTGGCTCAACTGGACCTCCTCTCCCTCCATGGAGCCCGCCCGACGCGAGATCACCACGTCGCCGATCCGCCACCACAAGGTGGTGATGGGGATGTACACGTCGCTGGAGAAGTCTTGGGCGGCCATCGAACCGCCGATCCCCGCGGAGGGCATCTTGGGCTTGCAAACGCCGACGACCTCGTAGAACGCCTCCTCGATGCGGATGATTTTGTGCACGGGGTCTTCATAGGGGAAGAGCTTTTCGGCCACGCCCGCCGACAAAACGCAATAGTTCTTGGCCTGATCCAGGTCGACGTCTTGTAGGAATCGGCCGCGGTCCATCTCCAGCCGCAGCATGTCCTTGTATTCGGGAGTGCAAGCGACCAAGCGGCCGTCCATCTCGCGGCCCGCCCGGCTGAAACGCTGCCGCAATTCGCGAATCCGAATCGCCCGAGTAATGGTGGGGATGGTTTGTGACAACCGCTCGTAATCGGCGCGGGTGATTCCGTATTGCAGCAACAAGCTGGTGGAAGTGACCTGGTCGGAAGGCGGCTTGATGGTGCGGACGATGATGTTCGTGGCGCCCAGGCTCTCGATCTGCTCTTGAGCCTTGCGGCTGATGCCTTCGCCGATGGCCAAAAGCCAGATCACGCTGGCCACGCCGATGAAGATGCCCAGCACGGTCAACAGGGACCGCAGGGGATGGAGCATGAGGCTCTTGGTGCCCAGGCGAAACGTGCGAATCCAAATCAGCATGGCGAGGGTCGATTCACGCGACGAAAGGATACGAGCGAAGCAAAAACGGGAATTACGGCGGCGATGCCGCCGAGAGCGCGGCGCCGGCGCTTGCCGGCCGGGCGGGCGGCGGGTTATCGATCATGCTTTCGATACGGCCGTCCTTCAAGCGGATGATGCGCCGGGCCCGTTTTCCGACATCCATTTCGTGCGTCACCAGCACGATCGTCTTTCCCGCCGCGTTCAACTGGTCGAACAGGGCCAGGATTTCCTCCGTGGTGGCGGAATCGAGGTTGCCGGTCGGCTCGTCCGCCAAGATGAAAAACGGATCGTTGACGAGGCTGCGCGCGATGGCGACGCGCTGCTGCTGCCCGCCGGAAAGCTGCGTGGGGCGATGATTCAACCGATCCCCCAGACCGACCAACTGGGCCAATTCGCGGCAACGATCGCGATCGCGGCGGCTTAGGCGTCCCTGGTAGTAGAGCGGAACCTCGATGTTTTCCAGCACGGTCAATTGGGGAATCAGGTTGAAGGATTGGAAGACGAATCCGATCCGCCCGGCTCGCAATTCGGCCAGGCGGTCATCGCTTGCGTGGGCAATATTCTCGTCGCCGAGAAAGAGGCTTCCGGAAGTGGGGTGATCCAGGCACCCGAGGAGGTTGAGGAGCGTGCTTTTGCCCGAGCCGGAGGCGCCCATGATGGCGACGTAATCGCCCTCCGGCACGTCGAACGAGACTCCGCGGAGGGCGCGGACGACTTCGCCGCCGAGGCGATATTCCTTGACCAGGTTTTGGACCGAGGCTGCAAGCTTCATGGTGAGCGCTCCGGCTTAGTTGGGATTGCCGGTCGCGGCGGGATCGCGCGCGGCGTTGGGCGGCCCGTTGCGGCGTCCTTCGCCGCGTCCCTCTCCGCGACCTGCACCGCCGAAACCCATCCCGCCGCCGGGAGGCCCAAACCCGCCGGAAGCCCGCATTCTCTCCATCCCCGCCCGCATCTCCTCCTTCGAGATCGCCCCGTCGCCGTCGGTGTCGTTTTGCAGCATCTGTTCCTTCCGATCCTCGGGGATTTCGTCGGGATCGATCTTGCCGTTTTTGTTGGCGTCCATGCGGTCGAAGATGCGATCGACGATTGCGGCGGGGTCGAAGCCGCCGGGCGGTCCCATGCCTGCGCCGGGGGGACCCATGCCGCCGCCGGGCGGCCCTTCCGCTCCCGGTTCTCCGCCTCGCCGCGGCGGTTCCATACTCGGACCGCCCTCTCGCGAGCCTTCCGAATCACGGGCGGGACCGGCCGCGCCCTCTTCCCCCGCCTTTTTCTCTCCCGAAATCACGGGTGCGCCGGAGGACGACGTTTGCACGACCAGACTCTCATCCGCCATGCCGACCTTGTCGCGGTAGGCCGCCGCGTTGAGTACGACTTCCTGATTCTCCTCCAAACCCTTGCGAACGATCACGAACTTCTCGTTGCTCGGGCCGAGTTCGACCGCGACGGGTTTCATGACGCCGTCCTGCCAGGCGATGCAATAGAACTTTTTCGCGTACTCGAACACGGCCTGGACGGGGACTTGCAGCACGTTCGGCTCGCGGTGGGAGACGATCCGCACTTGAGCCGTCAGTCCCGCCCGAAGTTGTTCCGTCGGGTTGTCGATGCGGACGATGACCTCGTAGTCCTTGACGTTGGAGTTGAAGAACGACGTCGGCAAAGGATATTCGCCCACGTCCACCACCTGGCCTTCGAACACCTGGTTGGCGAGGGCGTCGACCTGAATCTGGGCGGGCAGCCCCTCGGCCACCAAGCCGATCTTGGATTCGTTAACCTTGGTCTTCACGCGCATCCGCTTGGGATCGGGCAGACGGATGATGGTTTGCCGCTCGCGCACCCGCACCCCCTCTTGGATGATGATGTCCGTTTGTCCGCGGACGCCGACTTGATTGGCGTAAACCACTTGGCCGGCCTCCGGCGCCGTGATCGTGCACTTGGCGATTTGGTCCTCGATCTCCTTCAACTCCTGCTCCTCGAGCTCCAAGGCGTGCTGTTGGGCCTCGAACTTGGCCTGCGCCGTCTGAATGTCGGCGTCCAATTGCTTCAGCATCTTGGGCTTGGTGAATCGCTCCAAGACGTCCAGCTTGGTTCGCGCGGATTCGACGTCCTTCTCGGCCCTTTCCAGGGCGAAACGATCGGCCTCCAATTGGGCCTGCGTGATGTACCCCTTTTGCGCCAGCGATTGGCTGTACTTGAGGTAGTCTTCCGCTCGCCGCTTGTTTTCCTGGGCCACGAAGTTCTCGATCTGAATCGCCAGCAACTGCTGCCGGTATTGCCCTTCCAGGTATTCCTGCTTAGCAATGCGGGCGGTATCCAAGACGTTTTGGGCCTGAATCAAATTGGCCCGGGCATTGGCGACCGTGATCTGCTGTTGGGTGAAGCGGTCGCGCAGGGAGGAGGAATCCAACTCGACCAGGAAATCGCCCGGTTGAACGTAGGTGCCCTCGGGAACGATTCGCAAGATCATCACGCCGCTGCCCTGCGATTCGACCTCGCAGCGGATCTCCACGTTGCTGGCGCTTTCCACGTCGCCGCGCTCCAGCACTTCGCTGACGAACTCGCCGCGAACCACTTGGTACGTCAGCGGCTTCTCGCCGGACCCACCCCAGGAGAACTTGGGAAGAAACGAAGTCAAAAAGACCAGCCCGGATACCGCGACCGCACCGACGGCGAAGAGCGTACCCTTGATGATCCAGCCGGAACGGCGTGCGCCCCGATCAGTCTGACGGTTTTTCGATTCAGACATCCTGCACAGTCCTTAAGCACGAACACCGAATGGAACGAGGTCGATCGGTGATTCCCCAATGCCGGCTCGTTGCCGCCGAGGGTCTGGAGTCTCCCCCCGGACGACGGCTGCACGCGGCCAAGCAATTCGCCCGAACGGCCCCGAAGCGAGGAAGGAAAACTATCGTCGGAAGCAAAACGATCGCTTCGCCGGTGGGCTTTCGCCGCGACTCGCACCCGCAACCGGTGGCGGCACCTCCCCTTTATTGTAAACACTCCGACGTCGCAAAGTTACCGAAATATTTCCCCAAAGGGGGATAGCTATGGTCGTTTGGGTGGTTAAACTAGGCTAGGCAGGGGTGTCGTTGCAAATTCGTGCTGTGCGGTCTCGCCCCGGTTTCAAGTCAGGGAGATTCGCCGTGCGTTCCATGTTCTCGATGATGATCGCGTTTGTCACCCTTTTTACGGCAGCCGCTATCGATCGGGCAAACGGTGATGCGGCGGAGACCGGGGGCAATCCCACGCGAAGGGGTGCGGCGACCCGCCGGGCGGAAGGCCCGGATTCCGAAATCCAGGCGGACCGCGTCGTCGTTTTCAAAACCATCGGCGATGTTTCGCTCTCGCTCTACGTATTCTTTCCCGAACACCGCCCTCCGACCGAGCCGCGACCGGGCATCGTGTTCTTTTTCGGCGGGGGATTCGTGAGCGGTTCGCCCAAGCAGTTCGAACCGCATTGCCGCTACCTCAGTCAACGCGGCATGGTCGCCGTCACGGCCGAGTACCGCGTGAAGAACCGGCACGGCACCACGCCCCTGGAGTCGTTCCGCGACGGCAAGTCGGCCGTCCGCTGGCTGCGCCTTCATAGCGAGGAGCTCGGCATCGACCCGAACAAGCTGGCGGCGGGCGGAGGATCGGCGGGCGGGATGATCGCCGCCGTCTGCGGCGCGGTCCCCGGCTGGGACGAACCGGGCGAAGACCTCGCCGTCAGCAGCCGACCCGACGCCTTGGTCCTCTTCAATCCGGCCGTGCTGGGCCAGGCCCTGCCCGATGGCAGCCAAGCCGGACAGTTGGGCGTCGCCAAGGACGTCCTCCCGTACTATCACATCCGCGAGGGCTTGCCGCCCAGCGTCATGTTCTTCGGGAGCGAGGATCGCTTTCTAGCCGGCGCCCGAGAGTTCCAAAAGGCCGCCGAGGAAAAAGGCAATCGTTGCGAATTGAAGGTCTGGCCCGGCTTCGACCACGGGTTTTTCAATTTCGGCCGCGCCGACAATCGGGCATTCCGCGAGACCCTTTTGGAGGCCGACCGCTTCCTGGTTTCGCTGGGTTACTTGCAGGGTGAACCGCGCCCGGAATGGCTTCCGTGAGCGGATTGCCTGGAAAGTCGATTCGGCGTCTTCGGCCGGGCGGGATGTGCCGCCCCGCCCGAACGATCGTCGTGACCGCAGCGGTGGAACGACGATGGGCACGACGAGAGCGCGCAAGATGAAAACGATTCTCCCGACGTTCGTAGGCCTCCTCTGTTTCTGCTCCGCCCTCGCAACGCTGATAGCCTCGGCGGCGAGTCCCAACTTCATCGTCATTTACACCGACGACCACGGTTGGGCCGATCTCGGCGTCCACGGCGCGGTGCAGGACGTCCGCACGCCGCATCTCGACGAGTTGGCCCGCGGCGGCGTCATCGCCCGACACGGTTATGTTGCCGCGCCGCAATGCGTGCCTTCGCGGGCGGGTTTGCTGACGGGGCGATTCCAAGCGAGATTCGGGGTCGAGAGCAATTCGTCGCCGCTGGACGGCTTCAACCGCCAAACCACCATCGCGGAACGCCTGCAAGCGGCCGGCTACGTTACCGCGCAGTTCGGCAAATGGCACCTCGGTCCGAAAAACGAAATTCCGCGGCACGGCTTCACGCACGTCTTCGCCCAGGACGGCCGGCACCCGTTCGCGGCCAACATCAACGTCGACGGCACGGATAGGCCGATGGGGGACGTCGCTCCGGCCGCGTACCACATCGACGCCTGTTCTCAGGCCGCCGCGGCGATCATCGAACGATACAAGGATCGTCCGTTCTTTCTGTACGTGGCGTACCGCGCTCCGCACACGCCGCTCGACGCCCCGCAGCACTACAAGGACCGCTTTCCCGGTTCGATGCCCGAACGGCGCCGGGCGGCGCTGGGCATGTTGGCCGCGGTGGACGACGGCGTCGGGCTGATCACCGAGACGCTGAAGCGACACGGCCTTCGCGAAAAGACGGTCATCTTTTTCATCGGGGATAACGGTGCGCCGCTCAAGATCCACAAGCTGGACTCGCCCTTGACCGGCGACGGCGGCGGCTGGGACGGCAGCCTCAACGACCCCCTCAACGGCGAAAAAGGGATGCTGAGCGAGGGCGGGATCCATGTGCCGTTCCTGATTGCGTGGCCCGGCACCCTTCCGGCGGGCAAGACGTTCGAGCATCCCGTCAGCGCGCTCGATGTCGCCGCCACGTTGGCCGCGCTCGCCGACCTGCCTGTGAAGCCCGGCGACCTCGACGGCGTGAACCTCGTCCCGTATTTGACGGGCGAGATCGACAAGCCGCCGCATGAAGCGCTGTGCTGGCGGTGGATTGCCCAAAGTGCGATTCGAGAAGGTCCTTGGAAGCTGCTTCGCGGCGGGAATCGCGAGTATCTCTTTGATCTTGCGACCGACCTCGAGGAAAAACATAACCTGGCGGGAATCCACCCCGACATCGCGGCCCGACTGCGCTCCAAGCTGCAAGCCTGGTGCGACGAACTCGACCCGCCCGGCCTGACCACCGGGGCGATGGCGCCCGTCTGGGACCAATACTTCGATTATTACCTGGAGGGGAAGCCGGCCCCCTTGCCCGCGGCGGCAGCGCGCGACGGCGGAGCCTCCCCCGTCGAGGCGGGCGCTTTCGGAGGCTGGCTCTGCCGCAACGGCACACTCGCCGTTCGGGACGGCGCGCTGGTCATCGTGCCCGATCCGAATCGGCCCGGCAACGCCCGTCCTTTCATCGCCCATGCTCAGATGGACCTGGCCGGTCCGGTCACCGTCGCGCTCCAATTGCGGGCCCAACAGGCCGGTCGAGGTGTTTTGGCTTGGCGGACCGCGGGCCAAAAGGACTTCCTGCCGGACAACAAGGCGGAGGCCGCCTGGGCCGCCGCCGCGGAGCCCACGACCATCCGATTGGATCTTCCCGTCGCCGGCCGCTTGATTCACCTCCGCTTCCAGCCCGACGATGCGAGCGGTCTGCAAATCCTGGGCATAACCCTGCGCGCCCGCGACGGCAAAGAGCTGAACTGGAGTTTCTCGAAATGAACGGCAAACCGAATCGCCGCGTGGCTTTCGTTGCGGCCCTTTTCGGCGGCCGCCTCCCAAGCGTTGTCTTCCGCGCTGGCCGGTGCATCGCGGCGGCCGTGCTGATCGTCGCCGGATCGCGCACGGCCTGGGCGGAGTCGAGGGACGCGTCCGTACCGTCGCCGGAGGAGTACCGACAACTCGCCCGGCAAGTGGAAACCCACTTCTTGAACGAGGTCTTGCCGTTCTGGTTTCCCCGCTGTGTGGACCATGAGCGCGGGGGTTTTCATCCCCATTTTTCGGCGGACGGTTCCAAGGGGCCGATCTCCGACCGCACGGTCGTGTTCCAGGCGCGCATGACGTGGCTGGCCGCCGAGGTCGCCCGGCGGTATCCCGACCTCCGCGAGCCTTATTCGAACTATGCCCGGCACGGTCTGCGGACGCTCCGTGACTTGCTCTGGGATGAGGTCTACGGCGGGTTCTACTGGGGAGTGACGGCGGACGGCCGCCCGCTCGCCGGGTCCGGTACGGAAAAGCACCTCTACGGCACGGCCTTCGGGATCTATGCGGCGGCCGGCGTCTATCGCGCCTGCGGGGATCCTGAGGCGTTGGAACTGGCTCAGGCGGCCTTCGCATGGCTGGAGGAGCACGCCCGGGATCGAGAAAACGGCGGGTATTTCGAGGCCTTCGCCCGAGATGGCACGCCGCTGTTGCAGGCGCCGGAGCTGCCGGACGACGCTCGCCGCCCGCGCGACCTGCTGGGGACGCCCTACGGCTGCAAGTCCATGAACAGCCATATCCACATTCTGGAGGCCGTCACGGAACTGTATCGTGCCCGCCCCGATCCCGCCGTCGGGGAGCGATTGCGGGAATTGCTGGGCGTGGTACGGGATAAGATCGCCGTTCCGCCCGGATGCTTGAATCTCTATTTCACCCCGGATTGGCGCGCGGTGCCCGACCACGACTCGTTCGGCCACGACGTGGAGACGGCCTACTTGATTCTGGAGGCATCCGAGGTCCTGGGAGAGGATCGCGATCCCCGCACCGAGGCCGTCGCCCGGAGCCTGGTCGATCACGCCCTGGACTACGGTTGGGACGACCGCCGCGGCGGATTCTACGACCGCGGTTTCGCCTTCTCCCCGGCCTATGCCAAGGAGAAAATTTGGTGGACGCAGGCGGAGGGGCTCAACGCCTTGCTGCTGATGCATGATCGGTTCGGGGCGGAAAGCGATCGCTACCTGGCGGCCTTCCGCAAGCAATGGGAGTTCATTCGACGGTATCAAATCCACCCGCAACTGGGCGAATGGTACGACACCGTGACGGAAGAGGGGAAGCCCTTGCCGGATCGCGCCTTGGGGCACATCTGGAAGGCCGGCTACCACAACGGCCGGGCGCTGATGAACACGGCCGAAAGGCTCGCGCGTCTCGCAACGGAGGCCTCGAGCGGCGGGAATCGCTAGCAGGCGGCGCCGGATG